>Ga0209542_10000389_pt1 | contig 107184 bp, 107 predicted proteins | sample RifCSPhighO2_01_FD_184028 | JGI IMG/M metagenome (GOLD analysis project Ga0209542, IMG submission 184028) | Soil microbial communities from Rifle, Colorado - Rifle CSP2_plank highO2_0.1 (SPAdes) (version 2) | ecosystem: Environmental > Terrestrial > Deep subsurface > Rock core/Sediment ...
AGTAAAGCTTCTGGGGTCTTTTCGTCTATCTGCAGGTAACCGGCATCTTCACCGGTACTGTATTTTCACCGAGCTGTGCTCCGAGACAGTTCCCCAGTCGTTACACTATTCGTGCGCGTCTGAACTTACCAGACAAGGAATTTCGCTACCTTAGGACGATTATAGTTATCGCCGACATTCACCAGGGCTTACACAGTTCACCACTACACCTTGCGGCATAGCAACGACCGTGGTTGACCTTCTGGCATTGGTCAAGTGTCACCCCCTATACATCCTCTTACGAGTTCGCAGGGAGCTGTGTTTTTGGTAAACAGTCGCCAGGGATACTTTCGCTGCGGCCCCTAAATAAATAGGGGCAGGCCTTATTCCGAAGGTACGGCCGATTTTTTGCCGAGTTCCTTGGAGCACACTCACTCGTTCGCCTTGCTCTACTCGAGCTGATCACCTGTGTCGGTTTGCGGTACGGTCGTACGCACAGTTAAGTTTAGAAGTTTTTCTCGGCGAGCTCTTCACTGACTTCTCCCTGCCGAAGCAGGGATACACCATCCTCACGATACTTGCATTAAAGCAGTATCCCGGATTTGCCTGGGATACGTATCTATAGAGGCCGGCCGCTAATCCAATAAAACGTGCCAATTTGTGTCTCGCGTCACTCCATCACCTGTGCGCCGGTCAGGGAATATTAACCCTGTGTCCATCACCTGCGGCTTTCGCCATCGGCTTAGGCCCGACTAACCCTTGGCTGATCATCATCGCCAAGGAAACCTTGATCTTTCGGCGTGCGGGGATCTCACCCGCATTGCGGTTACTTGTGCCTGCATTCTCTCTTCCATACGCTCCACTATGGGTCGCCCCTTTAGCTTCATTGCAAATGGAATGCTCTCTTACCACGTAGCATGTCCGAAGACACGCCACATCCTCAGCTTCGGTATCGTGTTTAAACCCCGATTATCTTTGGCGCAGAATCTCTCGATGAGTGAGCTGTTACGCTTTCTTTCAATGGTGGCTGCTTCTAAGCCAACATCCTCATTGTCTGGGAAATTCCACCTCCTTGTGATGTACTTAACACGAATTTTGGGACCTTAACTTGAGATCTAGGACTCTTCTCCTTTTGTACGGTGGAGCTTAGCCCCCACGTACTAACTGCCGTATAACATAGTCGGTATTCGGAGTTTGATAGGATTAGCGAGCTTGCGCCCTGTCTAATCCTTCCAGTGCTCTACCCCCAACTATCAATCAATACGACGCCAGCCCAAAAGCTGTTTCAGAGAGAACCAGCTATTACAAGGTTCGATTAGCTTTTCACTCCAACCCACAAGTCATCCGAGAGTTTTGAACGGCTCAACGGTTCGGGCCTCCATCTGTCTTTCGACAAACTTCACCCTGCTCATGGGTAGCTCACCTTGCTTCGGGTCTAATGCGTGCGACAAACGCGCTATTCACACTCGGTTTCCCTGCGGCTCCACGCTCATCGCGTTTAGCCATACGCCGCACACATTAACTCGCAGGCTCATTCTTCAATAGGCACGCGGTAGAGGTCTTGCGACCTCATCCACTCATTGTAGACATATGGTTTCAGATCTATTTCACTCCCCTTCCGGGGTGCTTTTCACCTTTCCCTCACGGTACTAGTTCACTATCGGTCTTTAAAAGTATGTAGCCTTACCGGTTAGTTCCGGCACGTTCACTCAAGCCATACGTGTCTTGAGCTACTCAAGGACATTGTAAAAGTTGTTTCGTTTTCGCCTACAGGGCTTTCACCTTCTGGGGCGCTGCTTCCCAGCAGCTTCGGCTAACAAAACAATTTGTAACTTTTTTCTGGTCGAACCAGATAACAACGCCTTACAACCCCGCGAATTTCTCGTACCACTCAACCAAGGTTGAATGGTCTGAGAAATTCTACGGTTTGGGCTAGATTCGTTTTCGCTCGCCGCTACTAACGAAATACCTATTGGTTTCTTTTCCTCTCGGTACTGAGATGTTTCACTTCCCGAGGTTTGCATCTGACATTGCTGCCAGATTTTAGAAATTTCTTTCTAAAGAGTTTCCTCATTCGGAAATCTCCGGATCGAAGGTTGCTTGGCACCTCCCCGAAGCATATCGCCGCCACGCCGCGTCCTTCATCGCCTTTTAAAGCCTAGGCATCCACCATACGCCCTTAAGTTTCCATTGTACCCGCATAGGTACAAAAAGAAGCTTGAGAACCGCAATAATCTGTTGTGTCTTTCTTAATTCTATTTTTGTTTTTACCTGCCCATCTACACACCCACAAAAAGACCCACATTGGAAGTGAGCGCGCGATGGAATTTATTTGTCAAAGGTCGCCATCATTTAGAAACAAAAAATCCCGCTCTTCGCGGGACAACGCGCAAGACAAGCTCGTGCTGTTATCGCCGCCTAGTGAATTTCTCGTTTATAAACATATGGATACATTGAGTATATAGGAGGGGGTGTGGCATGTCAAACCCGAGAGGCCGGGGTCTTTGGTACGTAAAACCGCCCTTAATAGGGCGGTTTTACAGGAATGATACGGAAGTGAAGCTAAGCGCGGTTGCCCCGATGCATGTCCTCGCGGGTGCGCTCGATAAAGCGCGCCGCTGCCTCTTGACCGCCAAGCCCGAATGAGAGGCCGAAGGCGAGCGAGAGTGCGACCACGATACCCATGAAGAGCGTCTGGAAGTACTGCGCCGCAATGCCAAGCTGGCTAAGTGCCACGATAATGGCAAAGACCCAGATAGACCAGCGAGCAACCGTACCGGCAAAACCGGCCGAGCGGATACCCGCCGCGCGAGCGGCACCCACCACGATGTTCTGTACAAGTTCCGCGATAACGGCGCCGACCAGGATTATGAGTACGGCGACGATTACTGTCGGGAGGAAGGACACCACAACCTGCTGCAAGAAGAGCGTCACCGGTGTAAGCGCCAGCGCCTGCAAAGACGCCATCAAAAACACGATGATAACAAACCACTTGACCAAGGTGCCGAGGAAGGCGCCCGAGTCGAGGGTGTAACCTGCGCGTGACACTATCTCCTCAACGCCCACGCTTTTGAGCGCATGGTCTACCTTAATTGAGCGTACGGCTTGCGTGACGATTCGGCCCAGGAGGTTGCCGATGAACCAGCCGACGACAAAAATGATAATGGCGAACAGGAGATTCGGAAGGAAGGCAACGGTGCTTGAGAGCAAGTTCGAGAACGACTGCTGAAGCACGTCAGCCCACGTCTGCACGATCATATGAAATTCGTTGGATGAATAATAAACGACCTACTAAAGTTCGACTCCTTAATTGTAACAACAGGGAAGCCTCCTGTCGCCCTGCGTGTGGATACCCAAAACTCCTTTATTTAAGCCCGATGTCGAGTCGGTCGAACACTATTATGTGTGGATAGTCGAACATGTCGCGCAGGAGGCGGTCGCTCATGTTGAGGCGATAAAAAAAGTCGGGAGTCGACATCCAGGCATAGCGCACCTCCTTCCCTATCTCTGCTTCGAGCATTTTTATCTTCTTGATGAGCGTTTTCTCTTTGATACGGTCTCCAACCACAAGTAGGTCAAGAGAGCCGTTCCACTCGCCTACAAAAACGCCAGCGACAACAATGAGCTTGAGAGCCCCCACTGAGCGCAGGCGCGCGGGCATCTCTGCCCCACGCGCGGGTGCGTTGATCATCAAATTTTGAAGCGCCTCGATGTACGGCGAAGTTGCCGCAAGGCCGTAGCGCATCATGCCGCGGCGCGGATGGCGCTCGAGGAGCCCGAGGCGTAAAAAGAGACTGATTTCCTGCCGCGCGTCACGAGGCTTCACTTGCGCACGAATGGCGGCTTCTTCAATCGAGATCAAATGCTGCGGGTTAAATAAAAAAAGGCGCAGGAGCTTGACGCGTGCAGCAGAGCCAAAGAGTTTTATCAGCGTATCAGTCATACAGAGTGTCAGTACTACCCACCTGAGCTTCGTAATTGTATGCGAGAGCGCCCGACAAAGCAAAAATCCCCGGCTGGGGATTTTTGCAACACATTTGTCAACTGGTTTTACTTCAACTCAACCTTGCCGCCGGCTGCCTCGACTGCCGCTTTGAGCTTGTCCGCCTCCTCCTTCTTCAAGCCCTCTTTGAGCATGGCGGGAGCGGCGTCTACCAAGTCCTTAGCCTCTTTGAGGCCAAGGCCCAAGGCGTCCTTGACCGCCTTTATGACCTGCACCTTCTGCGCCCCTGCGTCGGTCAACTGGACGTTAAACGAGGTCTTTTCCTCGCCCGCACCAGCCCCGGCACCCGGTGCCGCTACGGCGACCGCCGCCGCTGAGACGCCCCAGTGACCCTCCAAGGCCTTCACGAGCTCGTGGAGCTCCAAAACCGACATCTTCTCAACCTTCTCAACGATATCTTTGAACTTGGCGGGTACCTCGGCCCTTGTTCCTTCGGCCGCAACCGGTGCCGCTACTGCTGTTTCGTCTGCCATATGTTAATTATTATTCTCCCTTTTCCGCCTTTGCGTTCAATACGACCGCAAAGCGCTGTAAGGGGCTGTTAATAAGTTGTACAAACTGCGCGCGAAGCGCGTCCATGCCGGGGATTGCGGAGATCGAGATAATCTCTTCGCGGCCCACAAACTTCCCGCCAAACACCCCGCCCACAAACGCGAGGTGCTCGGGGAACTTTTTGACAAAGCTGCCCAGCTCGCGTGCGGGCGCAAGCTCATCCTCTTTGCCTTGCGAAGCCTCGGCGGAGTAGGGGCCGTAAGCCAACGCAACCTCGCCCTCGAGCTCCGGCATCTGTCCTTCAAAACCAGCGCTTCCAAGCGCTCGACGAAGTAAGGACTTCTTGGCTACCGTGTAGCCGATACCCTGCGCGCGAAGGCTTTTGCGCATCTCGTTTTGCTCTGCGACCGTGAGCCCTTTAAAGTTTGCAAACACAAGCGTCTTGGCCTGCTTTGCAATACCTTCAACCTTTTCTACTATTTCTGCTTTCTTTTGTTTTGTGATTGCCATACTTCTTGATGTCGCAAATTCCAGTCGGATTTGCGAAAAAGAAAAAGGCCCATAATCAGGCCATGGAGTCGACCTCTGCGTAGGAGTTCTTGTATTAACGCCCCTCTGGGCTTCCTACGGTCTTCGTGGCTCTGTAAGGGAAGACTATCGCGGGTGGGCAACGTTGTCAATGTCTTTAATCCTTATATCTTACTCTCTCACTCCTGTGTACAAATGTATAAAGAACAAAATAGTTTTAAAGATGCGACCGTCAACTTACGACTATTTTTTATAAGCCAAAGCGGCGCCTAAGAGGAGCATCAAATTCCATTTTGTCTACCACCATATACAAAAGATCTTTCCCTACACGCAGGTCGATCTTAAAGTTTATGACGATGTCTTCGCAGTCATAGGGGTACACCTACACACTGTCCTGAAGTCGTGTGAACCCAAGCTGCAGTAATGTTCTGCGTATTTGAGCACGGGTTCCTCTGCGTCGTTCTGGTATATCAAAGATGAGCACGCGCCACTTACCGTCCCAGCGACGAGGTTTTTTGGGGGCCAGTTTCCCCTCTCCAATAAATGCCGCGTATGTTTCTCCATTAGGAGTTAGCCGTGCGCGGCCATCTTCGAGCACAACATAGCCATGCTCGATAAGTTTAGTCAGGGATTTTTTAACAGCTTGTCTCCGCTGTGGAAGCAGGCCGGTTTTACCGAGAGCACCGAGCACGTTAGGTGCTAGTATCGCAACCGCAAGCCCGCCACTAACAGCCAGCGTACCAATAATGGCCGAATTAATGCGGGTTCGCCGTACTTTCTTTCGTACAGAGTCTTCAATCTTACCCATATCCTTACAATACTACCGTAGTTTTAATTTGACGGTCGTTTAGTTATGAATATCTCTGATATTTTGGCCACTATTGGGGATGTGCCACGTTGTCAACGTTAGGTACGCCTAGATTTGACACTACGACAACCACTCCGAAGGCTATCGTCACGATAGCCACAAAGCCGACAAAAAAACGGAAGAAGGTCTTGGTAAAGTAGCGGTCCATGACTGAATTATATCTCCTCAAGCCGCATAACGGATATGGTGGATTTTTCCTTCTGCTCCTCAAAGTGTTGCTGCAACCTCTGTGTGAGAGGAGCGTTTGGATTAAGCTCAACTACCTTCTGCACTCTCTTTAGCGCCCCAGGTATATCCACACTATAGAGGTGGAGCAGCGCGTCTAGCGTGGGCGTGAGGAGGTTCGTAGGAGAGAGAGGGTACGCTCCAGCGACCACCTCTTTTGCCTCTTCCAATTTATCCTCCTCGCTGAGGATGGTCTCAATAGCGAGCAAGTGGGCAAAGTTAAGTCGAGCGCGGTAGTGGTCTGGCTCTACTTCTAGATAGCGGCGATACCGGTCTTCATATACTTGTATCTCAGAGAGCACCACCTCGACTGTCTGCGTAGTTGCTTCCCCATTTGCTATCTGTTCAAGAATCCCCCTAATAAGAGAGGCTGACGTCGAGCGTAACGGCTCAAAACTCGAAAGACGAGCGGTGGCGACTTCTGCCAATTGGAGCCGCTTCTCTGTTCTCGGTTCAACAAAGAGTCGATAGAGGGCGTACTGTCGATTGTATTCATTAAAAGACAGCACCGCACTTACACCCGCCAGCACTACAAGCGCTGCCGCGCCCACTTTGTAGTATGCAGCTGGTATTGAAATAGCAGGTTGAGAGCCGACCATCGAGCGCTCGAGCCATAGTGTATACCCTCCGATAACCCCGAGCAGCATAAAGGAACCGACGGTATCAAAGGCGGTTTGCAGCTGCAAAAAGTGTGCAAGCGGCAGTGCGTAGAGAACGACCGCTTCGGTATCCCCCACAACACCACGTCGCCGAGCACGGTACACCGTCCACACAAACACCGCCGCTACCGCAAGGTGGGCGAGTACGCCAACAAGTCCCGTAGTGACCAGCGTATCCACTATGACGTTGTGCGCACGATCAAACCAAACCTCGCCGATAAATTCGTCTTCAAAAAGCCTGTTGTTAAAGTGACCCTGAAATGCTCGCTCAAAATTCTCTGGTCCCCACCCAAAGAGCGGCCGCTCCTTAAACGCCTCGAGGCCGCCCTGCCAGACAAGAATGCGAGCTCCTGTTGAGGACTCGATATACTGCTCCTGCACCACACTCCCGGGCGTAAAGAGGAGCACCACGCCGCCCAGTACAGCCGCCACAAATATTCCACCCCATGTGAACACTGCATACTTTTTATATGCGCCTGCATACTTCTGCAGTAAGAGATACCCTCCAAAAAACATGACCAGCAACACTGCTGTGGCACTCGAGGCCCGAGCGCTGCCGAGCGGCGCGGCTGCATGTACAAGATCCCCAACGCTAAAAAGTACCGGGGAAAAAAACATGAGAGCTGCGGCACCGATGAGCGAGTACCAGCTTCGCGTCCATGCAGGAGTTCTTGAAAGCTCAACAAGAGCTACCACGAGGGCAAGGAGGAGATAAGCCCCGGCAAAGGTACTGTTTCCAAAGGTAAGGCCCGGGACATCGAAGTTGAGCGTTAGTAAGCGCCCCGAGAGGCCGGCACCTTCGGTGCCAAACATGGTTAAAAACCCGAATAACCCGGCCGAGAATACAATGGTGCGCCGTATAAGCGACCAATCCCGCGCCGTACAAAACTCACCGAGAAGCAAGGCAAGCACGGCAATATGAGTGAGAAAGAAAACACCACTCGAGCGTTGGATGTCGGCAAAAACCGACCGTTCAGGAAAGACCCCAAGAAAAGCCGAAAGCCAGTACACTGTAAGCAGTGCCGCAGCCGCCCACAAGAAGGGCCTTTGTTTGATATTGAATGACTGTTTACCTTGAGCGTATAAAACGGCTGCAATGCCTGCCAAAACAAGCACCGCGCCGACTATAAGAAAATACTTGACGTTTATCGCCGCGTGAAAGAGATGCCGCGAAGTGGCAAACGGCACGACGGCAAACAGTAGGGCGGAGATAACGCCAAATACCGTAATTCTGTCCACCAACAAATTGTAGCAAGCGGGTAGGTAAAACAAAAACACCCCCGAAGGGGTGTTTTTGTGCGTACCTTGTACAGCGTACGCTACCAGGTTCTTACTCAAGAGACCGCGCGACTGCTCGTCTTGGCTAAACTAGTTAGCGAAGATCGGGTCAGTGTCGTAGTCGTCGAGGTCGAACTCGTAGAGGCTCATAGTATCGTCGTCCTGAGTCGTGGAGAAGCCAATACCGACCAGGTGCAGGCTGTGGTAGCCGTCGCTGGCGGTGTCAACCGTGGCGTTAGAGCGGGTAACCGTGAGGGTGATGCGAGCAGATTCGCCATCCTCAAAGGTGTACTCGTCTACGCCGTCGTCCGCAACCGTTCCGGACTGGTCAACTTTGGAGACCGCAGTCGAGAGAAGGGTTGTAGTAGCTGTACCATCAATCTCGTAGCGGAACACTTGGCCGCCGAGGTCAACGTCCGGTACTGACGCACCGCCATCGGCCACGTCAGTAGAGGAGGCCAAGTTGCCCACGTATACCGTGCCGTCAAAGGCCGCGATGTCGTAGACAAGCTTGAGGGTTGCGGTATCGTCGTCATTCGTACCATCCGCACCCGCCACGACGCTTTCCTCAGCCGAGACGAAGGTGGCATTGATACCTACATCGTAGAAGGCAATCGGATCGCCAGTTGCAGTGCCGGTCTTGTCGGTACCGTCGGTAAGTGATTCACCGGTCTCATCCTCCGCGTCAAGTACGGCGCGGTTAGAGGTAGAGAAGGATGCCGTAAGTGCATCGCCTTCCACAAGGTTAGCGTCAGTGTCGTTGATGTCTGCCTTGACGATAACGGTCACCTTGTCGCCCTCGTCGATAGTTACATCGACATCGTCGAAGGTAACAGTTGCGCCAGAAGTACCGACAACTGCTGCGGAACCAGCTTCTGACCACTCTGTACCGTCAACGTCGATGTAGACAGTGCTTGCAATATGAGCAAGCGTGGTTGCCGTACCACCAGATGAGGTTGCGAAGTTAATCGGGATATCGCGGACACGGATATCGCCGCCTTCTGCCTCAAGGGTGAAGCGGAAGAGCTCAACGCCATCTGTGTTGCTGGTGCTGTGGATGTTAACCACACCTTTAGGTGTGTCGTCGCTCGAAGCTGCCTTCAACTCAACATCATTTGCAGTTGCAAAGGTGTCGAAGGTGAAGTTGCGGCCAGTGGCATCGTTGATGTCACCGGTTGCGCTGTCGGTGACAGACGCACCCTGTGCATCGCGGAAGCGCACATTCTCGAACTCAATGTTCCAGACGTCGGTTGCATCAGTCGAGTCAAGGTTGTTGATACCAGAAACTGCGATAGTAAGGTCGCCTGTTTCGCCGGCTTCAATGATGCCGCCTGCATCGAGTGAAATCGTTCGGTCGAAGTTCTGGTCATCGCGGAAGTCACTTGCATCTACGCGAGCAACTTCTTTGCCGTTGACCCAGACAGAAACCTCATCAGCATACTCGTCAAGGTCCTTGGTTCCAACGCCGCTGCCAGGAGAGAAGTTGAGGTTAACTGCCGTGAGCTCAATGTCAGAGCCGCTGTCAGCCTCGAGGTCGAGACCAGCGACTTCTACATCTTCTGCGCCCTCGCCAACTTGCTCATTGTTGAGGCCAGAGACGTAGTCAGCGTCGTTGATAGAGCCTGCGCCGCCCTGAAGAGTGGTCGGAGTGCTCGGTGTACCCGGAGTACCCGGAGTACCAGGGGCTGCTGAAGTAGCCCATGCCTGCTGCGAGATAGGGCCAAAGTAGCCTACTGGCGGAACAATATTCTTAGAGGCCTGCCATGCTGCTACTGCTGCCCGAGTCTGGGTACCGAAGTAGCCAGTCGCACCTGCGGGGATCGAGAAACCCATGGAGATGAGGTTCTCTTGGAGGCAAGTTACTTGCGGGCCAGTTGCACCTATCGTCAAAGGACCGGTGAAGGTGCAGAGGCTTGTAGTAGAGCTGCCACCTGATACCAGTGCCTGAATTGCTGCCGCCTGAGAGCCGGTCAACCCAAGGACCTGGATGATGGTCGTAGCCTCAGCTTGGGTAAGCGCGTATGCCGGAGCCACAAAGCCGCCGAAGGCGACTGCGAGCACCAAACCTGCGCCAACCGCCAAAGCGACGATCCGGGAACTTTTTGTAATGCTAATAGTCATACACAATAATTACTTTTAAACCTAAACTTGTAATCGCACCAAGTATGTCTACCTGCTCTCCCCATCCTTAGCCCTGTTGCCCCTTTATAAAAGGAGCGGACGAAATTACGGAGAGAACGTTGGTAGTAAGAGGGGATTAGGAGTGTCAGCGTTTGCAGCCGTGGTGGGACAAGGTCGTACTGCCAGTTTATTTGGTGAACCTGCTTATCTATCTAGTAGACGCCTTAAATGCCGCGCACTTACAGGCGTTCTTCATGCTCTATGTTGTATTAAATTGTCAATGAGCACTCAGTAAACAAACCCTGCGTCAACCCCGTGCAAGGCACGAGGCAGTCGCTAGCCACTATTATAGGCCCCATTTGCAAGAGCTGGCAAAAAGGCCTGTGGACAAGCAACTAAGAGCCCTTTTCTGGGCTTTTACCTTTGTTCTGCCGCACAAGGCTAACCTATCGCAGGTAGGGGGGTTGGTCAATGTCCCCCAGCTAGAGCGCGCGGTAGACGCTCCAGCGACGTTCACCTTCCCGCCTGATGACCCCCTGCTCTATAAGAGTATTAAGCTCGCGCTGGATGGTCTTCTCACTATAACCCTGCACCACCTTTGCTATGTCTTTAATGGAGACCCCGTTACTTTTCCTCACATAATCCAGAATAAGGAGGGCCCTATTTTGTCCTTTAGAACTCTCAGAGTCCTTTTGTGTCTTATGTCCTTTAGAAATGTCCTTTAGACCTGCGGGGGCGCTCGCAAGGCTAAGAGGAGAGGGGAGTGGGGTAAATAATGGCTCGTCCTCTAGTGCCGGTACCGCAAGATCCTGTGGAGAAACACTAAGGCCCAGGTGTCTACTGTCGCCGACTAACCTATCGACTAACGCCTCATATTCTTCTACCAAAACCCTTGCGGTTTCTTTACTTATGTATCCCCGTGTGGCATGCAAGCGGAGGGTGGAAATAATGGAAAAAAGGTCGGCAAGAAGCGTCTCTTCAACTATCTCCCCCGCCGATGCGTAGATAACATCCTGCATGACTTGCACTGCAAAATTAGCGGTTCCTTTTAGGGCTTCGGCTGAGTCAGAGACACTCCTCGCGGCGAGCACTGCCAGAACGTGAGCAAGTTTCTCAGTCTTGAGATAGCAGAAGTACCAGTTGCTGCGTCCTTTAAAAAGCTTTGAATGAAAGGCTATTTTCGTAAAATCCCTTTTCATGTCTTTTTTGTAATGTCTTTTAAAGTCTTTTACTGTCTTTTAAAAATTCCTATCCGCCATGTAGGACACTTGTCCGTTAGAGTACGCTCTCCTCTTAATCGATGCAAGCCTCTGTCCACATGCTATGATGTGTGGTGACTTATGGCGCGTAAAAACGGTAAAAAAGACAAGGGGTTACTGAACAATCCTGTAAGCGCGCTTCCGGCAGAAACAAAACGAGGGGTGCTCGTGGTGGCCTTAGTAACTGTCGGGCTCTTTCTCCTGCTTGCGGCGTTTGGCGTAGCGGGCGAGGTAGGGGGAGAGGCTTATGCATTTTTCTACAACCTGCTGGGGGTAGGGTACTTCCTCCTTCCCCTTCTATTTTTTGTACTCGCCGGAAGCGCACTGCGGCCGGATGTAGCGACCTTTACTCCATTTAAAATACTCGCGAGCGTGGCGTTTATTGTGGCAGGCCTGGGGTTTATGTCGCTCGTGGGAAACGGCGGCGGGATTATCGGGGCACTCATTGCAGAGCCATTGGTGGAATTTTTTGACATCTACGTTGCCGTACTGGCCTTGGGCGGCTTGGCGCTTATGTCGCTCCTCGTGCTCCTCGAAGGTGGCATTCCGGTCGCCACCTTTGGAGAAATCGGCCATGTGATATTGGCACCGTTTCGCCTCTTTAAAAAGAAGGACCCCTTTGCAGAAACTGTCATCTCCGGCGCGGAACTCGAAGGGCCGGTTGAGCCCATGGCAGAAGATGAAGATGTGGTCATCGCCCCTCCGACTAAAGACGCCATCGGTAGCGGTGCTCGCCCTGAACAAACCGCAATCTCCTTGGCGCACTTGCTTGGCGAGTATACGCCGCCGCCACTCTCGCTCCTTGAGCGTGACAAGGGCCGCCCGGGCGTGGGCGACATCAAGGCAAACGCTAATATAATTAAGCGAACCTTGCAGAACTTCGGCATTGTCGTAGAGCTCGATGAGATCTCAATCGGGCCATCAGTCACGCGCTATGCGATTAAACCAGCCGAAGGCGTACGGCTGCAGAAGATAGTTGCGCTCCAGCAAAACTTGGCGCTCGCACTTGCGGCCAAAGGCGGCATCCGGATCGAAGCACCGATACCGGGGAAGTCGCTTGTCGGCATCGAGGTTCCGAACTCCGCCAAAGTGACCGTGGGGCTCGGCACCTTGCTTGAGACAAAAGAGTTTACGGAGACGCACAAACCGCTTTTTGTGGCACTTGGACGAGATATTGCTGGCGGCTCGCACTTTAGCAATATCGCTAAAATGCCGCACATGCTTATCGCCGGAGCCACGGGCTCGGGAAAGTCGGTCGCCATACACACGATTATCACGAGTTTGCTGTATCGTTGTGGGCCATCTCAACTGCGATTTATTTTTATAGACCCTAAGCGCGTCGAGCTGACGCTTTATCGGTCGCTGCCACACCTCCTAACACCGGTTATCACCGACGCAAAGCGCGCAATCATGGCGCTACGCTGGGCGGGCAAAGAAATGGAGCGCCGTTATAATATTTTGGAAGAGGAGCGCGTGCGCGATGTTGAGTCGTATCACCAAAATGTGCTCGCGCCGGCACTTGAAAACTTGCGCAAGCGCGGCGGAAAGCCCGAAGAAGGAGAGCGTGTGCCCGAGGCAATGCCCTACATCGTCATCGTCATAGACGAGCTTGCGGATATTATGCATACCTTTCCGCGCGAATTAGAAGCGGCGGTTGTGAGGCTCGCACAAATGAGCCGCGCTATAGGGATCCATCTCGTGCTCTCGACCCAGCGGCCGAGCGTGAACGTCATTACCGGTCTCATCAAAGCCAACATCCCCACGCGCGTAGCATTGCAGGTCGCTTCGCAGATAGACTCGCGCACGATACTCGACCAAGGCGGCGCCGAAACGCTGCTTGGCGCAGGCGACATGCTCTACCTCTCGGCCGAGATGAACAAGCCGGTGCGCCTCCAGAGTGCGTTCATCAGCGAAGTGGAGGTAAAGAAAATTGTCGACTTTATCGCCAAGCACAACGAAGCGGAGCTGCCGATTGAGATAGGCGCGAGCAGTGCAGGAGAGGGGGGAAGTCCCTCCACTCCTCTCGCAACCGGTGGCAGCTTTGGTGACGAGGAGGAAATCGACGATGACATGTACGAAGCCGCGCGCGCAACGGTCCAAGAGGCAGGTAAGGCCTCAACCTCTTACATCCAAAGGAAGCTGCGGGTCGGCTATGCGCGCGCGGCGCGGCTTGTCGACATGCTCGAGGAGCGCGGCGTTGTCGGCCCCGCAGACGGCGCCAAGCCGCGCGAGATTTTGGACAAGGGTACCGCGCCGCCGCCTGTCGGTGAACCCGAGTCAACGCCATGAAGCGCATATTGCTAGCAGCTCTCGTCCTCGGCAGTATTGGCGGTATTATTGGTTATGGGTTCTTTGAAGCGCGGCGGCTTCTGGAGGGCCCGTCGATAACAATCCTCTCACCCGAAGACGGTAGCAGGAGTGCAGAGCCGCTCCTCACGATTGAGGGAGTGGCGCGCAACATTTCGTTCTTGACTATTAACGACAAGCCGGCCCTAACAGACGAGTGGGGGCACTTTACGAAAAAAATGACGCCGCCGCCGGGCGCCAACGTCGTAGTGGTACAAGGAGTAGACCGCTTCGGCCGGCGCACGTCAAACGATGTCCGCATTACTATGCTAAACTTTTGTCCTATAACCTGACACACCCATGAGCCCAAAAGAAAAAAAGTCATCGGCGCCCGCAGCATCAAAAGACTCCGCCGCAATAGACGCGGCTATCAGGGAAATTAAGACCAAGTTCGGCGACGAGGCGATTATGAAGTTGGGTGACGCACCAAAGGTAGACATTGACGTTATACCCTCTGGTTCAATCGGACTTGATTGGGCACTCGGGATCGGCGGCTACCCGCGCGGGCGCATAATTGAAATCTTCGGCCCTGAATCTTCCGGCAAAACGACACTTACCCTCCACGCTATTGCTGAAGCACAAAAAAAGGGCGGGGTATGCGCGTTTATCGATGCCGAACACGCGCTCGACCCCGAGTATGCCAAGCGCATCGGCGTTAACATCTTCAACCTCCTAGTCTCGCAGCCGGACACCGGGGAGCAGGCACTCGAGATTGTCGAGAGCTTGGTTAGAAGCGGCAAGATCGACCTCATCGTCATCGACTCGGTGGCGGCGCTAACTCCAAAAGACGAAATAGAGGGGGAGATGGGTTCCGCTCAAATGGGGAAGCATGCGCGGCTTATGTCCCAGGCACTTCGCAAACTAACTGCAATCACCTCGAAATCAAAGACGCTTATTATTTTTATCAACCAGATCCGAATGCAGATAGGGATGATGTTCGGTAATCCGGAGACAACTACGGGAGGGAAGGCCCTCAAGTTTTATACGAGCGTGCGGCTCGACATTCGACGCATTGCACAAATTAAAAAAGGAGAAGAAGTTGTTGGCGGCCGGCACCGCATCAAAGTCGTTAAGAATAAGATTGCAGCACCGTTTAGAACAACCGAGTTTGACCTGCTCTACAATGAAGGAATATCTCGGGAGGGAGAGATTATCGCTCTCGGAGAGCGTCTGGGAGTTATCCACAAGTCGGGTTCTGCCTACTCATATGGCGAAGAAAAGCTTGGTCGCGGCTACGACGCCACTCGTACGTACTTGCGGGAAAATAAGAAAATCGCCAACGACATTTTGCGCGAGGTTAAAAAAGGCCTTGCCGAACACGGGTCAGGCAAAAGCGCGGCCGCCGCGCAGGGCGGGAGTGACGAGTGAAATCGCGGCAAACGCACCTAACACAACCGCAAGTTGCACGACAAGGGTCGTACTAAGCAAAGCAGAAAAGACAAAAAGCGCGACGTTCCCTACCCCGCCCTCCGCAACCTTGACAAAATTTTCCGCAATGCTGGGGAGCGAAACAAACGCTGCGAGACTCGCCCCCGAAAACACGAGCGCGTAGAACTTGAGCGCGGTAACGCTCATGAGTTTCCGTGCGGTGTAAATAACCGCAACATTTCCCATCACCCGCTCTTCAATACTTGGCTTAGTCATACGTTGGTATTAATCGACTTATAAATTTTTGCAAACTCCCGCTTGGCGCGGTGAACACGAGTCTTAACGGCCCCGACGGAAACCCCTTCAGCCCGTGCTATCTCTTCCTGCGACTTCCCTTCCAAAAAGAAGCTCGAGAGTGCTTTGGCAAACAGCGGTGGCATGCGCACCAGGACCGAAGCTACCAGGTCTTGAAACTCTGCTCTTTCGAACTGGCGCAGGTTCTTGTCAGGGATTAAGTTCCAAATCTCTTCGTCGAGCGCTGCCGTGTGCTCTCCCCTCCTCTTGCGCTTCATATAGTGCGTAAGCGCGGTGTTGATGAGGATCCGGTATCCCCACGAAGAGAACGAGGCACCTTCTTGCGGAGCAAACTTCTTGGCGTTGAGGTAAATTTTCGTGAAGGCCTCTTGCACAATGTCCTCAGCCTCTTCCCGCTCCCGCACAATAGAGAGCGCCTTGCGCAGAAACGCCGCCTCATACCTGCGTACAAGCTCTGCAAAGAGGCTGGGGTGCGCCACAGATGCCGCAAGCAGCTCCTCATCAGGGTATTGCTCCTCGGCCTGCTCTAAAGAGAGATACGACATCATGTTTCTACTCTATCACCGCCTCACCCCTATTAACAATATGAATGCGGCCAAGGTTACGAGGCGGTATACTGAATGATGTGAGTTTTGTAGCCAAACGAGTCTTCCCCGCTCTAGCGGTCTTCTTTTTTATTACTGCGGCCATCACCGTACTCGACATTGCAAGCCACATACAGGAGTTCAGTGTTATACCGTGGCTCTTTATAGGGTACGCCAGCCTCAACGTCATGCGGGGAATTGGGTTCCTTAACCGCGAGCGTTGGCTGCTCTACTTCTTTACCCTACACGCCGTCGCCACCACCGTACTTGGCATTGTAAGCACGATGCTAGGCACCTCACCGGGGCTTCTTCCCATCAGTGTGAATATCGTACTTTCATGGGCCTTGTGGGTGCTACTATTTACTACGAGGCATGAGCTCACACAGTCCAAGTGGAGCATACTTGAAGCGGTAGTTGCATTTGTCATTTGGCTCCTCGTGTTCACCTCCACTGCTACACAACTGCTTATTTAATTAATCAAAAATCATTATGTATGCGCTTTTAGAAAGACCGGTAGTGCGAGGGACGCTTGCATGCTTGGTAGTTGTGTCGCTTCTGTTGGTGCCGATGCATCAGCCGGCGCAGGGGAAGCCCGTGATACAGGTTATCATTGTGGCAATTGGTTTCGGTCTGATAGGTGTCGGCGTCGCATGTCTGACGCAATGGCTCGATATCTGCAAGGATGGCGGAGGTAAGAAGGGCGGAGGCGGGGGTGGAAATAATGATGATGACAATGGGGATGGAGGGGGCGGGGGTGAAAATAATGATGACGACAATGGGGATGGAGACGGGAACGGAAACAACGTCCCTATTCAATGCGGACTATCAAATATAAACGGGTGTGGCATGCAAGAGCCGCGTACTACATTCCCAGGCGTGGCTTGCGACCTCTCTCCTATACCAAACAGTCAGTGCCCTGTGCCGGTTATAGGCGAAGCGGACTTTTACGCAGACCCGGACCGCGTGAGGTCGGGAAACACAACCCGCCTCTATTGGGAAGTATCTAATGCGACCGTGTGTTCTCTCACGGGCGGCGGTCTTAACCTCCTTTCACTCTTGGACGAAGGCGCGCAAGAAACTAACGACATAACGGCTGCCACGACCTTTACGCTTACTTGTTCAAACGGCTCTGCAGTCGACAGTCCCAAAGCTTCACAGCAAACAAACGTTACCCTTATTCCGTCGTTCCAGGAAATTTAAACTCTCCCCTGAGCACCCCTTGCTCTCCGTACTCGAGTGATGCGAGGAGGTTGCCTTCCGCGTCAATGAGCGCAGAGGGGCCGTATACGGTAGCCCGTATGACTGGCTTTTGGTAGCGCGCGGCGTAGTACTGAGCCGCGGCTAAGCTAAAATTTGCGACGAGCGATCCCGGAAAGAACGAATCGTCGCCGACCGCAATAAGTAACTCGGTGTTCTTCCTCTCGGCCGGAGTAAGGGTTCTGCTATGCAGTTCGGAACAAATAAGACCACTTACCCCTACTCCTTGTACCACAAGGGTGTCGCCCCGCTCTCCCGCAGCGATATCGTATGTCCCTCGAGCAATACCTGCGCCCCTCATCCACTCCGGCACATAATCTGAAAACAGATATAGTTTCTGTTTTTGATACACAGCCTTCTCCTCTGCTCGCCAAAAGGCATACTCGTCGTAGAGACTGCCCCCTTCTGCAAGAGTGTTCCAAATCATAACGGTAGTGGAGGTGGGCACAGTGCGAGCAAACCACGCACCCACGGCCTCGTCGCGTGCTACGTCTTGTATGCCGGCAATTATAGGAGGCTCTCCACGGTATACCACGCCCTCAACCGGCGAGAAGGGGTAGATAACTAGGTCGGTACTCGAAGCTGCCTCAGTAATGATTCGCTCCAGCTCCGGAGCAATAAAAATACCCTCAACCTCATTGCCATACGGAAGCTCCTGTACAGACACGGGGGCTGGCTGGATAAGCGCCACGGCAAGTGGTTGTGTGGCCATGCTACTACTCTCCCGAGAACTCATGAGAAGTGCGACCGAGAGCACCGAGACAAGTGCGGCAAAACCTACCCACAATGCCGTTGTGGTTTGTTTGTAGTAGGCGGCACGTACGCCTTCGGTAATAAGTGCATTGACGAGCATCACAAAACAGGAGACGAGAAGTGTGCCACCCACAGAGACGATCAGTCGCGCTACCGGCAGTGCAACAACTGCATGGGCGAGCGAGCCAAAGTAGTACCCGCCGAATACCCACATGAGGATGCTTTCAACTACGCAATAGAGCCCCGCAGCGACAATGGGCCACACTGCATACATGCGGAGGCTCGCGCTATGCAGGAGGTAAACCACAGCACCGAACAAGGCCGCAATCGCGGCAAGCGTCGGAATGCTGCTGAGTTGCACCGCTACGGTGAAAAGCAGCGAGTGTGGGAAGAGGACAACGTGTACGAGAGAAAAATAGACGAGCGGGCCTATACCCAAGATACCCACCTGGGCGCCACCTAAAAGAAGTTCGCGCCGAGTACGCGCAGGATCAAGTACAAAATAAAAAAGAGGCACCAGCGCTACAAACGCGAGCCACCAGAAATAAAACGGGTAGAACACAAGTGCAAGAAGCACGCCCGAGAGTGCGGGTAAAGCATAAAAGCGCATATCATACATATTACCTCGACAGCTGCCTTTTTTTGTATACAATGCACAAATGCTTGAATACAACGAAATTCTTCCTAAAAAGATAATCCTCCTCGACGGAGAGCCGTATGAAGTGATAGACGCGCATGTCTTTCGCAAACAGCAACGAAAGCCGGTTAACCAGACGAAGTTGCGCCACTTCATCACGGGCCGCATCACCGAGCAAGCTTTTCATGTTTCGGAAAAAGTGGAAGAGGCGGACCTCTCTACGAAACCCGTTAAATTCCTTTATCAAAATCGCGGTCAATGGTGGTTTTGCTCCCCTACTAACCCAGCGGAGCGTTTTGAACTCCCTGAAGCAACCGTTGGTCCCCAGGGCCAGTTTCTAAAGCCAAACAGCGTCATAGATGCCTTAGTGTTCGACGAAAAGATAATCGCGCTTAAAATCCCCATCAAAGTAGAACTCCTGGTCAAAGAGGCGCCGCCCGCAGTGCGCGGCAACACCGCCCAAGGCGGCACTAAACAAATTATCCTTGAGACCGGTGCCGCTGTTAACGCGCCCCTATTCGTCAACGAAGGCGATATTGTGCGGGTAAATACCGAGCTCGCCAGCTACGTCGAGCGCGTAGACAAAAAATAGTTATCGAACAATATACGGCAAAAGTGCCATAAAGCGCGCGCGCTTAACGGCGGTTGCAAGTGACCGCTGGCCGGCGGCAGAGAGGCCCGTGCGGCGGCGCGGCATAATCTTGCCATGCGGATTAAGAAAGCGTTTTAGCGTCTCGATGTCTTTGTAATCGATGTGGCTAATTTGAATGTTTGCTGAGTCAGGTTGCATAAAAGTTATTGATTGCTCTTTAATTTGTTCTAAAATAAATTTAGAATGGTATATCGTCTGGGTTAATATCCTCTTCCGGATACTCTATCCCCTCCTCTTTAGGAGCGCGCTGCCCCTCGACTTTGCTCGGGGTAAACGGACCTTCGTCACCTTGCCGTGAGCCTGTCGAACGGGGGCCAAACTGCACGCGCTCGGCGACAATTTCGGTGCGATACTGCTTGCCTTTTTCCGGACTCTCCCAGCTCCTGGTTTGTATCCGGCCTTCGACAAACACTCCTGCCCCCTTTTTGAGGTACTGCGAGACCGTTTCCGCCTGCCGGCCAAAGACAACTACGTTGTGGAACTCGGTGCTCTCCTGCTTGCTGCCGTCGGCCTTTTTAAACACGCGGTTGGTTGCCAAGCCAAACGATGCGACGTGCCCGCCTGAAGGGAGCGCTCGCAGCTCTGGGTCGCGCGTGAGGTTACCGAAGAGAAATGCTTTGTTGATGTACATACCTGTTAGTTTACCAGAGCGTCGATGCTCTTGGTCAACTCTTCGTCCGACACTTCGCCCGGCGTCTCGGGGGCTGTTGCTGGCTTCTTGATGGTTTCGCCCTCGAGACGATTGGAGGAGTAGACAGCACGGCGCGCGATAATCGGCTCTTCGCGCGTGGTTTCAATAAGGAGGTAACGCAAAATGTCTTTTGCGCTGCGCAACTGCGCCTCGAGTGCCGCGACATGCTCGCGCTCTGCAGCAAACTTGATGAAGCCGAAGTAAGATTCCGTATACTTCTCGCGCTTTCCTGCCGCCGAACGTTCGATAGTGTAGGCGAGCGTCATTTTTTGTGGGAACTGATCCCTGATTATTTCCGCCTTGACCTCTGCGAGGACGGCACGAATAGTCTCCACCACATCGCCTACTTTTACCTCTTCTACCGTAGGCACGACATGAAAGCCGACCTCGTAGACGGGGCGCGTGCCCTCCGTAGCTTGAGCGGAGGAGGGGCTGTTGTTCGCTTGGGATGAGGTCTCGGCTGAGACCTGCGACATTTCTGCCATGCGGGCACTATACTACAGCTTTTAAATTAGTGCAACCCAAAAAGACGTTGTGAATTAAGGAGAATTTGGCTTCTTGCCTCTTCTTCCCCTACCCCTTTTATTTCTGCAATCTTTTTAACTATGTGCGGAATATGCATCGGCTCGTTGCGTTTACCGCGATACGGAGCGGGTGTGACATAGGGTGCATCGGTTTCGGTCAGCAACATGTTAAGCGGCGTGTTTTTTACTACCTCGTCGTAGTCGTGGGTAAAGGTAATAACACCCGTAAATGACAGAGTGAAACCGAGATCTAAAAACTGTTTAGCTTCCTCCCAACTTCCAGCAAAAAAGTGTACATCCCCCTGCACCTTTGCATGTGTTTTCAAAACTTCCAGTGCGTCGCTATATGCCTGACGGATATGGAGCATCAGCGGCTTTCCTACCTTGTTCGCAAGCTCAATTTGAGCGACAAAGTTCTCTATCTGCAGCTTCTTCGTCGCTTCGCCCTGCCGGTAGTAGTCGAACCCGCACTCACCTATCGCAATCACTTTCGGATGTTGCGCCAGGGCCTCATACTTCGCACCATCAAACTGTTCGCCGCGAGAGGTAAACTCCTTGCCGCCCTCCCCAAGCTCTTTTGCATCATGGTACGACTTACTGGTGTGTATTGGGTGGAGGCCTATGGTTGCCCACACATCATCATATTTTTCTGCCATAGCCACCGCGGCAACCGAAGTGTCGTATTGGGTGCCAACTATATTCATCCCCACCTCTGCTTCCTGTGCGCGCTTAACAACCTCATCGGCGTCGTCTTTAAACGCCACAAATTGCACATGTGTATGCGCGTCGAAATACTTCATATCTTATTCTGATATTCTTGAGAATTTGAGAATGTCATTCTTTACGCGGGAACAAGGTCTCGGGCTTTTTGTTTGCAACAATCGCGTCGATGATTTTCTTGCTAGTTTCTGGCACCAAGGGCTCCAGCAGTAAATCAATTGCAGCGAGTTCTTTCACAAGCTCGACGATAAGCTTCTTGCCAGCCTCTGCATCAGTTTTAACCAGTTTAAATGGCTCTGTCGTAGTGATCTTTTTGTCGAGCGCATGGATGCGGCCCCAGACATATTCGCTCGCTTGGTTAATCTCAAAGTTGTTGAGCGCTTCGGTAAACTCCTCTGGATATGGCACTAACTCCACCTGCACTGGCTCTGGTAAGTGCGTTTGCGCGAGCGTCAAAATCCTCGAGGCCACGTTGCCGAGCCCATTTGCCAGGTCTGCATTGTACACTTCTTTAAAGCGCTCCATCGTAAAGTCGCTGTCCTCAAACGGATGTACGTGCCTTGCTAAAAAGTAGCGCAATGCATCCGCACCATATTCTTCAACAATCGCAAATGGGTTGATAACATTGCCGAGCGACTTGCTCATCTTGTGTCCGCCGCTTGTGATAAAGCCGTGTATAACAATTTGTTTGGTTTGCGGCAAATCAGCAGACATAAGCATTGCCTGCCACATTGCCGCCTGCTGGCGTATCTGGTCCTTGCCTGCCATCTGCAGGCCGTTTGGTTTTTCTTTCGTGCCCCAAAATTTCTCAAAATTCTTCTCATCCTCTGGCCAGCCTAAGGTTGAGATGTAGTTAACGAGCGCGTCAAACCAGACATACATCACCTGCGAGTCATCGCCGGGAACCGGCACACCCCAGGGCATCTTTTCCTTGAGCCTCGAGATGCTGAAGTCTTCCGGGCCATTTTCAATAAACTTTTTTATCTCGTTAAATCTGAAGTCAGGTACGACGAGTTCGGGGTAAGCGGCATACAGGTCAAGAAGCGGTTGTTTGTATTTGGAAAGTTTGAAAAAGTAATTCTCTTCATCAATCACCTCAAGTTCAAGGTTGGGATGCAGTGGACATTTGCCGTCAACAAGTTCGGAATCTGTTTTTTCAAGCTCGCAACCGACACAGTACTTGATTTGGTAATTTTTCTTGTAAATATCTCCCGCAACGTGGCACCGCTTCCAAAACTCCTGTGCAGCTGCTTTGTGATGAGGGTCTGTGGTGCGGGTAAAGGCATTGTAGCTGAGGTTAAGTGTGCCCTTAAGGGCATCAAACTTTGCGGCATATTCGTCTACGTATGCCTGGGGAGTCTTCCCTTCTTCGAGCGCCTTGCGGTAGATTTTCACGCCGTGCTCGTCAGAGCCGAAGTTAAAAAATACCTCCTCGCCAAGAAGCGCATGGTAACGCGCTAAAATATCTGCCTGCACTATCTCAAGTGCAAAGCCTATATGCGGCGGCGCATTCACATACGGTATCGTCGTCGTTATATAGAAAGCTTTTTTTTCGGCCATTGTTAAGACCCTATGCTGCCTCGCCGTCCGATGTCAACCCTTGCCGGGCAAGTGCGCGGGTCTTCTCTCGATCAACGTCCGATACAAACTCCTGTATTGCGCCCGCAATCGGCACCGAAAGCAAGATACCGAGGAATCCGGCAAGTTCGTAGCCCACGATAAGTGCCAAAATGACGAGGAGCGGCGGAACTCCTACGACCTTTTTGACGACGACTGGATAGATAAGATGCGCTTCAAACTGCTGGACGATGACGTAGAGCCCGATGACAAGAAGCGCTTCGGTAGGGCCACCGTGCACGAGCGCCACGGCAATGCCTGGGATTGCGGCAAAAATAGGCCCAAAGACCGGGATAATTTCAAACACTGCTGCCAAAACCGCGAGAAGGAGTGCGTACGGAACGCCGAGTATCGTAAGCCCCAGGTACACCAAAATCCCCACAATGACTGCCAGGACAAGCTGCCCTTGCATCCACTTCCCTATCTTCTCCTGACTGCGCTTCCAGAGATGGAGCACGTAGGCCTGCTCTTTAATGGGCGTCACCACGCGTAAAAAGTCGTCGACGCCCGTCTCCTGCACTGAAAAGTAAAAGGAAAAAACGACAATAAGCACAAATGAGGCGATGCCTCCAAAGAAGGCGGAGAGGGTGGCAATTGCCCCGCCAGTTGAACCTCCGAGCGATGTCGATATCTCGCGCAGAATGTCCGCTACCGAAAGTGTCGCGGCAATGTCGTCGGGAAGGAGACCGCCGGTAACCGCGCCAAAGTCGAGCTCAGAGAGCGTTGTGGGGAGCTGGGCAAAAAAGGCCGCAGCGTCGTCGAGGACCGGCGGCACGAAGAAGAAAATAATTCCGAAAAATACCGACGCGACGAGCAGGTACACGAGGATAACGGAGAGGAGGCGGGACACCTTGCGCCGCATCAGAGCATGCACTGCGGGCTCTATCGCGGAGGCAATAACGATTGCCGTGAGGAGAATGAGCACTAAGTCTCTTAAAAACCAGAGCACCGCGACCGTAAGCACGAGCAGGATCCCGATGAGTATACTCCCGGGCGAAACGCTGATAGAGAAATTCTGCATCCCCCTATTCTACACTGTGATGCCGCTCTTCAGAAGCGCAGAAAGTTCGCTTACTTGGACCCGCTTTTGCTCCCCGCTGTCGCGGTCGCGAAGCGTGACGGTGTCTTTAAGTTCTGGCTTCTCTCCCAACGTGTCAAAGTCTACCGTGACGCACCAGGGGGTGCCTATTTCGTCCTGCCGGCGGTAGCGCTTCCCTATGTTGCCGTTGTCGTCCCACACGATCTGCGGGATTTCTTTTTTGAGATTCTGGTAGACCTCGCGCGCCTTCTCAACAAGCTCGGGCTTGTTTTTAAGGAGCGGAAAGATAGCAGCTTTAACGGGTGCCAAATGGGGAGGAAATTTGAGATATACGCGCTTCTCTCCGCCTAACTCATCTTCGGTGTAAGCCTTAACGATGACCGCAAGCAAGTGTCTACCTAGCCCAAACGTGGGCTCAAGCACATGGGGTACTGTGCGCTCGTTAGTGTTGGGGTCGAGATACGAGAGGTCAGTGCCGCTGTGCGCAATGTGGTTGTTAAGGTCAAAGTCGGTGCGGTAGGCTAACCCTCCTATTTCGTCAAATTTGTGTGGGTAGTTAAAGTGAAAGTCTACTGTACGCTTGCTATAGTGAGCCCTCTCCCCGTCTGGAATTTCTATCTCTTTAATATCCTCAGGTCCAAATCCCAGTTTTTTAAACCATTCCTGCATTTGCCCGCGCCAGTACTCAAACCTCTCCTCCCAATTTTTTTCCTCAATAAAATATTCAAACTCCATCAGATCAAACTCGCGCACACGGAATATAAAATCACGCGGCGCAATTTCATTACGAAAGGTCTTTCCTATCTGTGCAATACCGAACGGGAGTTTGGGGTGGTAGGAGTCAATGATGTTTTTAAAGTTGACGAACATGCCCTGAGCATTCTCGGGACGCAAATAAACCGCCGTATCCGAGCCGTCAACTGAGCCGACAGATGTTTTAAACATCATATTGAACTGTCTCGGTTCACTAAGCTTCCCGCCGCACTCGGGGCACTTGGTAGTGTCCTCAAGATGATCTGCACGAAAGCGGTGCTTGCATTTACTGCACTCCACCAGCGGGTCGGCAAAACCCTGCACATGTCCGCTCGCCTCCCACACCTTAGGGTTCATTAAAATGGCCGAGTCGAGCCCATACATGTCGTCACGGCTCTCGACAAAAAACCGCCACCACAAATTTTCAATATTTTTCTTAAGTGCTACGCCTAAGTGCCCGTAGTCCCACGTGCCAGCCAGGCCGCCGTAAATCTCGGAGCCCTGAAACACAAACCCGCGTCGCTTACAGAGCGACACTATCTTTTCCATCAATCCTTCTTCAGCCATAAGTGTTTACTATAAGCTAGCGAGTGAGAGAAATAAAGCTTGTTTTATTTCCGAGCGAGCGACGCTTATATCCTGCGAAGTAGGTTACTTAGGAGCCACAACGTCCACACCAGACTGCGTGTCGCCGATAAGCTTGGTGGTTGCCGCCCCGCCGGTGGCGCTCAAGTTTACGTTCGCAAAGCGGTCCTGGCCGGTAAGCTCGGGAGTACTGCTGAGTGCGGGAGACTGGCCTACCTGGCTCTCGCTCGGCAGTAATTCAACCTGAAAAGCTCCCGTGCGCGGGCTGCTTGTGTAGCCAGCGCCGGCTTTAATCTCGCCCAAAGACCAGGTAACCGTGCGGCTCCCTTCGTTGTAGGAAATGCCGCTCCCCGCCTCCGCAGCGACAAAGCGCACGTACGTCGGGAGCGTTGCCACGACCTGGCCGTTCCCTACGGCATTGGCAGAGTTGCGCACCGTCCAGCGCACCGTGTAGGTCGTCTCTTGCTCCGCCTGCGGCGGCATGGGGCCGGAGTTCGTGAATGGTCCTGAAAAATGGAGTACCTCTGTCGAGAGCGAGAGCGCGGAGGCTACCGTGACTTTTGTCGAAGCCGCGGAGAGTATGGTCTCCGGCTCTCCGGCTTCGCGCACGGCGCGCACGGTCAGGTTGAGGTCGATGGTGGGGTTGGTGATGAGCACACCGCCCTCGCCGGGAGAGCGCGTCAAAAACGAGAATTGAAAGGTCCCGTTTGCGCCAGAGGCAACCGACTCCAGTTCAGAATTGTCGTCCTTGCTCCACACCAGCGAGTTATTGACGGATTGGAAAAACGCTCCCTGCCCTTGTATAGAGTCTTCATCGAGGGAGGGCCCTGCGAGCGTCAAGGTTACCTCAACATCGGAGACGGAATCGGAGAGGTTATTTTGCCACGACACCGTGCCACTGATGCGCGAGCCGGCGGCGACAGCGATGTTGCTGCCGCTTTTGCCTTCGACCGTAATGTTGCCTGCGATAAATGGACGCTTCACCGTTAAGGTTTGCGGAATCGTAATGAACGGAAGTTTTACCTCCGGGTCGGTTGCGTCGTCGTTTGAACCTGCAATAAAGCGGAAGATGCGTTCGTCGCCGTCCTCCCCTTGAATTGTGCCCGTAACCCTGATGGATTTCGAAGCACCGGGGTCAAGCGTACCTAGCCGCCACATCCCGCTCGTATCTGCGGCAGGCTCCGTACGTATAACTGAGAAGCCGAACGGATACTCTCCCTTGACCACGAGGTCGGCGATAGGGGTTGTCGCATTGGAGCGCACGGTCAGGTCAAAGGTAAACGGCTGCCCCGCGATACTCTCGCTTGGGCCCTCTATTGCAAGCGACACCGGGGCAGAGCCGATCGTTATCGTAACTTCTTCCTGCCGGACAAAGACCGCATTTGAGCCCTGGACACTATACTCAAGCGCTACCTTAATGGTTTGCAGCTGTCCCTCTTCGCCGAAGAGAAGCGCTGAAGCGGTGCGTTTGAGTTCTTGGCCTGACTCAATAGTTCCTACCGAGAGGCGGTCATGCAAGAGGTCAGTGCTGGGATTGTTAGGGTTGCGGGTACCGTCGGGGTAATCGATAACGAGGTCGGCGAGGAGAAGCGGCGTGGTGTTTCTGTTGCGTACGACGATCTCCACCTGCACCTCTTTGCCGCCGTCGACGAGCGTTGGCACGACGAGCTCCAGGTCGATATTGCGCGGCGAGGTAGTGTTCACTCCGCCCAAAAAGACAAAGCTCGCGACTGCGATTGCAGCGGTAAAAAATATGATCGATCCTCCAAGAAATTTGAATGCAAATGACATGTGTGAGTGGCTCTCGGACGGCAGTGCGGGGGACGTGACCGGTGGACGCATCGGCGTGGTAGGTGGCGCAGGATCTGCGGCGTCGGGAGAAGGCTTCTGGGCTTCCCAGGTTTTTGGTGCGCTCGCCTCGCTGGGGGTAAGCGCCGTACGCTCTTCTTTCTTGATTTGTTTTATCCCTTCCCGCGCGTAGAGACGGTTTTTGAGCTTTTCCACCCCGCTCTTTTCCTCGCGAGTCATTCCGCAATTGTACTACAACCCGGTCGCCTGAAGCGACTCGTTTATAGCGCGCAAAAGCAACCTACGGGAGCGCATAACCTCCTCGGCAAGTTCGAGTGAAAAGAAGTCGGCATCTATAAATCCTTTGAGCTCCTCTGTGTGCGGCAAATAACCCAGATGATAGAGGATTTTGAGCACCAAGACCGACTCGATACTCTCTGCCCCCCGTGTTTCTGGAGCGCGCGCGAGCGCGGTCAACCCGCCCTTTACGCTCTCGTAGAGCGCGGGCGCCACCTCCTCGCCCTGGACGAGCCGGAGGAGGAGTTTTGCCACCTTGCCCGCCTGTCGCGAACGAGCATAGCTGGCGCCCGCGCAGACTCGCGACGCTTGTTCAACTCCGACTAGCTTCCACTCATTTTTACCGCGCACAAGAGTAAAGCGCGCGTGGGTTAAAGGTTCAAGTCCATAACGCAATTTCGAACTTTCGGCGCGCGCACTGCGTGCCATGGCGCGCACGAGCCCAAGCTCGCTCGTAAGGATAAAGACAAGCACATTAGCTTCACCCACCCCTCTTTTTCCTAGCACCACTCCCTCGCACACGTGTAGCTGATGCATATTACTCTTCGCTAATAGTCAGAGACTCAAGGCCAGTTTCTTTCAGAATTTCATTCCGGTATTTTTCTGCAATCTCTTTTTCTTCGCCGGCAACGTTGAGCGTGTAGGAAGGTCGGTCGGCAATGGTGAGCCCCTCTTCTTTGCGCCACTCCTGCACGCGGCGTATCAACGTGCGCACTACACCCTCCTCCTGCAGCTCCGGCGTTAATGTTGCATCGAGCCATGCGTCCCCATCGATCGAACTGTCTTCAACTACTTCTTTGACATTGAGCTCGTCGGCAACAAGCGCTACGAGTCCGTGGTCAGCGGGCAGCTTGCGTACTTTAAGCACAAAGAGCGGTTGGCGGACTTTGATTCCCGCCTCTTCGCGGAGCTTCAACCCCTGCGAGGCAAGCGAGCGCACCACCGCCATGTCACTGAGGAGGGCTTCGTCTGTTGCATACGGCGCAGGCCACGACTCCAGATGCACACTCTCCTTCTCTGCGCCAAGTCCTTGGTAGATGCTCTCTGCGACAAAAGGTGTCACGGGCGCCATGAGACACGAGAGCGTGTAGAGCACCTCGCGCTGGGTCGCCAGTGCAAACTTCTTGTCCGTAATGTCCTCGCCGCGAGCGCGGTCACGCGAGCGGCGCACATACCAGGTTGAGTAGTCTTCAACGAAGCTGCGCAGCGCTCGCACCGCAGTCGGTGTATCGTACGCATCCATTGCTTCAGTAACGGTCTTGGTTGTTTTGCCGAGGAGCGAAAGCACCCAGCGGTCGAGCACATGTGGGCTGTCCTCCGCCTTGACACTCTTGTCCCACTCACTCTTATAAAGCTCGAAAAACTTGTACGAGTTCCAGAGGATGCCTATGGTGCGGTTATGCGCCTCGCGCACGTCTTCGTCTCTAAAGTTAATGTCCTCGCCGCTCATCACGACAGAACCCATAAGGTAGAGTCGGAGCGCGTCGGCGCCGAACTGATCCATAACCTGCAAGGGATCAGTATAGTTGCCTTTACTCTTGCTCATCTTGGCACCGTCAGCGGCAAGGATGGTGCCGGTCGATACCACGCTGCGAAACGACTGCTGGTTAGAAAGAAGAACGCCCATTGCATGCATGTAGTAAAACCACGTGCGGGTCTGGGCGATATACTCGGCGATAAAGTGTGCGGGGAAGCCTTTGGGCCACAGACCCCAGAGGCGCCCTGGGTTAAATACTTCTTTGTTCTCAAACGGGTAGTGGTTAGAAGCATAGGGCATAGTGCCAGACTCAACCCAGCAGTCGACAACCTCCGGAATGCGCTCGTACCCCCTGCCCTTGCTGTCAACGAGCGTCACCGCGTCGATGTAGGGGCGGTGCAGGTCGAGTCCGTAGTCTTTGTTGTGGGGAAAAGGGGTAAACGAGAGCTTCCGTACTTCAGAGGTCTTGAGCATATACTCTTTTGAAAAGTCGTTGGATGGGCGGCGTGCCGCCACCTGTTGTAGCACCCATAGCGGATTGCCGTGAGAGATAATGAGAATCCGCTTGCCCGTGTAGCGTCGCTCGATTTCAAAGATAAATTCCCCTATGCGCCGGCGCACTTCTATGTGTGCAGTCTCACTCGCCTCGCGCAGACGTTCGTCTACCATGACAGCACTCTCCGGAAGTCTTAATTCTTTTTGCACTAAAGCGGCGGTTTCTCGCGTACGCAAAAACGGTGAAGTTACAATGAGGTCTATACTCCCGCGCTTGAGTCCGACCGTCGCCACATGTATTGCGTCTGTTCTTCCTTTTTCAGTAACATGGTTGGCAGGGTCGCCCGTAGGGTCATCAACACCCTCTACATTGTGCCCGGCCTCCGCATGCCTCATTACAAAGTAGGTATTGCCGGACTTTTTTGTTTTCTCAAGCAGTTCTTTAAGCGAGCCTATAACCATGAGCCTGCTGCCTCCTTTCTCCTTCCAGATTGGTAAGGCTGACGCCCAAAATCGATTTCGGGAGATTGTCCAGTCCGGCGCATTCTCGACAATGTGCTTAAAGCGGCCGTGTTTTAGGTGGGCAGGGACCCAGTTCACCCGCTCGTTTTGAGCAAGCATGCTTTTTTTCACTTTCTGGATATTTATAAACCACGAGGGTACGGCACTGTAGATAAGCGCCGTACCGCAACGGTAGCAGTGCGGGTAGGAGTGCGTATGGTTTTCTTTTTTAAACAGGAGCCCCTGCTCCTCAAGATGCGCTTTGATAACCTTTTCTGCCTTTTTGTAGTATTCACCGCGGATAAACTCTGGCGCGGCGTCATTGTACGTGCCGTTGGCGTTTAAGAGTTGGATCATAGGAAGACCCTCTTTCTGACCCAAGGCATAGTCATCTTCTCCATACATGACAGCTGTGTGCACGATGCCGGTACCTTCGTCTGTATTCACAAAATCAGCCGCGTACACTTTGTAGGATTTCATTCCGTGGAGAGCGGGTACGTCAAACAAGGGCTCGTAGCTCATGCCGACAAGCTGCGCGCCTTTTACGCTGCCGGGGCCCGCTTTAATAAAGTGTTCGCCGTCTTTCTCGATGAGCTGATAGTCGATATCTTTTCCCACCGCAAGCGCTATGTTGCCCGGCAGCGTCCACGGTGTTGTGGTCCAGGCCAGAAGATAGGTGCGCTCGGGGAGGTTATACCGAAGCGGATTTTTGATCTTGAACTTCACTGTGACCGCCTCTTCGGTAATATCTTTGTAGGTGTTGTCCATTGCGATCTCGGCTTTCGCAAGCGGCGTCTCGCAGTGCGGGCAGTACATGAGGACTTTCCGGCCCTCGTAGAGCATTTTCTTGCCGTGGAGTTTTTTGAGCGCCCACCATACCGACTCCATGTACGAGTTGTCCATGGTTTTGTAGGAGTTTTTAAAGTCCACAAACCGACCGATGCGGTCGATGTATTTTTCCCACTCGTGTTCAAACTCCATCACACTTGCGCGCGCGGCTTCGTTAAACGTGTCGATACCTATACTCAAAATATCTTTTTTGGTTTTGAGGTTGAGGCGTTTCTCTATCAAGCTCTCAATCGGCAAGCCGTGGCAGTCCCAGCCCCACCGCCGCGGCACGCGGTACCCCTGCATCGTTTTGTAACGCGGGATGACGTCTTTGATTACGGAAGAAAGGAGAGATCCGTGGTGCGGGAGGCCGGTTGCAAAAGGTGGTCCATCATAGAAGATAAACTCTCCCTTAGGCGCCCACTTACGGAGCGTCTTTTCAAAAATCTGGTTCTCCTTCCAAAACTCAACTACCCCTTCCTCGCGCTTGGCTGTCTCACTTTTACCCTTATCGGACATATTGACAAACTATAGTCGAGCGAGCGAGAGAAGTAAAATCTTTATTTTAACTTCCGAGCGAGCGATGACTATATAGACGAAGTCTCTATAGCACTTTCAACGCTTTTTACATCTTTTCGGGCGCAGGGATGCCGAGCGCCGATAGGCCTTTTTGGAGCGTTTTTTCTACTGCTTGTGCGAGGAGTGTGCCGTACTTGGGAGCACTGCCACCAATAACGCGCTCGCTTGCGTACCAGCTGTTAAAAGCCGAGGCGAGTTCTGTGAGGTAAGTCGTAACGTAGTGCGGCTCGAGTTCCTTCGCGGCCCGTTCAACTACGTCAGGGTAGTGAAGGAGAAGCCGCTCAAGAGTGTTCGCGTTTGCCGGCGCGTCACTTTGATCAGCTTTGATACCTACTTTCTCCGCTTCACGCAGTAATGAAAGCGCCCGAGTGTGGGCATACTGCACATACGGCCCCGAGTCCCCTTCAAGCGAAAGTGACTTTTCCGGATCAAAGATAATATCTTTGCCGCTTCCCTGTTTTAATACCGCATATTTAATTGCCCCAACAGCCACGTCTTGCCGGTCCCGCGCGGCTTTTTGTAAATCGTCAAGCAATGCCTCACCAGTAATTATATTTCCTTTACGCGAGGACATTTTACCGGTTGTGAGCTTTAAGAATCCGTGGAATCGTCCAAGCATTTTGCCTTCAAGATCAGGAAAAATCTTTTCCGCTGCAGCACGGACCACCTTAAAATAATCTTGTATTTCATTTGCGGTTACAGTGAGCGAAATATCGAAATCTCCTTTCTGCTTTTTTGCTTCGACCAACCCAAGCTCTTTTGCTTCGTACGTTGGGAGGCCAAGCGAGTTTATAAACACGCGTGTGTGGAGACCGTATTGCTCGCCGCGAAACACAATTGCCCCCTCACTTTCTTCAAAAACTTCACTGTGCTCCTTAATAAGCTTTAATCCTATGGGGCCCGTTTCGCTCTCAAAAAAGTAGTGAGCGAATTTGGTGCCGAGCACAGCATAGATCTCTTCAAAATGTTCAAGCGATTGTGCGCGGCCCTCGTCGTACAACTTGTTAATTATCTCGTCGCTTTTCTCATAAATCTTCTTATTTATTGCATCAATTTTCTCCTTATTGGCCTCGTATTCGTTGTTGCCATATACATACGCGTCCCCCCATGAAAGCCCTGGTTTTTGCAGCTTAGCCCAAATGGCTTTCGCAACGTGTACGCCCACATCTCCTTGGTAGTTGGCGCGCACAACTTCTGCTCCTGACATATCAAGCACACGAGCTATGGCCTCGCCTATCGCGTTGCTCATGAGGTGGCCGATGTGGAACTCTTTAAACGGATTCGGGTCAGTATACTCGACCATTATCTTCTTGCCTTTGTACAAATCGTTTGTGCCCCACCTCTCTTCTCTGGCTGCGGCCTCAACCTCTTTTGCAATCGCTTCGCGCGAGAGGAAAAAATTTATGAACTTCCCCACTACTTCAACCTTTTCTACCCCATCTATTTTGAGTTTCTCCGCAAGCTCATTGGGGTCCACTTTGGCCACAAGCGCGGCATTCGTTGAGTAATCGCCATGCGCCATCGAGCGCGGCCGCTCTACTACAAAAGTGGCCCCTCCTGCCCCAAGTGCCTTCAGCGCGGCTTCTACCGCCGCTTCTATACTGCCTCTTACCATACGCATTACAGTAGCACCTAGGGCGTTTTTAAAAAAGAATCAGCCGGTCCCCGTAGGGACCGGCCGAGTGAACCATACGAACGAAGAATGAGTTGATCAGGCCGGCAGGAGTTTGACGTACTCGAGCTTCGGGCATAGGCCCGCCAAGAAGCGACTCTGACGACCCTTCCACCTGAAGAACTCGTCCCTCAGCACGAACGACACCGGCACATTTTGTCGACGGTTTACATCGATCGAGGTGCGCTCCGCTGTCACAAAACGCACGCAGCCGTGGTCTAGCTCGATTGCAGATGACCTGCTGAGGTCCATGAGAATATCGAGATGTCTCGGCTTGTAATTCTTCGGGAATTTGACCTCGAGCCTTGAGCCGGGCTTTAGATGCGGAAGAATCTGGTTGATAGAATCGCCCTTGAAAATGAGCTCCGCTCCGGAGCCGGTCGCCTTATCGTCAACCGCAACCGCACTTTGAATCTGCATTGAGACTTCCTCCCAAATATGTCCCCGCAGGGGCGTTGAAACCAGGCAACTAGAGTAGCACGTAACTTCTACTTTAGCAATATACTCCTTACCGCGTGGAGGCAGGGTGAATTAAAAACTCTCCTTATTTAGAGCCTTGTTTGAGCAAGCTCGGGCGGTGTCGTGCTCTCGACTACGGTAACCGTCGTGCGTCCTATAAGCGCGCCGTTTTGTGTCTCTACGTTGCAGCGCCAACGACCGGGCGTGACTGTGAAGTTGGTAAATCCGCGGAAGCCACCGTCGCGCCCGCCGCTTATCGCAAACGAGATGCGGGATACCTGCACCCATTTATTCTTGTCTTCGTCATACTTTTCCCATCGGTGGAAAATCGGGGCCGTAAGTTTGGCAGGAGCGAATACTGAAGAAAAACATACCGCAGCCGACGAGGCATGGAGCGTATAGGTAGAGTTTGTGGCACGCCAAAAAACAAACCACGGCGGCTCTTCGTAGGTTGCGGAGTAGATGCTTGCCGCCCCGCCCGCAGGGCTCGCCAGCCGCTCTATCGAGTGGTACATGCCGATATTTTTAAGCGAGAGCGGCACGGGAGGAATGATGTTAAGGAAGTAGAGCCCGTTAAAAAACAAGAAGACAAGCCCCACCAAGACGGAGACTTCGTAAAACTGCTTCTCCCGCTGTCTGCCGCGCAACACCAGCCAGTACACAGCGCCTAGGAATAATCCTATAGTCACAAGACTTACTGCCCCGCTCGCCAAAAACACCCAGGTGTCGACAGAGTGGAAAAGAAAAGTCGGCAGCGCAACCAAGAGATACGTTAGGAGCAGCGTATAGTATGTAACGATGTTGAAGCGCAACTGAGCGTACCGGTTGCGCAGGAACTCGTTGCCAATAACCATCCCGAGCAGAAGAAGGAAAAAGAGGGTTGATGCTGCAAAGGTGCCGCTGCGGCCATAGAGCACCAGAAGGTTCGACGCCAGGCCGCCAAAGCAGAACTGCAGCACGAACAGCAAAAATAGCGGCTGGTAGCCGGTTTCGACATCCCGTCTACGGGCAGATTTGATGTTGAGCACAATTATGAGCCCACCGGCCATGACCAGGTACGAGAGGAGGATGAGATTGTTGATAGGGCTGTCGGGCCGGTCGGCGATGATGAGGTCGAAGACAAAGCCGGTAGCAAGCCCCAGCACGCGCAAGTGCTGTTCGTAACGCCACCACAATTCAACTGGTTTTTTAACCAAAGAGCGCACGCCCATACCACTACTTTACTACACGAATGAGTCGGGGATCGGAAACTTCTTGCATAGCTGACGCACCTCCGCGTGAATTTTCTTGAGGGCCGGATTAGCGTGCGCGTGTTTTTTAACGCTAGCCAGATACGCTTTGCGCTCCCCTTTTTCTGTAGGCAATTGTTCGTCCTCCACTACCGCCATAGCGCGAACAATAGCGTGAGCAATAATCTTCATTTCCGGCTCTTTCATTCTACGTGTCGTTACAGAAGGCGTACCGAGGCGCACACCGCTAGGATAAAACGGCGAGGAGGGTTCGTTGGGAATGGTGTTTTTGTTCGCCGTAAGCCCAATAGCGTCGAGTGCAATTTCAACAATTGCACCCCGCCCTACCCCGCACTTCATAAGCAACATGTGATTATCGGTGCCTCCACTCACAAGTTCAACACCTTCTGCCATAAGATCTTTTGCAAGCGCTTTGGCATTTCTTACTATTTGCTTGCCATAGGTACGAAATTTCGGAGTTGCCGCTTCTTTAAGCGCGACCGCGATCCCGGCGGTCGTATGGTCGTGCGGCCCACCCTGCAGGTTGGGAAAAATGGCGCGATCTACTTTTTGCCCAAGTTCTGGGTCCTTCGCAAGGCCTTTTTTGGTCACCATGATCATGCCGCCACGCGGGCCGCGCAGTGTTTTGTGCGTGGTAGTCGTTACAATGTGTGCGTACGGCACGGGGCTTGCGTGTGCCCCGGCAACTACAAGCCCTGCAATATGTGCAATGTCCGCAGCCAAGTAGGCACCGACGCTGTCGGCAATTTTAGCTAGTTCTTTAAATGGAAACTCGCGCACATAGGCGGTCGCTCCGACCCAGATAAGTTTAGGTTTATGTTTTTTAGCGAGCCGTTCAATTTCTTTGATGTCGAGGTATCCGTCTGGCTTTACGCCGTACTGCACTGCCTTGTAGAACATTGCAGTTGCGCTCGCCTTCCAGCCGTGGGTCAAGTGGCCGCCGGCGGTTAGGAGCTGGCCCATGACAGTGTCACCGGGGTTGCAGGTTGCCAAGTACACAGCGAAGTTTGCCGGGGAGCCTGAATAAGGTTGAACGTTTACGTACGGGACTTTAAAGAGTTTTTTCGCGCGCTCGCGGGCCAAGATCTCTACTTGGTCAATAACTTCGTTACCGCCATAGTAGCGGGCATGCGGATACCCTTCGGAGTATTTGTTCGTTAGGCATGAACCGACAGCCTCCCGTACTGCTTGAGAGACGATATTTTCAGACGGTATAAGCTCAAGCCCTTCTGCCTGCCGTTTTTCTTCTGCGAGCAGCAGCTTATATGTTTCTTTGTCCTGTTTTTGTATATGGGTATAGAGATTCATAGCTTGCATCCATTAGCTGATAGTGCGGTTATGTGAATCCCTAGATCATACGAGTTATATCACCGATTGTACTGCAGTCTTTACGTCTCTCCAAACCTCATCCACCGAGCGGCTAGCGTCTATAACGCGAGACTGCGGGAGGTCTTTTGCAAGTTTTAAAAATGCCTGTCTGATACGCTCGTGCGACTCCCGCGGCATGCTCTCCATGGTGTCGAATAGCTTGCCCATCTTAACCATGCGCCCGTGCCCCACCTCGTAAGGCACGTCGAGGATGATGACGAGATCAGTCGGACACCCATCAAATACTTTCTTCAGCACCTCAACCACTATCGGCTCCCAGTCAAACTGCGCGCGCCCGTGTATCTGATAGGCCAGAAACGAAATCCACGAGCGGTTGGAGATAACGTTTTTTCCTGCGGTAAGTGAAGGTTTAATCAGCTCTTCGACATGCTGAGCGCGGTCGGCGAGAAACAAGAGGAGCTCCGTGGGTAGTTTGATGTCGCCGTGAGAGTTGTGGAGGAGCATGTTGCGAAGCGTTTTCCCGAGCTCGGTGCCTCCCGGCTCGCGCGTGTAGACAAAATTTTGGTCGCCAAACTCCGCTCGCAAGCGGTCTATATGGGTGTCCTTCCCTGCCCCTTCACCTCCTTCAATAACAATATATTTGCCTTTCATCAAAAGTAAGTTACCTAAAGCTGGTATAGTGCATCCCCTGGTCAAGTCTTTCAAGTACTGGCCGAATGTAGTTAATAGTATTATCAGGTAAATTGTTTAGCGGAAACCACGAAAGATCCCCGCAACGATCAGGCTCCATATTTTTTGGCTCACCCTTCCACTTCTCCGTTACAAAAAAGATGCAGAAGTATTCGTAGTTGCCTGAGAGGTTATGCACGACGTGCACGGGAGTAAGATCTTGTGCGCTTACTTTAACTCCGGCTTCTTCCATTGCTTCTCGTACTATTGCCTCTTCAGCTGTTTCTTTACCATCTAAATGACCTGAGACTAGACCGTAATTTCCTTCCTCGTGCGACGTATTAATCCGCTTATGCAGCAAGACTTTACCCTCTTTCCGCATAACTAAAAAAGCTGCTGCGCGGAAGAGGGGGCGGTTTTCAAATTCTTGGTTCATCCGTGGATTTTCTTGTTGTAGCCTCCCGAAACAGTAAGTTCAGCCTTAATCGGTGGGTGTGCATCATAGTTTTCAAGTTTTACCTGCTCGGGCGTAAATGCGTCGAGTGACGGTACAGCATCCTCAATACGGAGGGTTGGAAAAGGTTTCGGCTCGCGTGAAAGCTGCTCTTTAATCTGTTCGCGATGGTTCTCATACATATGATAGTCACCAAAGGTATGTACGAACTCCCCCGGCTCGCGGCCGAGTATTTTTGCCAGCACGACGGTGAGGAGTGCGTAGCTTGCGATGTTAAACGGTACCCCAAGGAAAATGTCGGCACTACGCTGGTAGAGCTGCAGGCACACCTTGCCCTGTTTAATATTTACTTGATAGAGGTTATGGCAGATAGGAAATCGAGCCCCCTCTCCTGGCTTCGCCATTGAATAAAGGTACTGAGGGTCCCAGGAGGTAACGAGCGTATTGTGTGCATCGGGGTCTTTGCGAAGTTCGTCTACTACCCACCCCAACTGATCGACCGAACGACCGTCTTTTGCCGGCCAGCGACGCCAGAGTTCACCGTAAATATGCGGAAGTTCGCCGTGCTGAGTAGCAAACCCGCTGTCATTTTTTATTTTTTCGACAAATTCTTCTTTAGAAAGACTTGTACCAAATTTTTCTTTGTAAATCTTATAGGGATAGTCATCCCAAATATGTACATTCTTATCAACCAAGTATTTAATATTGCTTTGGCCGGAGAGAAACCAGTAGAGCTCGTGCAACACACCACTCCAGTACACTTTTTTAGTGGTGAGCATCGGAAATCCCTGTGAGAGGTCGAAGCGTATCTGCGCGCCAAAACAGCTGTAGGTCTTTACCCCCGTTCCCTTATCAACCTGCTCCTCGCCTTCTTCCAAGGTCTTGCGAAGCAACTCTAGATACTGATACTCGGGATACTTGTTCATTTTTTTCTTTTCTTGGCGGCCACATAGCCCTTGATGTTGTTTTTGGAGTATCGGCCCACTTCTTTATAGTTTTGTTTCGGAGGCGAGGAGAGCGGCGAGAAGGTGAGCTGTGCTATAGCCATTCCCGGATGGAGAATAATCGGCACGTTGTTGAGGTTGCAAAGCTCAAGCGCGATGTTGAGAAAGTGTCCTGGATTCACCAAAGCGGCAGAATTGTGCACCAAAAGGCCAATACGGGCAAGGCTGCTTTTGCCATTGACCTCAATGAGGTAGTTGTCTGAGCCAAAAAAGTCGCGCGAGTAGCCCAAAATCGAGATCCCCGGGTGGAGTACAAAGACATCACTATTTTTGAGTGTTATTTCAATCATCTTTGGATAAATTTTCTTTACTGGGTCGATAAAGCTCGAGGAGTGCGCATCGGTTACAAAAAACGTGTTGCCGAGCAAAATGTCGTAGCTTGCTGGCTGCAAGCGCGACTCGTCGAAGGGCTTAAGGGTAATCGCTCCCGCCTTAACTGCTTTTTTAATATCAACGTCTGAAAGCATCATAAAAAATTATTCGACAGTAAATATCTTTTCAGTCCCGTAATACTCCGGCCAGTGCGCATTGTAGAACGCAAACATCCGCTCAAGCCGCTCCTGCGGCAGCTCCACAACCGCGCACGCCTGCATCAATTGTATAACTTCGGCCCGTGCAGAATCTACTTCCCCGGCACTCGGCACCACCTTTTCAAACTCGGCAAGCCAGCCATAGCCCGCGTTCTTGTCGAGGCACACTGTTGTACCTTTACACATATATTCCTCCCGCTCGCGCGACCACTTGGCCTGGTAGCGAAAACCGGCCCGGAGAAGCAGGCGATCAAGTTGTTCGAGCGTTAAGTCCACCCGCTCTTCAAATTCCATTCGCGCAACCCCGTTGGCGCTTGTGTCGTCGCCCACCGATGCTTTAACTACTAGATATACGGCGCCATCTTTATTGCGGGTGCGGACGGAAATCTCCGTAACGCGAGTGATGAGATCGCTCAATTTCTTCAGTACCTTGAAAGGGAGGTGGCCCTCCATCGTTTTAACCAAGGCGGCCATGGCGCCGCCCGTAAAATAGTGATTGAGCTGCTTATTGCGCGAAATAAGTTTGGAGGCTGGGTCAACTTCCTGCATCTTTTTGCGTAGTGCATCCGCCTTTTCTTCGCTCCCCAAAAGCGACTTTATTTCAACCTCGTAGTTCTGCATCAACCTATCCTACCCTCTCCGTCATAGAGAAAAAGTGGATAATCGGTGGATAGCGCACCATGATATAGTCGAGTCGTGGAGTCAAAAAAAACCATTCGACAAGCTCAGGATAAACCTCGCATAAGCATCATCGTTTCTATAGGAAAAAACCTTGTCATTGGGCGCCAAGACAAGCTTATGTGGCCTATTCCGGAGGACTTAAAGCGAGTGAAGAGATTGACTATGGGGCATCCGATCATTATGGGCAGAAAAACACATAAATCTATCGGCAGGCCGCTTCCCGGCCGCACCAACATCGTCATAACTCGCGACAGCGGCTACAAGGCCGAGGAGTGCATCGTAGTACACTCGCTCCAAGAGGCAATTGAAAAAGCACAGGAGGTCGAAAAAGAAGAGGTGTTCATCTTTGGCGGCGCACAGATTTATGAGCAAGCACTTCCTCTAGCCGACCGTCTTTATCTCACGCTCATTGATGATGAAAAGCCGGGCGACGCTTACTTTCCCCCATACGAACACCTCTTTACGAAAAAGCTCGCCGAGGAGAGCGGTGAGCATAACGGCCTAAAATATAAGTGGGTTAATTTGGAGCGCTGATTACTTTATGTCCACCCCCATCGAGCGGGCAGAGCCTGCAACGACTTTCATTGCCTGGTCTATATCGGTGGTGTTGAGGTCTGGCATCTTGCGCTCGGCAATTTGCTTTACCTGCGCCTTCGAGAGCACGCCCACTTTTGCCGTGTTTGGGCGGCCAGAACCCTTTTCTTTCCCCAGAGCTTTCAATATGAGGCTCGAGACCGGAGGGGTTTTAAGAACAAAGTCGTATGAGCGGTCTTCGTAGACCGAAATAATCGCAGGGACCATGTCGCCTTTCATCTCTTTAGACGCTTCGTTAAACTTTTTAACAAACTCGCCGATGTTGATACCGGCAGGGCCCAAAACCTGGCCCATTGCAGGGGTCAAGGTCGCGGCGCCGCCGTTTGCAACAATCTTTATCTTTTTGACTACCTTCTTTGCCATAAGCCTGGAGATATTACCCTATATTCTCTTTACCTGCAAAAAGTCCAACTCTACTGGCGTCTCGCGGCCAAACATGGCAACCAGGACCTTTACCTTGCCGCGAGCCTCGTCTACCTCGCCCACCTTGCCGTCGAGCTCCTTAAACGGCCCATCGACGATAGTGACGGAGTCGCCGATTGAGAGATCAATAGCGTGGCGGATAGAGCCTTCTGCCGCCTGCATGCGGCCCAGGAGTTCGTCCACCTCGTGCTGCTGCAGAGGCACCGGGTTTACGCCCGAGCCCACAAAGCCCGTGACACGCGGCGTGTTGCGCACCACATACCACGACTGATCGTCGACGATCATGTCCACAAGCACGTAGCCCGGGTAGACCTTCTCTTCCTCCTCAACGCGGCGACCGCCTTTAATTTTTACCGTGCGCTCGGTCGGGACAATTACTTGAAAAATCTTGTCAGACAGGCCGAGGGACTCTATACGCTGCCGGAGATTCCTAGCAACCGCATTTTCATACCCCGCATAGGTGTGTATCGCATACCATGCCCTGCCTACAGAAGTGTCTTGTTTTGCCATACGATTTGAGGTTAGACGATACGGAAGATAAAGGTAGAGAAGAGGTAGTCGAAGAGCCCCAAGTACACCGCCGCCGCAAGCGAGATAGCGATAACGACCGCAGTCGAGATAATCGTTTGACGCCTGGTCGGCCACGAGACGTGTCTCATTTCAGCGCGAACTTCTCTCAAATATTGAATCATAGTAGCTTGTTAATTTATCCCTATGCGGTTAGTTTTCCTAAGAAAAAACCCCCTCGGACGGGGCTTCTTCTTATAATACCCTATTGGGGCTTATCGTCAAGTTACCTGATTTCGTAGGTTACAGAGACGTTGGAAACCACTTTGTTTTCACCAGTCGAGATCTCCGGGGCCTTTTGAGCCACGGCTGACTCTGCTCCACCCATGCCGTAAGCCATGTCGCGCGAGTAGTAAGGAATAGGATACCCACTGCCGCTCTCGTTAAAGGAGACGACGCGCACAAGGGAGACCCCGAGCGAGCGGGCAAGCACCTCTGCCTTTTGTTTAGCGTTTGCAATGGCCTTGTCGCGTGCCTCGGCTTCTACCGCGTCAGGGTTGTCAAAGGTAAAGTTGAGCCCCGAGACTTCACTTGCACCAAGACCTCCAACGCCTGTCAGAAGATCGCCCGCCGCCGCCGTGTCCCGCACTTTTACCGTGGTGGTCTGGCGCACTTCGTAACCGCGCAGACGCTGCTCGCCCGGGGGGCAGATGCCGCCCGCTACGCAGGTTTGCTGTACCCAGTCGTACTGCGGATACACCGAGTAGCCGGTCGTTTGGATGTCGCGCTCGGCGACGCCCCCCTCTTTGAGGTACGCGGTTATTGCGTTTGCTTTAGTAGTCGCGTCGTCCTGCGCCGCCGCAACCGTTGACCTCTCCGACACGACGCTAAAGGTAAAGGTCGCAATGTCCGGCACCGCCACTGCTTCGCCGTAGCCCGATACGTTTATCGTATTCGCAGGCATTACCCCCGCGCCGATGTAATGCAGGTTCATAAACTCACCGAACGTTTTAACGCCCAAAAACACGACCAAGACCACGACTGCGCTTAAAATTGCCAAGCGCAGCTTTTCTCCCCGAGGACCCTCAAACATTTCCATACCTTATAAAAACTACTTAATAATGGTTCGCTTATATGACGCTATCGAACCGAATTAATTACAGCCATGATTTGCGCATACGGTAAGGCACCGCTTATCGGCACTTGCCTTTCCCCCGCCACTACTATCGTAAAGGGCGTGCCAGTGCCACCGTTTGCCTGGGCATCGAGCGCTTGCGCGTCTATTTTTGAAAGATATGTTTCGCTCTCAACGCAGGCTCTGTACTGCGCGACATCCGCGCCAAACTCTCCCGCAAGCGCTTCGTAGCGGGCCTCGCTCATGCCGCTCTGCTCCGCAAACATGTCGTCTGCAAACGCCCAAAAACCCTCATTACCCAGCTGCTCGGCAATACATTCGGAGGCCAAGGCCGAAGGCAATGCCTGCGGGTGGATGCTCTCAAGAGGCAAATGCCGGTACACCCACGCTACTTCTCCCCCGGACTCTTCGACAATGCGCTGCAGTGTTGGGTGTATCATCGCGCAGAACGGGCATTGAAAGTCGGAGTATTCAACAAGTACGATCGGGGCCTCCGGTGAGCCTATCCAGTGGTCGCTTGCACTCGGAGCCGCTACGTTTGCCTCAACTACCGGATCTTCAACGGCTACGGTAGGTTGCGCAGGGCCGAGGTTCACAAACAAAATCGCACCGGCCACAAAAACGCCCGCAAGCAGTATCGCAACCGAGGGTGTCAACTCAAACTTTTTTTCTTCTGGCATACTCTACACGCTAGCCTACTTCTTCTCTTTGAGCAAATCACGGATCTCCTCAAGCAAGCGTTCTTGCGCGGGCTTTTCATACGGCGGCGCAGGCTTCTGCTCCTCCTGCACAAAGAGACGCTTTCGAGCGCTTGAAATTATCTTAAAGACCAAAAAGATCGAAACCGCGATAAAAAAGAAATCGAATATTGCCTGCAAAAATGCGCCGTAGGTAAGAACGACATCGGACGCTCCGCCCGCGTCCTCCCGAAGTGTAACCGAGAGGTGTTTAAAGTCGGCGCTGCCGGTCATAAGGGCGATGGTTGGCGTGATGACATCCGCCACAAGCGAGCTTATGATTTTGCCGAAGGCGCCGCCGACGACTACGCCTATTGCCAGCTCCAAGGCGTTCCCCTTGATGGCAAACCCTTTAAACTCCTCAAGCACTCCGCGAGTTTTTTTAAGCATTTCTTCCGTTAGGTGTTCTTTTGATAGTTTGGTGAGCCTCCGCATTACACCATATATGCCACACGCCGACTAGAGACTCCATGAATTAGGAGTTTTTCTGCAGGCGCTCAAGGTCTTTGGCGAGTTTTTGCAGGCCCTGTCGGATTTCCTGGAGCGTCACTTTTTGCTCCTCTTTGCGCCGCTCGTCTTCCTTTTCCTCTTCGGTCATTTCCTCGACATCCTCCTGCAGCTCGTCGATGTCCTCCTGAATTTCGTCGATGTCCTGCTCGACCTCCTCGAGACTCTCGGTTGTCTGGTTCACCGTAAGCTGGATAAAAATAGCGAGGTAAATCGCCTCAAGCGACACGACGGTGGTGAGGATAAGCAGCATGCGGTCGAAGTTGAGCACCCCTGCCCATACTGCGCCAAAACTCACGACAAACAATATCGTGTGGACCGCAATAGACTCCACCGACCCTATCCAGCGCGTAACAGAAAATACGGCGCCGCGCGTTCTTTTTTTCAAATCTTGCGCCATATAGAAAGAATACCACTAACTTTTATCTGGGTGCCTATCCGGATTCGAACCGGAATTGACTCCTCCACAGGGAGCAGTGTTAACCATTACACTATAGGCACCATGCACTGCTGACCGGGCACTATGCGCTAGAGAATACCTTTTTTAAGCGCTCTGCGCGAGGATATGTAGGCGAGGGTGACAAACATAAGGCCGATAAGTCCTATCACCGCCTCCGGGATATGTATCACGAGCCCTGCGAGCATGGCGAGCGCGAGCCCCAAAATTGCCCAGTGCGCGCCGTGCTCAAGATACTTCAGCGTCTCGAGCGTCTTTTTGCGCACAAGGTGGACGGTGATGGTACGCACAAAGAACGCGCCAATGCCAAGACCAACAAAGATAATCGGAATAGCGGTGGTGAGTGCAAACGCACCGATAACACCGTCGAGTGAGAAGGCGGCATCAAGAATGTTGAGGTAGATAAAGAGCACGAGGCCTGTCTGCGTTGCCATGCTTGCCGCATGGCCGTTGTCCATGCGAAGCGTGTTTGCAATGCCCTGAATCACGATAAAAAGGAGGATACCGATGCAGCCCGCTGCAAGTACCGGCCCCTGCGGCGCATGTGCGAGGTACGAGAGCATGAGCACGATTGAGAGCGCGAGTGCCAACTCTATCGCCTCTATTCTCCCCCAGCGCGCGAGCCGACTCTCAATCATTGCAAGCCAGTGCACCTTCTTGCCGACATCAAAGAAGTATTTGAGCGAGACCATGAGGAGAAACGCACCGCCGAAGGCGCCGATGAGCGGCGTTGCTTCAGCAAGGAGTCGCCCGTACTCTTCCGGATTTTCAAGCGCGAGAATCGCGGCGGTTATGGGCGAGACGAGAGCCGCGATGCTTACAATAATTGCCGGGAGAATAAGCCGTGTGCCGAAGACCGCAAACAGTATACCCCAGGTCAAGAAACGGCGTTGCCACTTCTCGCTCATTTGTGCGAGCACTTTCGCGTTAACGACTGCGTTGTCAAAGGAGAGCGTAACTTCGAGTACTGAGAGCAGACACGCAAGCAGAAATGCCGCCCACCCGCCCCATATGAAAATGGCCCCGAGTGCTACCACCGAAATTACGACTGGCGCGATAAAAAGTCTCATTGTGTATTACAGAAAACCGGTGCCCGGGAGAGGACTCGAACCTCCACGCCTTGCGGCACATCCACCTCAAGGATGCTTGGCTACCAATTACAACACCCGGGCATCCACCTATTCTACTGCACCCTCTTGATTTACAGGGGTGGAGGGTGCTACCTCCTCAACCACTTCTGCAGGAGCAGCTACCTGCAACTGCCGGCGCATCGCACGTTTGACGTCTCGAGCAGCCTTGCGGCGGATAAAGTAGAGCTTGGCGCGGCGCACTCGTGCGCGGCGCACCACTTCTATAGTGTCAACAAGCGGCGAGTACAGCGGGAAAATGCGCTCCACCCCAACTCCGCTAGCGACACGGCGTACCGTAAACGTGGAGCCAGCCTCAGTGCCGTGTTTTACTGCCAAGACCGTGCCCTCAAAGGCCTGGCGGCGGGCACTTTTGGTAACCACCTCTTTTTTGTTTGCTGCCTTACCTTTTTTGAGCTCGACGATGTTTTGCCAGACACGCACGGTGTCTCCGGCACGCAGCGAGAGAGCTTGACGCGCCTTCATATCAACCGGTGAGACTTTAACTGCTGACTGCATTGCCGACACACTTTAACACACGAGATTCAACCCCGCAAACGCGCCTCTGCTGCAATAAAATCAGCAGGAAGCGGCGCCTCAAAGGTCATCTCGCGGCCCTGTGGATGCGTGAAGGTAAGGGAGAGCGCATGGAGAGCCAGCCGCTCAAATCCAAGGAGTTTCGGCCTCCCCGGCGCGTATAAGGGGTCGCAGATAATCGGGTGCTGTATCGCCGAGAAGTGCACGCGGATCTGGTGCGTGCGGCCGGTTTTTGGAAACACTTCTACGTACGCAGCGTCGGAGCCATTTTGGATGACCCGGTAGGTCGTGAGCGCGTCGCGGGTTGCGCCATGCGGCAGGTGTGCCGAGCGCGGGCCCTTGCCGCCGCGCGCAGAGCCGATGGGCTTGTCGATGACCCCGCGCTCGGCCTTGAGTGCGCCGTATACAAACGCGCGATACGTCTTTTTTATCTCTCTGTTTTGAAACTGGCTTTTTAAAAACTCGAACGCTTTTTCTGTCCGAGCCACCACTAAGACCCCGCTCGTCTCGCGGTCGATGCGATGCACGAGATGAAAGCCGGGATACTTTTTCTCAAGCCACTCGGTTAATGCCGGATAGTCATGCGTTTTGTCGGGATGCACGATAACGCCCGCAGGCTTGTTAATCACAAGCAAGTCATCGTCTACGTAAAGAATCTCTGGGTCCATTGTGTGGGCGATACAGGACTCGAACCTGTGACCTTCCCCGTGTAAAGGGGTTGCTCTACCAACTGAGCTAATCGCCCATCTTTCTCTGTGGTCACGAATAATTGCTCGCCGACGCTCACAATTTTCGCGACCCCGGCTCGCGGTTTTGCCATTGCAAAACATCGCTGCGCCTGGCTTACGTGTTGAAAAAACAAAGCAGTTTGTTTTTTCAACCGTGTGCCCCTGCGAGGAATCGAACCTCGAACAGCGGCTTAGAAGTCCGCGGTTATATCCATTTAACTACAGGGGCTCCCCCGACCCACACAACGGCATAATAAATGAAAAATGCCAATAGCGCGAGGGCTACCCTTGGGTCTTTTCCCACTCTTTAAGCGTTGAGCGGAAAAGGAGAAACCCGAGCGGGATAAGGATGGCCCCAGCAGCAAGCGCTGCCGGCAGTACCCACCACAGCCCCAGGGTGAGCGCAGATCCGAGGCCCGCGAGCGCCATCGTGGGTATAAGCCCAATCGGCACATAGATAAGGAAAAATGGGATGAAGCTGATGCGGGTTAGTCCTGCACCGTAGGCAACAACTTCAGGCGCAGGCATAAAGCACACTCGTGCTACAAGAAAACCCTTAACCGTACCCATCATCTTAAGCGCGCGGGCAAGAAACTTCTGGTCGTCGCCAAGAAACTTCTCGACCAGGTGTCGCCCGAAGATACGACTTAGGTAAAATGCGATAATCCCGCCAAGCGCGTCGCCAATCACAAGAAGACCTACTCCTTTCCAAAACCCGAAGAGTGCTCCTGCAAGCGGATAGAGCGGCGACCCGCCAAGAGGCGCGATGACAACGGTTGATGCTTTGGCGAGTATCAGGGCGAGCGGAGCCCAGAAGCCCGCGCGCTTAATGGTTTCCTGAACCTCGGTAAGGCCGAAGTAGCGCAACAGAACATAAATACCTCCCAAGATAACCGTAAGGCTAACTAAGCTTGTGAGAAGTTGTTTTTTTGATACGCCGGTTTCCATACTTTAATGTACGCGCGCGCCCGGAGCGCCGTTACTTTCAAAAAGTGCGAAAGGAGTCTCGCCATCGCCTCCGGTTGCCATAATCATCGCCTGACTCTCTAAGCCCATCATCATCCTAGGCATCAAGTTCGTCACAAACGGACACTTTTTGCCGACAAGTTCCTCGGGGTTTGGGAAATACGCCGCAATGCCAGAGAGCACTTGTCTCTCTTCACTTCCAAAATTAACCTTGAGCTTCAAGAGCTTGTCGCTCCCCTCTATCTTTTCGGCACTTTTAATTTCGCCGATCCGGATCTCTACTTTTTTAAAGTCGTCGATACTAATTGGTTCCATGTTGGCCCATTTTGTCTAAATATCCTTGTAAAATCAACGCGGCAGCAGAAGCGTCGAGGTCTTCCTGCTTTGCCCCCTCTCCTCTTTTATCAAGGCCTTGCCGCAGCGCCTGCGCGCTGGTCATGAACTCCGGCTCGTACTCAACCGTGAGAGAAGTGAATTCTGCCAAATCTTTCTTAAACTGCTCTATATCCTCCATCACAGGGTTTGGCTGGTCTTTAAAGTTGCGCGACTCGCCTATCACGATTTTTTCTATGCGGTTGTCCTTGGCAAGCTGCGCGACCTCAGAAAGCGCCTGTGGCCCCGCCACAACGGTTGCGAGCGGGAACGCAATCGTCCCTGTTTCGTCCGACTGCGCAACGCCAATGCGCTTCGTACCGTAGTCGATGCCCAAATACTTCATGTAGGTTCAGCATAGCGAACAATCACGAAAAAGTGTATCTTTTGGTGAATGGAGGGGTGCGTGAGCGGTTGAAACGAGCAGTCTTGAAAACTGCCAGGTCGCAAGGCCTCGTGGGTTCGAATCCCACCCCCTCCGCCAGACTGATACAATACCATTGTGATAGACACTATAGACTTAGTACACGCAGCTATTATCACTTTAGTAGCGTTTTTGTTTTACACATTCCTAAAAAAGAAATCTTTTCTTACTGTATTGGAGTATTTCACGTTTGGCATTGCAGGAGCTTTTGTCGGTCTTTTATTTGCAATAGGACTTGCGGATGCACCCTACTGGTGTTCCTATACCATTTGCGCGTGGTGGGGCACACTTTCTTCTATCACAGGAACATTAATCCCCGTTGGAGTTGGAACAATAGGCGCATTGGCATATACTCACTATAGGCAAAAACGCGCAAGCTTAAATAGTGTCTAATAATCAAACTCGCCGCCTGAGAAGATGCGCTTGCCTTGCGGAAAGGCATCGATGCGCAACAAATCTGTTTCTTCAATCGTGAAGTCGAGCGACTCGAAATTCTCTTTGATGCGCTCTGGGGTTTTGCTCCGCGGAATCGCCACCATACCGCGCGAGACAATCCAGTTAAGGATTATCTGCGGTGCTGTCGCGCCGTACTTGTTTGCAAGCTCGACAAGCAGCGGCAGTTCCAGGTCTGCACCGCGCCCAAGGGGCGCATACGCGGTAATAATGATCCCGTGCTCGGCACAAAACTCGCGCAAATCTTTTTGATTGAAAGCCGGATGTGTCTCTACTTGGTTAACACTCACCTCAACTCCGGTTTGAAACGTGTCTTCGAGATGGTGCCTGGTAAAGTTGGAGACGCCAATAGCACGAATCTTCCCCGCATCTTTCAGCTCCTGCATGGCCTTGAGTGTCTCTCCCACTGGCACCGCGCGGTTGGGCCAGTGAATTAAGAGTAGGTCGATGTAGTCGGTATTGAGTTCCTCTAAATAACGCTTGGTTGCACTCAGCACATCTTTATACGCATGGTCATCGCCATCGATTTTTGTCGTCAAGAAAATCTCCTCGCGCGGCACGCCGGAACTTTTTATCCCTGCGGCAACCGCTTCGTGGTTGCCGTAGCTGTCGGCGGTGTCGAGGAGCCGATAGCCGACCTCAAGCGCGTGTCTAACCGCTTCTGCGCCAACGTTGCCCGTGAGCCTTGAGGTGCCGAAGCCCATGACCGGCATGGCAACGCCGGCCTTAAGCGCAAAAGTCTTCGTCATACGCAAAAGTATATCAAAGAGGTGGTGTTATACTAAAAGCTATATGCCGGCAGAGGCTGAGATCTCATGGGTGGTGCGGCGCGCGCATCACGAGCGCAGTAACGACTGGTACTGGGGCCTGGGAGCCTTGGCGCTTGCAGGAGCACTTGCCTCTATTTTTTTCAGCAACATACTGCTTGCAATCATTATTATAATGAGTGCGGTGTCAGTCGGCGTCTTGGCATCACGCGAGCCGCGAGAGCACTCAGTCAAGCTCGACCGCCGCGGCATGGTGATAGACGGCACGCGCTACCCCTTTGCTTCCATACACTCATTTTGGGTCGAGCATGAGACAAGCTCGCCGCGGCTTTTTCTCAGCATGAACGGCATTGTCACCTCGCACTTCTCTTTTGAGCTTGAAGACGAAGCACAAGGCAGCCGTGTGCGCGAGTTCCTCAAGCAGTTCGCGCTGGAAGAAGAGCAGGGTCCGCACATAGGCGAGCATCTCGCGGAAATTTTCAAACTTTAGTTTTTTGTGCTTCCGGCAGGAATCGAACCTGCATCACCTCCTTCGGAGGGAGATATTCTATCCATTGAACTACGGAAGCTAATGCTTCACTTATAACACTTTTACGTACGTTTGTGCTCCCGCGAGGAATCGAACCTCGATCACGAACTCCGCAAGCTCGCATTCTATCCGTTGAACTACGGGAGCGTAGAAAGATTATACCTTGAGCGCCTTCGACACCTTCGCTTTGCGGCGGGCAGCGGTATTTTTAGTCATGAGTCCGCGTTTTGCGGCTTTGTCTATAGCCTTGTACGCGGCTGCGAGCGCAGCCTTGTCGCCTTTCTTCGCCATGCGCACTGTCTTAAGCGCCCCCCGAAGCGCATCTCTGCGCACGTCGTTGAGGACCTTCCGGCGGAGGCTTTGACGGTGAGCTTTCTTGGCGGACTTCGTTATTGCCATGCGCGAGATAGTAACGCAAAAATGCACGGAGCGCAACGCCTACCTACCGCCAGGCAGGTGGCGTCTTTGCCCCGCTCCCTCTATGATTAGCAGCATGATAGGAAGGCTCGAGGGGGCGTGCGCAGGAACAACGCCGGAAGGCTCCGCGATTATCGACGTCGGGGGCGTGGGTTACGCGGTGCATGTGACCGCACCGACCTTGGCGCGCCTTATCGACGGCAAAGCAGGCCGGGCTTCTCTCTTCATACATACTGCCGTTAGAGAAGACGCAATAGATCTCTATGGGTTCGAGACCGGCGAGGAGCTTATGTTTTTTAAACAGCTGACCAGCGTCTCGGGCATCGGTCCAAAGTCGGCACTTGGGATACTTAACCTCAACGAGGTTTCGCACCTAAAGCGCACCATCATGCAGGGCGATGCAACTGCTCTTATGCGTGTACACGGCATCGGCAAAAAGAGCGCGGAGCGTATAGTGGTTGAGCTCCGCGACAAAGTGGCGGGCGGGCGCGGTGCCATGGGCGGCGCGCAGGGAGTAGACGTCGAGGTGGTTGATGCGCTTTTGGCGCTTGGCTACCGAGCAGAGGAGGCCCGGGCCGCACTTAAAGAAATAGGCCAGGACGATGCGGGTGTCTCCGAGCGCGTTGCCGCAGTGCTGAAGTATCTGGGCTCAGAGCGGTCGCGCTAACGTATGAAAGAGCTGGTCAAAAAATTCATCCCGCAGAACATTCTCGACCTCTACCACCGCGCATGGGCGCAGATAGGCGCTCTTGTCTACCTCTACCCTTCCCGTCAGCTCTTTGTTGTTGGCGTCACCGGCACCAAGGGCAAGTCAACTACCGTAGAGCTTATCCGCTCGATGTTTGAGGAGGCGGGGTTTAAAGTGGCGGCAGCAAGCACCATCCGCTTTACCATCGGCGGCGAGAGCGAGCGCAACCTCTTTAAGATGACTATGCCGGGGCGCTTCTACCTCCAGCAGTTTTTGCGTAAGGCGGTCAGGGCAGAGTGTACGCACGCAGTTGTGGAGATGACCTCGGAGGGCGCGCGGCAGTTCCGGCACCACGGGATTGAGCTTGATGCTCTAGTATTTACCAACCTCCAGCCCGAGCACTTGGAGAGCCATGGCGGCATGGAGGCCTATGCCGCGGCCAAGTTCTCTCTTGCAAAACACTTGGAAGAGTCTGCGAAACGCCCGCGCTACATAGTTGCCAACACAGACGACCCGTACGGCAAAAAGTTTTTAGAGGTGGGCGTCGAGCACAAGGTGCCCTTCTCTCTTAAAGACGCGGAGCCCTACAACACCGACGACAAGAGCGTGCGGTTTGTATTTAAAGGGAATGAACTGTTTACCGTGCCCTTGCCGGGCGTCTTTAACATCAAAAATATGCTAGCGGCACTTGCGCTCGGCGAGGCGGTCGGACTGAAGCTCGCCGTGATGAAGCGCGCGCTTGAGCACCACGGGCCCATTGAAGGCCGCGCCGAGCGCGTGGAGAAGGGTCAGCCGTTTACGGTCGTCGTCGACTACGCGCACACGCCGGACTCGCTTCAAAGCCTCTATCACGCATACCGCAGCAAGCGCATCATCGGAGTTTTGGGCTCAACCGGCGGCGGCCGCGACAAATGGAAGCGCCCGCTCATGGGAAAAATTGCCGACGAACACTGCGAGACGGCCTTTTTGACAAACGAAGACCCGTACGACGAAGACCCGCAGGCGATTATTGCCGACCTCTCGCGGGGCTTTATCAAGAAAAAACCGCACGTCATACTCGACCGCCGTGCAGCCATCCGCGAAGCCTTGCGCGAAGCAAAGCCGGGCGACGCAGTGTTGATAACCGGCAAGGGCACCGACCCCTACATCATGGGCCCGCAAGGGAGCAAGGAAGAGTGGAGCGATAAAAAGGTTGCTGAGGAAGAGCTGGCAAAGTTGGGCTACGAGCTTGCGAGTAAATGATAGTATTAACATATGCCTCCTAAGAAAGAAGAAGGTAGTCCGTACGAGATACTGTGGTTTGTCCTCGGAGGGCTGGCTGTTTTGATAGCGCTTTGGTGGGTGCAGGGCGGGCCGGAAAAAGCAGACCTGCGTGGCATATTCCTCGCCCCGCCGCCGCCCATAGGCTCCGGCGACGCATACGGCCCGCAGATAGGAACTACTACTAACGAATTTAACTACTAACCTATGCTTAATCCATTTCCAGATTTGCTCGTACTCGGCTTTTTTGCCCCCACTATCGTGCGGGTGACTGTTGGCACTCTTTTTATCTACGCCGGCTACATACACTGGCAAAAGCGTGAAAGTATTGGCAACATTATCTTCCCCATTATCGGCAAGGGCGATTGGATTGCGTGGGGCTCAATCCTCTTCCACACTGCAGTAGGTGTTATGCTTGTTTTCGGCTACTACACGCAGATTGCAGCGCTCTTGGGCGGCATCGGCGCGTTTAAAGGGCTCTGGTTTGCACACCGCTACCGCGAGGTCTTCGTGTATACGCGCTCAACGTACATTCTCCTTGCGGCAATCTGCGCATCACTTCTGCTCTCAGGCGCTGGTGCGTTTGCATTTGATTTACCTTTGTAGTTGAGTGAGCGAGTGATACTCGTTTTACACAACATACGGAGCGTGTATAACGTTGGTTCTATCTTTAGAACCGCGGATGCGGCTGGTGTAGAAAAGGTCTATCTCTGCGGCTACACGCCTGCACCACTCGACCGCTTTGGTGCGCCGCGAAAAGATTTGGCCAAGGTTGCTTTGGGCGCAGAAAAAACGATTCCCTGGGTGCAGGTAAAAACGCTTGCATCTGCAATTAAGCAGCTTAAAAAAGAAAACTATTTAGTTGCAGCAGTGGAACAAGATAAAAACTCGACTCCCTTGTTTAGCTATAAACCACCAAAGAAACTTGCACTTGTCTTAGGTAACGAAGTGCGTGGGCTCTCTAAAAGCTCCCTCAAACTCTGCGATGTAGTTTTAGAAATCCCCATGCGAGGGCATAAAGAGTCGCTCAATGTATCGGTCGCCGCCGGGATTGCAATGTTTGCGTTGAACGCATAAGAAAAAACCGCCCTTGCGAGCGGTTTTTTCTTAACGTAACCGGCGTGTATTACGCGCGGGTTACATTGACTGCACTCAACCCCTTTTCGCCCTCCTGAACCTCGAAGGAGACTGCGTCACCTTGCTTAAGTTCGTCGAAGGTAACGCCATTGAGGTCTTTGGAGTGGAAGAAGAGATCCTTCGCCTCGCCTTCGCGAGAGATGAATCCGAATCCCCTATCCGTAAGAGTCTTTATTGTTCCTGTCATACTTCTTTTAGTTGTGTCTTTGTTGAGAAACCGACCCCCTTGCTTTATCTCTATAGACCCTCCTAGCATAACACACAATACCCTGGTTGGATACGGGCTTAGTTATCCTTAGTGGAGTGCCTGTTTGGTTGACACACCGTAAATAAAATTACAGAATCCCCCTGTTCCTCAAGATCGAAAGGGTTCCTAGGATGCAGAGAGCGGTCAGAGACTTGGGTGTGGTTGTTTTTCCACTCCTCGGTATCATAGCGGCCTGCCCGCTCATGATCAGCGCGGGGGTCCAACTGAAGGTTGTGGACGCATTCTCGACCATCGGCACGGCAACGGTTCTCGGCGTCGGCTTCGCTGTCGCCCTGGGGCGACTCCGCCGCCTATGGCCCGACCAGACGTGGAATGAGCGCTTCAAGAACATCTTCAGCTGACCGCATTGCGGTGGCACGATCCCGGGGCCGTCCGAAAGGGCGGCCTCTTTTCTTGCGCAGAAAACGCTTTAAGAATTAGGCATATTTTGTTATAGTGCTGTCAACCGCCCATAGCTCAGTCGGTAGAGCGGCTCCCTTTTAAGGAGAAGGTCCCAGGTTCGAATCCTGGTGGGCGGACAAGTACAAAAGAACTTTGTGGGACAAAGTTTTTTGACTTGTCCGAGCCGCAGGCGCGACGGCGCCGAGGCGGGCTCGCGCAAAAACTCAGCAGAGTTTTATGCGTGAGGACAAATTTTACTTATTCCGCTAGAGTTTTATAAAGAAAATCCGCCCGGCACAGGTCGTGTCGAGCGGATAGCGGTTCAGGAAATTGCTGAGCTTGGTTCTTCTGGAGGGTCCTCGAACTCGATGTATTCGCATTGGTTGTCCCACCACTCCTCCAACAGCTCCTTCAGGAATCCTGCAAGCTGGTAGAAGAAATAGCAGACGACAATAGCCGCAATCGCTGCTACTGGATACATTCCATAGGTCAGTGCGTACGAAGTTGCCGTCCGCAGCGGACCAATGTACCAACTCCACCCGCCCCACAGAACAGCTACCGCCCAAAACGGAACTAGAAAAATGGGGGGCCAAATTCTTTTCTTGCCGAGACGCAAGTCCGGAAAGTAGCCGAACTTATCGGGCCAGTTGTTCCACGGCATCCAGATACCGAATCCGCAGAGAATTGTCACCGCGTTACCGAACATGGCGCCGATACCAACGAACACAACAAGAAGTAGCGCCCCGAGAATCGTTGGAGCGGTCATGAAGATGATTCTTGGCCAGTAATGACAGGTGTAGGTATTTCGAGGCTTCGGAATCTGAGAGAAAATATAGGTCAGATTCCACAGCCAATAATGCCATGTGTCTGTGCGAATGCGCTTGGTCATTGCCATCTCCCTGCGCAGGTTAAAAAGAGCGATTACTCCTCCGCCAGTAAATACAGAAAGCTTTGTTGTGTCAATTAGAGCTTCAAAGCAAACCGCTCAAGTAACAATTCCAAATCTCCGGCGCCGCGGTGGGAGTCGTGGTACATAAAGGTGAGTTCGCGGCTAAGCGCTAGGTCTTTCATAGCCCTCGCCTTCCAGGCCATGAGGCCTGCAACCGCCTCGGCCTTTTCCCCCGCCCTAAACGCCTGCATGAGGCCGAGCCAAAGCCGCTTTTTGTCGTGCGCGCCAAGTGCTGAGGCAACGCCATACTGGTCAAACTTCCACTCTTTCTTCTCTACCTTTACTGTTTCTATCTTTGCGCCCGCTTTAGTTAAGGCGTCGGTCTCTTTTTTTAAGAGCTTCTCTTCTTCAAAGATAAACGTGTGGGGAGATTCTTTTAACTCCGGCACAAGCTCTATAAACTCTGCCGACTGGTCGCCCGTAAACACGCCAGCAAAGGTGTAGGTCTCTGCGCCAAAGAGTGCCTGCGTGGTCGCCAGGCTAAGGAGCTCCATCGGCGAGATGGTTATCGGCGGCACACTAACCCTTCCTACGATTACGCGGATCATATTTTTATTCTTTCCATCTCGCCCCAGTTCTTCCCTGCCTTGCCTTCAGCAATAATCGGGATGTTGTTGCGGTCTTTTGCAGGCACAATGTGTTCCATAATGTCTTTAATCTTCGGGGCAAGCACACCCACTTTCTTGTCCTCGATCTCAAACACCAACTCGTCGTGTACTTGCAGAAGCAGGTGTGCGCCGTTTTCATGGCCTTCTTTCTTTAAGAGCTCGTCGATTTTAACCATCGCAAGCTTGATGATGTCGGCCTGGGTGCCCTGCATGGGCGCGTTTATAGCCATGCGCTCCGCGGCCGCGCGCACATAGGGTATCGGTGATTTAATGCCATCGAAGTACCTGCGGCGCCCGAAGTAGGTCTCCGTATACCCCTGCCGCGCAGCCTCTGCCTTTACCTCGTCTATGTAAGCGGCGAGGCGCGGAAAGGCTTCGAAGTATTGATTGTAAAACTCCTGCGCCTCGGCTCGGCCCGTGCTCAAGGACTGCTGGAGCGCCGTCACCCCCATGCCGTAGAGGATGCCGAAGTTGATGACCTTGGCGACCCGGCGCTGGTCATACGTAACTTCGTTCGCTTTTACATGGAACACTCTCGAGGCAACTTCTGTGTGCACGTCGCGGCCGTCTTTAAATATCTGGGTGAGGCCCGGGTCACCAGAGAGCCACGCCGCAATGCGCAATTCAATCTGGCTGTAGTCGAAGGCCACCATCGTGGTGCCTTTGTCCGCCACAAATGCGTTGCGGATGGCGCGCCCTAGGTCGGTTTTAATCGGGATGTTCTGCAACCCCGGGTTTTGGGTCGCCAGCCTGCCTGTTGCAGCGCCGATTTGTATAAAGGTCGTATGCACGCGGCTTTGGTTGTCAACCAAGGTCGGCAGGTTGTCGATGTAGGTGCCGAGCAGCTTGGAGAGTTCGCGGTACGCAAGAATATCTTCGACGATCGGGTGGAGGTCTTTCATCTTCTCGAGCTCGCTCTCGCGGGTTGAGCGCGCGCCGGTCGGCGTCTTTTTTTGCCTTGCAGGCTTCAATCCCAGCTTGTCGTAGAGCACATCGCCCAGCTGCTTTGGTGAGCTGATGTTAAAGGGCCCGCCCGCATGCTTATAAATACGCGCGGCAATTTTCTCCAGCTCTTTGGTGTACTCTTTAGAAAGTTTTTTAAGAAAGTCAGTGTCGATTTTCACCCCCCGCTTCTCCATCGCACGCAAGACAGGACTTAGCGGCAGCTCAATCTGCTCGTAGACAAACGTGAGCTCTTTTTCTTTTATTTCTGCAAGAATATTCTTTTTTGCCTCTTCAAAATTGCGACTATTACCCATGCGATAAATGTCTTCGAGCTCGGGCTTTGCAATGTTGGAGTCTAAGACCGAGACGGCGAGCAGTATCTTTTGAAGTTCGTCTTCAGGAATATTTTCTGCAGGCTCACCAAGCGAAGCAAATAGTTCTCCTGCAGGAGTGCCGTTTATCCCTGCCTTGCCGGCAGGCAGGTCTCCGGAGCGTGCGTCTTTTGCGAAGCCACTAACCCCAAACACCTGCCGCACGCGTGGTGCCAGTGAGCGAAACTCGAAGTTTGCAAGCATGTCGAGCGCGCGCTGCGGGTCAGACCCCTCCTTCCACGTGTGCTCCGGCATTTTAAAATCTATTGGTGCATTACGATGGATGGTGCCCAAGACTTTGCTGAATTCCGCCGCCTCCTTCCCCGCCTGGATTTTCTCCAGCGTTTTGCCCTTAACGCCCGCTTTCTCAAACCACTCCGGGTGCTTTTTGAGAGTTTTATAAATTTCTTCGACAGAGCCGAACTCTTTTATGAGTGTCGTCGCGGTTTTGTCGCCAATCCCCACGATGCCGGGGATATTGTCCGACGGGTCGCCGCGCAAACCTTTGTAGTCCGGCAGGAGCTCCGGCCCAAATCCGTAGCGCTCTTTAACTAGTGTCTCGTCGTAGATCACGGTGTCGGTGAGTCCTTTGCGCAAGGTGTAGACACGCACCTTGTCGCCATCCACCAGCTGGAGCGTGTCCATGTCGCCGGAGGCAATCACAACTTCAAGGTCGCGCTTGTGTTTTACCTTCTCGACAATCGTGCCGATAACATCGTCGGCCTCAAATCCTGCCTTTTCATACAGCGGTATGCCGAAGGCCGCAAGCACATCGCGCGCGCGGTCTATCTGCATCGCGAGTGCGTCTTCGGTCTTAGCGCGTTTGGCTTTGTAGCCATCAAATGCCGCATGGCGGTGCGTGCCGCCGGGGAGGTCGTACGCCGCCACGATGTAGTCGGGCCCAAGCTCGACGATGAGTTTGACCAACATGGAGATGAGCCCGTAGAGCGCACCGGTAGGCTCGCCCTTGCTCGAGGAGAGTTCCGGCAGCGCGTGGTAGGCGCGGTGCAGTATTGCGTGCGTGTCGAGCAAGACTAGTCGTTTTTTATCCTGTTTTTTCATGTCACCTCAATATACCTTTCTGCTTCACCCGCGTCTTTAGATGAAAAATTAAGTACCAGGTCGGGCGTGGGGAGCGCCCCTTCTACGCGTTCCGGCCACTCAATGCACACAAGATTATGTGGATCGTTTAGAAACGTCTCCGGCTTTAGTGCCTCAAACTCTTCAGCTTTCTCTAGCCGGTACGCATCAATGTGCACGAGCTTTTTGTAAGGCGACACCTTGGAGAGCCCCGGTTTTAAGGTGTCGCCTTGAGAAATCAGGTACGATTTCATCAAAACATACGTTGGGCTTTGCACTGTGTCTTCCACCCCAAGTTCCTTTGCCAGCGCCTGCACAAAGGTCGTTTTCCCCGCCCCAAGCTCGCCGATGAGCGCGAGTATAATTGCACGCTCATTTCCCTCCGGAAGTTGGGCTAACACTTCCTTCGCCAAGCTCTGAAGTTCGCCGAGGGCCACCTTCACCATGCCTGTATAATACACGTATGGTGGTCTTTAACGACACGGAGGAGCAGAAGCGTATCGAGTTCCTGCGTAAGCGTGAGGCGGAGGAGCTTGCGCAGATACTTTCGCAGAAATACGGCGTTGAGTATGTGGATCTTTCGCTGGTTGCCGTTAATACCGACGCCCTGCGACTCCTTACCGAAAAAGAGGCCAAAGACGCCGAGGTGGCGGTGTTTGGCCGCGTCGGCAAGCGCGTCTCGGTTGCCGCCCGCTCGCCGGAGAACCCCAAGGTCAAAGGCCTCGTGGCAAAACTTCAGGAGCTCGGCTACCAGGTAACGATGTTTATTACCTCGCAGGAGAGCTTGAAGCGCGCATTTACCCGCTACGCCGATCTTTCCTACGCAACCGAAACTAAAGCCGGTGTATTCGAACTTTCGAACGAAGAGTTGGAACAGCTTTTAACCAAAGTTACTTCGCTGCAGGATATTTCGAAATTGATCGACGAGGCCATAACGCTCAAACACACCTACCGTGTCACCCGCATACTCGAAGTAATTCTCGCGGGCGGGCTCTCAACCGGAGCCTCTGACATCCACTTCGAGCCTGAGGAAGCTGCGGTGCGCCTGCGCTACCGGCTCGACGGAGTGCTCTTAGACGTCCTTACCTTCGATCACGAGACGTACCGCCTCGCGCTCTCGCGCCTCAAACTCCTCTCAGGGCTCAAACTCAACATCACCGACGAGGCGCAGGACGGCCGCTTTTCTATAAAAATCAAAGGGAGCGAGATTGAGCTGCGCACAAGTATACTCCCCGGCAATTACGCAGAGACCTTGGTACTTCGTATTTTGAACCCTGCTTCAATCGGCGTGCAGCTCGAGGAGCTGGGACTCGAAGAAGATTTAAGACTGCGGATTGAAAAAGAGATTTTGAAGCCAAACGGCATGATTTTAACCACCGGTCCCACCGGGAGTGGCAAAACAACGACGCTCTACGCTTTTTTGCGCAAGGTAAACAGCCCGCAGACCAAAATTATTACTATTGAAGACCCTATTGAGTACCACCTTAAGGGCCTCGTACAAACCCAGGTAGACAAAAAGACCTACACCTTTGCCGCGGGGCTGCGTTCGGCGCTGCGCCAAGACCCAGACATCATCATGATCGGCGAGATTCGCGACGGCGAGGTTGCCACAACCGCGGTTAATGCCGCACTTACCGGCCACCTGGTGTTCTCCACGCTCCACACCAACAACGCCGCAGGCTCCTTCCCGCGTTTGATCGACCTCGGCGTCGACGAAAAAGTGTTGTCTTCGTCAGTCAACGTGGCGATGGCACAACGCTTGGTGCGCAAGCTTTGCAACGCGTGCAAAAAGCAGCGCGCTGCAAGCACTGAAGAAAAAACATTGATCGATAAAATACTTGCGGGGGTCGTCAACCGCGCGCTTATCCCACAAGACACAAGCATGGTCTACGGGGCTACAGAAGGCGGTACCTGCCCGGAGTGCCACGGCCGCGGCTACAAGGGCAGAATCGGTATATTTGAAGCCATATTTATGGACGGCGCTATAGAAACAATACTCCGAGAGAAGCCCTCGGAGCGCGAAATTGCCGAAGCCGCAAAGCCTCAAGGAATCCCCACCATGCCGCAAGACGGAATACTAAAAGTGTTGCGCGGCGTAACTTCGCTCGAGGAACTTAAGCGCGTGGTCGACCTTGATACCGGACGTTAGTCAATCTTGGCAGTAAAAAAATAGAGAGTAGAGTGGAGAGAGGTTCGTACACAGATACCTCTAAGCAACACAACATTTCAATCCTTGAAAAGCAGAGCCAATGCTGAGGATAGTCCCCGCGGCCGCGCGTAAAGCGAGGTGCCGGAGCGTCCTTGTTTTGGATCCAACGCATTGCTTAGAGATGTCTATGCCCGAACAGAAAAGAAAAAACTCCCTCACGAGGAAGTTCAGCTACAATTAGCGTAGCACGCCCCTAATCGTATGTCAAGCGACACCTTTTTGGACACGACGCTCCGCCCCGCCTCCTGGGACGAGTACATCGGGCAGGATAGTGTTAAAAACAACTTGCATATTTTAATCAGCGCCGCCAAGGAGCGCGATAATCCGCCGGAGCATGTGCTGTTTTACGGCCCGCCGGGTTTAGGAAAGACAACGCTCGCCCACTTGATAGCCCGCGAACTCGGTGGAAGCTTGAGATCGACCTCGGGGCCCGCCATAGAACGTGTCGGCGACCTCGCCGCACTCTTAACCAACCTCGCCCAAGGCGACATTTTGTTTATCGACGAGATCCACCGCCTGCCGCGATCAATCGAAGAGGTGCTCTACCCGGCGATGGAGAGCGGAATGCTCAACATCATCATCGGCAAAGGCCCCTCAGCCCGCACGCTCGAGTTGCCGCTCGCACCCTTTACCCTGATTGCGGCAACAACTCGCGTTGCCGATCTCTCGGCGCCCTTGCGCAGCCGCTTCTCCGGCGGCGTGTTCCGCCTCGAGTTTTACAGCGAAGACGATATCGCAAAGATTGTGCGCCGCTCGGCAAAAATCCTCGATGTAAAAATCGACGAGGGGGGCGTCAAGGAAATTGCCAAGCGCAGCCGCGCAACGCCGCGTACTGCCAACTATCTCCTTAAACGCGCACGCGACTACGCGCAGCTTAAGCGCGCCCCTCTCTCTGCTAAAACAGTTGCTGAGGCACTGGGCCTGCTTGAGGTGGATGCGCTGGGTTTGACCCCGCTTGACCGTAAGCTTCTTGTGGCACTTATTGACCGCTTTCAGGGCGGCCCCACCGGCGTTGGCGCTCTTGCCGCCGCACTTGCCGAAGAGCCGAACACGCTCTCCGAGGTACACGAACCGTTTCTCCTGCAGCTGGGCCTTATTGAGCGCACCCCGCGCGGCCGCGTTGCAACCGCGCTCGCATACGAGCACCTGGGCCGCTCTGTGCCTCTTGGTTTGAACCAAAAGCTTTTGTAGGGTAAAACTTTCTTTATGGCAGGACACAGTAAGTGGGCAAAACTTAAACACACCAAAGGCAAGACCGACGCGCAAAAGAGCAAGCTCTTTTCTAAACTGGTTCGCTTTATCTCTATAGAAGCCAAAAAGTCTAAGGGTGACCGCTCGTCACCCGGCCTTCGCGCTGCAATGGACAAAGCGCGCGCGGCTAACATGCCAGCAGACAATATTGACCGCGCGATCGAAAAAGCTTCTACCTCCGGTGAGCTTGACCAGGTGGTGTATGAGGCCTACGGTCCCGGCGGTGTTGCGCTCGTTATAGAAGGCTACACCGATTCGCGCAACCGCACCGCACAGGAAATAAAACATCTCCTCTCACAGCATGGCGTGCATCTGGCGAACCCGGGCGCCGCAAGCTGGGCCTTTACCAAGGGCGAACAAGGACTCGAACCGCAGACGACTGTTGAAGTATCCGAAGAAGACGGTGCGAAACTTTCCGAGCTGGTTGATGCGCTTGAAGACCACGACGATGTCAGCGAAGTCTATACCAACGCGGCCTAACCGGGTCTTGGCGTTTTTTGACCCGGGCTTTGAGCGGCTCGGCGTCGCGGTCGTGGAAAAATCGCGCACCAAAGAGGTTGTGCTCTACTCGGATTGTGTGCGCACTTCCGCCGCGCTCCCCTTCGCGGAGCGCCTGCGCATCTTGGGCGAAGCTGCTGAGGATTTAATGGCGCTCTGGGAGCCCGAGGCGGTAGCCCTCGAGCAAATATTTTTTGAGAAAAACGCCAAGACCGCAATCGGTGTTGCGAGCGTGCGCGGCGTCCTTGCGTACATCGCCGCTTCACATGCGCTTCCTGTGTATGAATACACGCCCCTTGAGGTCAAAGTGGCTATAACGGGCTTTGGCAGAAGCGACAAGGCGGCCGTGGCTACCATGGTTAAAAGACTGGTAAGTATCCCCCTTAAAAAACGTCTGGACGATGAGCTCGACGCCATAGCAATAGGCCTAACCTGCCTTGCCGCGGCGCGTGCTTTATAGAGCCTCGCGGCCTTATCCACAACGCCCATGCGGCGGGGGTGTTGCAAAGCGTTATAGGTTTGGTACAACACTTGGCATTGGGAACATCAGGCATTATTAGTTAGAGGTATTGCACCATGCAAGACGAGTTTACGTCCGATGAGTTTGCTCTTGACGAAGAGGTTGGGGACGAGGTAGAGGAGGAGAAGGACGAAGACGAGGAGGAGGACGAGGAGGAGGAAACGCTCTAAATAAAACCCCCGCGATATCGCGGGGGTTTTGCTATTTGACTACAATTTTAATAAACCGATGCTTCCCTATCTTAAGCGTCGTATTCATAAGCGGAGCATCGATAGCTGAGAGTTTTTTACCACCCACCACTTCAATTGCGCCTTGGTCAACAAGGCGGCGCATCTCACTCATGGAGAGCTGGAGCTGTTGTGCAATATCCCGCAATTTTTGGCCTTTCATGATCGTGATAGAAACCGCGTCATCCGGTTTCATAAATCCTGCTTCTGCTTTTTCTGCCGCCCCCTTGCCATGATAGAGCGCGACGATTTCTTTCGCGAGCCGCTGCTTGGCTTCTTTAGGATGGCTCTTGAGAATCTCAGCAACCTCTGCCATCGGCACATCAGTTAGCGTCTCAAAGTACGTGGGCACGAGTTCATCTTTGATTGACATAAGCTTGCCGTACATCTCTGTCGGGACGTCGTCGAGATACACCGCATTGTCGTAAGTTTTGCTCATCTTGCGGCCATCGGTGCCCTCAATGAGCTTGGTGGTGAGCACAAACTTTTCGCGTTTGCCGAAGGCTTTTTGCAGTTTACGACCTGCAAGCATATTAAATAACTGGTCGTTCCCTCCTATCTCACAATCGACATCCAGCATTACTGAGTCATACCCTTGCATGAGCGGGTACAGAAATTCGTTCGGACTAAGATCTTCTTCGCGTTTTATACGCTCTCTAAACATATCGCGCTCGAGCATTTGCTGAACCGTAAAATTGCTGGCCAACTTCATAATGTCCGCGAACTGCATTTTCTCGAGCCATTCGTGGTTATAGCGCAACTCTACTTTAGAGAAATCAAGAATTTTGGACGCCTGCGCCTTGTACGTTTTGAAATTCTTTTCTACTTGTTCGCGGTTCAGTGGCTCTCGGGCTGTATCTCTTCCGGTTGGGTCTCCCACCATTGCCGTAAAGCTTCCCACCAGAAAAATCACGTGGTGGCCGAGGTCTGCAAATGCCTTAAGCTTGCGTAGCGGTACAGAGTGTCCGAGGTGGAGTTTGGCCCCCGTTGGGTCTACCCCCAAATACACACGTAGTTGGTTGCCCGATCGCAGTTTCTGCACTGCCAACTCACGCGGTACCGCTTCCATCACCCCTCTCGTGAGGAGTTCATCAACCGCTCTTTCATCGGTATTGACCTTCGGTGCGCCGGAAAACCATCCCATATAGGCAACACTGTACCATGGCCTTGTCCATGGTAGAATCGTGTTTATGCAACAAAAAGTGCGGCGTGCAGGGCGGTTTATTCGCCGTCACTTGGGCGCGCTCATCATATGGGGAATCACGGCGGGTTTTTTGCTTGGCGGCGCGCTCATACTCTGGGCCGCAACACTCCAGATACCCGACCTCGCCTCACTCGAAGAGCGGCAAATAGAGCAGTCGGTCAAATTTTATGACCGCACGGGAACCGTGTTGCTCTACGACCTGCACAAAGAAGAGCAGCGCACCATTGTGCCGCTTGAGGAGATCTCCCCTCTCTTACAGCAGGCAGTCATTGCGGTTGAAGACGCGTACTTCTACCAGCACAGCGGCATTCGCCCCACCTCGATTGTGCGCGCGATACTCACGAACCTCCTCTCCGCCAACCCCCTCGGCGGGCAGGGCGGCTCCACCATCACCCAGCAAGTCGTGAAAGGCTCACTCCTCGTCAACGACAAGACGATTGCCCGCAAACTCAAGGAATGGATACTGGCGATAAAGCTTGAGCAGGTGTTGACCAAGGAGCAGATACTGGAGCTCTATCTCAATCAGGTGCCCTTTGGCGGCAGCCTCTACGGCGCTGAGGAAGCGGCTCAGACGTTTTTCGGCAAGAGCGCGCACGACGTAACGGCTTCCGAAGCGGCCTATCTTGCCGCGGTGCTGCCCGCACCCTCGCGCCTCTCACCCTACCGCCTGGGCGACAGTGGCAAGAACGACCAGCTTGAGATACGCCACACGCTCGTCTTGGACAAGATGCACGAGCACGGGTACCTCACCGAAGAAGAGCTCGACACCGCCAAAGGGGGTCTGGTTGAGTTTGTGCCGCCGCGCGAGTCGAGCATCGCCGCGCCGCACTTCGTGTTTTACGTACAGCAATATCTGGAAAACAAGTATGGCGCCGATGTGCTTGAGGAGAGCGGCTGGCGCGTTATCACGACCCTCGATGCCGAAATGCAGATAAAGGCCGAGGAGGTTGTGCAGCGCAAAGCGCTCGAAAACGAGGTTAACTTCAACGCTTCAAACGCCGCGCTCATCGCGCTCGATCCTACAAACGGCAACATCCTCTCGATGGTCGGCTCGCGCAACTACTTCGACACCGAAATCCCGGGCGCCTACAATGTCACCACCTCGCTTCCCGGCCGACAGCCTGGCTCGGCCTTCAAGCCGTTTGCCTACGCACAGGCTTTTGCCAAGGGGTACACGCCTGACACAATGCTCTTTGACTTGCGCACGCAATTTTCAACGACGTGTGACTCCGGCAACTTCAGCAGCGACTTTCCTTGCTACTCGCCGGTAAACTACGACAATATTTTTAGAGGTCCTATCACGATGCGGAACGCTCTGGCACAATCCATCAACATCCCCGCGGTAAAAACCATTTACCTCGCGGGGCTGACCGACACCTTGCGGCTTGCTAAAGCGATGGGGATTTCTACCTTGGGCGACCCGGGCCGCTACGGGCTCACACTGGTCCTCGGTGGTGGTGAAGTAACCTTGCTCGACATCTCGAGCGCCTATGGCGTGTTTGCAACAGACGGTATGCGAGTTCCTCCCATTGCGGTTCTTAAAATCGAGAGCAACGACGGGACGGTTATTGAGGACAATACGGCAGTCCGTGGTACACAGGTTTTGGATCGTAGCGTCGCTCAAACGATAAACGACGTGCTCTCCGACACCGTCGCACGAGGCCCCCTAACGGGCGGGAGCGACATTTTTAACTTCCCCGGCCGCGACGTGGCGATTAAGACCGGTACGACTAACGACTACCGAGACGCCTGGACTATCGGCTACACGCCAAATCTGGTGGTGGGAACCTGGGCAGGCAATAACGACAATACCTCAATGGAAAAGAGGGTCTCCGGCTTTATTGTGGGACCCATATGGAGTGAGTTTATGAAGTATGCGGTCGCCCAGTTGCCAAACATGGCCTTCACCCGCACCGAAACCTCAACCACTGATCTTAAACCAGTCCTGCGTGGCGTGTGGCAAGGGTCCAACACCCACATTGACAACAACCTTGAGTACGCAACGCAAGAGGTGCACAGCATCCTGCACTGGGTTGATAAGAACAACCCGACCGGACCCATACCTCAAAACCCCGGCAACGATCCGCAGTACGTGCTCTGGGAAGCGCCGGTCCGAGGGTGGGCGCTTATAAACAGATATGAGGACGGGGACGAAGTGACAGTCGGCAGCGCACAACAAATCTCTTCCGACCCCGAAGAGGAGGAGCCCGAGGAAGATGACTAGCGATTCATCGGCATCGCGAGATAGAAATATGATTCGTCGGCCGCGTCTTTTATAAGAATGGGTTTGCCAGGGCCGTTTGACTGTAGCCTCACACTCTCGCCCGAAATCGCCTGCAAACTGTCCGCAAGGTAGCGGCTGTTGAAGTTTATGGTAAACCCTTCACCCGATATGGTGGCGCGGAGCGTCGTAGTCTGCTCGCCGATATCCGGATTTCTCGAGGAGAGCAGTATCGACTTGTGCCCCGGATCTATCGTGAACGACACTTGGAGAAATTTGTCAGAGAAGACGCTCAGCGACTTCAGCGCTTGCTGCAAATCTTCGCGAAGCACGACCGCCTCCGTCGTAAACGACTTCGGGACAATCTGCTGGTAGTTCGGAAATGATCCGTCAATGAGGCGGCTGGTGTAGTAGACGCTGCCGGTGTGGGTCGAAATTTGGTGCTCGTTGTAGTACACCTCGATGTCGCCGCTGCCCTGCTCGATGATGCGTATAAGCTCAGTGGCGTTGCGCGCCGGGAGGAGGAGGTTCGGTACACTTGTGCCGGCGCGCAACGGAACCGTTTTTTCCGCAAGTCTAAAAGAGTCGGTGCCGGCAGTGATAAGCTTACCGCCCTCTGCAGACAACAAAACACTTTGGAGCTCGGGCTTGACCGCAGAGGTGGAGGCGCAGTGCGTGACGCTGCGCAGAGCTCGAACCAAGTCGGCTACTTTGAGCGTGAAGGAACTCGATGCCGACACCTTGGGCAGCACCGGGAAGTCGTCGTGAGGAATAGTTTTAAGCGACGCCGAAGCGCGCTCGGTTTCAAGTTTTAGCACTTCACCCTTGAGAGCGGCTGAAACAAGCTTGCCGCGGGCGTTTTGCAAAAAACCTACCAGGACCGCGGCCGGTACCGCCACCACTCCCCCCTCGGAAACCTTGGCGTCAACAACAACCTCTACCCCGCATTCGAGATTTGTTGCCCGCAAGATAAGGCGGCCCTTCTCCGCCACCATAAGCGCCGCCGCAAGAACCGGCAGGTTCGCCCTTCGCTCGACAAAACGAGCCGCGAGAGCGGATGCGGAGAGGATGTCATTGGTGGCGCATTCAAATTTCATATCCTCTTTTATTAGTATATTAATTACTTATTACTACTAGCGGTGTGGATTGGTGGATATGTCAGAAACTCTTTTTCCTGCAACGTACTTCGGGATTCGTATCTCAAGCACTACATGTGGAAAACTAGGGGTAACTAACGAATTATTTTTTTTCATATTTTTTATCCACAGAATACGTCCGGTTGTCCACTCTAATCCACATCATTTCAACATAAGCCTGATTTGGTGAATTTCCTGGCCGAGCATGCTGTTGGTGGTGAGGTCGTTTTTTATTTTGTCGCAGGAGTGTATCACGGTCGTGTGATCGCGGCCGCCGAGCTTCTCTCCTATCGAAGGGAACGATACATGGAAATCTTCTCGCAGGAGAAACATAATGACCTGCCGGGGCCGCACCACCTCTTTGCGACGGGTTTTTTCGTAGATGCTTGACTCGTCGATGCCGTAGAAGTTGGCTATGGTCTTTACCACCTCTTGCACCGACACCGCTTTTTTGGCGGCGCTCGAAGCGCCCCGCAGAAGCACTTTCGCGTCGTTGAGATTAATGGGTTTGCCGCGCATCTCAAACTGTATGAGCAGGGTGTTGAGTGCCCCCTCAAGCTCGCGCACGTTGCCTTCTATGGTTGTCGCCAGGTACTCCAACACTTCGTCGGAGAGAATAAAGTTATGTGCCAGGGCCTTTGCGCGCACTATTGCCAAGCGCGACTCGTGGTCGGGGGGCGTAACCGACACAATCATCCCCGCTCCGAGCCGCGACTTGAGCCGATCTTCGAGACCTTGAATCATGTTGGGGTGCTGGTCGCTTGAAAAGACAAGCTGCTTGTTGCCGTCGTGCAGGTAGTTAAACAGGTGGAAGAACTCCTCCTTGGTTTTCTCCATCTTCGCCAAAAACTGGATGTCGTCCATGATGAGAAGGTCGTACTGACGATACTTTTCTTTAAACCACTGCACCTTGCCTGATTGCACGGAAGAAACGTAGTCCATGGAAAACTTTTCCGAGGTGAGATAGAGCACCTTGCGCTCCGGAGCGCTTACCCTAAAGTGGTTGCCTATGGCCTGGATAAGGTGCGTTTTGCCCAAACCCGTCGGGCCGTAGACAAGGAGCGGGTTATACGCGATGCCGGGTTTGCGGACCACCGCCTGTGCCGCGGCGTGCGCAACTTCGTTAAACGGCCCTACAATAAACGTTGAAAAATTAAAACGTGGGTTGAGATTAGTTTTCGAGTGTACCGACTCAAGGGGGAGCTCCGCAGAGCCTCTGGCGTGCACTTCCTCAACTGCTTTTTTAGGGCTGCGGGAGATTATATACTCGACGTTGCGGATAGAGTCTGCAAAGCCCCGGAGCGAGCGCAAGATGTCTTTGTGGAACTTGGTCGAGAGCCAGTCGCGTGCAAATTGTGACGGTACTCCAACGTAGGCTACTCCGTCTTCGATCTTGACGACGTGCGTATCTTTAAACCACGTACTGAAATTGGGCTTTGAGATTGAGAGCTCAAGTTCTACCAGCGTATTTTCCCAAAGTTCTTTAGTAGTAGTCATAAGCCGACACGACAGGTTATGCAAAGCATACGCGAGTGCTGAGCGAGCGTCAAAAGGGCCTTTTTTGTGCACAAGTTGTGGAGAAACTGTGTATAGAGTATATTTGACATATGTCACAAACATATCAACCAAAAAAGCGCAAACGCGCCCGTTCTCACGGGTTTCTTAGCCGCAAGCGCAGCGCAGGTGGGCGAAAAACGCTTGTACGCCGCCGCCGCAGGGGCCGCGCCCGCGTAACCGTTTAGGAAGATGCTCGCGAAAACCCGCCGGCTTCGTAGTGCGGAGGTGAAGGAGGTGCTCGCCCGCGGGCGCGGTCGGCGAGGAGCCGTACTTTCAGTCAAACTGCTCGCGACCCCCTCGCCGTTTCGTTGCGCCGTTGTCGTGTCAAAAAAAACGGCCACAACCGCTGTGTTGCGTAACCGGCTCCGCCGCGCAGTATACCGTGCACTACAGAACACTTCTCTTCCTCGCAGTGGGCATGCGATACTGTTTGTGCAGTTGGCTCCAAAGGCTGACTTAGCGTCCGTGTTTTCTTCCGAGTTAAAAAAACTACTTAATGTTTGAGGAATTTTTAATAAAGCCGCTCTACAACGGCTTCGTATTTCTTATCGGTGTTGTACCCGGCGGGGACGTAGGGCTTGCCATTATTGTCTTGACGCTCATTGTGCGGATTATTTTTTACCCAGCCTTTGCAGCTTCTATCCGCACGCAGATTGCCATGGCGGCAATTCAGCCCGAGATCGACGAATTAAACCGCAAGTACAAGGACAACACCGAAGAGCGGGCGCGCCGCACCATGGCGCTGTTTAAGGAGAAAAAAGTTCGTCCGCTCGCGGGGCTCTTGGCGCTCTTGGTCCAGATACCTATTTTTATTGCGCTCTACTTCGTCTTTTTTAGAGAAGGCCTGCCAACCATTGATGTCGCTCTGCTCTACGCGTTTGTCACAACTCCAGCGATGGTGCAAACTAACTTTTTGGGGTTTGTCGACCTGCTTGCAATTAACAACATCGTACTTGCGGCAATAGTAGGCACAACTCAATACCTCGTAACAAGACTCTCGTTTGCGCGGATGCCCGCCAAAGCGGGCTCTCCCGAAGTCGAGATGGCGCATAAACTCCAACGTTCGCTCATGCTCTACATGCTCCCCGGCCTCATGACCGTGCTCGCCTACTTCTTCCCCGCGGGTGTTGGCCTCTATTTTTTGACCGGCAACGTGATATCAATCGCCCAGGAGTTCTACATTAAGAGGCAAAATAACTTTACGTAGAGCCATATTTGCGCGACACGCACGTTTTAGGGTACCCTGGGGTAATGAGCCCCGACTTCCTCAAAACTACCGTCGCCACACTCCTCTCGAAGCTTGATGTCGAGGTAAGTGCCATTGAAGTAATGGAGGGCCATCGTACCGTGGTGTCAGTCGACTCTCCCGACTCTAAGCGTCTCATAGGCCCCCACGGCGAGCACCTCCGCGCGCTTAACATGATGGCGCGGCGTCTGGTGGAGGCCGAGCACGGCGAAGAGTCGGCAAACTTTTTAGTTGATATCAACGGCTACCATGAGGAAAAGATGGAGACGGTTCGCCAGAACGCGCGCATGCTCGCCCAGCGGGCAAGGCTCTTTAAGCACGACGTTGAGCTTCCGGCCATGAGCTCGTATGAGCGCTTGGTAGTGCACGAGCTTTTTTCAGACGACCCGGAAATACAGACTGAGTCCCAAGGCGAAGGCAAGTTTCGCCACATCGTACTGAAATATCGCGAACGTCAGGGGTCGGTGTAGCTGCACTAAAGTCGCACCCCCCACAGCGAGCGCTCGCCGCGTTTAACAAACAGGAGGTAACGCCCGTCGGGCGAAACGGAGAGCGTATCTATGGTTGACTCTACGCCGCCCTCACCCCCTCCAGGTGCCGCGAGTATCGAGCTTTTGCCGCCGGGGAACGTAAAAGAAAACAGTGCCTCAGCTGCGCTGGCGGAGCCCGCATGCCAGAGGTCGAGGTAATTTGGAGCAACATACTCAAGAGGCGCAGCACAATAGAGGATACTCGTCGCAGCAGAGCCCCATACGCATCGCTCGGGATACGGGTCGAACGAAAGCCCGCTGCTCTGCCCTGTGCTGATGGTGCGTACGCGAGTTGAGGGGCTGTTCCCGTCGTTTGTTTGGTACATAAGATAGCTGTAAGACGGGTCGGCGGCAATACTTAAACCGGTGGCGTGGAGGAGCGGCACCGCCGCACCACTTGAGGTGTTGATAGAAAACGCTACCCCAGGCACGCCGGCCGCACTTTTAGTGTGTGTAAGTACGGTGGCTTGGCTTGGCCATGAAACCACCACCTCTCTAAGAGGCAGAGTAAACAACTCGCGGCTTCCTGCTCCGTCGGCTCCGGCCAAATATCCTCTTGTACCAGTTTCTGTGCGGAGGAGGTAGACAACGTTTGCGCCGTTTGGCGACACGGCGATATCGCTGATGCCGTCAGGAAGAAACTTTATGTTTACGGCCTGAGAAGTAGTAGCTTGTTGCGGAAAACTTAGTGAGACTGTTTTTACAACATTGCGGTCAAGATACTGGAGGATAACGCCCTGCCCTTGCCTAGTCCACAGTGCTCGGGAGATGCCGGGGATGGTTGTGTTGGAAATCGCTTTAGGCACGGCCCCGGAGGAGTCGAGTACGAGATCAAACACGTGGCCGTTGTTTTGCTGTACGTAGCGGGCGACGGTAGTGGTGGGCTGTGTGTACTGCACAACCGTGGCACCGACAATGGGACCGTTAACTACCCTAAATACTATTTGCTGCACGGGGAGGCTGCTGTTTGTTGTTTGTACTTCGTTGTTTTGCGCCGGAGGAGTTACCTCTACCGCTTGGGAAGCGCCGGTCCCAAACCCGCCGCTTGGCTGCATAGGATTTTCTGCAGGCACACCGCGGAAAAAGAAAAACCACGCACTAGTAACAAGCACTACTGCCGTTATTCCACTGAGTAAAAGAATTTTTCCCATACCGCTCAGTATACGCACACTTTAGCTTCCATGTCGGGCGAACCAAAACTATCTCCAGGAATAGTTTTAACAATCCCTTCTTCTCCGGCGGTCTCGATGAGGGAGTTTAGGACGTAAATAAGACCTTGCTCGCCAAGCCAAAATGCCGCATTACTTGTTTCATAAAGATCATCAATATAAGCAGCGCGCTGCTCACAAAATATTGTAAAACCTCGTACAAGGCTCTGCATAGGAGCGCTTTTTAGCTGAGCACTGTCGTACACCATAGACTCATGAATAGACTCCCCGATTCCCTGGAAGCCCAGAAATTCAGCAGCTTTTTTTTGTTGATCGGGCGTGAGTCCTTTAGTTTCCCTCGCCGCTGTTAAGAGCTGCTCAGTGGTTGACTGGACCCCTTCCTCAAAGAAAGAGGGATCAACTATGTTTATGTTGAAGGTGAGGAGCTGCGGATTGATGGTGTTGAGTATAAGCCACGCGCCAGCGAGTATCGCTAGGCCCCAAAAGGCCGCTTTGATTTTTTCTTTCGCGACGAACTTGGTCACGGTCGCCTCGGAAATCATATAGGTGATTCCGCCTATAACCAGCATAGTGACCGCCACAAAGGCCCCGACGTTTACAAGCAATCTAAAAAAGCCCTGCAGAAGGTCGCGGAAGTTTCCCGTGCCGCTTTGAGCATCCTCCACCCCGGGCAGGGGCTCAAGAGGAGTGTAGCAAAGTTGTCCTGGGGGCGTGCCAGGGGGGCATTCAGGTTGCGTCCGTTCAAAAATAGGAGCTGGTTTAGCGGGCACTACCCCGATAACGATGCTGGCAAGTGCTCTCTTTTGCCCAACAGGATTGCCAGCTTGGTCGGTGTTTTGGCAGGAGAGTGTATAAGTTGCGTTTCTATTTGGCGAGACATTTTGTGAACCGCTAGGTTGGACATTAGTCCCTGCACCTCCGAGTCCGCCGATAATTTCGCAATTAGCAGTATATTGCGTCTGCCACGTCAATACGGCTGATTCCCCTTCGTCAATCGTATCGGGCATAGCGGTAAAACTGCTGACATACCCAGTATTTTCCACGGTATAACCCTGGGGCACGCTGTCACAGGCCATAAGGTTGCCGGCAGTTGCGCAGCCTGTAGGAGGGGGGCTCACTGGGGTGCAGGAATATTTGCCAGTGTCGGTTACTAAGGTGCAGGTTTGTGCATGTACCGGGGCGACAAATAAAAGAAACAAAGCAACGCTAAGTGCGATGACTGTCGCCGTATTTATATATTTGTGCAAAGCAGCTACATTCATATACCAAAGAATGACGAGTCGGAAGATTGTGCACCAAATACTATCCGCAGGGCTGCGCGCGCGGTTTGCAGCAGTTTGGCCGAATCGGTGTTTTGGAGGCTGACGCCAAGCACGGCTTCCCCCGCGCCTTCGCCGGTTTGGCGCAAGGTCAACGTGCCTCCTGCCGCATCCGGACCAGTGGTAGGGTTGCCGCCAAGCGTCCACGCGTATACAAGCGAGCCGTCAGTAAGGCTTTCGTTTGCAAAGAAGTACGGCACGGCTTGCACCGTTAGTTCTCTGCTACCGAGCGATATGGCAGCCGGCAGAGCCTGGTCAAACAGTACTCCGCGCAACGGGTCTCGCGGGTAAAGCAGAATCTGCGGGTCTGTTGCGGGTATAAATACGCTGCTACGCGCAACGAGCACCTCGCCAAAAAGTACATCTACTGCGACATTCTCTCCTGTTTTTAGCTGGTCGCCCTCAAAGGTTAGGGTGTTACGCCCCTTGCCCGATTGTTGTGCTTGAGTCGAACCGTTCTTCTGCCATTGAAACGAAAGGTTGTTTGACGAAAGCGTCGCACCATTAACCGCAACTTGCGGAAAAGCGGTGACGGTCACTTGTGAGCCTAAACTATAGAGAGCCTTGCCGCGATAGAGTGGCGGCACCGAGGTGTTTGCTTCCCACACCAGGTACACTTGGGCAGGCGCAAATGCCATCTCGCGCGTAACCGTGCCAAGGCCGGTCGACTCAACCACTACACGGATGCGCGTAACCTCTCCGAGCCCCCCTGTAGTAAAAGTATAGACGCGCTCTCCCGTGCCGCTCGCAACAGCCGTGCCGTCTTTGTACCAGGTGATAGTGGCGTCGCCCACAAAGGTTCCTACTCCCTGCACCTCGAGCCGTACCTGCGTATTGGGTCCCGGCACCTCGGGCGAGGCGAGGAGCCTCACAGCACTCAAATCCGTGCCAAGCGACTGAGCGCCCACTGTCCCGGCAGCCGTAACAAGCAGTCCGATTCCTATGTACTTAAGTAGCTTGGGCATTGGGTTTAGTTGAGCGAATGTCTCGCATGGGCGTACGTTGCAGGGGCACTCCAAGTTGTTTTTCAGAGGCTCGTATTAACTCTCGCCCGCTCGTGGGCGGAGAGGACTGAGAAACTCCTGCTTGCTCTTGTAAACGCATAATACCGCGGACTGGTGCTACGGCTACAGTAGCAATGCCCAAAATTCCCTTACGCGCTTTTTTAGTGACAGCACCGCCCCAAAGCGAGGCAAAAGTAAGTGCCGTCCAAAACGGTACGTTGTTAATCCCCGGTATCATCTCTCCTCCGCCCAAAGCCAAGCGCTGCCAAGAAGTTTTAACACCCCATGTGTACATTAAAGGCACCAAGAAAGCCCATCCAAGCGTAGCGCTCAAGGTTATGTTGACCGCAAGCCCTATCGCAATCCCGGCGGGGATTGTGAAGGGAGCCAAAAACACATTGCCAGAAGTCCCAAGTATACCCAGCACTACTCCGCCTATCCAGCAGCCGAGCTGCCCCGCCGCCTGACTTCCAACCACGCACCCAACAGTGCCTCCAGCCGTAGTTGCCGGAAATGCGGCTATGGTCGCGATCCCCCACGAAATTGTCGCCTGCAAGCCGTCGATAAACAGCGCGATGAGAATGAATATCGTATTCCGGGCAAGGTTCATACTACGATTGTAACCCCTGCCGCGCCTTCCGGAGCGCCAGGACTTGACTTGGGTCAGAGGTAATTATCTGATCTTCGGTATATGAAGCAATCACTTTTATAGCCACGTGCTTGAGTCCTGCAAAAAATATCCCCTCCCCCACGTCGCTCTCAAGCAGAAGATACTTTTCTTCGTCCGAGAGATTAAAGGTTTTCTGCAGGTTATCGATAGTCGTTGGCGATTGTTTGAGGAGAATCTGAATCGATGAGTTGCTTATCATCGGCAACCCGTACGGCGACTTCAAAAAGTCGTCAACATCTTGGGTTATGGTTGCAAGGCCGAGATAGTATTTACGGCCGCGCTTGGCCATGCCGTAAAGAAAGCTTGCCGTGTCCTCGGTTTTCATCATCCACCACGCCTCGTCGATAACCAGGAGACGCTTTTTAAGGTTTTTGCGGACTGCGTTCCAGATAAAGTGGGTGATGAGGTACATAGCCACTGGCTTCAAGTCATCTTCCATGTCGCGGACGGAGAAGACGACGAACCGCTTGTTGAGGTCGACGTTCGTGGGCTGGTTGATAAACCCGGACCACGTGCCCTTGGTGTATTTGGAGAGCCGCGCGACAAGCGACTCCGAGCCCTGCATGCCGGCCAAGACTAGCTCAAAATCGGAGAGGAGTGGCGGCTCGATCTGGGAGAAGTCGGAGTCGGGCGTGATGTCTTTGAGCGCATACGTTTCCGTAATCGCCTTGTCCATGATGGCGTCCTCTTCCGGCGAGAGGCCACCTAGCATAATGCGAAACATCCCGACAAGCGCCACGATGTTGCTGCGGAGCACGTCGGCACCGGACTCGTCTTCGCGCGGGGGTGCCAGGTCAAACGGGTTGATGTGGTGCTCGGAGTTTAGAGAAATATTGAAGTAGCGCCCGCCAACCGCCTGCGACAGAAACTCATACTCGCGCTCGGGGTCGATGACGATAACCTCGGTATCGAACATCAAGGTACGGAGTATCTCAAGCTTGGTCGCGTAGCTTTTCCCCGAGCCTGACTTGGCGAATATTACCGAGTTGTAGTTTTCGAGCGAAAAGCGGTCGAACAGTACGAGTGAGGCGTTGTGCCGGTTGACGCCGTAGAGAATACCTTTGTCGGAGGTGAGGTCGAAGGAAACGAACGGAAAGATAGAAGAGAGCGGAGAGGAATTTAATTTTGAATTGACCCCGAGCTCGTCGTGGCCCAAAGGCAAGACCGACTTAAAGCCCTGCTCCTGCTGGAAGAGCGCAGGTTTTACGTACACGAGGCGGCTTTCGAGCATCGACTTTATCTCGCTCTCTGCTTTGTCGAGCTCTTCGGTTGTTGCGCCATAAATCGTGATGTAGACACCGACATCAAAAATACGCTCCTGTGCCTGCTGGAGCTGGTCGCGCAAGTCTTCTAGGTCGCGATAGGCGGTGTCGAGTATGGGGTCGCGTACCAAACCTTTTTGCTCACGCCCCATAATCTGCGACTGTACTTCAGCTACCTTTTTTTGAAACTTGCGGAGGATCTCGGCCGAGTCGATGGGGTGGATGAAAATGGATATATCGAGCACGCGATCGAGGTTAATAATAGGCGCGAACCACGAGTCGGTCAGGACACGGGGGTAGGACATGACAAAAAATGTGCGTGCGATTTTGTCGCCGAGGTTCAGCTCTCGCGGCGTTATTTTAAGCGCCGAAGGCGCGATAACGTCCTGGAGCTCCAGAACCCCTTGTTTGTAAATTTGCTCAGGGAGTATGGGCGCTATAGGCGCTTCGTGGGAGGGTTTTTGTTTTAGAAAGTCGAGGAGTGCCATATTACTTTGCTACTTGCTGGACCTGCAAGGGCTTCTCAAGCTCGCCGGGGTTAAAGAGCTTGTAAAAGAGCTCAATGACCTCCTCGGTGCCAAGCTTTGCTACCCGCACACCGGTGCGCACGAGCCCCTGCTCGACAACTGAGATGCGCTGCTCGAGCTGGGTGCGATATTGCTCAAACTGGTCGTCAGTGAGCGGGCCTGTTGAAGAAGCACTTCCGGGCATCAAGTTGCCCAGTGTTCCGGTAAGACCTGAGCCGCGCGATATGAGCGCCGGGTCGTAGGGTACGACGATAAAAAAGTTCTTACTCATAATATTCGCACGCTCGGTGAAGTCTTTGATAAATGCGATATACTCCCTTATCTGTATCTTCATAAGGTCGTCGAGCTCCTGCACATAGCGCTCTTCGAGGAGCGCTATGTAGGGGCGGATGTCGAGTTCGCGTGACTGAATAAAAAATTGCACCGCAAACTCGAGCGAGTTTAGGAAATTTTGAAACTGCCCGATGATTGCCTGCTGCTCGTCGTTGGATTTCAGCGCCAGGTTAATAGAGGAGGCCATGAGGAGTGCGCGAAGCGAGCCATCTTTGAGTATCACGAGACCGTCCCGGACTTCTTTAATCGGAACGAAGTCTTGCGTGCCTTTGGCTTTTACTTTGGTGTTGGTTGGCATGATTACTTGTGGTGAGTTATACCGAACTAGAGCTCAAATCCGGAGCTCTCTGTGTCGCGCACGCCCATCTTGGCGCAGTCTTTTATGTTGAGGGACCATGAAAGGTCTTTAAGGCGGCTTTCGGAGAGTGTGGGCACCACAAGTGTGGGCGGGACAACCGGCATCGGCTGTTTTGCCTGCCCTGACGTAGATTTTATCTGCCGCTGCTGCCAGAGGTAGAGCTTGCTCCCAAAAAAGTACGACACCGCGTGCTCAACAGCGACCACAAACGGCCGACCGTTGACCTTGTAGAAGGCAAGCGCCGCCGCAAACCCCGCGACGGGGATCATAAGCGGTATCGCAAGCCACAGCGGGAGGAGCGTAAAGAGTATGAGGCACAGCCCCCCGCCCCCTGCGAGGTAGAGAAACTGCTTGAAGGTAAAGGGGCCGAAGATTTTGTCTTCAATTTCAATAAACTGTGGCACTTGGTACTGAGCCATTGCCCTCTAGTATATCGTATTTTACGGCTCTACCGGCTCGCGGTAAGGGTCGCTCTTGTAGTTGTCGGGCTTGGGAGGCGTTGCAGGGGTAGTGACCGTTTTTTCTACCAACATGAGGTCGTGGGGGTGAGGTGCAAGGGGCACCTGGGGTTTTGGTGCGGGGTTTGTTGGGGTGGAGGGGGTCGCTGTGGTTGGAGTCGGAGGAGTAACCACAGGGGCGACACTAACGGGTACAGGAATCGGAGCAGACACACGCACTTCGGGTTTTTGAGCTGGATTGGAGGGCGAAGAAGTATTCTTCATCGACTCCCGTATTTTTACAAAAAGAAGGTCATTAACGTCTTTAGCGATAAGCGTGCTGCGCTGTGTATCAATATTCAGCGCTTCAGTAAGATTTTCAACAAATTCTTCCCGCTCGGTAATGCCTATCATCGCGGCCGCAGCCTCGGCCTCAAGGGCGCCCACTTGGTCAACGTGGAGCTGATGCTTTTGACCGATTTGCTGCACTACAGAGGACATGTCGGCACTGTATATAAACGAGCGTATATCCGGCGGTAGCGCCTCAAGTTTCTTCTGTATTTCGTCAGAAAATGATGAATCTTGGTCCATACTCTAATACTATAACAGGTTATTTAAGTGCCTTTTATATCTATTGCTGCGGGTGCAGGCTGACCAGAGGTGCCTGCCGGGACTTCTTTTAGCTTCTCTATAAGTTTGTCGAGCCGGCTTACTGCTGCGGTGAGTTTCTTAGTTTTTTGGCCGGCTTCGCTTCTTGCAGCGTCTCCAATTTTGCCAGTAAGAGTGCGGTCGTCGCGAACTTTTTCCTGTACTTCAAGTTCAGTTTCAACCTCTTTCTTCATCCTCTCCGCTTTAGAGAGGTCTATGGTTATAGTGGCGCCAGGACCCGGCTTTTGCACATGAGTATCCAAGGTAACCAGTTTCTGGACAAGATTTTTATCCATCTTCTTAAGAGCCTCGTGGATTTCGCCCAGCTTGCTAACCTCTTTAAGTGCCTCCTGTCGCGGTGCCGCCCTGCCTTCCGCGTGCCACTTCTTTTCGATGTTGCTAAGTGCCGTGAGCGAGTGTTTGTGAGCTTCTTTAAGACCCTTAATCTGTTCCGCAGAGAAATGCTTCAATACCTTTTCTATATCTCCTGCGTCAAGTTTGGCAATCTGAGGAGCTTTAAGACCCTCTAGCTTCTTTGCGTTAATGGCATACTCAGTTTTAAGTGCATCCCACGATTTGCCCGTCTGTGTCTCGACATTCTTTTTATGGTTTTCAAGATCGATTTTTTCAGTCGCATATTTTGCGTGGGCGGAGAAGCCTCCTGTTTTTAGTTGCTTGTCAATTTCACCTAACCGATCTTCCGTTTCTTTGATCTTGTACGGTTCCATTTTTTTCTCTCGCTTAGCCGCTTGCCGGGTTGCCACATCTCCCAGCCGCTGCTCAACAAGTTTTTGTGATTCTGCCGAACGCTTTTCATAAGCCTCCTTTATTTTGTTCGGAAAGGCTACAATTCCACCCTTTTGCGGCGTGCCAATATCGGCGCCCGCGAGGCTAAACCCTCCACGAACTCCCGGCACCTTGCGTACATCAAAGCTCCTGCGTTGAAGGAAGTCCCCGCTTCTCCACAAACCTGAGGCAAGCCTGGTATTACCAGCTCGTGCAGCCGCGTTGCCGGCAAGGCGTAGGCCCCCACCCACAACTCCGCCTCCTGCCAACCTACCTGCAAAACCAAGCGCGCCAAATCCCGCGCCCCATACCTTGCCTGTAGCCATGCGTGCAAAGTTTGCCCCCGCCACTCCAATAGACTCCGAGGCTCTGAGGCCGATATAGAGAAGGACAGCAACAAAGCCAAGTTTAATGGCGATTTCGGCAATGAGGTGCACAATGTACACAAACCAATTTTGGTAGCCACCCGCCACCTCGTTTGCAGAAAGAAATACTCGAGAGATGACGGTGTCACAGTTTTGTACGCCCCCGTTTGTGACACAGGGAGCGAGTTCCCCCATAAAGAGCGTAAGAATGTAGAAGATGAAAAGAAATACGGCGGGGTAGAAGGCGTGCTTAATAAGCGCATCCTGCCACTGGTTGTAGTAGGGCTCCCCTTGCTTTATCGTCCGCGCAATAAGTGCAAGGGGCGAGGCAATAAGCACAAGCCACAATATGACAATACGGACAATAAACTTGATACCAACCGTAAAGAACATCATTGCAAGTACGGACAAGATAATGCCGGTAGCTATGTACACGACTATAAGTGCAATAAGTTCACTGACGGAGCCCAACCCTCCCGCGTTATTTTCTTCCTGAAACACTCTAAAGGAATCATTGTTGAGGATATTTTGTACCCCAATACCGTTCATAATGACTGACGTAAGGTCCTTGGTGTTCTCGCCTGCGCCGAGCGCAGTGGCGGCATAGGCGACAGCCCCGGTAGAGCCTCCTTGTTGAACGGTCTGCGTAAGCGGTTGGGCCGGTATGGCGTTGTAAAACTGTATAGCAAGCAGGTTGCCGGCGTCGATGACCACCCGTACAAAAAAGAAGCTGAAGTTGATGATAAGAGCAATCGCTATCACCCACGCAAGCCGCTTCATGGTCTCAGAAGTGTCGGCTCTAAACATGACCGTGAACGCGATGTATACCAAAATGAGGATAAAAAACATGTTGGCGATGTCGCGCACGATAGACCACCCTTCGGATAAAAAGGTAAGTGCATACGCCGTGCTACTTAAAGAAAGAGCTACCGCAAGGCTCATTACCCACGCCCCGATGTAAGCAAAAACGCTACCAAGCCCGCCGGTGAATATATAGACTACATACGCAATACAAGAGGTAAGAGTATTACATAGGTCGGAAGAATTGGGCGGTTTCGTATTTACTGTCGTCGCAGATGCACCTGCCGTCGCCGCTAAAGACCCTGCTGGGGGACAGTCTGCGTCGTCTGCCACAGATACATTACTGCCCGGGCACGTTTTAGCCTCTACGGCAGATGGTTCACTTACAAAAGGCGAGAATGCTAGTACCGCCAACAATCCCAATATCGCTGCCTTGCCGCCACAGGTTAACCACTTTTTCCATGTGTTACGAGGCATAGCATTGGTTGAGCTCGGCGGAGGTCTGTTGGTTTATAGAAGCCATCTCGCTTTGGAGCGTGGTGCGGTTTTGCTGGGCGCTCACTATCTCGGCGCTCGTTATAAGCGCACCCGAACTCTCAGCCTGGGTTAAGGCGGCAGCGGCGGCGCGTACTTGGGCAAGATTGGATGCGGAAAGTGCCTGGGTTTGAATTTGTTGTATTCGCGCCAAGGCCGCGTTGGCACGGGTAATATTGTTATTGTAAGGAGGAATACGCGTTTCTAGTACTTGTATCTGTGCCTCAGCTTCGTCTGCTTGTGAGGAGCTACGGCCCTCCCAGCAATCTTGGAGTGTTGCCAAATTATTCTGGGTATTTTGGATGTCGACGATACTCCCCTGTTGTGTACTCCCATATTGTTGCGCACGCTGCACTGCCGCCTGCAATGCTCGCAGCAACTCCCCTGCTTCCCCGACCGCTTGAGCGTCTTGAGCCGTTGCCTGGCCGCCCAAATCGCGGCTATTTAGGTTGGCTAGCCCTTTTTGGAAGATGTTGGTTGTAAGACTGTTAATGAGCGCGCTTAAGATTTCGTCAATACTTTGAGCCAGCTGCAATCCCTGAACTTCGGCTCCGAACTTTGACACTAAAGCGGCCTCAAATGTTGAGCCAGGGGTGATGGTCTGGCATATTTTCTCTCCGGTGTCTTGGTCAGTAACGCACTTTTCTTGTGCCAGAAAGCCGCCAGGGGAGATCTTAAGCTCGGCCAATTTGGTTTCGCCAGCAATTCTGCTGTTGAGCAGTACCTGTGCGCTTGCGTAAGCTCCGAACGGATTATTTGTGGGTACGGTGGTAAATGAGATGAGCCCCGGCCAGCCGCCCTGGCTGAAGTCGCCGCGCATAAAGTTTTCTACGTTGCCGACCACGTCGGTCAGTGTGCACGCTTGTTGCGCGGCGGCGCTAGAGCTGCGCCGTGCATAGCTCTGCGCTATCGCGATGCGCACCTGGAGCTGAAACGGGCTGCATAAAAATGCGAGGTCGCCACCCTGGATAACTTGTCCTGCGGCGCGGTCGGCAACGTCGTTAAAGAATTTGCCAAAGTCCTGCACAAACGCTGGCTCGCCGTTAAAGCCGGAGTTTATCCAGGCAACCGTCTGTGCCGTTAACTGCTGTATCGCGATGCGCGCGAGTGCACGTACCATGCATTCAATAAAAGTATCAACTTCCTGGTTTGTGTGAGTTTCCGGGTCAGACACAACCTCTCCTCCTCCGCCAAAAAGACCCGCAAGAAAGTTCCCTACGACAGGAATTTTGGAGACTAAACTACCTGCCGCTGACTTGATTCCATTCACTGCTCCGACCGCTAACTTTTGTGTCGCATATTGTGCGGCACACCCGCCCGCGACCCCAAGCAACGAGCCACCGAGCCCGATGCCACCCGAGCCTCCACTGCCGCCGGACGCGCTGCTATTAAAATACGCCGTCCCCTCAATACTGACATTGTTGATTTGATTTATGGGAGTGGGGTCGAACGCCACTCCGCCCCCGCCGCTCGCTCCATCTGAGCCGTCGAGCCAGTCCACGCCGTCATCGAAGTCGCCCGGCGAAGAAGGGGCGCCGCTATCGGGCGGTACGTAGGTTGGCGTAACGTAAAGCGGCGTCTGTATATTGTCGCCCCCGCCTCCGCCCGGTTGCGTATCGTTTGTACCGCCTATGACGGTTTGCGTGTTGCCGTCAAACGTCCCCGTACCTCCTCCTGCGCCACGGTCGTCTGCCGTGCCAAAGCCCCCAAGGTTTTCTTCAACGTCCGCTTTCTTGCCGAAGAGCCAGAACCACAGCGCGAACATAAGCGCGAGTATGAGGAGCGCGCCTACGAGTATTAAAATAATCCTTCTAGTCATGGATGTTTAGTACGGTGCAACGAGCAAGCTCCAGGCATAACCCGGTTCGTCCTCGTTGAAAAGTATACCGTTTTTATCGAATGCCTGAGCGATATTTATAAACAGTCGGCTGGTCTCTTCCGTCAACGATTGAAACGTTCGGAGTCCTGCAAGTCCGCGCAGGGGGTCGGCAAGCATCACCTTCATATCCGCATATGTGGAGGCAATACGAGAAATGTTGTTTACCATCTGGAGGTGCAGAGGACTTAGAGTCTTGGGTACAGAGAGCGCCACAAGTTCGTTCGCGGCGTTTTTGTAGGCATTTGCGATCTCTGTAAGTCCCGCAAGATGGGACGAGTCTCCTGAGTCGACAGCATTGCCTATAGCAAGCAGCGTCTCTTCTGGTGAAGCTTTTGGATGTTGCTCAAGAGTTGAAATTACCCCGTTGCCGTATATAGCAAGGGATTGCGGGTTGTCGGCGACTACTGCAAGGTCGGCGGTGGTGTAGAGCGTAGTATTTTGTGAGGAATCTATTTTTGCAAGCGCACTTGATACGATGCGCTCCTGCGTGGGGGTGTCGCTTCCCAAACCCTGCGCTTTGGCCTCGCCTAAGTTGACCAGAATAGTCCGGCCAATGGTCTCAGTGACGTTTGGCGTTTCGCTCGCAGCAAGGAGGTTAGCGACTACATCGGCGCTCGGAGGCGTGGGGAGTGTCGGTTCACCCTGTATAGTTGCGAGAGCCGCTCTCCAATCCAGTCCTTGTGTTGTGTAGGCCGAAGGGGTTGGGGCGGGACCGATAGCGGAAGGATTTTTCGGTGAAGTATAGTAGTCAGCCGCCCAAATAAAGCCTCCGGCAAGCAACACCGAGGTCAGTATGAGACTAAATTGCGCGCTCGGTAGATACGACCCGATACCCATGTATCTCTTAGTATACTCCCGTTTTCTAAAGGCGGGCTAACATTAGCCACTTCTCAAGAGGCACGTCTTCAGCACGAGCGTTTTTTTGAATTCCAGCGCGCTCCAGGAGTTCGGCCGATCTTTCTCCCAGCAGGGGTTTGAGGTTGCTCGCGAGCAGCTTGCGCTTGGAGCCAAAGCCTTTGTGCAGGAGATCAAAAAATTTTCTCTCCTGCTCCAAATCTTTAAAATTTTTCCGAGAAATATTGTGTACAGCCAAAATAGCCGAATCTACTTTCGGCGGCGGCACAAACGCACCCGCAGGAACCGTTTTTACATAGCGCGGCTCGCCGTACGCTTTAATCGAGAGGGAGAGAATGCTTTCTTTCTTGGCTCTAGCAATGCGCTCTGCGACCTCCTTCTGGATTAAAAACACTAACAGCGACGGCCGGTTTTCTTCAGAGAAGAATTTTTTAAGCAGTGCGCCGGTGATGTAGTACGGGATATTGCCCACTGCTTTGTATGGCCCGTCGGTATAGTTTGATATATTAAACTCAAGAGCATCAGCTTCGTAAACCTCAAAATTTCTGCCCGCAAATTTTTCTTGAAGGAGGGGGATGAGTCTGCGATCTTTTTCAACCGCAATAACGCGCGCTCCGCGCGCGAGAAGCTCTGCAGTGAGCGCGCCCTCGCCAGGGCCGACCTCAAGCACCCTCTCCCCTTTTTGAATCTCAGCCGCTGCAACAACCATCTGCAAGTAGTGAGCAAAGTGGAGAAAATGTTGGCCGAGCGACTTCTTTTTTTGTATAGGCATACTCAGTCTAAGTAAATTGTCTTCCCGATGCGCTCCGGGGCTTCGTATAGGAGAAGGTTGTCGGAGATGTCGGAGAGAAACTGCGACGGCAAAGTAGGATTTTTGGAGCCGAACACCGTGCGATAGGATGCAAAGCTCAAAAATATTTTTTTCTCCGCGCGCGTCAATGCTACATACATAAGCCGGCGCTCTTCTTCTTTGTCTGCCGCATCGTCGCCTTCGCGCTCGTAGGGGAAGAGGCCTTCTTCAAGCCCGGTTATAAATACGTACGGAAACTCGAGCCCCTTTGAGGCGTGTACGGTCATAAGCCGCACAGCGTTACGCTCCTCCTTAATTTCGTCCTGGTCACTCGCAAGCGCGGCCGCTTCGAGAAATTTTTCCGTGCGCTCAAGATTTGTCTCTCCCAGCGTATCATAACGCCCCGCTAAGTTCACCAGCTCGCGCACGTTTTCAAGCCGCTCGGCGCCTTCGATCTTGTCCTGTTTGTACAGTGCCTCCATCCCGCTCTCGACCATCACCAGGCGAATGAGCGCCGAGGGCGGCAAACGCTCCGCGGCCTCTTTTATGGTCATAAGCAGTGCTCGAAACTGCGCCACTTTTGCACGCGTGGAGGCAGGTAAAGTTTCTTCCCTGCCCGCGAGCACTTTGGCGAGCGTCACCTTGCCTATGCCGCGAGCTGGGATGTTGATGACGCGCGCTACGTCAGGCGGCGTCTCATACAAGGCAGCCCGCACGAACGAGAGCGCATCCTTCACCTCCCTGCGCTCAAAAAATCGCGTACCGATAACCTGGTACGGAACCTCTGCCGCAAGCAGTGCCTCTTCGATCGCGCGCGACTGAAAGTTGGCACGGTATAGCACCGCAAAATTTTCAGGCGCTGCCCCCTCGGCCACCATCTCCCCAATTTTCCGCGCGACAAAGTGGGCCTCGTCCACTTCGTCGAACGCCTGGTAGAGCGAGAGCTGCTCGCCGTCGCGATTTTTGGTAAAGAGATTTTTCTCCCTCCGAAAGACATTTTTAGTGATCACGTCGTTTGCCGCGGCGAGGATGGTTTTGGTCGAGCGATAGTTTTCCTCAAGCAGGATGGTGCGTCCGCCTGGGAACTTTTTTTCAAACGAGAGGATGTTGGCTATCTGCGCGCCGCGCCAGCCGTAAATGGTTTGGTCGATATCGCCAACAGCGCAAATGTGCTTCTCTTCCCCCACCAGCATCTCGGCCATCTCCGCCTGTATCTTATTGGTGTCCTGGTACTCATCAATGTGGAGGTAGGGCCAGCGTGCGCGGAGTGTCTCGCGCACGCTGGGCTCTCTGCGCAGGAGCGCGACCGCTCTCACAAGCAGGTCGTCAAAGTCGAGTGCCTGGTCTTCAGAGAGCGCCTTCTGGTACTTTTGCCACACGGCGGCGATGAGGCGGTCGCGTGAGTACTCGGCATTAGCGGCAAACTCATCAAGAGAGATGTCGTCACCCTTGTGGCGCGACAGTGTGGCAAGCACCGCGCGAGGCTCAATTTCATCGGTTCCCATCGCTTTGAGCGCCTCTTTTACGATACGGAGGGAGTCTGCCCGGTCGTATACTGCTGGGGTGCGCTTAAAACCGAACGAACGAAAGTTCTCTTTGATGATGGTAAGTCCGAGGGAGTGGAAGGTTGAGACAAAAGGCCCCGAATTAAGGCGAAACCTTGGAGAGCCCTGATTTAAGGTTTCGCCTTGGAATCTCTCAAGTAAATTGAGCGTCCGCTCTCGCATCTCTCCCGCGGCCTTGTTGGTAAAAGTAATAGCCAGAATCTGCTCGGGAGCTGCCCCCTCTCGTACGATCTGGAGAATGCGGTGGGTTATGACCCGGGTTTTGCCTGCCCCGGCGCCCGCAAGCACCAAAAGCGGCCCTTTGGTGCATAGTACGGCCTCTTTCTGGGCTTCGTTGAGGCCTTTTAGGTGCTCCATGTACCTTCACTCTACCAAAAAATTCGATATCCACACTCGCCTTTTAGTGAAGTTGACCTTAAAAACAGGGCCGGTATAGTAGGTAGGTACTGACTGATGGAATGATGAACATGGCTTTGTTAAGCCATTTATTGCTGAAATACTGGGATTTCCGTCGAAAAAAGGCTTATAGACTCTAGTCCGAACAACCCTTCCCCTTTAGTTAAGCGGTTTTTCAGGGAGAAGGTCAAAAACCTCTTATTTTACAAGCTATTTGTCGTAGCGGCTCCTATTACGTTCTTCCTCTTTCCGCTTGTAGTCCAGGCGAGCTTTTTTTCGTTCATCACCTCTATTTTTGAAAAAGCAGCGACCCCGCCGAGTGCGGTGACAACGAGCCTTAACTCTCAGCGCATGGCGCTTCTTGAACCTGCCACTAACCTAAACCCTAACCCTGCCAAGGGAGGCGGCAACATAACAGTGGCCGACGGAATCGCTCTTGTGCCCGAGTCGGGCCCCGCGGGGACCGCAGCCGACTTGCTTGAAGTTAAACCGCAGTCGTCCCAAATTAGCGTCCACGTGGTTAAAGAAGGCGAAACTCTTTCGCACGTCGCAGAGCTCTACGACGTGTCGGTCAATACCATCCGTTGGGCAAATGATATTGGACGCGGCGACATTGTCCGCCCGGGCGACGAACTTATTATCTTGCCCGTGACCGGCATCCAGCACACGGTCGCTAAAGGCGAAACGCTCGCCTCGGTTGCTAAAAAGTACGAAGCGGACATTGACGAGGTTGCAAACTACAATGTGCTCTCTGTAGACGCTGAGCTTGTCGTAGGCGAGCATATTATCATTCCTGATGGGGTTATCGCGGCTGCCCCCGCTCCTCCTAGCTTCTCGGCCTCTGTTCCACGCTCCGTTGGTTCTCAAACAACTCCGGCAAGCGGTGCGGGCTTTATTAATCCATTGCCAGGCTCCATCAAGACTCAGGGCATTCACGGATACAATGGCGTTGACTTGGGCGGTACACCAGCAGGCTCCCCGGTCTTGGCCGCGGCAGGAGGCACCGTTATTGTCGCTAAAGCTTCGGGCTGGAACGGCGGTTACGGCAGCTACATCGTGGTCCAGCACGGCAACGGCCTCCAAACTCTGTACGCTCACCTTAGCTCCGTGTCAGTCGGTGTTGGGCAAAGTGTGGACACCGGCACGAAAGTAGGCGGTGTTGGCTCGACCGGCCGCTCAACTGGCATCCACCTCCACTTCGAAGTCCGCGGTGCCTCAAACCCGTTTAGATAGGTTTTCCCTACGTGCTTGTGCATATTCCTGTCTTTGGGCTAGGATTAGGTAGCGCTTTTATTTAAATAATTTATTTGCATGTTTTGTCAAAAATGCGGGAACCAGATCCCTGAAGGTGCTCAATTTTGTACTGCTTGTGGCGCCCCTGTTCAAAGTCAAAAACATACTGCTGCTACCTGGCATCGGCTTGGAAATTTTCTTCTTGATGTTGTAGGTGCCATTGTCTTTACGTGGATCGTTACTTTCCTCCTCTTTATTCTTTTGGCAGCAACATCCGTAACGGATAGTTTCTTCGTAATTCCGCTCATGTTACTCCTCTACAGCGGGACTCTATATTATATTTTCTTTGAATCTATATGGCAGAGAACACCCGGCAAGTGGGCAACAGGGACGAAGGTTGTAAAGTTAGATGGAACTAAACCTGGGTTTTGGCGTATTGTTGGAAGAAGTTTTTCGCGGCTCATACCATTTGAGGCGCTCTCTTTTTTGTTTGGCCACTATCCTTATGGATGGCACGATCGGATTAGCAAAACGATGGTAGTTCCTGCTACTCACACAGTGGAAGAGGCAGCAAGCATTAACCCCAAAGACAAGGGGCAAAATTCCGTGGCCCTCATTATTTTTGGTCTGATTATTGCGGCTTTAATCCTTATTGCCATCATAGGTATTCTATCCGGGATTGTCCTCGCTTCTCTCAATTCTGCGCGAGAGGGTGCTCAGGAAGCGCATGTTAGAGCCCAACTCTCGTCTCTGCGCCTAGATGCAGAAATGTATGCAATCAGTACGGAAAGTTACGAAGGATTTTGCGATGCAGGCAACTCTCTTCTCATATCGAGTAAACTTGATAGTTCGTTCGAATACGAATGTAATGATTCAGCTGAAGAGTGGGCGGTATTAGCTGCCCCCACAAGAGGAAGTAGATGGTGTGCAGATAGTTCGGGAGAACTGCGAGAGGTTAATGGTGCACTTTACGGAGCAACACAATGTCCAATTTACTGAAGATCTAATTCCTCCTCTCCCGATACTGCAGTGCTTCCAAGATATGCGGCTCATGCACGTCGTTTGAGTCGTCGAGGTCTGCAACCGTGCGCGCTACCTTAATAACACGATGAAAGGCACGCGGAGAGAGCGCTAAGCGCTCCCCCGCGCGCTCCAAGGTCGCGCGTACCTGCGGCGCCAGCGGTACCAAGTCGTCGAGCTCTCTTGGAGAGAGGTCACTGTTGGTTTTGCCCGCTTTTTTAAATCGTTTGGTTTGAGCTGTGCGCGCTTTAAGCACTTTTTCCCTTGCGAGCTTTGTTTCGGTCCCTTCCCTATTTCTTTTACCTAAGTCGCGGAGCTCTATAGGCCCCATGGTCATCCACAAGTCGATACGGTCGGCGATGGGGCCGGAAATTTTTCTTCGATAGCGCTCAATCCCGCCCGGTGTGCACACGCACGCGATCTCCGGGTGCCCCCAGTTGCCGCACGGGCACGGGTTCATGGCGGCCACGAGTGTAAAGCGCGCAGGAAAAAGCGCCGTGCCTTTGGCGCGCGAGACAGAAACCACGCGGTCTTCCAAGGGCTGGCGCAGCGCCTCGATGACTCGGCGCTCAAACTCCGGAAACTCGTCTAAAAACAACACGCCTCGGTGTGCAAGCGTTGCCTCGCCAGGGCGCGGTGTGGTGCCTCCGCCGACGATTGAAACGTAGGAGGCAGTGTGGTGCGGTGCGCGCATAGGTGGCATAGTCATCAGCTCGCCCCGAAGCACTCCCGCGACCGAGTGGATACTATTTACTTCAATAAGTTCATCAAACGAGAGCGGCGGCAAAATGGAGGCGAGCGCCCGTGCGAGCATGGTCTTGCCTGTCCCCGGAGGCCCGGAGAGCCCAAGGTTGTGCCCGCCAGCGGCGGCTATGACCGCCGCGCGCTTGGCGTTTTCCTGCCCGCGGATGTCTTCAAATGCGAACTCCGTATCTGCCACATCGGGCGTAAGCCTTGTCTGCGGCGCCTGCGCAATCAGCATGTTCTTTTTAGATTTTTCTTCGCGGGTGCGCTTGGTGTTGAGATGTTCCACCACTTCCGCCAAGCTCTCTGCGCCAAACACTGTTATGCCGGGCACCAGTGCCGCCTCGCGCGCGTTTTCTTTCGGGACAAATACGGCTTTTTTGCCTTTCTTTTTTGCGTAGGCCACAAGCGGCAGTACGCCAGGAACTCCTCGGAGCCTTCCGTCAAGTGAAAGTTCGCCGATAAATAAGAGCAGTTCAGGATCAAACCGAACATCATCGGCCGCCAAGAGGTACGAGAGTGCAATAGGCAAATCAAAAAGCGGCCCCTCTTTTTTAAGATCAGCCGGTGCCAGCGAGATGACGATTTTTTGGTTGCGGCTCTTGGGCGACTCAAAACCTGTGTGTTTTATGGCTGCTGCCACGCGGTCGCGCGACTCCTCGACCGCCTTGTCGGGGAGCCCTACCAAGGTAAAGCTGTGGAGCCCGCGAGAAAGGTCGGTCTCAACCGAGACCACGTGTGGAGTCAGAGCGGAAGTCTGTGCGCCGTAGACCCGTGCGTAGTGCATCTGCGCTCCCTATGAGGGGAGATTCTTTTCTTCGTTCATATGCTGCTTGCAGGTGCGCGCCGCCGGGTTGGCCAGAAGTCGGTCTTCTTCAATCGGGTGACCGCTTACCTCGCACACTCCGTAAGAACCATTCTCAATTTTTTTGAGCGCGCGTTTGATATTGTTGTAACGAATTTCAAGCTGGTCGACTATTGCGCGATTTTCCACATACTCCTCCTGCTTATCCGCCGCTTCGTTGGGGTCGGCTGCGGCGCTCATGACGTCCATCTGCCGCTCGGTCGCTTCCCAGTCTGCGGGGTTTTTGGGGTTTTGCACGCCGACCGACTTCAATTCAGTCTCAACCACGACGAGCTCCGACTGCAGTCTTTGCTTAACGTGCTCGGTATTCATCGCTCAATACTATCACACGATGGTTACAAACCGAGCCGGGAAATTATTTCGCGCAAGGTGTATTCATTGGTTGTGACAACCACGAGATTAGGCCCAAGCGGTGCCCACAGAAGTAAAATATCGCCGGAAGTATTGAGAATAACCCGCGTATCGCGATTCTCGATTATCTTGTCACTGAAGCCCGTCTGTATAAGCTGCGGGACACTCCCCACACTTGAGGTTGCGACCCCTTCTTCGGGGATGTACGGCCGCGGCTCGCGATTAAAAAGCGGCAGAAGATCGCCTCGCATCGCCCTTTCCCACTGGAGCATCCCTGCAAAGGCATGCTCGTAAGAGTCGACACCGAGCAGTAAAAACGCCTGCGTGCCGTCGTACGTATGAACGCCTAGGAGATACTCGCCGGTTAACGTACGCAACAGGTCGGCTGGAATGTTTGGAGTAAGTATAGGAAGGAGATTTGGTGCGTCGAGAAGGGCATATGTATCCTCCTCTTCGTCCGGAATGGTTTTATACACCGCGAGCCTGCCGATAAGTCCGAGCGAGAGCGTGTTGTCTTGCCGCGCCGCCTCAAGGATTCCCATCATGGTGGTGCGCTGAAGGTCGCCCGGCGGGAGCGCAAGCGGGGTTGTGGCGTCAACCGACATAAAGGGTGCCGCCGCATCTTGCGGGACCTCGACGGTTGCATTGAGGTAGGAGTATACGAAGTAGAGTAAGCCGCTGGCGGCAAAAAGAAACCCAAGCCCCCCTATAGTTAGCGCGGAGCGTTTTAAAAGACTCTTCCAGTCAAGTGGTCTCGTGGGCTCCGCAATAGGCGTCTGCGCGCGCCGCGCCGCCTCCGCCGCAGCTATAGAGACGGTTGAGGCATTGGTGCTCTGTATCAAACTCTCGATGTCGCCCTTGTACGTTTGAAGCGGAGGAACCATTGAGGTTTCCGGCTGCGCGGTTGCAGGCGAAACCCGCTGAGGAAAACCCTGGCCCACCGGGGGCGGGAGACCCGAGGACTTTTGCGATGCGGGTTTTTTAGGCAGGAGCACTTTGTCCAAATCTACGTGCGCGGCGCCCGACTGTGCGGGCTTAGAAGTCTCTGCGTTGGGGTCTTGGGGGACGTCTGGTTTCTGGTCCATGTGGGTTTGTTGAGGGGGTAAGGCCCTTGCGAGACGCAAAGTCCGGATCAACCGCTTTTATCGAGAGATTGATGCGGCCCTTTTCGTCTATCTCCTTTATCATAACGCGAACTTTTTCCCCCACGACAAGAGCGTTCCCTATCTTGTCTATGCGAAATGGAGCCACTTCCGAGACATGCACCAGGCCTTCGGCGTCTTTACCGGGGCCCACCCGTACAAACGCGCCAAAGTCCATCATCCGGGTGACCTCGCCTTCGTACACTTCTCCCGGTTTGTACTCTTTAACTAAGGCTTCGATCATGGCTTTTGCCATCTGCGCCGCGCCTCCTTTGCCGGTTATAAAGACCGAACCGTCGTCTTCTATCGTGATGTCGTCAACTTCGGAGACTTCTTTAATGCCGTTGATGGTCTTGCCGCCGCCGCCTATGACAAGTCCGATTTGATCGGGTTTCACTTTCATCGTCAAGATTTCGGGAGCTCGGGGGCTAATTGTTGCGCGCGGAGTGGCTATCTCCTTTTCAATGACACTCAAAATCTCCAGCCGCGCCTTTTTGGCACCCGCGAGGGCTTCGACTAAGATTGGTACTTCGATACCATCAAGCTTTATATCGAGCTGGATTGCCGTGATGCCGTTTTTGGTACCGGCTACCTTGAAGTCCATCCCGCCAAACTCGTCTTCCGGTCCCTGGATGTCGGTCAAGACTTTGTGCGTGCCATTGTGCGTCATAAGCCCCATGGCAATGCCGGCAACCGGAGCTTTAATCGGTACGCCGCCGTCCATGAGCGCAAGCGTTGAAGCACAAACCGAGCCCATTGAGGTCGAACCGTTTGAAGCAAAACATTCTGAAACCAAGCGAATGGTGTACGGAAACTGCTCCGCTGGTGGAATAACCGCCTCGAGCGCTTTTTCTGCCAGTGCACCATGTCCGATCATCCGGCGATTCAAGCCCCCCATGCGGCCAGTCTCACCAGCAGAGTACGGGGGGAAGTTGTAGTGGTGCATGAAGCGTTTTTTTACCTCCTGCTCTTCCATGGTGTCGACTAGCTGACTATCGCCCGGGCCGCCCAAGGTCAGAGCCGAGAAGACGTGCGTGCCGCCGCGGTAAAAAATGCCCGAGCCGTGGAGTATAGGAGAGATGCCGCCAGCTTTGGCAAAGAGCGGGCGGATTTCATCAAAGCGGCGGTTGTCCGCGCGTTTGTTGTCCTCGGCTGCACCGCGATGAATTTCTTCGTCCACCCTGTCCTCGAGATAGCGCTTTACGACAGGCGGACTAAAGGCGACACCTTGAGAGTCTTGTTTTAAGGTGTCGCCTTGAAGAATTGCAACGGCCGCTTTCCACTCGTCCTGTACGGCATGTATAGCATCTTTGCCAGCCGTACCGCAAAAAACAGCAGCGCTCACTTTGGATGCAAATTGGTTGTTATACAGGGCCTCAAGGGTGGCCGGCACCTCGGGTTTTGGTGCAGGGGTCTTCTCCTTCCCCATCTCTGCAATTATTTTTTTCTGCCACTCCAGAAGCTTGGTGTGCTCTTCGACGGCAAGGACAAAGCCTTTTGTGACATCTTCTTCACTCGCCTCGGCTCCTGCGACTTCGATCATGTTGATAGTGCCGCCCAAACCGCAGGCCAAAATGTCGAGTGGCATAAGTTCCCGCTCGGTGTAGGTTGGGTTTACGATAAAGTCGCCCTGCTTACCAATACGCACTGCCGCTACTGGTCCTGCCCACGGGATATTAGAGGTTGCAAGCGCAAGCGATGCGGCATTGACCGCGACTACGTCTGGGTCATCCTCTTCGAGCGCAAGCACGGTAATGATTACCTGCACCTCGTTGCGTATGTGGCTTGGGAAAAGCGGTCTGATGGTGCGGTCTACGACGCGGCCGGAGAGTATCGCCTGCTCGCTTGGGCGCCCCTCGCGCTTGATAAAGCGGCTCCCTAAAATTTTTCCCGCTGCATAAAAACGCTCTTCGTAGTCGACGGTGAGAGGAAAGTAGTCGATGTCGTCGCGCGTGCGCGAGGACATGACGGCGGTCGCCAAGACCGCCGTGTTACCGTAGCGCAGAATAACTGAGCCGCTCGCCTGCTCAGCGAGGTCGGTAAACTCGGCAATAAGTTTCTTACCGCCAACTTCAGTCTCAAATGTTTTTACCTGCATGGGTCTCTTTGGCGAAACCCGCGAATTTTAGGTCTCGAACGATCTCGAGAGCTACCTATCCGCGTGCTTCGAAATTAATTAATATACACAAACTGTAACAAAAAGATTACCCCGGCGCTAGGCGCCGGGGGCATTCTTTAGGCCGCGCTTCGATATTTTGGCGGCAGATACGGGCGGTGGGATCGAGCCGCCCTCTGTAGTTCATCAGAAACCTTGGAAATCAGTCGTAGCTTTTTCGCAACCTGCTGCTTGACGCTAGGTTTCTTTGAGCGTCGCGGCTTTTTCTTTCGGTGTCCCATTCCTCACCTCCTACTATCTATCCTATCTATCCTATCCAACGGTTATTCTATCATTCCTCGCCGGACAGTTTTATCGCGGGGTCCTCGTCGTCGCGCGATTCGGTATTAAGCGGGCTCGTGTCGGCGCTTTGCGCACGGTCGTTTGTTCCGCTAGTAAACCCAGGCATCCAGCGCCCGCCACCGCGGTATCCGATGAGAAAATTCTTCGGGTTGTCGCACATGTCGATAAAGTCGTCGACCGCTTCGCGCAGTTGGCCTGAGGCCGAGCGGCCAAAGGCGATGACTTCCACTTGCGTCCCCTGCGTGTAGCGCAGGTATTCAACAAGCGGTACAAAGTCCCCGTCACCGGTTGCAAGGATGATGGCGTCGAGTTTCTCCGACATCGCGATGGCGTCTATGGCCATGCCAATGTCCCAGTCGGCCTTTTTAGCGCCACCCGCGAACACGCGGATATCCTTGACCTTTGTTTCGATGCCAATTTTGTTGAGCGCTTCAAAAAAACCCTTTTCCTCTTCCGACTCGGTACGAATAACGTAGGCGACCGCACGGATGAGCTGCCTCCCTGCAACCGCTTCCTTTACCACGTTGCCAAAGTTTACCTTTGATTTATAAAGGTTTTTTGCACTGTGATAGAGATTTTGCGTGTCTATAAAAATGCCGACACGCTGGCTCTTATGCTTAATGATAGCCATATAAATACACACTACTTATAAAAAATGAGGAACCGCTGACCAGAAAAAATACACGCACTCTGCACCCCTAGTATACGACGAAGAAGTAGAAAAGGTATTACTTACTTCTTCAAACCCAACTTCTTGACAATCGCGTTGTAACGCTTCTTGTCGCTGCCCTCCAAGTACTTCAAATGTGAGCGGCGGTCTGCAACCATCTGCAAAAGCCCCCGGCGGCTGTGCTTATCCTTAAGATGTTTTTTCAAATGCGAGGCAAGTTCGTCGATACGCTTCGTCAAGATCGCGATCTGCACCTCAGCAGAACCGGTGTCTTTTTCATGAACACCAGTCTCTTTAATGATTTTCGCCTTTTTCTGCTTAGTCAGCATGCGCTTACTTTAGCACAGCCTTGTGGTTTTTGCAAGGGTATATACTGATTGTGCGACCCTTCGACCTTGCTCAGGGTAAACCACATGATAAATGATTTAAAGACTCTCAAAGTTGAGTTTCTGGAGTATCTGGAGATAGAAAAAGGCCGGAGTATTAAGACGGTTGAAAATTATGACCGCTATATCACTCGCTTTTTTACCTATGCTAAAGCCACCTCCCCCTCTCACATCAAAGAGACGACGGTGCGCGAGTTCCGCCTCCACCTCAACCGGCAATCCGGCGTTTCGGGCACGATGAAGCATAAAACGCAGAACTATCACCTCATTGCGTTGCGCGCCTTTTTAAAATTTCTGCGAAAGCGCAATATCGAGTCTCTAAACCCCGAGCGCATTGAGTTGGCAAAGGTAGGCTCGCGCGATCTCGACCTTATCTCAACAGCAGAGCTTAACAGGCTCATGGAAGGGCCTAAGGGCTCCTCAGAACAATCGTTGCGTGATAAAGCCATACTGGAACTTTTCTTCTCTACAGGCCTTCGCGTGTCAGAATTATGCGCTCTAGACCGCGATTTAGACCTCTCGCGTGACGAATTTTCCGTGCGAGGCAAGGGGGAGAAGGTACGTGTCGTATTTCTCTCTCCTGCCGCTAAAAAGGCCATCAAAGAGTACCTCGACAAGCGCAGAGACCTCGATGAGGCACTCTTTACCCAGATGGGCAAGGCAGCCAAAAGTGCTAAAAGCTTGCGGTTAAGCTCTCGTTCGGTCGAACGTATCGTTAAGCACTATGCCACCAAGGCAGGCATCACCCGCAAAGTGACCCCCCACGTCATACGTCACTCGTTTGCCACTGACTTACTCGAAAATGGGGCAGATTTACGCTCCGTACAGGCCCTCTTAGGTCACTCAAACATCACGACTACCCAAGTCTATACCCATGTGACCGACAAACACCTCAGAGAGGTCCACCGAGCATTCCATGGTAAAAGAAGGAGGTAGTATGAAACTCGCATCCTGGAACGTAAACGGTATACGGGCGGTGCACAAGGCTTTTCACGGTAAGAGGAGAAGATAATTTTGTAATTTAACCCTAGTACGTGTAGTTGAAACCGGCGCCGTCTATAGCATGTAACTGGCGACTTTTGTGTGGCTTCACAAAAGTGTCTGTATAGGTAACGGTTGGCTCACCGCCTCCAGTACGCTTCCATGTTATAGGCGCTGAAGTATTGAGGAAGATCATCTTGAACTTATGGGGCGACACATATGCGTTTGCCCCGTTGCTCCACGGCACACTGTTTTTTGTCAGCATGATTGGATTATTCGAAGTAATGGTATGACCGGCTTTACCTGTCAGCGACCCGTCTACGTCAACCACACTCACATTAAACCAATTGCCGCCTCCTGATTCGCACGATATAGAAGAACAGTCTGAAAATACGATGCGCGGCGGTGTCTTGGGGTCAAAGGTGAGTCCGCTGAAAAGGTGATTTGGTTGCTTTATTGAGGCACCTCCACTTTTTATGAATGTCGTACCTGGTTTATCGAAGCCCACAAAGTGTGACTTATAGACGCGTCCGGCACCGTCGTAAAGCGCGTAGAATGAGGTGTTGGCTGTTGCTGGCAGAATACCGTTGCCACTGTCTTCAACAAAGAGAGAGTTCTCTATGGTTTCGAAGTGAGCAAAACGCACGTGTTCGAGATAAATGTCGGCTGATATGACGTTGCGGAATACAACCTTTTCGACTTTCTTTGAATTGGTGCCGGAATAGAGGCTCAGGTAGTTTGCATAGAGCGTAAAGTTATCGAGATAGGAAACGGCAGGAGGGTTCCAGGCTTTGTTTCTAGATATTTGGTGAGTAGTAGGATTAATCGAGTCGTGCACGTCAAACCCACTCATGTTGCTGTGCGCCACGTTGTCGCGGAAGGTGCCGAGCGGCTGTGTTTGCGGCGACATATTTTTAAAGCGCGCGACACTTGCGGAAAGCCCGAGCGGTTTTGCAGGGAAGATAAACCAGAAGCCCGTTCCTACTGTCCCTGCCGCTACATTGCCGATAAACTCGTTGTTGGGGTTGGTGATCCAAAAGCTCGAGGGCGTGCGGTTTTGTGGCTCGTTGAGCTCATTGTCGCTCGGCAGCAGCTCGTCCCCCGGCGCGGGCTTACGGGTTTGCATCACCAGGTTGTAATTTATCTTGTTAAAGCGCTCCGAGCCCTCTTCGAGGAAGATGCCATGACCCATATGGTCGTAGGCGACATTGCGTTCTATCACAACGCTCTCACTGCCGTGCAAGGTAACCGCGCGATTGTACGAGCGGTAGATGCTTGAGTTCTTTATATACTGCCCGGCGCTCGTGTTCTCCGCCATGTGCCAGTGTATAGGGTAGCGGCCCATGCTCTTTTTCTGGCCCATCCGGTAGAGTTCAACATCTGAAAAATATCCCTTGGCGCCTTTCATTATCATGACGTGGGCACCAAAGCCGGTTGACTCTGAAGATGCGTCGCCCTGTACTTTGACGTTGTGTGTAAGAAGCCCGACTTCTGCGCGCTGGTCTAAGACCCAACTCTTGTTGTCAGTGGGGCGGGTGTAGCGCGTCTGCTCTCCTACGTGGCGGTAGGTAAGCGGCTTGTCGAGGGTCAAGGTTAAACAATCGGTACTGCGCCCGGTAATCGTGCGCACCTCGGCTTGGTTAGGGTTAAGTACTGACGAGGCAATAACGATTTGGTCGCCAATCTCCCACGAGACAGGCTCCGACACTTTAATCTGCGTGGCACCTTTGGCTGCCGTTGCATAAAGTTTGGTCCAGCTTACCTGCGGCCTGCCATGCATCTGTATCACACCGCCACCCATCGCCATCAAGAACTTGGTCCCTGCGCCATGGATATTTTCAGTCGATTTAGGCCCAAACAACTCAAGCGTAAAGGTGCGTATAAAAGGCGAGGCAAGCGTGCCGACTTCAAAGCGGCTACCACTCCCCATCACCATCACCCAGCGGGCAGAAAGGGAGGTATCGGCAGAGCCGGTTTTCAGTATGCCGTTTACTTCAACACTACCGGCGTATGCCGCCCCCTCAAGGGTTACCGTTACGCCTTGCGGAATGCGTACCGTGTCGTTGGCGGTAGGTAGTATGCCCCCCCAGGTTGCACGATTGTTCCACATGCCGGTCTTTGCGACTCTGGTAGTAGGTGCCGCCATTTTTCCTGTGGCGAGTTGTTCTTGGTATATAGCCGCAGTGTTGAGCGGTGCGCCCGGGGTTGTTTCTGCTTCCTCTACGGTTTCTCCCACCACTTCTGCAGCAGCCCCTGTAGGCTGGGCTACTGTGGCGGTTTGTGTGCCAGCCGCTTTGATTATAGGGGGAGGAACTGTTGCTGGGCATATTGCGATAGGAGGAGGCTCTATTGGTGGTGGTGTGTACGTTGCGATAAGTTGCTCCGCCGCCCAGCCGTCAACACCGGTATCAAAATTGACATACCACCAGTAGTTGTCACCGACCTTGATGCCGTTTTGTGAGGTTGGCGGTGTTGCAATAACACCGATACTGCCGCCTGCCTGCTGGCCAAGCGCGGGACCGCCCGGTGTGGAGAGGACGTTGAGTGCCTTGATAACAGGGTTAACACGGACACCCTCACCAACAGAGAACTTAGTTGATGGTCCAGGGGTAGGTCGTGAAGCAGTAACCGTTACGCTTGTGTTGCATGTTGCGCTCCCTCCCGCTCCAGTAGCGGTCATAGTGTAGGTTGTGGTTGTGGCTGGTGAGACGGACTTCGTGCCACCTGCCGTTGGTGTTACTGCGCCGACTCCGTTGTTGATGGAGGCGCTTGTTGCGTTCGTCGTCGTCCACGAGAGAGTTGCTGACTGTCCGCTCGCGATGCTCGACGGGCTGGCAGAGAGAGTACAGGTGGGAGAGCCGGGTGGCGGTGTGACAGTTACAGGCAAGGTAAAATTACCCGAGTTAGTGAGGAGCGCATTAGCCACCGTCCCTACCTTGCGGATGCCGTGTACATAAATCTTCTCCCCAGCATACCTAGTGAGCATTTCGTTCGAGAAGTAGTATTTATAGCGGTGCTTCACCCCTGTAGTGCCACACGCGGTGCTAACCGCCGCCTCGTTAGCGATATTAGTTAAGCCAGTGGCCGTAACCAGTGTTCCAGAACCTGCAGGGCCACCCGCATATATATGGAGGTTAATAGGCTCACTCACCCGCTCCTGGCATGCCCAGCCGTACACGTAGGTTCCACTACTGTCCTTGTCTATCTTGTCGACAAAACCCTTGACGTTTCCTGCTGTGTTTCCGCCAGAGTCTTGAGCCAGATGCATATTAGCCTGTGCGCCAAGCACGCTCCCTGCACTACCCAATGTCGCATCAAGGTTAGCAGGGGCAGGCAGGGTAAACAAACAAAGGAGCGCCACAAGGGCGATACCACTGCGTGCTAAAAAATGTTCCTGTTGGTCGGGAGGAGTCATATAATTAGATATAAATGCAGAAAAGGCGCCAAGCAATAAGCTTGTCGCCCTGACAGATTTTATTGTATACCCGCTACTTTGCACAGCTAGAGCATGGGTGGGGATAACCTACTCTTTATATAGATGCAGGCGCTGATCTGCTATCATCGGGTCATGAAGCTAGTATCCTGGAACGTAAACGGTATACGGGCGGTGCATAAGAAGGGGTTGTTTGTACCCTTTATAGAGAAGTACAAACCCGACTTTATCCTCCTCCAGGAGACCAAGGCGGAACAAAATCAGAGCGAAGTTGACCTCCCTGAGTATGAGGAGTATTGGAACTCCTCTACATCGCGAAAAGGCTATAGCGGGACAGCTATCTTTACTAAGAAGAAGCCAATAGCGGTTCTATTGGGGCTTCCGGAGGACATTGCCAAGAAGTATAAGCTTCAAGATGACGGCTGTGGCGACCCCAATACCGAGGGGCGGATAGTCGCTCTGGAGATGCCTGATTTTTATGTGGTTAGTGTCTATACCCCCAACGCGAAAGACGACCTCTCTCGTCTAGCGCTCCGGCACAAGCACTGGGACCCCGCCTTCCTTGCCTATATGAATAGACTAGAGGAGTCTAAACCAGTGATCTTCGCCGGAGATCTCAACGTGGCTCACACTCCGGACGACCTCGCCAACCCAAAGCCAAATGAGGGCAAAAAAGGGTTCACTAAAGAAGAGCGTGAGGGCATAGACAACCTCATCGACGCCGGCTTTGTAGACACCTTTAGGCTCTTTACCAAGGGCAACGGCCACTACACGTGGTGGAGCCATTTTGCCAACTCCCGCGCACGAAATGTTGGGTGGCGGATAGACTATTTTTTCGTATCCAAAAGCCTCAAAAACAAGGTAAAAAAAGCGGGCATTTTGCCAGAGGTTATGGGCTCCGACCACTGTCCCGTTACTCTGGATCTCTAGTTTTGTTGGATATAAAAAGCCCCTTTAACGAGCGTCAAAGGGGCCTGTGTGAAACCCCTTCAAATCAAATTTCTACGAACTGAGCTAAAGTATCGGAAAATCCAATTACTTTGAGAGTGTGGGATTTCCATACCCGCCCAAATGAAATTAAATTAGAAGGTTCACACTACACGCTGTACATCACGTGTGCGGAACTCACCCTTACAGGGCTAGAAGAATAAATTCCTTTAACTATTGAAGAACTAACGCACCGCACCTCTGCGACTAATACTACGCGCGTAAAGGACAGTGTAAAGGACACTCATGTGGATAAAGGACAAAAGGTAAAAAAGCTATGATACAAAATACTTTTTTCGAATGTCCTTTATCTTTTTCTCTTCGGCCTCTTCTTTTTTCTCCTTGCCCCCCTCCCCTAATATCCGCAATTTTCCATCGGCAAGCTTTGTCAAATCACCCAACCTTTCCCCCAAATATTCGACGGTATTTTTTGTAGGGTCATCAAGCACTTCTTCCAGCAGTGCGTGCAGCATCCATCCAATACGCGGGCCCGGGGCTTCGCGAGTAATTTCCATTACCCGCTTGCCGTCGACAGCCAGCATACCGACTGAAATAGGATCCCGGAGTGCCTGTTCAATCATCGACTGGTACATCCGCAAGCGGAACGGCTGCTCTTTAGGCCTGCCTGTCCCTATTCGGTCACAGATACGAAGCTTAACCAGGTCCTCAATGTTTTCCCTCCCGACGTTTGTGATAATCCGCCGGACTGCGGAGAGGGTTATTTTGTCCGGATCGGAGAAGAACATGTGCCACCTGACCAGTCTCTCGACTTTGTCGACTATTTCACGTGAAAATCGGAGATCTTCAAGTACTTTTTTTGTTATCTTGGCACCTACCACGTCGTGTCCATAAAAGGTCCAATCCTTTTTCTCATCTGACCACCGGCTGGTCTTTGGCTTCCCTACATCGTGGAAGAGGGCTGCAATGCGGATGTCGGAACTCCAATCCTTGTCCGCCGCATGCTGGAGGCTGCGGAGATTGTGTTCAAATACGTCAAAACTGTGGGCTTGATTTTGCTCCACCCCCATCCCCTGCTCAAGGTCGGGAGCGATATACTTCAGTAACCCCATACCTTGAGCCAACACAAGGGATTTAAGGGGTTTTTGGGAGTTGATGATTCGGACAAATTCGTCTCGAATACGCTCCTTTGAGACCTTTTCAAGTTGTGAAACCAGCTCTACCATGGCCCCCTTCGTTTCCTCCTCGATGGCAAAGTCGAGCTCGGCTGCTATGCGTATCGCTCGAAGTATCCGGAGGGCGTCCTCGCCAAAACGTGCACGAGGTTCTCCTACCGCTCGAACCAACATGTCCTTTATGTCCTTTATACCTCCATAAAGGTCAACCATTTTTTCCTGTGTCGGGCTATAAGCCAAGGCGTTAATGGTAAAATCGCGCCTTTTAAGGTCATCGTCGAGTTTTTGGCTAAAAATAACGCTATCTGGCCTCCTTGAGTCACTGTACTTCCCTTCCAGGCGGTAGGGCGTGACCTCCACTACTTTTAGGGTCTCGTCGAGAGAGTCCGTAACCACACCCACCGTACCAAAGTCGTTGGTATAGTACGTGTGGTCAAAAATACCCTGAATTTCCGCAGGCGAGGCGTTCGTTGTCACGTCCCAGTCGTGAGGCTTGCGGTCAAGAAGCAGGTCTCGTACGCAACCCCCCACTACCCAGGCCTCAAAGCCCGATTTTTCAAGATTTCCAACGATTTTTAGGACTTCGGGAGGTATTTGGCGTAACTCAGGTTGCATGGCACAATTCTAGCACGCACGGACACGGGCGTGCCCCCGTAGCTCAATGGATAGAGCGCCTGGCTTCGGACCAGGAGGTTCCAAGTTCGAGTCTTGGCGGGGGCGCAAGGCTTACAGTAATTGCAAAAGTAGGTATAATCGTTTGGTGCGACGAACTGAATAGCATTGCGGCCATAGTTTAGTGGCAGGACGGCTCCTTGCCAAGGAGCAGGCGCGAGTTCGATTCTCGCTGGCCGCACCATAAAGGACATGAAGTTGGGGCAGGTTTGTTGGGAAATAAGGATTTTTAACGGACATCTGTGGATAAAACTGTGGAAATGTGCATAAGGGACGTCTTTAATGGCCTTTAAGATGTTTCATAAGTAACTTTACACGTGAAAAAGCTCCTGTATGCCCAGTCCTAAGAGAAAAATAGGCGATATTGGCGAAGGCGTTACCTCAAAGTACCTTATCAGCAAAGGGTACGTCATCCTTGAGAGGAACTATTGGAAACCATGGGGTGAGATAGATATTGTTGCAAAAAAAGGCTCTATCCTTAGATTTATCGAGGTTAAGTCTATTTCACGTGGAACTCTTCGCCCGGAAGAAAATATGCACCCAGCTAAGCTAAAGAGGCTTCACCGAGCGGTACAGACATACTTGCTTGATAGGAAGGTAAAAGACACTCAGGAATGGCAAATAGACTTAGCTTGCGTGTTTCTGGACTTTTCTACACGAAAGGCACGGGTAGAATTAATCGAAAATATCGTGCTGTAAACAGAGTATTCCCGAGTTTTTATGGTAGATTTGAGCCCACGGGCCGTCGTATACCGGTAGTACGCTTGCTTTGGGAGCAAGATGACCCAGTTCGATTCTGGGCGGCCCGACAAACATGGAAAGAATTACACTGACTACACGTCCCTCAAGAGACTACGAACTTCTCGATTCTGGAAGAGAGGAGAAGCTTGAGCGATATGGAGCCTTTGTGCTTGCTCGCCCTGACCCCCAGGCCCTATGGGAGAAAAAACTTCCAGCCTTGGCGTGGGAAAGCGCAGATGCCCGCTTTGTGCGCAAAGGGCGTGAAGGGGAATGGACGGTACAGTCTGCTGTGCCAGGGGAGTGGGAAGTGGCATTTGGCGGGCTGACCATGCTTATTAAACCAACTTCGTTTAAGCATACCGGTCTTTTCCCCGAACAAGAGCCAAATTGGGCATGGTTGCGAGACGCCATAACTGCTGCGAGGCGGCCTGTGAGCGTCTTAAACCTGTTTGGCTATACCGGCGGGGCCACACTTGCGGCGGCACAGGCAGGGGCGCAGGTGGTGCACGTAGACGCCTCTAAAACTGCTGTTGCATGGGCTAGGGAGAACGCTACTCGCTCGGGCCTCTCCGACAAGCCTATCCGCTGGATTGTGGAAGACGTGCTTGTCTTTGTCCGCAGGGAGATAAAACGGGGAAATCGCTACGATCTCATCGTCATGGACCCTCCTGCCTTCGGCCACGGCCCCAAGGACGAGCTTTGGAAGATAGAAAAGCATTTGCTTGAACTTGTATCACTCTGTAAAGAGCTTCTGAGTGAAAAGCCGCTGGGTATCCAGATGAGTGGCTACGCTGCTGGCTACTCGCCGCTTGCGTTTGCATACAATCTCGAGCCGTTTGTAGCGACTTACGGAGGAGCGGTTGAGTATGGAGACCTTACGATCGAGGAGAAGGTCCATTCGACAAGCTCAGGACAAGGGAGCGGGCGACTCCTGCCTTGTGGTATCTTTGCAAGGTGGCGGGCGTAAGCAAAATTTTGCGGGATTAGTTTAGTGGCAAAACGACAGTTTTCCAAACTGTAGTTACCGGTTCGATTCCGGTATCCCGCACAAACGGACAAAATGCTATAGTCAGGCCATGGCTGTCAAAAATGTTGTTATTTTGCTAGTAATCGTTGCGATTCTTGGCGGCGCATGGTGGCTTACAACCCAGTACTCGACTCCTGTTTCCACACTTGTACCCCAGGGTGACCATCATTTTGCAGAAGCGACCGACCTCTACTCGATAGACATTACTTACCCAGCCGCCCCTAGTGCCGCCATACAGGCTAGGATAGAAGACATAGTGAGCGAGGAAATTACTCGTTTTAAGTCTGAGAGCGTAGGACTTATTGATGATCAGGAAGCAGCCCGCATACGCGCCACTGGGCGGCCCTACGAGCTTATTATCGAGTATAAACCGCATGCCTACGAAGACTTTGTTTCCTATGAGTTTGATATTTACCTAGACACCGGAGGAGCTCACCCCAACAGCTTCTTTCGTACAGCGACATTTGACGCGGGAGGGCGGGAGCTCTTGCTTAAAGACCTCTTTGTTGAAGGAGCGCCGTACCTGAACCGCCTCTCAGAGGAAGCCTATGCAGGAGTGACGGCAGAACTCGCTAGCCGCACCGGTGGGGAAGTGACGCCTGACATGGCAGATACGGTACGCTTGGGAACAGCTCCATCTCCTGAAGCACTCCAGTTCTTCTATCTCGACGAAGGCGCGCTGCACCTCCTGTTTCCGCCCTATCAGGTAGCGGCCTACGCCGTAGGCTCGTTTGACATCGCCATCCCTTTGAACGAACTGCAGGATATCCTGAAACCTGAGATACGCTAGCTGCAACGAAAAAACCCCGCTTGTGCGGGGTTTTTTCGTTTCGAGGGGATGGGGTCTAGCGAACCGCTTCCTTAAGCGCCTTGGCTGGCTGGAACTTAGGGACGCGCATAGAGGGGACCTGTACGGTCTCGCCGGTGCGCGGATTACGTGCGGTGCGGGCGGCGCGCATCTTGGTCTTAAAGATGCCGAGGCCGGCCATGGAGACTTCCTCATTCTTCTTCAATGCTGAGACTATAGTCTCGATCATGGCCTCAACGGCGCGCTCGGAGTCGGCCTTGGTGCCGCCCAAGACCGCATTGACCCTTTCTGCAATATCCTGCTTATTCATATTTTTTAAGGTTAGTAATAAGAGTCTTTCCGCTCCAGCCCTGTGTAGAAATGAGACGAAAAAACCTAGATTCTAGTATAGTCCCTCCAAAAAACCGCGCAATAGAGCCACGTGGATACGAAAATTTGACAAAAAAGCCAAAAGTTCCCTAATTAGCGCGCAAACTCGATGGCTCGGGTCTCCCGGATGACCGAAATCTTGATTTCACCAGGATATTTAAGGTCGCTTTCGATACGAAGTGCGATGTTGCGAGCCAGGTCGCGGGCTGCCAGATCGGACATTTCTTCTGGCTTTACGAACACCCGTACCTCGCGACCGGCAGAAATGGCATACGACTTCTCCACGCCGGCAAATGAGTTGGCTATTGCTTCGATATCAGCCAAACGCTTGAGGTAGTTTTCCACTGAGTCACGCCTTGCGCCCGGGCGGCCGCCTGAAATCGCGTCCGCCACCTGCACAATGACCGACTCGGTCGTCTCGTAGGGGTACTCCTCGTGATGAGCCTGCATAGCTTTGATGACCTCTTCGGAGACATTGAACTTTTGGAGGATGCGGCGGCCGATCTCGACGTGAGTGCCCTGCACTTCGTGGTCGAGGGCCTTGCCGATGTCGTGAAGAAGAGCGCCTGCGCGGGCGATAGCCGGGTTTGCGCCAAGCTCCTCGGCAATCATCCCCGCAATATGAGCCATTTCAATACTGTGCTGCAGCACCGACTGACCGTAGGAGGTGCGGAAGTGGAGCCGGCCCAGAATCATGAGGAGCCTGGGGTCAAGGTTGAGGACGCCGGTCTCAAAGGCTGCGGCCTCCGCCTTTTCTTTGATTATTTTGTTGACCTCCGCTTTTGCCTTTTCCACCGTCTCCTCGATCTTGGCGGGCTGTATGCGGCCGTCGATAATCAGATTTTCAAGTGCCACTCTAGCAACGGCGCGGCGCAGCGGGTCGTAGCTTGAGAGCACAATGTTGCCCGGCGTGTCGTCGATAATAACCTCAACACCTGTCGCACGCTCAAACGCTTTAATGTTGCGACCCTCTTTGCCTATAATTTTTCCTTTGAGGTCGTCGTTCGGAATAGTTATGGCGGTTGCCATGGTGTCTGAGGCAACAGAGTTGCCGAGGCGGTGTATAGCGGTAGTCAAAATCTCCCGCGCCCGGCGCTCAAGCCGCTCCATGCCGTCGCGCTCGAGCTTGGCAAGGCGCATCATCAAGTCTTCGCCCGACTCGCGCTCGAGCTCTTTGTAAAGCGTCTCCTTTGCCTCGTCTTTGGTGAGCCCCGCCACCTTGGCGAGCTCGCTCGTGCGCTCGGCCAAAAGAGTGTCTGCGCGCTCTTTAATGGCTTTGACCTCTTCAATACGGCCCTTTACTCCCTCAAGCTCGCGGTCGAGCTCCCCCTGTTTACGCTCGAGCGCCTCCTCGCGTTTAAAGACCCGCTCCTCGGCGCGAGTCACCTTGTCCTCTTGTTCTTTGAGTTCTCCCTCGGCTTCGACGAGTATTTTCTTGCCTTCTTCTTCCGCGGTCGCGGTTATCTTTTTTGCCTCCTCGCGAGCGTTGAGAAGTATCTGTTTTATCTCAACTTCGATCGAGCCTTTTTGCGAAAGCCCGTAGAGCCAGCGGAAGATATAGCCGATTGCTATACCGGCCAGGCCCGCAAGCCCCATTAAAATTAGTGCGTATGTAATAGACATAAGACGTGTTTGGGTTTTCCAAACCGTCCTCTCCCCAGCTCAAAGAAGCTAGCTGTGATTAGAGCCCGTGCGAACTGACCATCGCTTTCTTCACAGAATAAATCATTGAATAGAGTCGAAGCGGAAAGGAAACGTACCTAAAAGATGTAAATAACGTGAGTTGGATACGAACCTGAAGTGAACACTTCTACAGTACCAGAAGAGTGCAGGCAAGACAAGTCCTGACGGGTGTAAGGCTTGGCCTAGCGGCCTTGAGTGCTCCCGTTAGGGCTTGGCCTTGCCGAACCTATTTCTTACTGCCTTGGTGAGCAAAGATCTCGTCTATAACCCCGTACTTTTTTGCCTCCTCCGCACTCATAAAGTAGTCGCGCTCGACGTCCTTTTCTACCTTCTCCAGGGTCTGGCCGGTCGCCTTGGCCAAAATTTTGTTCAAGCGCTCGCGGGTCGCGATTATGTGCTTGGCGGTAATCTCAATGTCAGTGGCCTGGCCCTGAGCCCCGCCCCATGGCTGATGGATCATCACCTCGGCGTTAGGCAAGGCGAAGCGCTTGCCCTTGGCACCGCCCGCAAGCATGATTGCAGCACCTGAAGCAGCGATGCCTACACACACC
>Ga0209542_10000392_pt1 | contig 106622 bp, 128 predicted proteins | sample RifCSPhighO2_01_FD_184028 | JGI IMG/M metagenome (GOLD analysis project Ga0209542, IMG submission 184028) | Soil microbial communities from Rifle, Colorado - Rifle CSP2_plank highO2_0.1 (SPAdes) (version 2) | ecosystem: Environmental > Terrestrial > Deep subsurface > Rock core/Sediment ...
GGAATATCGGAGTAAAGCTCAGCATAGGGATTGAGATGGACAAGTCTGACATTTGCAATGCTTTCATCAGTAAAAGTGAGGCTGTTATCCATACAACAGCATTAATAGCTGCAATGATATAAAAACCCGGAGAAACCTTTGGAAATTCGTAATACAAAAATCCTGCCGATAAGAAAGGCAGCGCTACCAGGCAATAAAGCATTAATTTAACATAAACATCTATCTTTTTCAATTTCTTTATAATTGCGAAAGAAACAGCATCCCCAAAGCCTGCCAATATAGACAGGAATACCCAAATCATTTTTTTACCGCATCCCTTATTTTTTTAATTGACTTTACCTTGTCATCGCTCTTGAAGATGAAAGAGCTCACAACCAGGATATTTGCCCCGGCCCTGACCGCTTTAGGCGCGGTAATGTCATTAATGCCGCCATCAACCTCTATATCCATATCCGGCTTTAATTTTCTTAATTCTTTTACTTTTGTTAAAGTGCTTTCAATGAATTTCTGGCCTGAAAATCCAGGTTCAACAGTCATGATTAAAACCATATCAACCTTATTCAAAACACTTTTTATTTTATTTAAAGAAGTTTGAGGATTTATTGCAACCGCTGCCTTAATTTTATTTTTTTTAATAAAATTTAATGTTTTTTTGAGATTTTTGCAAGCCTCTTGATGGACAGTTATATTGTTTATTTTTAATTTTTTATTTGCATTAATAAAGCTTTTAATATAATCGTTGCTTGGCTCCTTGACCATAAAGTGTATGTCCAAAGGCACTTTTGTGCTGAATTTCTTTAAAAGCTCTGCCTGCGGCGTTATGTTCGGAACGAAAATATTGTCCATTACATCAACCTGCAGCAGGTCGGAAAAATCCTCTATTTCATTGATTTCCTCCTGCAGCTTGGCCTGGTTTGCAGACAAAATTGAAGGTGCGATTTTTATTTTCGGCATTTTTTATTTTAATTATTTTTGAGATATTTTATTAATAAATTTAAATTATTGGATTTTTAATGTTTTCTTTATTATTGTTCAAACCTCAACAGCTTCCCCGCTTCTTACATCATCAGACAAGCAGAGCCTCAAAACAACTTTAGCTACCTTCTCTGGCTTGTCTATTAAAAAGTTTCTGCTGGTGGGGAAATTCTGCCTGTAAAGCCTCGTGTCGGTTGCTCCGGGGCAGACAGCATAAACCTTTACATTCCGCAATTCATCAGCCAATGCCTGCGTAAACCCTATAACCCCGAACTTTGTTGCGCAGTAAACTGTAAAGTTTGCAATCCCGACCTTTCCAATGCCGGATGAGATATTTATGATTCTTGCGTAATCCTCTTTTTTTAGATAAGGCAAAGCTTCCCTAGCAAAGTAAATGGTGCCTTTTAAGTTTATGTCTATAATTCCGTTGATTTCGCCATAATTGTGCTCTTCCAGAGATTTGTAAGGGCCGATACCGGCGTTGTTGACTAGAATATTTATTTTTCTGAATTTTTTAATCGTTTCGCTGATGACTTTTTTCACATCACTCAATTTTGAGACATCGGCCTTTATTGCCAAAACATCAGCATTTTTTGCCTTGATTTCTTTCTCTGCCTGCCTTAACTCAGTTTCTGTCCTCGAGTTTATAACAACATTGCAGCCCTGCTCTGCCAAAGCCAGAGCAATTGCCCTTCCTATGCCCCTTCCTGCCCCGGTTACAACAGCGACTTTGCCTTTCAAAGAATTGTTTTTGTTTTTTGAAAAAAGCATTTTAGTTTTAAGTTATTCCTGAAGAGTTTTCCTATTAAAAAAAGAACAATTATTTCTTGATTTCTCCCAGCAGATTATCTATAATTTGGCTTCCGGCAGGGGTTAAAATGCTTTCCGGATTGAATTGCACGCCTTCGACAAAATGCTCCTTGTGCCTCACAGCCATGACAGCATCATTCTCATTTCTTGCGCTTACCTCAAGGACATAGGGGATGTCGCTTCCTACCATAAGGCTGTGCATCCCTGCTTGGAAAGGATTTTCAATTTTCTTAAAAATTGTTTTCCCGTCATGGGTTATTTTCGGCATCTTTCCGAATATTGCCTCGGGCGCCTTGTCCATTTTGCCGCCAAAAAGGCTGATGATGCAGTGATGCCCGACGCCTATGCCAAATATGGGGATTTTTCCATGATAAGCGCTTATTATTTCGCTGCTATTCCCGGAGTTTTTTATAGAGCCCGAGCCTGAAACTACAATAAGGCTGGGCTTGAATTTTTTTATTGCGGCATCTATGACCCTTAGGTCTGCGTCATTCCTGTAAACCAGGACTTCGCAGCCTTTTTTCTCAAATTCATCGGCTAAGCTGTATGTGAAATCAAAATTATCGATAAAAAGCGCTTTCATTTTAAGCCACCTGCAAGTTTTATGGCATCTACGCATTTTCTTGCTGAATCTTCAGTTTCCTGGAATGCACTTTCCGGCTTGGAGTCAGAAGAAACATTAGCTTCGCCCATCAGGTAAGCCTTATTGCCCTTCAGCCTTATGGTGTTTGCGGCAACTGCGCTGTCGAAATCCCCATCAGGTGATAGAAAGCAAACTGCGCCGTTATGAAAGCCCCTTTTTGTTTTTTCGTATTGCCTTAAAATCCTTGCAGCGGCCATTTTTGGGATTCCTGCCTGGCTCATTATTGCGGAATATGCGTGCAAAGCATCTAAATCCTGCTTCAAAATTCCTTTAACAACTGAAAAAAGGTATTGTCTGTTTGGGCGCTTTTCAGTATGGTACAATAAGCCCGCATGCCTGCTTCCCGCTTTTGCAACTTTGGCCATATCATTTCTTGCCAAATCTATAAGCATAGTATGCTTGGCTATTTCCCTGCTGTTGATTTTTAATTCTACCTCATACTTATTATCCAAATCCCTGTTTATGCTGCTCGGCTTTTCCGCTCCGATTATGGTGGCTTCAAAAGCCTTTTCCTCATTGCCGCTAACTCTTAGATTTGAATTCAGGCTTCCAAGCAAAATTCCTGTTTCGCTGTTGGCATAAAACATATCAGCCTTGAGAATCTGCTTTAACTGCCTGAATATGTCAAAAGGCTCTGCATTATAATTCGCTATTATCATTTTGGAAATGGAAGCCTGCGAGATATCTCCCTCAAAGATGTGGTTTTTTATCTTATTTGCAATTTGAACAAGCTCTTCCTTGGGCGTATCTGCCGTTACCTGAAAAGGCTTTTTCTTGTATTTCCTTATCTTCGGATTTTTTTTGCTTATGGCTTTTTTGCAGCTTTCAATTGCCTTCAGGCATTCGTTATAGCATTTTTCCTTTTTTTCATCAGTTATTAAGGCGTTTGCTATGATGTAAGCCTTGTTTTCCTTGTGGTTTACAACAAAAAGGCTGTCAAGAAAATACATCTCATAATCAGGCTCATTCAAGTCCTGCATATTTTTAGGAAGATCCTCAAACTGGTCAATAAAATCATAGGAAAGCATGCCGCATAATCCGCCATAATGCCTGAAAGGCGCCATTGCCGGCTTGAATTTAAAAGCGACTGCCCTTAAGATGTCTGCATGATTCTTAAGCCTTAATCTTTGGTCTTCGCTTACATTTCTCCTTGAAGGCTTTAGCCTGCCTTTTATTGCATTCTTTCCGTACTCAACCTTATCGCAGAATTTGAAGTCTCCCTTGAGGAACTGCAAAAATTTCCTTCCGGTGTTGCTCAGGGCCTTTATTTCAAACTCTTCATTCTTTCCTGTTATTTTCAGGCATGGATTTACGCTGCAAATGCTCTTTTCCTCTGTCTGGATTAAAACAGAATTCCTGTCTCTGCCGTAATTGCTCAATTTTATGAAAAACTCTTCAGCATCAATATTTTCAATTGCCTCGTAAACAGGCAAAATGCTGCCTATTTTCGCATTTTTAATTTTCTCCAGCATTTAACCACCCACTTTGCACTATAAATCAACAGTTATTTATATTCTTTATTATTTCTGAAAATAAAAAATATGGCCAAAAAAGCTATATTTCTTAAAATAAGAGGGTTATAAGCGCTATATAAGCATGAAAAAATTGAATAATGTTTATTTTAAAGAGAAAACTTATTTCTATGATTTAAAAAAAGAAATAAATGATAAAAAATATCATCTAAGCTAAAAAAAAGTCTTATCTTGCTTATTCTTTAAAAAGAAGCATTTTTTAGCCTATTTAATTTTATTATTTATTATCAATATAGAAAAAATATACTCTCACCTCAATTTAAAGATAAGGTTTACTATTTCCAGTGCTTTTTCTCTTCTTTTCGGAAAAGCAGCTATGCTCATCCTGATATGAAAGCAGTTTCCCCCATCTGTCAATACCAATTTATTGTGGTTTATTGCCTCATCCTTGTCAAATCTCAAAAAGAAATCAAGGATTTTATCCAGTCTTGATTCCTTTTGCAGTAAAATCCTGCTTTTTTCCTCTTCGCTCAAATTTTCAGATAAATTTTCCACAAATTCCCTGATGTGCCTTTCCTTCGTCAATGCTGACTCAAGGATTATTATCTTTTTGTCCTCAAAGCCAGATGCCTCTGTCTCTTTAATGATGATTTTTTCCTTTTCCGGATTAAATGGAAAAAAGCCAAGTGTGCTCCGCAGTGACATATGTCACCACCCTTAAAATTCAGCTCATTTTGCTGAATTTGGGTGGTGTACATGAAAAAAGAAGAGATACGTAAAGAATTCTTTAAGCTTAAAAATAAGGGATTCTCTTATTCACAATGCAGAAGAATTCTCAAAGCTAGGTTTAGTTATGATGCTGCCATAAGAACACTTAAGCGGTGGATTAAGAGACTAGAGGAAGGCGGCTGGGATTTATCAGACAATTCTCGTAGGCCTCATACAATCCATACCAAGCTAAACAAGGCAATTGAAGAGAAGGTTATATCCTTACGAGAAAGAACGGGTTGGGGTTCAGATAAGCTAGTCTTACATCTGTCTGGAATAGGTGTTTCTGCAAGGTCTATAGACAAGATACTCAATATGCATAATTTGTGTCGTGAGAGCAAGAATAAAGGCAAACAAAAGAAATGGATAAGATGGCAAAGAAAGCATCCCAACAGCCTATGGCAGATTGATCATACAGACGAGATGGATAAAGGAGACTGCTACACATTATCTATTATTGACGACTGCTCTAGGTATAGCCTAGCCCTAGTAAAGCTAAAGCAAGTAACTACGCATGTAGTTACACGTATACTAGACAAGCTTATCCAGAAACATGGTAGACCTCGTGAAATTTTAACAGACAATGGTGGAGCTTATGGCTTAAACAGCAAGAATAGCAGATTTGACAGATGGTGCAAAAGAAGAGGAATAAAGCATATCAGGACTAAAGTCCATAGTCCTCAGACTTCTGGAAAGGTAGAAAGGCTCTTCAAGACTATGGACTATGAAATTAAATTCTGCAATAACGATTTGGAGTTATTTAGGATGAGATATAATCACTTTAGACCACATAGCAGTCTTGATAACAAGACTCCTGGAGAAGTTTATCATGATTTTATAAATTTATTTTAACTGGTGACATATGTCACTTCGCTATACATGGAAAAAAGCCAAGAAACTTTTTTAAAACCCCATTATAATTGTCAGCTTCTTTGCAGAAAACCTTCAGGGTTATTGAATGCGCATATCTCATTTGTTTTTGTCCATCATTTATTGCTTTTAAAATTATTTATTTGATGATGAATATAAAGAGAGATATCAGTTAATTTTTTATATTGTTTTCACTTTCTTTGGTTGTGGAAAAATATGACGTGGCTGTAGTGGGAGCGGGCCCTGGAGGCTTAAAGGCAGCAGAAACCCTGGCTAAAAACGGCAAAAAGGTTATTGTTCTTGAAAAAAACAGCATTGTGGGGCCAAAGGTTTGCGCAGGCGGCTTAACAACAAAAGATGAAAGCTTAATCGACAAAAGTATAATCCAGAGGAGCTTTGATTCTGTTGTTGTAAGGTCAAAGCGCCAAAGCATAGTAATCAGGGACAAAAAGCCTTTTGTTTACACTACAAGCAGAAAGGACTTTGGGCAGTGGCAGCTGAAGCAGGCTGAAAAAGCAGGCGCCGAAGTAAGAGTGAACTCAAATGTAACAAAGCTGAAAGAAAATTCGGTTTTTGCTGACGGAAATGAGATAGCCTTTGACTGCCTTATCGGGGCAGACGGCTCCAATTCGATTGTAAGAAAATTTTTGGGACTGGGCAATGAAAAAACCCACATGGCAATACAATACATCATCAGGGGCCGCTTTAATGATATGGAGATTATTTTTGACGCCGATAAATTTGGCTATGGCTATGCGTGGGTTTTCCCGTATAAAAATTATGCGTCAATAGGCTGCGGCATGGATTTGAGGCATATGAAAACCAGTGTTTTGAAGCAAAACTTCCATAGATGGCTGGATGAGAGAAAGATAGATTATGCAGGTGCAAGATTTGAGGCTTTTCTGATTAACTATGACTTCAGGGGATTTGAGTTTGGAAATAAGTTCCTGATAGGCGATGCCGCTGGGTTTACATCCGGGCTTAGCGGAGAGGGAATTTACTCTGCAATGCTTTCAGGGGATGAGGTTGCAAAAAAGATAATTAATAACGATTACGATTGCGAAAAACTTAATGGCTACCTTAAAATCAAAAATCTGCATGAAAAAATTCTGGGCTTTATGGAAAGGCACAGGAAAATGTTGAAAATCAACCAGGAAATCGGCATTTTCCTTCTAAGAAGCGATTTTATTGCAAAAAAGGCAATAAGCCTTGTTACAGGCTAGATTCTCCTGTCAACCATGAAGTCAGCAAAATCAATGAAAAACTTCAGGCTTTCCTTTTTCAAGCCTGCCTCTGTAATGCACGACTTTGCCATTTTTATTTTTTCCAGAGCTGTTTTTTTGGAATGCTCAATTGCTTTAGTTTGACTGGCAATGTTGATGTATTTTTTAATGTCGCTTTCCGACGGATTTTTATTTCGGATAACTCCCAACAAAAAATTTTTTTGGATTTTGTTTGCCTTGCTCAATGCTTTTATTGTTACCAAAGCCATTTTTCCTTTCCTTATGTCCGAGCCAAGCCTGCGCTTTTTCATGCCTTCAGTTACGTCAATTATGTCGTCCTGTATCTGGAATGCCAATGCGGCATTAATCGCGTAATTCTTCAATGCAGTTTTTTGCCTCAGGCTTGCATTGCCAAACAACGCGCCAATTTCAATTGCGCCCTCTATAAGCTTGGCTGTCTTATTTGCCGCCATATGCAGATATTCTTTCTCGCTTAAATTGCTTTTTCCTGCCAGCAGTATATCAAACATCTGGCCGTGGTTTACTGTCCTGTAAGAATTATTAGCTACTTCCACAGCTTGAACTATCATTTTTTTGCTGAAATCCGATTCTATGAGGCAGGATTCAGCAAGGGAATAAAGTATGTTGCCCTGAAGGATTGCCATGGAGACTGAAAAGCGCCTTGATTCTTTGCTGAAAATATCCCCATTGTAGCTTGCTTCATCAGATTTTCTCAGAAAGTATTTTTCCATTAATTTATGCATGCTCGGCTTGTTTCTTCTTAAGCTATCCTCGTCCATTATATCATCATGTATCAATGAGGAGCAATGGAAAAGCTCTGTGCTTAATGCAGGCAGATAAATTTTTTCTTCATTGCTGTTCCCGACTGCCTTGTATGCCATTATTGTCGCAATGGGCCTTACCCTTTTGCCGCCCCTCAGGGCATATTCCTTAAGAAACGAGTAGCTTGTTTTCAAAAAACTGTCATTTGCATTTTTTATTTTACCTTCAAGGAAAACAGCAAGATTCCCGTCAACAATCCTCTTGTATCTACTTAATATTTCCTGGAATTCCATTTGCCATCTCTTTTATTCTTTCAACGACATTTTTTATTGTTTCATCCGGCGTTGAGGCTCCTGCAGTCACACCGATATGCCTTCTTCCATTAAGCCATTCGCCCTGAAGCTGGCTTTCCTCCTGTATGAAATAGGTTTCAACGCCTATTTCCTCGCACTTATGCGCCAGTTCCTTTGAATTAGAGGAGTTCTTGCCTCCAATGACAATCATAACATCAGCCTCTTTCGCAAGCTCTTCTGTTCCAACCTGCCTTTGCTTTGTAGGGTTGCATATTGTGTCAACATAGCCGTATTTTTTGTTTAGGTCTTTCATGCTCAAGTGTATTTCCTCAAATTTGCCATTATCCATAATGCTGTTGAGCTCATCTATTAATTTTTTATAGCCATAGACAGACATGGTTGTCTGCGATATTATCGCGACTTTTTCAAAATTGTTTTTTTTGATGTAATCAGCAGCTAAGTGCGCTTTTTCCGGATCGCTTACAATGAAAGTGTCTTTTCCTTTGATGTGGTAGCTTGTGCCTATAGCTTCTGGATGGTCGTGCTTCCCGAACAAAATGATTTCATAGCCGCTGCTCTTTAATTTTTTTGCGACGTTATGGACCAATGTAACTAAAGGGCATGTTGCGTCAGTGAGGTTTTTCCCGGACACTATTGATTTTTTCTGCAGGTTTTGGTATGTTGTTTCCGGCTCTCCATGCGCCCTTAATACTGTTATTGCATCATTCGGGATTTCATCGAAGTTTTCAGCAAAGACAATTCCCCTGCTTTTCAGGTTTTCGATAACTGTTTCATTGTGCACCAGCTGGCCATAAACATAAGTCGGCTTGTCGTTATTTGAGGCAACTTCCTCTGCAATATGTATCGCTCTCTTTACTCCGAAGCAGAAGCCCGAGTTTTTCGCAACAGAAATTTTCATTTTAGCCAAAGTATGCAAATTTCATTTAAAAAGATTGTGATAAGCAGGCAAAATTATATTTCCCTTTTAATTTTTTATAAGCGCTTAAAGCATTGTCCTTATTTTCGAAAATCCCGAAGACTGCTGAGCCAGAGCCCGTCATTATGACATTCAACGCATTATTTTTTATCAAGTCATTATTTATCTTTTTTATTATCGGGTATTTTTTTATTATTACTGCCTCAAAATCGTTGTGCAGGTTTTCTGCAATTTTTTTAAGGTTGTTTTCTTTCAGGGCGTTTATTAAATTTTTATTGTTGTTTTTATTAATTTTTGAAATTTTTTTATTGTATTTGTCAAATTCATTGTAAGCCCATTTTGTAGATATGTTTATATTGGGTTTTACTATTAAAAAATTTAATTTTAAATCTGAATCTATTTTTTTAATTTTATTTCCAATGCCGGAAACCAGGCATGTTTTTCCTTCAATGAAAAATGGCACGTCAGAGCCTATTTTTGATGCAAGTTTCATTAATTGATTTTTATTCAATTTTAAATTAAATAATTTGTTTAAAGCAATTAAAGTTGCCGCTGCATTGCTGGAGCCGCCTCCCAAGCCAGCCTGCAAAGGGATTTTCTTGTTTATGCTTATTTCAACGCCTTCTTTTATTTTGCATTGCTTCTTTAGTAAAAAAACGGCTTTGTAAGCCAAATTATCTTTGTTTTGGATTTCTTTAATGTCTGATTTTACTATAATTTTGTTTTGATTTGATTTTTTTATTCTTATTGTGTCGCATAGATTAATTTGATGCATTATCGATTCCACGTTATGATAATTATTCTTCAATTTATTAAAAATATAAAGAGAAAGATTTATTTTTGCGTAAGACTTAAGACTTATTTTATCCATTAAAATCCTAAAATTAATAGAATTTATATATCTTTTTATTACATTTAAACAAAAAATTTTTAAAAGCGCCTATTTACTTATCGCTATGAACGACGGAATTTCCCAGAAGGTAAGTATGGAATTTGAGTCCGAATCTATTGGAACAAAACTACTAGTCCATGGCCAGTCTAATGGGAGGAGAATAGGAAGATTTGAAATTGATAGGACTGATCTGAAAATTGTGCATGGCAGATTTGAGATATTTCCTCAATATAGGGGTAGAGGCTATGCAAGATCTTTTATAGAGCATGTTATTGGAATTCTTTCTGAAATGAGGGTAGTCCATTGCCTCTATCTTACTACCGATGAAGCTGAAGCAAAATTAAGGCATATATATTTGGAGCATGGATACGAAGAAGTAGCGCCTACTTTCTTGTTACGCGATTACTCACAAGCGTAACCGTGCAAAAACACTGCATTCCCTTTCCCTTTCCAAACTCCGTCAATTCTTCCCCAGAAGTTGCGGCAATTCCGATATTTTCCTTTTTAATTTTTAATATCTTTGCCAATGAGCCTTTTATTTTATCTATATGCTCGTCCATTCTGGGGGTTTTTCCCTCAATCATTATGGCAACATTGTTTATTCTGTAATTTCTTTCATTCAGTTTCCCTAAGATAAACCCTATGTATTTTTTGCTGTCTGTTACGCCCTTTCTGCACATTTCATCGGCATAAAATCCCAGAGACTTGAAGCCAATTGCCGTGCTTAAGGCATTGAACAATGCATGCAAAACCACATCGCCATCGGAGTTGGCCTCAAAGCCGTTTTTCCCGGAGATATTTATGCCGCCGATAATCAAAGGCTTGTTCTTGGTGAATTTATGCGAATCCTGCCCTATTCCAATTCTTGATGCATTAACTAACTTGCTCGCATAAGCCAAATCATAGTGGTCTGTTATCTTAATGTTTTCCCTGGGGCAATAAACCGCTTTGACAGTTCCGCCAATCCTTTCAGCAAGGCTTACATCATCAGTGCCATAGAAATTGTCCCTGTAAGCGGCTTCAAACGCCTTTTTTGCAAGGAAATATTTCATTGCCTGCGGAGTCTGGACCTGCCATAAGGCTTTTCTGTCTATCGTCTTTTTTACAAACCCGCCTTCAACAGCCTTTATAGTGTCTTTTGCCGGAAATCCGGCAACTGCTGCGCCGTATTTTTTAGCTGCATTGATGCAGTTGCTTATCGTGGCTTCGTCAACAAAAGGGTTTGCTGCATTATGCACAATTACTATATCATCGTTATTGGCCTTTTCAATTGCCTTAATCCCGCTATAAACCGAGTCCTGCCTTTCTTTGCCGCCATCAACAACTTTTATTATTTTTTTAAAATCATTTTTTTTGATTATGGACTTAAATTTGCTTTTGTCTTCAGGATTGACCACCAATATTATCCTATTGATATTTTTATTTTCATGGAATTTTTTTAACGCATGAAAAATTATTGGCTCTTTGCTGAGCAAAAGAAAAAGCTTATTGATCCTTGTTTTCATCCTTCTGCCTTTTCCTCCAGCGACAATAATTGCAATGTTCATTTTCAGTTAAATTATATTTTATATGGTTATTTTTAAAAACTTTAATTATTTACATTTAAAATATTAATACTCTATTTTACGGATAATTTTTTTAGTTTCTTCCTTTATCTTTTTATCAACATCCAAAATTTCATTCAAACTTGGATTTTTTATTAGTTTATGCCTTTGCATCATTTTTCCAATCAATTTCGGAATATCTAAAAACTTTATTTTATTGCCTAAAAAATGCTGGACTGCAATTTCATTGGCAGCGTTTAATACCGCAGGCATTGTCCCCCCTTCCTTTCCCGCATCATAGGCAAACTTCAAGCACGGAAACCTTTCAAAGTCGGGCTTTTCAAAACTAAGATTTTTTATTTCAGTCAAATTCAGTTTTCTTGAGATTGAATCGAGCCTTTTTGGGTAGCTTAAAGCGTATTGTATCGGGATTTTCATGTCAGGGTTGCCGAGCTGCGCAATAACAGATTTATCTTTAAATTCGACTATGGAATGGATAATGCTTTGAGGGTGTATCACAACATCAATCTTTTCGTACGGGAAATTGTAAAGCCAATGCGCTTCTATTATTTCAAAGCCCTTGTTCATAAGAGTTGCGCTGTCAATTGTAATTTTATCACCCATGCTCCATGTAGGATGCTTTAATGCGCCTTTTGCTGTTGCATTTTCCATCTGCTTCTTTGTAAATTCCCTGAATGGGCCGCCAGAAGCAGTAATTGTTATCTTATTAACATCATTGATATCCTCTCCGTTCAGGCACTGGAATATTGCACTATGCTCCGAATCAATTGGCATCAGATTAACATTGTTTTTTTTGATTTCTTCCATTACGATGCTGCCTGCCGTAACCAATGTTTCCTTGTTTGCCAATGCAATGTTTTTTTTATTTTTGATTGCTTCAATCGTAGGCTTAACACCGATGGAGCCAACCAAAGAATTAACAACAGTATCTACTTCATTTAATTTTGCAATTTTTATTATTCCGCCAATCCCGGAGTAAACATTAATATTAATATCCCCTTTTAAAAAATCTGCTTTTTCTTCATCCATAACCGCAACCGCTATTGGCTTAAATTCTTGAATTTGTTTTTTTAATAATTCAATGTTGTTATTGGTAGTTAAGCCAGCTACCCTGAATTCAGAAGGATTGTTTTTTACTATTTCAAGAGTCTGCGTGCCAATAGAGCCAGTGCTGCCTAGTATTGATAGTTTTTTCATTTTTCATATTTTATGTTATACTCATTAAATCCCTGATGTTTCCAAAATTTGCTTGCTTCTTTGTCTAATGCGTGCGTTGTAACTGTGAAATTTTTAATTCCTTTTTCTTTGAACCATTTGTAGCCTTCATTGATAAGTTTTTTCCCAATACCTTTATCCCTATATTCGGGATGGATTATCAATAAGTCGAAATGCCCTTTTTTTCTTATTTGGTACATTGGATAATTGTCAAATATGTTTATAGAAAGGCAGCCTACAATTTTTTTATCGATTTCCGCAATAAAAAAGCAATTTGTAGTTTTCTTAATTTCCTTTGAAAAGTCATGATATTGTTTTTTGCTTCCAAAATAACTTTTTATTAATTTATCATTGTTATCTAGTTTTTCAAACTTGCTAAATAATCTATAAGACAATCCCATTATCCCTTTCAGATCTTCCTTTTTTGCTTTTCTAATTTTCATTTTTTAGTATTACAAATTTCTCCAAACTTCTTCATCTTCTTTACTATTCCATTCTTTAGCTAACACTTCTTCTGTAGCTAAAGCTGTAAATAATTTTTCATTTATTTTGATTTTTTTCTTTTTATTCATTTTTCACAAAATCGTAAATTTCCTGCTGCTTTTTTGAATTTAATGGAATGTGCATTTCCCCCGTTGATTGCTTTGTTATTATAAACCCCGTACTGGCAAGCTCTATTATTGCCTCTTCTGCAACCTTTTCTCCCCTAAGGTGCTTTGGAATAGCTTTCTTTAAGTTAGTCAATTCTGTATGCCTGCCACCCCAAATGTCAAGGTTGATTAGCTTTCTTAAAAACCTTTTCATAATAAGTATTTTGTCCATTAAATAAGCAAACGCAGTTTGGTATATAAGATTTTACTCCAAATATGGAACATATACGTTCCAAAATAGAAACATTTAAATATTGAAGAGTAAAATATACCCGCCATGGAAACAATTTTTACAAAAGCAATCGGCAATACGCCCAAAATAAAGGTTTTGGAGTTCTTAATAGAGGGCAGGGAATTGGATTATTCCATATCTGACATTGCAGAAGGCGCCGGAATTGGAAGAACAACTTTATTCAGAATTTGGAATGATTTTATTGAATTAGGCATAGTCAAGCGCACAAGGAATATTGGAAACGCAAAACTTTACAAATTAAACCTTTCAAATCCATTTGCCAGAAAAATGGCTGACTTGTTTGACACTTTGGTTATAGAGCCCTTGAATAAGAGAAAGAAAGTGGTTGTGAGGCATTGATTTTATTTATTCTTAAGCCTATAATATGTTAAACGACCTATAACAAAACCTATTAGTGTTCCGCCAATATGCGCAAAAATATTAACATTAGTCTTATTGTTAGCAAATGCCATCCATAATAAAAAAAGAAGCAGCACTATGCCAGTAATTCTTCTTCTTAATGGAATTTCTTTTAAAAAACAGAGCAAAAAAATTATTAATCCAATTAACGAGAATGCGATGCCAGAACTACCTAAAAAATATCCTGCATTGCTCCCCATTTTTATGCTATACCAATAAGCAATCAAGGTTATCCAAGGTGTGATTAAAACTACACGTAACAAATAATATCTCGCCAATTCTTCCCTCTTTATTTGTTGAAGCAATAAAAACAAGATTGTTAAACAAAGTAAAATAATGACTGTATTGGAAAAATAATGTTGAAAATCATAATTAATAAAATCTTTAGTATATATTTGCCAAAATGAAAAATTATTCCGGTTTAAGGCTAATTGTTCTTTGTAATCTTGAAAAAATATATACAAGATCGACATTATTATTGGCAAGATTAAAGTAAAACTAAATTCTTTGGAGTTAAATTTAAATGATTTTCTCATATTAACTAGAATTAACCATCCTATCAATCTCCTTCATCAGCGTCTCAACAATTTTCTCTTTCTCAACCTTTCCAATTATCTTTCCATCCTTGTACAATAAATTGGTGTTTCCAGCCCCGCCTACAATTCCCAAATCAACCTTTTTGCTTTCTCCCGGGCCGTTGACAGCGCAGCCCATAACTGCAACATGAATGGGCTTCTTTATTTTTTCAGTTTTCTGCTCCAGCTCCTCAACCATTTTGATTACATCAACATGAGTTCTTGCACATGTAGGGCATGAAGTAACTTCAACACCATCATTTCTTAAGCCCAGGCTTCTCAATATCAGTTTTGCAACCCTTACTTCCTCTTTGGGCTCCTCTGACAATGAAACACGAATTGTGTCGCCAATTCCCTCTGACAATAAAATTCCCATGCCCATAGAGCTTTTTACAGCCCCCGGAACTTTGCTTCCCGCTTCTGTAACACCCAAATGCAACGGATAATCTTTCTTTTGCGCAAAAATCCTGTAGGCCTGAACCATCCTCGGCACATCAGAAGCTTTCAAAGAAACAACAATGTCATAAAAATCCAAGTTTTCCAAAATTTTCACATGCCTTAAAGCGCTTTCTGCCATACCTTCCGCGCTGTAGCCGTATTTTTCAAACAAATCGCGCTCCAAAGAGCCGAGATTAACACCAATTCTCATCGGCAATCCGTATTCTTTTGCAGCATCAACAACCGCCTTAACCCTATCCTCTTTTCCAATATTTCCGGGATTAATTCTTAATTTATCAACATACTTTGCAGCTTCCAATGCAATCCTATAGTCAAAATGGATGTCTGCAATCAAAGGAAGGTTTATGTTTGCCTTAATTTCCTTCAGGGATTTTGCTGCCTCCATTGTAGGGGCTGAAACCCTTATTATGTCGCATCCAATTTCCTCAAGCTCAAGAATCTGCTTTACGGTTGCATTAATGTTAGTTGTATCAGTTGTGGTCATTGATTGAATAGCAATAGGGTTATTGCCCCCTATTTTTACATTCCCTATTTTAACTTCTCTTGATTTCCTTCTCATTTTAAGAATTTATGATAAATCTATTTTCTTGCCAGATTTATTATCGGATTTCTGCTTTCAAAGCCGGCATAAATCTCATGCCAATGCCTTATCGATTTTTCCCCCAGCTTCCAGCATAAAAAAATATCGCGATTTTCGAACTTATAGTAAAAATCAACCAAGCCCAGTTCAAGGTCTTTCAGCAGGCATCCCATGCTTTCGAGCTCGTCCAATTTCCTGTAAAACTCGTAGGAGAACTTGTGGAATTCCCTGTTCAGTTTTGTGACGTGCCTCAGGTGGGCGTAATTTTCCTCCTCAACCTCTATTTCAACGCCTTCCAATAAATCCAATGCATTGCTCAGCTGCCTCAGCCTTCTAACAATCTTCTCTATTTTAGGCAATAAAGTCTCAGCTTTATCAATTGTAAAATAGCTTTTTGCTTCCTCTGCCTCGATAAAATCCCTCATTGATTTGAATAAATCTTTGTTGTTTATAAAGTTTTTTAATACTTATTTTAAAAAATTCATAACATTTATATATAATAATCTTATTCCAAAAGCCAAGCAATCCCGCTATACTACTTCGGTAGGAGGGCAGAGTTATGGAAAAGAACCAAGTAACTGAAGCGTTAAAGAGAGCAAAGGAAGTTTCTTCTAAAAGGAATTTTAACCAGAGTGTTGACCTAATCATAAACCTAAAAGGCTTGGACTTAAAAAAGCAGGAGCAGCAGCTGGACATATTTGCAAACCTGCATTACAGCAGGGGTAAAAAAATATCTGTCTGCGCCTTGATAGGAGCCGAGCTTCAGGAGCAGGCAAAGGCATGCGACGAGTTTATTCTTGTGGATGATTTCGCAAAATTCAGCAAGAAAAGTGAAATTAAGAAGCTGGCAAACAAGCATGATTTCTTTGTTGCGCAGGCAACAATAATGCCGAAAGTGGCTGCAACATTCGGAAGGGTTTTGGGCCCAAGGGGAAAAATGCCCAATCCGAAGATAGGCTGTGTCGTGCCTCCAAATGCCAACCTGAAGCCATTGTACGAGAAGCTGCAGAAAACCATGAGGATAATGACAAAAGGCAATCCTATTATACAGTGCTCTGTCGGGAAGGAGGACTCCAGCGAGGAAGAAGTTGCAGACAATGCCATGACAATTTACAGCACGGTATTGCAGGCTTTGCCTAACGAAAAGCAGAACATAAAAGATGTTTACCTGAAGTTGACAATGGGCAAGGCAATCAAAATCGGGGAGAAGGCAGAGGAAGAGGAAACAGGTAAGAAGACCAGGAAAAAAGCAGGCAAAGAAAAGCCGAAGGAATCGGGCGAAGAGAAAAAAGCTGATGCGAAAAAAAAAGAAAAGCCGAAAAAAGAGAAAAAAACAAATGATAAACTCCCCAATAATGAAGATAAAAAATAATCAAAACTGGCAATTGCGGACTTAAAAAACAAAAATCATTGGATGAAAATGGCTCACGTCGCTGAATATAAGAAGAGGATTGTGGAAAATATAGTAAAGCTCGCCAAGGAATATCCTATAGTCGGAGCTGTAAACATGGAAAACCTGCCGGCGCCCCAATTGCAGGCTATGAAGGCGCAGCTGAGGGGCAAGGTAGTCCTGGTAATGACAAAAAAAAGGCTCATAAAGATAGCCCTGGAAAAGCTGAAAAGCGAAAGAAAAGACATTGAAAAGCTGGAAGAGCACCTGAATGGCATGCCTGCCCTCATCTTCACGGGAGAAAGCCCCTTCAAGCTAAGCAGAATACTGCAGAAAAACAAGAGCAAGGCTCCTGCAAAAGGAGGCCAGATTGCTCCAAGGGATATTATGGTTAATAAAGGCTCCACAGGATTTGCCCCTGGCCCAATTATCGGGGAATTGGGAATGGTCGGCATCAAGACAGGAGTCGAGGGAGGGAAAGTCGCTGTCAAGGAGGATACAGTAGTTGTGAGGCAGGGCGAGCAAATAAAGCCAAAAGTAGCAGAGATTCTGACAAGGCTTGGCATAGAGCCCATGGAAGTAGGCCTGGATTTGATGGCTGCCTATGAAAATGGGCTGGTATACACCAGAGACATACTGACAATTGACGACCAGCAATACCTTAGCATGCTTAATAATGCGGCAAAAAGCGCATTTAATTTATCTTTCAACGCAGCTTATCCAACAAAGGACAATATCCAGCTGCTGATATCAAAGGCGTTTAATGACTCAAGGGCCTTGGGCTTAAGCCAGGAAATCATCGACAGCGGCATTGTCGAGGAATTGCTTGCAAAGGCTGAAAGGTCTCTGCTGAGCCTGAAAAATACTGCAAAAATAGATGTTCCTGAAAAAATTTCCCAGGACGGTAAAGAAACAGAAGCTAAAAAAGAAGCAAAAGCAAAGCACAAAAAGGCTGGAAAAATAAGCCATGAAACAGACAAAAAAGTTGAAGCTTTGCCGGAAGAAAAAGAGAAATTTCCACAAGAAGAAGTAAAGAAAGAGGAAGCAAAGGACGCAGTAAAAAACAAAGAAGAAGAGATTGTAAGAGAGGAACTGGATGAGCTGGAGCATGATATTCTGAAAAATAAAGAGGAAAAAGAGCGGGAGCAAATTGAGGATTTAACAAAAGAATTGGTAAGAAAAGGCACATTAAGAAAATAAATTGATTTTGATAAAATAAACTAGGAGGGGTATAAATGGAGTACATCTATAGTGCAATGCTGCTGCATAAAGCAGGGCAGCAGGTTAATGAAGCGAATGTGAAGAAAGTGCTCGAGGCTGCCGGAGTCAAGGTAAATGATGCCAGGGCAAAAGCTTTGGTGGCAGCTTTGGAAGGAGTGAATATAGACGAAGCTATAGAGAAGGCTGCTGTTCCTGTTGCGCCAGTGGCTCAAGCTGCTGAAGCAAAAGCTGAAAGCAAGGTTGACGAAAAGAAAAAAGCAGAGGAAGAAAAGAAGGGCGAGGAGCAGGCAGCGGCAGGCTTAGGGGCGCTTTTCGGTTAGTTTTTTTGTTCAAGAATGGGCAGGGAACGTGACACGGCATGCAAAAAGAGAACGAGCTATTCAGCAGGCTAAATGAAATAAAGAAGGAAATAAACGCCTTGAAGAACAAGCTTAATGAAATTGACAAGGAGAAGGAATCGTGGTTTGGCAAAAAGGAAGGATGCAGCAAAAAAATAAGGGGCCTTATAATCTCTGTCAGGGAAAAAAGGGGCAAGAGGGACAAGCTGACAAAAAAGGTCAGGGATGACAAGGAAAAAAGGAATGCCCTCAATGAAAAAATAAAAAATTCTATTTCTGAAATCAAAAGGCTTAATCAGGAGAAAAATTCCCTGATAAAAAAACACGGCTTCAAGGAGGATCCTTTCAGGATCAAAGGCGAAATTGACAGGCTGGAGCTGAAAATAGAAACAGAGGCCATGCCCTTTGATAAGGAGCAGAAAATAACCAAGCAGGTAAAAGAGCTGAAAAGGAGATTTGACGAATCAAAAATTTTGGGCGATATTCTGGAAAAAGGAGGCAGCTTGGGCAAAGAAGCCTACAACCTGAAAAGCGAAGCTGAGATTCTGCATGAGTCTATACAGGAAAATGCGAAGCAAAGCCAGGCAATACACGAGGGGATAATTGCAGATTCCGGGGAAATCGATAAGCTTAAGCTAAGCGAAGAGGAGTCTTTTTCAAAATTTTTGGAATTGAAGAAAAGTTTCAGCGAAATTAATTCCGTGCTAAAGGAAAAGCTCGGGGAATACAGCAGCCTAAGCTCGGAAATGCAAAAAATGCGGGATGAAAATGAGGAGAAACTAATCAGGGACAAGGAAGAGTTCATCAGGGAAAAAATCAAAAAGGGGCAGAAACTGACTACAGAAGATTTATGGATATTCCAAAACCAGAAAAAATGATTATTTTTTTAAGAATTCCGTATAGCCGCACTGGCCGCAAAACTCCCTGTTGGCATGCTTTGCCATGAAAGTTCCCGGGCCGCATTTCGGGCAATACCTGTTTTTCCTCTCCAGCTTATCGCCTGCTACCTTGTAGATCTTCCATCCCTGCAAAGGCTTTTTTGGTTTTTTTTTCTTTTTTGCCATTTTTACTCTTTAGCTTCCTTAGCCGGGGCTTTTTCTTTTTTCGGCTTTATCTCAATGCTGCCCATCTCTTTCTCATCATTGTAGAGATAGCTTTCCACGCTTGCTTTCTTTAAGCCAAAATCAGTGTAAATGTGCTTGACAACAACCAAATTCTCATTGGCGTTCAGCAAAGAGGCAATCTTTGATTTGGTTTCATTTTTTGATGGAGTTGAAGCGCTGAAATTTACCTCTGAGATTATTTTCGTCCTTGACAGCAATGGCTCTTCCTTCTTTTCGATTATCTTCAGATCCATAGAACTCACCTGACTTTTATTGCATATTCTCCTTTTGCAGCTAATCCTATCTTTTTTGCTATAAGGGACTTGTCCGCGTCCAAAATGTGAAGCCTTCCCTGCCAGCTTACGGAAAACTGGTTGCCTTTGCAGACAGGGCACTCGCTACCTTCAACAAATATCTTGCATTTTTTGCAGACTTTTTTTTTCATTTTTTATCCTTGTCTTTTCCTTTTTGCTCTTTCTTTGGTTTTGGAATTTCTTTCTGCTCAGGATGGTCTATCCAGTCCAGCCTTCCAAGGCCCTGCTGCCTCATTGTAAGTCCAAGCTTTGGATTATTGCTGTCTTTGAATGAAACTGCTATTATGCGCGCCCTGCATATGTCATTTACCTTCAATACCCTTTTGCTCTCCTTGCCCGCTAATGTCTTGTCCTTGCTGAAGCTTACGAAATCGTCCATTGTCTGGCTTACATGTATCATGCCTTCTATAGGCCCTAGATTCATAAAAGCGCCGAAATCCACGATATCTTTTATTCTGCCAGTAATGACTTCCTGCAATTCAGGCTTGAATGTAAGCAGCTCAAAGGTTGTTTCATAGTAGGAAGCGCCGTCTCCGGGTATGATTATGCCTTCACCGATTTCCTTTACATTGGATACATCAATGACTATTCCCATGTTTTGGGAAATGAAGCCTTCATATTTCACCTTTACCCTTTTTACGATAGCCTCCTCAACAGGAAGGCCAAACATGTCCGGAGGCACCCGTATATGGTCCTTTAGCTCAATTTTGTAAAACATATAAAAAACACCTTATCGTGAGAATTTTGCTCATTATTTAAACTTTTCCCTCAAATATGAGGTACTTCTTTTGCCTTAAAGTTATTATGGGTATGCTTTTCGCTTTCAGCAATCTTTTTAAATCCGCGTCCTGCGTTGCCGCTATAAAGCCGCTTTCCGCGGTATTTACTATTGACATGTCCGTGCTGACGCCATCTTCGGTTTTTACGATGCCCAGTTTCTTCAGACTGACAAGTTTCAGGCCGAGCTTTGCAGCGTCCCTGTCTTTTCCCTTCTGCTTTTTTATGATATTCTCCAATTCCATTATTGTCTTGTCCAAAATAAAAATCTGGTAGCTGAAATTGCATATCCTTTCAATTTCAGAGAAGATATCTACCTTGAATTGCGCAGGTATGAGCAGGAAGTTTGTGTCGAGCAGTATTTTTTGCATATTTCCTGGTTTTTTTCCCGCTTTAATAAATTTTTTCATTAAATTGAGCCAGAGCCATGTTAAGGCAGGCACCAATTCATGGCTCAATAAGCAAAAAGAATCGCAAGGGGGTGGGGAACATAACTAAATATGTAAAGAGAAACAATAAACCTATTCCCACTTAATTTTAGAAAAAATAAATTCAATAAAAAATAATAAAAAATCAAAAAATTGAATAGCTTTTTATAATTAAAACATTTCTTAAGGGATATGAGGGGCTTGGCAATAACTGAAAGGGGCATTGAGGATATCTGCGCCAAAGAGGTAAAGGAGCTGATAAATGCGGATGCTGAAATTAGAGAAAGCTGCGTGGCATTCAATGTTAAGAAACTGCCCGATTTATGCCTTTTGTGCTACAGGGCGCAGTCTGTAAGCCGAATTCTTTTTTTATTTGAGGATTTCAGCCTGGATGGTGATCTTTTCGGGAAAATAAACGGGAAAATAGGGAAAGTTGACTTTTCCGGCTGGCTGGATAAAGGCACCAGCTTTGCCGTCAGGTGCCTGAAAGACGGAAATGTGGCAAGTGCTGCAGAAATTGAAAAGAAGGCAGGGGAATTTGTGATTGACAATATAAAAAAGAATAAAAAATACCGGCAGGAGGTTAATTTAATCCAGCCGGATGTGCTCTTTGTGGTTTATATTAATCAAGGCCGCTGCTATTTTGGGATTGATTTCTCCGGCTTTGATTTGAGCAAAAGAGGCTATAAGATTTTCATGCACCCCGCCTCATTGAAGGGAACCATAGCTTATGCCTTGGCAAGAATAGCGGAGTTTCGCAAAAAAGACTCTTTATTAGACCCTTTTACAGGCTCTGGCATGATACCGATAGAAGCTTCGTTATTCGCATTGAATTTTCCGGTTAATTTTTACAATAAGGACAAGTTTGCTTTTTTGAAGTTAATTCCGCTTAAGAATTTTGATTTTGGCAGGTTCTTCAGGCAGGCAGATAAGAAGATAAGAAAGGAAAAATTGAGTGTTTATGGCTATGACAATTCCATGAAATTTGTGCAGTATGCAAAAAAGAATGCCAAAATCGCCGGGATTGACAAGCAGCTCAATTTCAGCAGGGTTGATGTCGAGTGGCTTGACATAAAATTCAAGAAGGGCAGTGTTGACAAAATCGCGGCTGACATGCCTGCGCTGTCAAAATACAATAAAGATATCGAGAAGGCCTATAAGGAGCTTTTTTACCAGTCGGACTACATATTAAAAAAAGACGGCATTCTTGTTGTCTTGGTCCGGGATTTAAGCCTGATAAAGGGGCTTTGCGCGGAATACAATTTCAAGACCATCGAGCAAAGAAAGGTTTACAGCGGAAAGCAGGAGTTATTGGCAGTTAAGCTGAAAAAGTGAGAAAGATATATAAATGGGATATTGCATGATGGCGATATGCTTGAAAAAAAGAGGAAAGCAAGCATTTTCGAGAAACTGCTTCTGGTAGTAGGGCTATTAGTTCTTGTCATAGGCTACTTCCTCATAAACCGCGTCTTTATCGCCGATAATTATACATTATCATGGGGATTCCTGCAGACAGTTTTCCTGTGGCTTCTGATGGTCATTTTTATTGTCGTGCTGGCGATAGGGGAGGATATAAAGGAAAGCATTTTGTCCGACCAGTTCGAGGAAATCAGGAGCCTGAGGAAGGACATAAACGACATTTTAAGGGGAAAAAAGAGTTAATTTTATAAACTAGGAAATTCTACTTTGCAGAGGGACTGGCGCTTAGCTGTCGGCAGAGATACTAAATCTGCTTTGCAGATTTATTCAATCTTCTGCTGAGGAAAGTCCATCCACACCTGCCTTGCAGGAAGCAGCCACTTTCGGAAGAAAGTTCCAGCAATGGAAGTAAACCGCACAGAAACGAGACCTCCCTGGCTAAGGATGATAAACGCGAAGTTTCCCGCGAGGGAAATGAGTTAACCTTTTGACGTTGCCAAGGAAAGGATGAAACGGCGAGCACTGGCTTGTGCAACCTTTACAGGGCTTAGTTAAATGCTAAGGCAGATGATCGCAACCTTATGTTGCAAAAAGCATCTGACAGAAGATGGCTTATGCCAGTCCCATTTTTCAATATTCGGTTAAAATGAGCAATGATAGGGTTTCAATACCATCAGGCATGGGGGGCCTTGTAAGGTATTTTGACGAGTACAAAAGCAAAATAAAATTCAAGCCCGGCCATATCGTGATTTTCAGCATAGTGGTCATTGTCATAATGATATTTCTTTACAGCTACGGAAACAGGCTGCTAGGCATATAAAATGATACCAGGAATGAACCCGAGAAAGATGCAGCAGATGATGCGCAAGATGGGTATTTCCCAGCAGGAAATTGACGCAACCGAGGTAATAATCAAAACAGCCGAAAAAGAGCTTGTCATCTCGAATCCGCAGGTAAGCAAGGTAAACATGATGGGGCAGGAAACATTCCAGATAATAGGGAATGTAGAGGAAAGAAGCAGGGAAATAGACATAAGCGATGAGGATATAAGGACAGTGATGGAGCAGGCCAATGCCGATAAAAAAAGCGCGAAAGAGGCCATTGAAAAAAACAACGGCGATTTGGCTGCGGCAATCATGGAATTAAAGTCTGACTGAGAAAAGCTTTATATTTTCAGGCTGGTTTATCCGTATGGAAAAATTCCAGGAATTTGGAGGTTTGGCAAGGGAAAAGCTGCAGCTTGCAGAGCATATACTCGCAATAACCTACCCGATGGTTAAAGATGCCCGCCTGCTGCTGGCTGTTGCTGAAAACCTGTTTTTGTCTTTGACATACGCTATGAGCTCAGTTCTTTACTACGAGAGGCTGTTTAACCGCATACCGCCATTCCAGGAAAATTTTGCAGCAAAATTCCATTTGTTTGAAAAAAAATGCATCGGAAAGCATGGGATAAGCAGGGAGCACATAAGGCTGATACAGGAAGTAAGGGACATAGTCATGCAGCACAAAAAAAGCCCTGTCGAATTCCAGAGAAAAGGCCAGTTTGTCATATGCGATGAATATTTTAGTATCAGGGTTATATCAGCAGATTTTTTGGAAGATTATGTTTCAAAAGCAAAATCATTTATAGATGGCATACTTACCACAGTAAGCAGGGATGAGAGCGTATTAGCCTGATTTTTTCAGAATGGAAGAAGCCTTGAATAACGCAGTGCAGGAACTGAAGAGGGTAGACCATTTGTTCTATGTAAGCCTCAAATACACCCGGACAGTGGATATGATGAGGCACATGATTGAGAGATTGATAAGCACCATAGACTTCGGCACAGAGTCTTTGCTCAAGCACGCAAAGGAGAATAAATTAATAGCTTCGATACCGAGCAACGCGGGATTGAGGTCCGAGCTGGTGAAAAAGGTTTACCATGACAACCAGGAGATAATAAGCTACATAAATTTTTACATGAAACTGAGGAAAATCCTCAGGGCTGACCATAGCAAGAGGGAGGAATACAGAAGGCACGTTACAATGATTTCCAATGTCGGCGGGGAGATTGTCGAAGTGAGCATAGACACGCTGAAAGAGGATTACGAAACAACTAAAAACTTCATAAAGCTGGTTAAAAAAACACTTTACGGGGAAGAAGAATCCTGAAAATGGATAAGCTGAAAAAGAGGCTGAAAGAAAAGGGGTGGGCCGAGCAGGAAATAGATAAAACTATAAATATTGTCAGGGAGGCTAAGGAAGGGAAGCACGCGGCAATAAAAATCCTTGACAAAGCAGTCTACTGGCTCGCTTTGGTTATAGCCGTTATAGGCAATTTTATCATTTCCGTTGCTTTAATACCGCCGCTGATGTTTTTGAAATCAGTCCAGCTGTTTTTGGTTACCATGATTCTTGGCGCCTCTTTTGGTCTGCTGTTCGAACTGCTTATAAGGAGCATAGAGCATCTTGAGGCAAGGCACCATATCTTTCTGGGCATTTTAATCCCGCTCATAGCCATAATAAACGTTTTTATCATCACTTTAGTCGCAAATGGCTTTGAGAAAGCCTTGAATATTAATAATCCGCAAAACCCGTTTATTGTTGCAGTTGTTTATGCCTTTTCATTCATACTGCCTTTTGCCTTCTATAAACTCGTGCTGAAGAAGGGCTATTATTCCGGCTAAAATGGCCTGCAATGTCTTTATCATCCATGGCGCATACGGGCGCCCTGATGAGAACTGGTTTCCATGGCTGAAGGGGGAATTGGAGAAGTTGGATTGCCGGGTTTTTATTCCTAAATTCCCAACGCCTGAAAAGCAGACAATGAAAAAATGGCTGAAGGCTTTTGAAAATTATGGAAAATATTTAAATGAGGATTCTATTGTTGTCGGGCACAGCCTGGGCTGCGCATTCATCCTGAATCTGCTGGAAAATAAAAAAATCAGGGCTGCATTTTTGGTCGCCGCATATTACAAGTTCATAGGCAATGATTATTTTGACACTATAAGCAAGACATTCATGAAAAGCTTTGATTGGGAAAAAATAAAAGGCAATTGCGGCAAATTCTTCATTTACCATTCTGACAATGACATGTACCAGCCGCTTTCCATGGCTCATGGCCTGACTGATAACTTGAATGCCAGATTGAAAATAATAAAAAATGCCGGGCATTTCAATGAGAAATCCGGCTATGTGAAATTTGAGGCCCTGCTGCATGATTTAAAAAGGCTTGTCGCAAAAGATTTATAAGCAAAAAACCAATTCTCAGCATTATGGTGGCCGTAGTTTAATGGTAGAATAAGCGGCTGTGGATTGCTTTGTTTGCAAACAGAGCCCGCTTGGAGTGGGTTCGATTCCCACCGGCTGCCCTTTTTTATATAAAATGGCGGGTTCGTTTCAGCTTTGGTGATTTTTATTTTTTTCCGCAAGCTTTTTAAATACCCCCATTATCCTTATTTTATATAAGCCCGAGTTCGTTGCGAGCGCTTTTAGGGTTAGCTGGTTTCGCTATAACGGTTTATTCTCGGCTGTTTTTTTGAAGATGGAAGAAAAGAAAGAGCTCAAGTATTTTGTAAGGATTGCGCAGACAGACCTCGAGGGAAACAAGCCTATCGGCCATTCCCTGATGAAGATAAAGGGAATAGGCTTCATGATGGCTAATGCCGTCTGCAATGCCATAGGGATGGACCAAAGGAAGAAAACAGGCTACCTGAATGATGACGAGGTTAAAAAAATCGACGATGTTCTTAAGGACCCTTTAAAATTCAATATTCCCGCGTGGATGTTCAACAGGAAAAACGACCCTGAAACAGGGGAAAGCCACCATATTGTAACTTCAAATTTGATTTTCGCCCAGGAAAACGACATAAAGATGTTGAAGAAGATGAGGAGCTACAAGGGGATAAGGCATATTCTTGGCCTGCCTGTAAGGGGCCAAAGGACAAAGGCGAACTTCAGAAGAAACAAGGGCAAGGTCATGGGAGTTAAAAAGAAGGCAGAAGCCAAGGCAGGGAGAACTTAGCTAAAATGGGAGACATAAAAAGGCAGAAGAAAAAATATTCAACGCCGCGCCATCCGTGGCAAAAGGACAGGATTTTAGCTGAAAAAGAGCTGATAACAAAATACGGTCTAAGAAGAAAATATGAGATATGGAAAATGAATTCAATCCTGAAAAACTTTTCAGACCAGGCAAAAAAATTAACCTCGGAAAAAACAAGGCAGGTTGAAATTGAAACGGGCCAGCTGCTTAAAAAATTGAGTGGGCTGGGGCTTTTGGAAAAAAATGCCAAGATAGCGGATGTCCTTTCGATAACGCTGAATGACATCATGGGAAGAAGGCTGCAGACGCTGGTTTTCAAAAAAAGCCTGGCAAAAAGCGTTTTGCAGGCAAGGCAGTTCATAGTGCACAGGCATGTTACAATAGGGGATAAGACAATAACAACTCCGTCATACCTTGTCCCGCTCCACGAAGAAAGCCTGATACAATTCACCTCCTCTTCCTCTTTATCAAGCCCAAGCCACGCTGAAAGGCTTCCTGAAGAGAAGAAAGCAAAGAAGAAAGAGGCTGAAGGCGGAAAAGCAAGGAAAAAAACTAAGGAGAAAACAGCAGAAAAATAAAATGGTAAGGCCGGAAGGTATAAGATGGGGAATTGCGCACATTTATGCCAGCTATAACAATACTATAATACATATAACGGACATAACAGGAACCGAGACAATAAGCAAAAGCTCCGGCGGCCAGGTTGTTAAAAGCCACAGGATGGAAAGCTCGCCGACAGCTGCGATGATTGCGTCTAAAAAGGCTGCGGAAACAGCGATGGAAAAGGGAATCAGCGGCATACATGTAAAGATAAAGGCGCCCGGAGGCCATAACGGCCCTACAAGCCCGGGTCCTGGCGCTCAAGCTGCCATAAGGGCTTTGTCGAGAATGGGATTAAGGATAGGCATTATAGAGGAGGTTACGCCTTTGCCTCATGATGGCTGCAGAAAAAAAGGCGGCAGAAGAGGGAGGCGTGTATAAAATGGAAGTCAGATCGCTTGAAAACAGGAAGGATGAAAATAAGCTTTCATTTATTTTGAAGGACGGCAATCCGTCTTATGCAAATGCTTTGAGAAGGATAATGCTTGAAGAAGTGCCTGTAATGGCAGTGGAAGATGTTGAAATAAGGAAGAACAGCTCGATTTTGTACGATGAAATTATTGCGCACAGGCTGGGCCTGATGCCGTTAACCACGGACTTAAAATCATATAACCTGCCGGATAAATGCAAGTGCGAGGGCAAAGGCTGCGCGAGGTGCCAGGTAAAGCTGACATTGCAGGCCTCAAAAGGCACCGGAGTGGTTTATGCGTCTGAAATCAAAAGCAAAGACTCTGCAATCAAGCCTGTTCACCCTAAAATGCCGATTGTAAAGCTGCTGAAAAACCAGCAGCTCGAGCTGGAGGCAACAGCGGTTTTAGGCAGGGGAAAAACGCATGTAAAATGGAGCCCGTGCCTTGTTTACTACAAGAAAAGGCCAGTCATAGAGATAGGCAATGTAAAAAATCCCGAGGAGGTTGTTGACAAGACCCATGGGAATATTTTTGAGATGAGGAATGGAAAATTAGAGGTTGTGAAGGAGAATTTATTCAAGTATGACCTAGCAGGCATTGCCGAGGAAGTCTCAAACGGAGAAATAAAGGTTTCTTATGTGGATGATTACATTTTCAATGTAGAGTCTTGGGGCCAATTAAGCTGCAAGGAAATTGTGACAAAGGCTATAGACATATTTAACGAGCAGCTTGACGAGTTTGCTGAAGAGCTGAAAAAGGCAAAATAAACGCAACATATTCCCGCTCCCATGCGGGGGTGGCAGAGATTCCGGGCCTTTAGCGGGGCTCGCTACTGCACCTGGCCAAATGCGCAAGGTCGAGGGCCTTGTCCCTTAGTGGGTGCGCGTGTTCAAATCACGTCCCCCGCATATTCAAAAAAACAAAATGGCAAAAAGAACCGGTCCGACAAATCCGATATTGCAGAGCTTAATCCAGGAGCTCAAGAAAAGAGGTAGTGAGCAGTCTGCAAATTTATGGAAGAGGGTTGCAATGGATTTGGAAAAGCCGACAAGGCAGAGAAGGGCTGTCAATCTGTCAAGGATTGACAGGTACACAAAAGAAAACGAGATTATTGTCGTGCCTGGAAAAGTGCTTGGCTCCGGAGACCTGAACCATAAGCTGACTATAGCCGCATACCAGTTCTCGGAAGGCGCTCTCGAAAAGCTGGAAAAGGCAGGCGCTAATGTTGTCTCATTGCTGGAATTAAGCAAAGAAAGCCCTGACGGAAAAAGGATAAAGATCATAGGCTAAAATGATAATAGACGCAAATAATCTTATTTTGGGGAGAATGGCAAGCTACATCGCAAAAAAGGCCTTGCTGGGCAACAGGGTAGATGTTGTTAATTGCGAAAATTGCGTCATTATAGGAAAAAAGAGGGAAATTTTGGGCAGATATAACAAAAGGCTTCAGAGAGGAGTGCATACAAAAGGGCCTTTTTTGCCGAAAATGCCGGACAGGTTTGTCAAAAAAACCATAAGAGGCATGATACCCTACAATATAAGCAAGGGAAAAAGCGCCTTCAAAAACGTCAGATGCTATATAGGCGTTCCTGAAAATCTAAAGAACGAAAAAATGGAGAATTTAAAAGGCATGAATATTTCGAAGCTTGATGCTATCGATTACATAAGAATAAATGAGGTATGCAAGTTCCTGGGTGGAAGATGAAAGTCGTACAGGCATTAGGAAAAAGAAAAACCGCAATTGCGAGAGTTACACTAAGGCAGGGAAAGGGGACTGTAAGGGTAAACCACGTTCCTATTGATAATTACACGCCAAAGCTTTCGAGGCTGAAGCTGATGGAGCCTTTGATTATAGCCGGCGATGCGGCAAGCAAGGTTGACATAGACGTTAACGTCGCAGGCGGCGGAGTGACAAGCCAGGCCGAAGCTTCAAGATTAGGCATTGCAAAAGCTCTTGTCGAATTCACGAAGAGCGAGAAACTAAGGGAGCAATACTTAAATTATGACAGGACTATGCTTGTTGCGGACGTAAGGAGAAAGGAAATGCACAAGCCTAACAGGCATGGGAAGGCAAGGGCAAAAGTGCAGAAGTCTTACAGGTGAGGAGGGCAAAATGATAATTCCAGTCAGGTGTTGGAGCTGTGGAAAGCCGATAGGGCATTTATGGGAATCTTTCCAGGACAAGGTAAATGCAGGCGATGAAAGGAAGAAGGTTTTGGATGAATTGGGCCTGGAAAGGTATTGCTGCAGGGCAATGTTTTTGGGCCATTCTGACTTGATTGACACGGCAGCGCAGTTCAAGAAGTTTTAATCTTTTTAATTTTTATTTTAATTCTTATTTGAAAACCAAAAGATTTTTATATAAATTATATGATTTAAAGTTTTATGTCGCAGACTGGCATAATTGCTTTGAGTATCCTGATTATTGTGCTAGTCATCGTGCTGTAAGTGCGGGCCTGATAAGAGGAGCCTGCACTTGTTGAGCTTTTTCTTATCGGGCAAAATAAAATTGATGGAGGTAGAAATAAATGGTTGAAATGTACGAAGCAGAAAAAGGACCTTATTTTAGGCCAGGTGATCAAGGAACGGTCGCTTACAATGGTGGCTGGATAACAAGACCGAGAGAAAACAGAATTTTCATTCCTGTTACTCCGACAAATATTGTTGATGTGCACACTGTTCCAAGTCAATTTGGGCAGAAAAACCAAAAACCACTGGAAAGAATATTATAGTAATTTATTTTTATTTATTTTAGGTTACAAACAAAAAACCTTAAAAAAGATGCCCCTTTACGTTTAGATTATGCTGGATTTCAACAGTATTGCCAAAAAATGGCAGGATAAATGGGAAAAAGAAAAAGTTTTTCGGGCTGAAGCAGATAAAAGGAAAAAATACTATGTTGCAATAGTTTATCCTTACATGAGCGGCCTTCTGCACCTTGGCCATTTGTTCACTTACACTTATTCTGAGGTCATGGCGAGGTACAAGAGAATGAGAAATTTCAATGTTCTGGTTAAGTTCGGCTTTCATTGTACAGGAACCCCGATAATTGCAGCAGCGCAGCGCGTAAGGGAAAAAGAGCCGACGCAGATTGAAACTTTAAGGAAGATGGAGGTGCCTGAAAAGGAAATAACAAAATTTGCAAATCCGGAATACTGGTGCGACTATTTCCCAAAAGAGACATTAAAAGACATAAAGAGCATGGGCTTTGCCGTTGATGAAAGGTATACTTTCAGGACAACCTACTTAAATCCGCCTTACGACGCTTTTATAAGATGGCAATTCAACAGGCTTAAGGAAAAAAGCTATATAAAAAAAGGCAAGCACCCCGTTATCTGGTGCCCAAAAGACAATGTGCCGGTAGGGGATCATGACCGCTCAGAGGGGGAAGGCGAAACTCCGCAGGAATTTTTATTGTTCAAGCACAAATTAGAGGGGGGCAGGTATATTTTAAGCGCTACATTAAGGCACGACACCATTCTGGGCATAACAAACCTGTTTGTCAATCCGGATGTAGATTACTGCGAGGCAAAAGTCAATAGCGAAAAGTGGATATTGGGAAAAAAAGCCATAGAGAGGCTGAATGAGCAAGGCTATGATATTAAAATAATAAAAAAAATTTCCGGCATTGACTTGATAGGCAAAAAAACCGGGGAATTTGACAGAAGCAAAGTCCTGATTCTTCCGGCAACATTCCTGAAAGCTGATGTTGGAACAGGCATTGTGCATTCTGTCCCTTCAGAATCCCCGGACGATTTAATAGCATTGAGGGAAATACAAAACAACGGGCAGCTGTGCAAAAAATATAACCTAAACTTTGAGGAAGTCAAAAGTATAAAGCCAATAGCAGTATTAAACACGCCTGAATATGGGGATATTGCTGCCGAGGCAATGCTGAAGAAATACAATATAAATTCGCAAAAGCAGCAGGAGCAGCTGGAAAAAGCAAAGAAAGAATTATACAAAATAAGCCATTACACAGCCACTTTAAACCATTTGTATAAAGATGCGTTTTCTGTCAATCTGGAAGGAAAGAAGGTAGAGGAAGGCAAGGATATAATCAAAAAAGAGCTGATTGAAAAGGGCTTTGCGGTTAAATACTACGAGCCGACGGGCAAAGTTATTTGCAGATGCCTGACAGAATGCATTGTCAGGATTGTTGAAGACCAGTGGTTTATTGAGTATAATGATGCTAAGTGGAAGAAAGCAGCGCATGAATGCCTTGAGAATATGAAAATATACCCCGAGATGGCAAGAAAGCAGTTTGATTATGTCGTAGACTGGCTTGGCCACTGGGCATGCACAAGGGAATTTGGCTTAGGGACAAAGCTGCCCTGGGATCTTAAATGGGTTATTGAGTCGCTGTCAGATTCCACAATACAGATGGCATACTGCACAATTGCAAAATACCTTGAGCACCCCAAGGATTACGGGCTTAGGATTGACAGGCTGAATGACGAATTTTTTGACTTCGTTTATCTCGGAAAAGGAAATTCTGCAGCGATAGAAAAATCAACCGGAATTTCAAAAAAAATGATTGAAACAATGAGGAAGGATTTTGAGTACTGGTACCCTTTCGACTTCAGGAATTCGGCAAAGGACCTGCTGCAAAACCACCTCGCATTCTGCATTTTCAACCATGTTGCACTGTTTCCTAAGAAATACTGGCCAAGGGCATTCATAATAAACGGCAGGATTATGGTAAACAATGAAAAGATGTCGAAGTCGAAAGGCAATTTCTTCACGATGAGGGAGCTCTATGCCAAGCACGGCCCGGATATTGTAAGGCTAGCCGCGGCAAATGCCGGGGAAGGCATGGACGACGCGAACTATGACATGGAGTTTTTGGAAACAGCAAAGAGAAAATTAGAGGAACTGCATGCTTTCATAAACGGCAATTATGACAAAGGCAGGTCGACAAGCCTTGCAATAGACAGGTGGTTTAAGGGAAAAATCAACGAGACAATAAGAAAAGTGACAGATGCCATGGAAAACATGCTCTTCAAGTCAGCAGTGCAATATTCATTCCTGGACATGCAGAGGGAATTGAAATGGTACTTAAGAAGGACAAGCAACAATCCAAACAAGGCCTTGATAAACTTGTTCATAGAAACCCAAATAAAATTATTGGCTCCATTCGCGCCTCATTTCTGCGAGGAATGCTGGAATATTATAGGAAAAAAATCCTTTGTGTCAAATGAAAAATGGCCTGAAGCTGATTTAAAGTCCATCAACATGGAACTGGGTTATATGGAAAACTTCATAATGGGCACTTTGAGCGACATCAGGGAGGTTATAAGGCTTGCAAAAGTTGAAAAGCCCAAGTCAATAAAACTATTTGCCAGCCCGTTGTGGAAATACTCCCTTTTCAAAGACGCCAACAGGCTGATTGGCGAAGGCAAAAATACCAGGGATATATTAAATGATATAATGGGCAGCAGTTCCTTTAAGAAGCACGGAAATGAAATCATGAAATTCCTGCCAAAGATGCTCAATGCAAGAAAAATCCCGAATGCGGCATTAACGCAGCAGCAGGAGCTTTCAGCGCTAAAAGAATCGCTGGATTTTTTCACAAGAGAATTTGGCTGCGAAATCACTATAACGGATGCCGATAAAAGCAGCGAGCAAAAAGCCGGGCAGGCAATGCCAGGAAAAGCTGCAATTTTAATACAATAATTTTTAATTCTTAAAATGAAAATAATAATACTCGGCGCAGGCGGCATTGGAAGCATGGCCGGAGCCCTGCTTAGCAGGGAAAATGATGTTCTTTTGGTCGGAAGAGAAGCCCATGCCGATAAAATAAATAAGGATGGCCTGAAAATAAGCGGCTGCATCAACAAAAATTTCAAGGTCAAAGCCGCAACTGAAATAGTGGAGATGGATGAAGGTACACTGGTAATCCTATGCACAAAAGTTGTGGACAGCGAAGCGGCAATAAAAAAAATAAGGCATTTAATTAAAAAAAATAATATTATTCTTTGCCTTCAGAACGGGCTTGGAAGCGAGGATATTGTAAAGGGCATAGTAAAATGCAAAGTCATAAGGGGCATCACAACAGCAGGCACCACCTTTCTGGAAGCAGGAAAGGTAAGCTGCAGCAACATCGGGGATATATTTATCAAGCAGTCTGATGTTTCTGAAAAAATCTGCAGAATATTCAAAAAATCAGGCCTGCCGGCGCAGGTTGACAAAAATATCAAGGAAAGGATTTGGAAAAAAACTATTGTGAACTGCGTTATGAATCCGCTGACGGCGATATTTGGGGTTAAGAACGGCGCCTTATTGAAAGATACTGGCTTGATAATGCCAATAATCGATGAATTGCTTGCTGTTGCTGAAAAAGAGGACCTGAAATTTGACAGGAGGGAAACTTTTAGCATGGTAATAAAAATCATCAAGGACTCAGCCGAAAATAAAAGTTCAATGCTCCAGGATATTTTAAAGGGGAAAAAAACAGAAGTAAACTTTTTAAACGGGAAAATTATAGAGCTGGCAGAGAAGCATAAAATAAATGTGCCTGCGAACAAAATGCTTTTCAGCATGGTTAAATTTTTGGAAAATGATAAGCCTAGAGCAAAAAAATGAGCTGCTGAAGTTCTGGAAAGAGAATTTTGGGTTTAGGGAGATAGAGCTGAACGCTTTCAGGGATATACCAAGAGAGGATTTTGTGCATAGGGAGCTGAAAAGCAGGGCCTATGATGACACTCCACTGCCTTTATTAAGGGGAAAGACAATCTCGCAGCCGACAACCGTTATGATAATGACTTCCCTGCTTGAATTGCAGCCTGGGGAAAAGGTTTTTGAGGTTGGCACCGGCTCAGGCTATCAGGCAGCTATAATTGCAAGGATTGTAGGAAGCATGGGAAAGGTAATATCAACCGAAATAATACCGGAGCTTGTGCATTTTGCAAGGGAAAACCTGAAAAAGTCAGGAATGAGGAATGTTTTTGTTCTTGAGGATGACGGCTCAAATGGTATGCCCAATGAAGCGCCTTTTGACAAGATTATAATAACATCTGCATGTAGGGAGTTTCCAAAACCTTTGCTTGAGCAGCTCAAGCCCGACGGGATTATAGTGGGGCCTGTCGGCAGCCAGAATGAACAGGAGATGGTAAGGGGCATCAGGGATAAGAGCGGAAAATTGCAGCTGGAATTCTTCGGTCCTTTTCTTTTCACGCCCATGTACGGCAAATACGGCTTTGAAGTTTAGGCAAAAATTTAAATAAGGCATTTAATTCTGTTTCCCTATGAAAATAGGCAATGTCTTGGTTGTTTACACGAAATTCAACCTGAAAAGGCAGAAAAGCACGATAAGCGCAGTAAAGGCCGCCTTGGGAAAAAGCAGCATAAGAAACAGGCTGGTTGAAAGGACAAGGCTCAATAAAAAATTTTTTAATGATGCGGATTTGGTGATAGCTGTCGGCGGCGACGGGACTTTCTTGAGGGCAGCGCAATTCATATTTGATGAAACGCCTTTGCTCGGCGTTAATTCCGACCCCGAAAAAAAGGAGGGATTTTTTATGCAGGCAGCAGGAAATGATTTCAATAAAAAGCTGAAGAAAATCCTGAATAATAATTACAAAATAAAAAAATTGCACAGGCTTGAGGCTTTTATAGGCAATAAAAAAGTCCATGAGCTTGCCCTGAATGAGTTCTATATAGCGGCGGAAAGGCCTTACCTTACAGCAAGGTATCTTCTGTATGCAGGAAAAAAGAAAGAAAGGCAGAAAAGTTCCGGCATTTTGATTGCGACAGCAGCAGGAAGTAATGCGTGGCTGAAAAGCGCAGGCGGCAAAGTTTTGCCTTTAAATTCCGATAAATTTGAATACTTGGTAAGAGAGCCTTATTGCGGCAAGGTTTCCGCAAAATGCAAACTGGTTAACGGAGTTGTAAATAAAAACGAAAAATTGGGCATTGTATTCGAAGTTGGCAACGGAATTCTTGTTTCGGATTCATTGAGCAAAGAGTATAAGTTCAGGATGGGGCAGAAAGTTACAATACAAATGTCGAAAAAGCCCATTCACATGGTTTCTTTTGGCTGATTAGAATGGAATTAAGGGGAAAAATCTGGATTGACGGAAAAATATTTGATTTTGATGATGGTAAAATCCACATACTGGCGCATGCATTGCATTACGGCACAGCATGCTTTGAAGGCATACACAGCTATGAGGCGAAAAAAGGAGTCGGGATTTTCAGGCTTAAAGAGCATATAAGCCGGCTTTATGAAAGCGCAAAGGTTCTGGGCATGCAGTTGAGGTACTCACAAGGAGAAATCAAAAAAACAATTAAAAAACTAATTAAAATAAATAAAATAAAAGACGGCTACATAAGGCCATTGGCATTTTACGGCTTTGGCAGCCTGGATGTTTATCCAAAGAATATAAAGCCGAGCATTGCAATCATCGCTTTGCCCTGCAGCTCTGAAATAAAAAAGCCTATGAGGCTCATGACTTCGTCATACAAAAGGATTAATCCCGATGCTTCCAAATTCGGGGCTAAAATTTCCGGATTTTATGCTAACTCTGTTATGGCTATGCGCGAAGCAAGGCAAAAAGGCTATGACGAGGCCCTGATGCTTGACAGCAGCGGTTTTGTGGCGGAAGGGCCATCCCATAATGTGTTTATGGTTAAAAATGGAAGGATAATAACTTCTGACAGCAAAAGCATACTGCCAGGAATTACCCGGCTGTCACTTATGGAATTGGGCAGGGATTTGGGCTACAATGTTTCTGAGCAAAAAATTTACCTAGATGAAATAAAAACTGCAGATGAAGTTTTTTATTGCGGCACCTTGTCAGAGACCATCCCCATTGTGCAAATTGACAATGCAAAGATAGGCAATGCCAAAATAGGAAAAATAACTGGAATTTTAAGAAAAGAATTCCAGAAGATTGTCAGGGGAGAGAATAAAAAATACAAAAAGTGGCTTGAATATGTTTAAGGGTTTCTTGATTTAAAATTATCAAAAAATAAGCGGGAGGACGCGCTTGAAAATGGGCAGGATCCTCGCTATCAGTTAACCCTGAGCTTTTCTTGGCCCTGTTTTCTGTAAGCACCGATGCCAAAGGTTAAGGCTGCTTCCTTCCGGACCTGACCTATTTCCCAAAAACACCAGCCAAACAGGACAAAGCCTCATTGTCGAGCCCAAGACTGATAGTTTTGGAAAGTGCCTCTTTTCCAGCTTCACCCTGTGTAAAGCGTATTCACAGTTACAGGAGAGCGCTAACCTCCCAGCAAAGTCCTCCCATAAGAAGTAATGCATGGGGTTTTTTAAGGGTTTTGTTCCAGATGCACTATTAAACTGCTATATTTGCTTTGTATTTTTTATCGGCTTATTTAAATGTTGCGCAGTTTAATGTGTAACAAACAATATTACCCACTTCTTAAAAAGCATTGCAAGAAAACAGTATCTTTAGCTGAATTTACAGCAGTAGATATCATAACCGACACCTGCCGCCCATCCCCATGCTTCATTATGGCCGCGCATGTATTCATCTTCTGCGCACATAGCCCGTGATCCAATCTGTCCATAAACAATGCGGCAATTATTGGAAGGGCCGCCACTGTCAACATTATCAGCAAATCCTGCTGGTATGCCTGAAATCTCGCCCCATGAAGTGCCATCTTTTACATAAGCAGGCACGGTAGGGTCGCTTTCAGAAGTAATTCCCATCTGGTCGCCGTCGCTAAGCCCAGCAGGCACGCTTGTCAGCAATGACCAAGGTATTGAGCCTACCTGTAAGACTCCATTCTGGAAATACCAGTCCCAATTATTGTCAAGATTGTTATAAACGCCTGAATAATCAGGATGAACCATAAATGTCCCGTAATTAGTGCCTCCGCTTTTGAAGTTTATCCCGCTCCATCCGTTTTTTGAGCCGTCAATTGTCAAAGCGCCATAATTGCTGGTGGAGCCAGAGCCGAATATGCTTCCTGAAAGCTTTATGTTTCCAGCAACATCAAGCTTTTGCGTTGGAGCTGTTGTCCCGATGCCGACGTTGCCTGTAGGAAAAACAACCCTATTATTGCTCCCCCCATCAGCATAAACTCCAAGATATTCCGCCGCAATACCATTATTCGCGACAGTCAGGCTAAACGGGTGATTGGAGTTATAGAGGGCTTGCAAGGTCGTGTAGTAATTGGCTGGATCTGAATTTGTTTCCAATCTTAATTGCGCTGAGTTTGATTTAACCGTGAGGGGATTACTTGGACTCGCAGTCCCAATCCCGACATTTCTGCTTGCATCAATTGTAAGCGCCCTTCCAACTCCCGTTCTGTCAATGTAAAAATACCCTGAAGAGTCCCTTCCCATGCCCCACAGATTTGTATTCCCTGAATAAAAGTCAATTGCAGCCCAGCCCGTTCCAACGCCCTTTATTGCCAAAGCTGTAGAACTAGCAGGATTTCCAATTGTAGCAACACCTCCTACTAAGCTTAAAGTTTCTGCTTCATCTATTATCTTATTATTATTCTCATCAACGCTTGTGATGTCAGTATCTGATTTTGCAACCTGCTGCAACGGATGCCATGATTTTGTTGTGTCTACAACGGCGTTTGCCCCCAATACAAGAAGGATTAATGCCAAGCCCAATAATGGAATATAGAATAATCTTTTATTGGAATCTGCCTTAACCTCCATTTTGCCTCTTTTTGAATTTATGCAGTTATTACTCTTATTATTGTTTATATTTTTTTCTATTTTATTTTCTATTATACCCAACTGAAAAAGATATTAGTGCGGATAAAAGCGTACAAAACAGAAATATTTATTAACTAAACATACTCTGGTTTCACTTGGGGGTAAAAATTTCAGCTATAATCTTCTTAGGCACTGGCGGCGACACTTATGTTGTAGGCAAGCAGATAAGGGCTTCCGGAGGCATTATCCTCCAGATAAATGAAAACCAGTTCCACATTGACCCTGGACCTGGCAGCCTGCTGATGGCAAAAGAAGTTGGCGTTAATCTAAGGGCAAATACCGCCTTGTTTGTAAGCCACAATCATTTGAACCACTGCAATGATGTCAATGCTGTTATTGACGCAATGACTTACGCCGGCTTTGACAAAAAAGGGGTTTTGATAGCAAATAACACTGTGGTAAACGGCAGCCAAAGCTACAGGCCAATTTTGCAGGAATACTATAAGAACTGCCTGGAAAGGTACATTGTGCTGAATGCAGGCCAAAAAGTGGGCATCAACGAAGTTGAGATCATGGCCTTGAAGGCAAGGCACTCCGAGGAAAATGCCATCGGCTTCAAGTTTTTCACGCCGCAATTCACTTTAAGCTACAGCGGCGACACGAAATACAATGCGGAAATCGCCGATCAATACCAGAACTCCAATATACTGATTTTAAATGTCCCTTACTTAAAAAAAGAAAAAGACAATGACGGCTTAAGCAAGGAAGATGCAGTAAAAATAATAAATGCTGTAAAGCCCAGACTGGCGATAATAACCCATTTTGGAATGGATTTTGTGAAAGCAGATCCTTTGTATGAAATCAGGGAAATACAAAAGGAGACAAGCTGCCAGGTAATAGCGGCAAAAGACGGAATGGTTGTAAATCCCTTAAGCTACTCTGTTGAGCAGGGCCAAAGAACGCTGATTGGATTTAAGGAGGAAAAAAGAGGGGTTCATGTAAGGTTCGAGGAAAAGGTAAAGGAAGTTGATGAGATTCTCGAGGAGAAGCAGACAAGCTTAGAGGAAGCGGAAGATAAAGAATTTCAATAGTTATTTGCTATTTTTATACTTATTCATGTGTATAAATAAGTATGATTTTAACAGATATTGATTCAAAAAACCAATAAATTATTAAAAAAATAGCCAAATAACAAAAAACCCGACAAAACACCCAATGCTCAGGTAAGGCATTGCCGGATAAAACTTGTCTTTCTTGCCTTTTATCAATAAAAACAGCAAGGCAATTGTTGTGAAAAATGGTATAACCAAAGATTTTAGGAAGCCTATAATTTCCGGATTTGTCAGCATCAGGTCTTTCATTACCACTCCTGCAAATATTAGCGGAAACCCTATGTCCCCGCCGCCGAGAACCGCTATCCTGCCTTTTGTTGGCGTTAGATTTCCTTTGGGTATATCCTCTTTTGGCAATTTTTTGTAGGGAACCAAAAGCCCTGCAAATATTTTGCTTTTCGCCTGGAATTTTGCAAGCTTTATCATGTGCCTTGTTTTAAGCACTGCGATAATATCATAAATTGAGATTAAAATCAGCAGCATGAAAGCCGCAAATATATTGACTATAGGGACGAATATGGCTGCCAATCCGCCATAAACAAAGATTTCAGTCAGGTTCTGCGTTATAATATTTGGCCTGTAGATTTTCGCCAGAGTTGCTATTAATGCAGCCAAAGCTGCAATTGCTTGGGGCATGAAAGCAGATAACGCAATGCCTAAAGTAATCCATACCGCGAGGAAAAACCAGAATTTCCACAATTTGAATACTTTGTATTTTATCAAAATCAGGAAAATCGCAGTTCCGATTAAGACTGCAGCTATAATCCAGATAAAAGAAGTGCTTTCCTCAACTTCAGGCCTTTCAAGATTGTAAGGCAACTGCTTGAATTCAACTTTGCCCGTTTCAATTATTTTTTCATGGTCTATATACCGGTTGGTTATCGCCAAACCAATAATCTGAGTTATTAGGAAAATCCCGACAAGCAGAATCGTTACTTTCAATGTATGCTTCATCTTTTTATCTGTTTTTTGAATGTATTTAAATGTTTGTTATAAATCTGAAGTGCCAGATGCGTCATAGTTTTTTGTTGCTGTCGGACAAAACCGCATAAAACAATAAATTTATTAATGATAAATTAAAAAATACATAATATGGATGTTTTTGAATGCATAAGGACAAGGCGCTCTGTCAGGAAATTCAAGGACAAGCAGGTTCCATGGGACAACGTAGTTACAATAATGCAGGCCGGCAAATACGCGCCTTCTGCAGGGAATTTGCAAAACTGGAAGTTCATAATTGTCAAGAGCGATGCAAAGAGGAAGGCAATCGCAAAAGCCTGCCTTGATCAGGAATGGATGGAAACCGCGCCAGTATATATTGTTCTTGTTGGCGAGCCTGAAAAGGCTGAAAGGTACTATGGCGCAAGGGGAAGAAGGCTTTACACAATACAGGCCATTGCCGCTTCGATACAGAATATGCTGCTTACAGCGCATTCTCTGGGGTTGGGGAGCTGCTGGGTCGGGGCTTTTGACGAAGATGAGATAAGAAGAATTTTGCTGCTGCCAGAGGTTGTTGATGTTCACGCTGTTGTTGTCATAGGCTATGCGGATGAAAAGCCGGAAATGCCGCCTAAATACAGAATCGAGCATATGATGTACTTTGAAAAATGGTGGGGCAGGGTTGAAGGGCCAAAAACCTTTATCGGCTGGTGGAGCCTGTACAATAAAAGGATTGTTGATGAGACAAAAAAGCTTGCAAAGAAGACTGCGAAAAAGGTAGGGGATAAGGTCAAGGAAAAAATCCAAAAACGATAAGCTCTTCTTAAAAATAACTTACTTCTTCTTCATATTTTAAAAAAAAGAAAAAATCCCCTTTCGCAAGGGGATAAAGCCTTCATTGTTAAAACGTTGGGGGTGGTTTTAAAGAATGAAGGCATAGAAAAAATGCCTCATGTTGCCATAAGGCTCACCACAAAGACTGAAGGGGTGATCATTCAATGATTTCTATGCCAAGCTCTTCGGTAATTTCTTGGACCTCCGCACTTGGTTTTAAGTGTTCGACTTTGCCCAAAATCCACGGGCTCGTAACACCCGTTATAATTGTCATGACAGTTATCCTTCCTGCCATGTCATTCTGAACACGGGCACCCCAGATAACGTTTGCATCCGCATCTAAGCTCTCTGTTACAAGCTCTCCCACGCGGTTTATGTCATCCAGAGTCATATCAGGGCCTCCGCATACATGTATCAAAGCTCCTGTAGCTCCCCTGTAGTTTATGTCAAGCAGTGGATTTTGCAGCGCTCCTTTAACAGCCTCTTCAACCTTGTTTGTTGTATCTGAAGCTCCAACACCTATAGCGGCAACTCCGCCGTTTTTCATTATAGCCCTGACATCCGCATAATCCAGATTAACCAGGGAGGGAATTGCTATTGTTTCTACAATGCCCTTTATCATGCTTGCAATCAATTCATTCGCAACTGCAAATGCCTGCTGTATTGGCAAATTGCCTGCGATGGTTACAAGCCTGTTATTGTCAATAACTATCACTGTATCGGATGTTGTTCTTAATTGCTGCAGCCCGAATTCCGCTTTATCAACTCTGGCCCTTTCAATTTTGAATGGCATTGTCACAGTTCCTATCACTATCGCACCAGTATCACGCGCAACTTGCGCAACTATCGGCGCTGCTCCGGTTCCGGTGCCTCCTCCCATGCCTGCGCAAACAAAAACCATATCAGAGCCCTTCAAGCATTCTTTAACTTCCTGCAGGCTCTCTTTTGCAGACTCAGCCCCCTTTTCAGGATATCCTCCACATCCTAATCCTTTTGTAACGCCTTTTCCCAGCAAAAATTTCCTGTCGGCGCTGATTAAATCCAAATGCTGCTTATCGGTGTTGCAGGCTATAATCTCAGCACCTTTGATTCCTTTGTTATAAAGCCAGCCCACCATGTTGTTGCCTGAGCCGCCAACACCAATAATTTTTATGTTCGCCTGGCCAACCAATCCCTCATAACTCTTTGTTTCAGCCTTTAGGGCATTCTCCACCAAAAAATTCATTTTCTTTTCCCCCTTTTTGTGGTTTTTGGAATATATATCTTAACATAAACATTAGAGTACCAAAATATTTATATTCAAGTTGTTTATATTCCACTCTCAGAAAAAGCTTAAACGCCAAACAAGCTTTTTAAGTCATTAACAGCCTTATAAGTGCTTAGAACTTATATACGCTTTAAAACACGCCAGTTAAGCACGCTTTTTCGCCAAAAAAAGCCTGCTTCATGAGTTTTTCGCCAAAAAAACTCATTATGACTATTTTTTTAATTTATCTCTAACTGGTTTGTCAGTATTTAAATATTTCTAAAGTATAAAATATATTTTTTAGTATACTAGTTCTCAAAAATGGATAAGATTTTTATAATTTCAGGCATTTCTTCAGCTTATGGCACTTTATCTAATCGGCATAGGGCTAAATGATGAGAAGGATATCAGCCTAAAAGGCCTGGAACTGATAAAGAAATCAGATTTTGTTTATCTGGAAGCTTACACTTCCAAGCCGAATGTTCCATTAAATTATCTGGAAAATCTCTACAATAAAAAGATAATTTTAGCTGACAGGAATCTGGTTGAGGTTGAAGCTGAAAAAACTATTTTAAAGGAAGCAAAATCAAAGAATGTTTCCTTTTTGGTTGCGGGGGATATTTTTGCCGCAACAACACACATTGACTTGTTCTTAAGGGCAAGAAAATCAGGAATTGAAGTGAAAGTGGTGCATAACGCCTCAGTGCTTACCGCAGTTGGTGTTACCGGGCTGATGCTTTATAATTTTGGCAAAACGACAAGCATTCCATTGCACAACGAGGATATAGAAACCCCTTATGATGTTTTGAAGCTGAACCAGAAAAACAGCATGCATACTTTGTTTATTCTTGACTTGAAGGAAAATGAGAATAGCAGCTTGACTGTAAATGATGCTATAAGGTATTTGCTGAGAATTGAAATAAAAAGAGGGGAAAGGGTTTTTAGCAATGAGGCCATGTGTGTTGGCTGCGCAAAGCTTGGCAGCTTAGATCAGATAATAAAAGCAGGAAAAGCCTCGGAGCTGCTGAAGCATAATTTTAAGAATGGCCTGCATTGCCTAATTGTTCCTGCAAAAAAGCTGCATTTCATTGAGGAAGAGGCTTTGGGGCTTTATAGGTAGATTTCGTTTCTAAATAGGTTAATTTTATAAATTAATTATCATAACGCTGCTTTACAGCCCCGTGGTGTAGCGGTCAAGCATCGTGCCCTTTGGAGGCATGGACGGCAGTTCGAATCTGCCCGGGGCTATTTTTACGAAAACTTTAAATAATAAGTTCAGTTAGTTATTATATAATTGGGAGTGTTGATATGGCAATCTTTTATTGGGTTATAGGGGCAGTAGTTATATTTTTCTTCTTTGCGGGGATAAGAATAGTTAGACCTGTAGAAAGAGGCCTTATTGAGAGGCTTGGAAGATATAAAAGGTTTGCAACGCCTGGATTTAACTGGATTATACCGATAATTGACAGAATGATTAAAATCAATATAACTGAAAGAATGGTAAATGCTGAGCCTCAAGAGATTATTACAAAAGACAAGCTTAATGCAAGAGTTGATGCGCAAGTTTACTTCAAAGTCAAGGACAATGAGAATTCTGTTAAAGACTCGCAATACAATGTTAACAGCTATGAAGACCAGATTGTAAGTCTGGCAAGAACTACATTAAGAAACATAATAGGAACTTTATCATTAAATGACGCCAACAGCGGAAGGGACAAAATCAACCAGGAGCTAATGGGCACATTGCTCAAGGAAACAAAAAGCTGGGGGATTGATGTTGTAAGAACTGAATTAAAGGAGATTGACCCTCCAAAGGATGTACAGGAAACAATGAACAAGGTTGTAAAGGCAGAGAACGAAAAAATAGCTGCTGTTGATTATGCAACTGCCACAGAAACAAGAGCCGATGGAGAGAGAAGGGCTGCGATAAAGATGGCTGAAGGAGCTTCAAAGGCTGTTGAGATTGAAGCAAAAGCAAAGGCCGAAGCTATAAGATTAGTCAACGAGTCAGCGGACAAATACTTCAAAGGCAACGCTCAGTTATTGAAAAAGTATGAAGTGACTGAGGCAAGCCTGAAAGACAATGCAAAGATCATACTTACAGAGAAAGGCATCCAACCAGTTATTATTTTTGGGGATGAAAAAGTTGTTCCTTTGAATATTAAGAAAGGGAAAGAGTAGAGTTCATTTCAACAAAAACATTTATAAACAACCAAACATTCCAATTTATTGAAAGATAGCGTGGTGAAAGCTCCGCTATACTGGATACAAGAAATCTTGTTCTCCAGTTAAATAAATATAATAAATTGCGAGCCAATGAGCGAGCGTAAAATTTGCCGAACGCATATTTAATCTAAAAATAAGCAAGAAAATAATTTTCAAAAAATGGCGCGAATGTATTCAAGGAAGAGGGGAAAAAGCGGCTCCAAGAAGCCGATTAAAAAGGCAATGCCCACCTGGCTTAGGTACAAAGCCAAGGAAATCGAGCTGTTGATAGTGAAATTTGCAAAAGAGGGAAAAAGTGCTTCTGAGATAGGCCTGATTTTGAGGGACAGCTACGGCATTCCTTCTGTGAAATTGATCTGCGGCAAAACCATAACAAGCGTAATGAAGGAAAAAAACCTGCTGCCTGAAGTGCCTGATGACTTGATAGCCCTGATAAGAAGATCTGTTCTGATAAGAAAGCACATTGAAGTAAACAAGGAGGACCAAACCGCAAAAAGAGGCCTCACCATAACGGAATCAAAGATAAAGAAGCTTGTGAAATACTATAAGAGAGAGGGAAAACTGCCATCAGAATGGAAATACGACCCTGCAAGAGCAGGTTTCTTTATGAAATAGGCAAGGCCTGAAAGGCGCCTGGGCAGCAAAACCCATTATTGCCTTAAATCTTTTTTTATAAAATCATAAATCTGAGGGAACTTTCCAATATCAAGTAGCTGTTCATGTAAAACTTTAAGGCTGGAACAGCTGCCATTCACATAAAAGTTTTCTGCATACGGCAATTCTGCATTTGCCCTTGTCACAATTCCGTCGCCATCTTCGCCGCCAGTGTTGCATCCTGTTCCGACAACCACATATAATTTTGCACTTTTTGGGGTTTTCGACGGGTCATTTAGCTTTTTTATGAAGATGCTGTCTTTAGCCATGTCGCCACACTCCTTATTTTCACCCAATATGGGGCAAAAACCGCTTACAGCTCCGGAAATGCCTTTGTTAGGCGTCCCAAACATTATCAGCTTGTGGACGCTTTGTTCCCCGAATATCTGCATATAGCTTCTTGCCACAAGACCTCCCATGGAATTAGAGAAGATTATCACTTTTTCCCTTCCTGTCCTGAACTTCAGAAGGTCTACAAGCTCTTTTAGCCTTAAAGCGTATGTTTCTATATTTTCACTTTTTTGCTGGGACACAACATAGCCCCCAATATCATAATAGCTTACAAGATAATAGCTGCCCTTAACGGAAATCGGCTTTGAGGACAAGCCCCATTCTCCCCTGTTTACTTCAGAATAGTTGGAAACAGGGGTTATTGTCCCGGCGCTTAAATAGCCGTCTTCCTCAAGCCTTGATATTAATTTGTTGAAAGCGTCCAAGGAATAATCCGGAGAATTGTCGCTGTTCAATGCGTGGCCATGAATGAAAAGTATAGGGTACAAGGCCGGGTCTTTTCTGCAGGATTCCTCCTGGCAGCATGGCCTGCATTCCCCAAAAATACAGCATACGGGGTAATTATCCGACAGAGATACGTCAATTCTCGAGCTGAAGTTTTTCTTTTCAGGGATTGGAACCTTGCCAATGCTGGTTCTGTTCCCGTAGTATTCCGAAAGATTTAATTCCGGGGTTATGGCGCAGTAATCATTATAGTATTTTATTGACTGATTTGTCAGGTTCAGGCTTATCAATGATAAAATCTCGCTTTCTGAAAATTCCCCGTAGTCTGAATCCTCTATCAAAGGCGTTTCATTGTAAGCCGAAAGCATCCCAAGAAGCATATTCAGGGAAAAATTCTGGTTTTGGCTTCCCGGGCTCAGGCTTTTTATTTCATTATAATGCCTGTTTTTTATCATGCCGATTTTTTTATTTTTTATTTTCTCTGCTATGGCAATAACTTCCCTCATGTTTACGTAATTTTTCATCAGGTTGCCTGATATGTTATTTTCAATTGATTGCAGTCCTTTTATTTCATTGAAAGAGCTGCAAAATGAAGCTATCTTTCCGTCGTCGACATCAAAGAATTCATCTTTTATGGAAGAAAGGTTTCTCCTATCGAGGCATATTCCCTTAATATCGCAAAGAATATCCTCTTCAAGGGCTGAGTAATAAAATCCGGCAGTATATGCTTCTATAAATCTGTCTTTTGATCTAGCTGTTATCCCGCTGAATGATTTTTCGGCTTCGTTGATGCTCTTTTCAACATAGCTGTAGTTGGAAAATGTGTTTTGCCTTATTTCATTTTTTATCTTTTCAACTGCCCTTAAAGCCGAATTATGCTCCTCAAGGATTTTTCCCGAGCCGGGCCTTAGGCCGAATAACAGGGTTTGGTTCAGTTCCCTCAGATTGGCCTCTATTTCATCAGCCTCCTCTGCCAAGGTATTGTGCATCTCAAGTACAGACTGCATCCTGCTGCTGACGCTGCCTAGTTCTTCCGATATTTCCTGGAGCCTTGCTTCGTAGCCCTGGCCGTAAAGCTCGGAAAGGTATGGGTAATTCTGGCTCGACCATACTCTCCTAAGATTTTCTGTTTCCAGCACAATGCTGCTGTATTTCTGGTTCAGGATATCTTTTTCCCTGCTTATCTCGTTGAGGTTTATATTGAATGCCAATTCAAAAAACTGGCCATTAAGCTCCTGAATCCCTATATCAATTTCTGAAATTCTCTTAAGCACTTTTTCCAGGTCTTCCTTCAGGCTGCTTTTCAAAAACCTCTCATATGCCGACAGGTCATAATTTAATGTGACAAAGGATGCTTTTTGCCTCTTTAACTCGTCTGTCAGGCAATACCACGTCCTTATATTATTGCAGGCTACACTAAACCTGTATATTTTCTGGCCGCTTCCAACGGAATCTATTGACAGGTTATAGCCTTTTGAAAACCTTTTCTGGGTGCCTGAGCCTACAGAATAGCCCTCTTCAATAAGTCTTGATGAGGATATGTCATAAAACTCGTAGCTGCAGCGGCTGTCGCAAAAAAAGCTGTTTTTCACTTCCACATTGAATGTAACGCCGGGTGTTTCATTATAAAGTACGCTCAATGAGATGTCATTGGGATTGAGGCTTATTGAAAGGTCCTCTGTTATCAAAAAATGCAGATTCAGCCACAGCCTATAGCCGCCGAACAATGCAAATATGGCAAGAGCTATGACAACGGCTATAACGGCCTTTTTGTGCTTGCCAAGAAAATCCTTCATATTACTTAGCTTATTTTTTGAGGTTTTCTCTTTCTTTGGGCTGTTTTCTTCTGTTTCTTCTTTTTCCGGCATTTTAAGTATATTTAATCAAAATCTGTGAATCCAGCGATATCTTTTTAAACTTTTTAATCTTTGCCTTTTCCATGCAATATGGCAAGCTAGTCGAATTTTACGAGGAACTTGGCAAGACTACAAAAAGGCTGGAAAAAACGCATATAATTTCTGAATTGCTTAAGCAGACTCCCGCTGAGGATTTGCCAGTTATAATGCTTCTCCTGGAAGGGCGCCTGTTTCCGAGCTATGATGCCAGGGAAATTGGCGTCGCCTCGAGGATTATTTTAAAGGCAATAAGCGCCGCATCAGGGATTGAAGCCGGCAGGATAGAGAAAGAATGGAAAAAAACAGGGGATTTGGGCCTGGTTGCTGAAAATCTGATAAAGGCAAAGAAGCAAGCGACTTTGCACAGCCAGGAATTAACTGTAAAAAAGGTTTTTTTGAATCTCAGGAAGCTTGCCGAGCTTGAAGGCTCTGGAACTGTTGAAAGAAAAATTCAATTAATTTCCGAGCTATTGACATCGGCAAAGCCAAAGGAGGCAAAGTACATAGTAAGGACAATCTTGCAGGTTTTAAGGGTGGGTGTTGGGAGCGGCTCTGTAAGGGACGCCATAGTATGGGCGTTTTTTTCTGGTGAGATAAATTTAAGGTATAATAAAGAAGAAAACAGCATGGAAATAGGAAACAGGGAAGAATACAAAAGGCACATTGACGCTGTGCAAAAAGCATTTGATGCCACGAATGACTTTGCTCTGGTTGCAGAGGCTGCCAAAACAAAAGGCCTTAGCGGCCTGAACAGCATCGGCCTCTTAGTCGGAATTCCGATAAAGGTCATGCTCGCATTGAAAGTCGATACTGCCGAGGAAGGCTTTGAGAGAGTCGGGAAGCCTGCTGAGCTGGAATTCAAGTATGACGGCTTCAGGATCCAGGCGCACAAGAAAAACAACGAGATAAAGCTGTTTACAAGGCGCCTGGAGAATGTTACAAACCAGTTTCCTGACGTTGCCGAATACATAAAAAAGCACGTGAAAGGAAAAGAGTTCATCATTGACAGCGAAGCTGTCGGCTACAGCAACAAGACAGGAAGGTACCTTCCTTTTCAAAGCATCTCCCAGAGGATAAAAAGGAAGTATGATATTGAAAAAATGTCAAAAGAGTTTCCGGTTGAGCTGAATGTTTTTGACATCATCTATCATGACGGAAAAAATTACCTCAATGAGCCCTTTGAAAGCAGAAGAAAGCTGCTTGAAGGGATTGTAAGCCAAGAGAAGAAAAAAATCGTGCTGGCAAAAAGCTTGATTGCATCCAATGCAAAGGAAGTTAAAAAGTTCTATGAGGAGGCCATTAAGCTTGGGAACGAGGGATTGATGCTCAAGGCATTGAATGCTCCTTACAAGCCCGGCGCCAGAGTCGGTTATATGGTGAAATACAAGCCTGCAAAGGAAACATTTGACCTGGCTATAATAGCAGCTGAATGGGGCGAGGGCAAAAGGGCTAAATGGCTCAGCAGCTATACAATTGCGTGCACTGACAACGGCAATTTTTTGGAAATCGGCAAGGCAAGCACAGGCCTTAAAGAAAAAGATGAAGAAGGCCTTAGCTTTAATCAGATGACAAAGCTGCTCAAGCCTTTAACTTTATCAGAAAAGGGCAAGGAAGTTGCAGTAAAGCCTTCTATAGTTATAGAAGTCGGCTATGAAGAAATACAAAAAAGCCCCACTTACAGCTCGGGTTTTGCATTGCGCTTTCCAAGAGTAATAAAGCTAAGAGATGATAAAGGCCCTGAAGATGCGACAACATTGGCCATGATTAAAGATTGCTACAATAAGCAGAAGAAGTAGAAATGCCCCTAAGGGAAGATAAACAAATTTGTTAAAAATTGTGGTTCCTATTTCTCAATAGAATATAAAACTATTTGAAGAATCTCAAATCAGCATTTTAGGTTAGATGGGATATCCGTTGAAGTGTTTGTATCCCAATATATCTCAGTAAATTCCGAAATCTTCGCAGTACCTTACACCAGTATATCTAGTTGACAACGGATCAACCCGCTTTACGCAACAAAAAGGGTTAGGGGAACCTGGGGGATCGTAAGCACAGCGCAAAATATAGCTCCTGCTGAGGTTGTTATTGTTTTCATTAGATTCGCTTATAACTGAAGTTGCGTCAGCTATGCCGTAGAAAGTAAACTTTTGTTCAGTTGGTGTTCCATCAAGAAGAGGCAATGGTATAGGAATGTTCATGAAATGAACAGTGTATACCTCTCCAGTACCTGCCTGTAGTGGATTTACTATAATTCCTATACTTATTCCACCTGCCAAATTATAATAAGTTGTTGAAGCACTTTGAAACGTATTAGTATCCTTAGTATATAATACAAACGCTGCTGATTTAACCCCACCTAGCGAATCACCTTGCACACCTGCCTCAAGAATAGACTCTTTGGCTCTAGTACCACCAACATTGCCGACGCCTATACCTACCTGCATACTTGCTAATAGCGTAGAATTTTCTCCATATTTATACTCAATAGATTGCAAATTTGACCCATAAGGCACCAAATCAGGCTTTTTTGAGCCGCCGCCACGAACAGCGCTTCCGGTCCCAGAAGGAATCCCGTTGGAAATTATCATCACAATTGCAATTAAAACAATAAAAGAAATTAGAATTATAGTATTATTTTTTGGTTTAATTCCTTTGCTATCTTTTTTGCTGCTCTCTTTTTTCGGCATTTTTATTGAAATTTTATATGCTTATGATATTATTGGCTGAAATCTTTATAAATATTTCCATTTGAATTTAGATATTTTTAAGTATGCCCCTACTGGGTAGCGGAAATCATAGATTTCCTGAACCCATCGGGTCATTCGTTTTGCTCATGCCCCTACTGGGAATCGAACCCAGGTCTTAAGGTCCGCAACCTCATATTCTGATCCACTAAACTATAGGGGCGCAACATAACTAATTCAGGATGGTTTATAAACATTATTGCGCATAAATAATTAATTACTTTATAATAGTGACAAAATAGAAAGATTTAAATATGAGTATGATGGAATATTATTAGTATGGTAGAGGTAGGAAGAATAGTCAGAGATTTGGAAACTGTGAGAGAGCATTTACTTAGAACTGGAGCTAGGCCAGAAGTTGTTGACGCATTTAACAGAACTTTTCTACTTGACACTTTAAACACAGATGTCCTATCCAGATTTGCATTTTATGGGCTACTGAGACGAACTATAGAAAATTATATTGAAGGGAATTTAATAATAGAACGCCAGGATAGAAGAAAACTGAATGGTGGCGATAGAGTCAATCTTAGGGGTAAAGCCAAAGAAGATAGAAGAGCCGAAAGAATAGAGGTTACAAGTGACATGATAGATGTAGCTATGTTTGATTTAGGCCGTTTTAAATTTTATAATGACGAATTTGGGGAATTAGTTGGAGATTTGCTTCTAGCAGTTGTAGGCGGAATGATTAGCAAGAACCTAAGGCCGTATGACGCCACCACAGCACCAGTGGATTATGAATCTCTTTTGAGAAACATAGGCAGTGGGGTTGCAAGTAGGGAAAAAGGTGATGAATATAGGGCAATGATAGTCGGGACAAGACAGCATAAGACAATAATTAACCGTATTCTTAAAAATGTCAGAAAGGAAGCCATAGAAGAGGCTTATAAACAAGTTAAAGGAAATCCAGAATTGATTAATTTGTTTAGAGGTGATTCTTACGCAGAAAAAGAAAGTAACCTAGAGAAGTTTTACAGAGCACAAAAGACTATGCCAATAGTGTTAAGGGTAGGGTATGCCATACTAAAAGACATTGAAAAAGAAGTTGAAAGAACTGAGCGCGCCAGAGACCCTGAGAACCTAGCTACCCGCTTGATAGTGGCAAGCACGGATACACAAGAAGCTGTTAAGATGAGCGGTGATTTGGGAAAAGTTTATTCTTATCAAGATTTAAAGAATGGAAAAATTGGGGGTAAAACGACAAGCCACATGCCTCCAAATTTAGTTGAGATGGTTCAAAGGTATGGTGGTGAAGTTTTTCACCGTAGAGTTCTTGATGAAATTCGAGCCTCTCATCCTGACGCTTACAGATTGTTAACAAGAAGAACTGGTTGATGTTGATAATAGTAAAATTAACTCAATAATCCACCAGGCTGATCTGCCCTTTCCTTTTTCCAGATGGAATTTCTTTTATTTCCTCTCCTACCTGCTTCTTCACATTCAAAGCGACTTTTTCTCCCAGAATCTGCACTAACTTTAAAAAATCTGCCTTCTTAACATCCCCGATATCCTTGATCTTGTTGTTGTACAATTTCCTTGCCCTTACTCTTCCAATCTGCTCAAGCCTCAATAAGGGCAGCAATTCCTCTCTGACGCCATACTTCATTCTCAGCCTCAGCTTCGCAATTTCCCTGATCAGGCTTTGGTAATGCAAAATTCTTGATATTTCCTCAGAGGAGTAAAGCAGCCAGTCGGCATTGTCCAGCTTGACCCTTAATTCGCCAGGCCTTAGGTTGTACTGCTCGAGCAGAAACTCCTCGTCTTTCTCATCGGTCCAGTCGATAAACATCAATGCTGTTTTAATGCTGTTCAAAAAGTCATCATATTCGGGCTCGTACATGGAAGGCTCATGCTCAAGCAGAAAACTTTCGTGCTTTATCAATTCCTCCTGGATTTTCTCATTTTCTTTTGCGCCAACCCTGAGCAAAGGCCTCATTTCAAGTGTATGGCATGCCATCTGCAAAAGGGAAAATTCATTTATTTTTTTGTCAGAGGCATTCCTCAGGCAGCTTATGATGAAAAAAGCAGTCAAGGGGTCAATGTAAAGCTCTGCAACTCTTTTGCCCATTACTGTCGCCCTTATCTCCTCATTTTCAAATTTATCAGCATCCCTGAATTCATTTTTCTTCCTGGCTATAAATTCCCATTCTTCCAGCAAATCCAGCATTTTTGATATTATCATTTCAAGCTTTCCAAAATCCCTGAACTGGTAGGCCCAGAATGTCCTCTCAAAAAAATCCATTATCTGGCTTTTGTTTCTTGTGAAATCAGCCGCAATCAGGCTTAATAGGTATGTCCTTAACACAGGCTCGACAGCAAGCTTCGAGTAAATATCCTCAGGCTCGCCCAAAATGTACATCTCGTAAATCTTGTTTTTTTCACCTTCGCTGCCTGCAATTGCAATTGCCTCTCCTGTTTTGTCAAATTTAGGCCTGCCAGCCCTTCCTGACTGCTGCAGATATTCCAGAACAGGTATCCATGCCAATCCTCTTGGGCTGTATCTCCTCAAATCCTTAATAATGACCCTGAATGCCGGAAGATCAACTCCATACGCCAATGTTGGGGTTGCGCAGATAATCTTGATTAAGCCGTTCCTGAAGTTATTTTCAATCAGCTCCCTTTGCTTTGAAACCAGGCCGGCATGGTGAAAAGCAATTCCTTTTTTTATGCAGTAAGCCAGCCTTTCGCACTGCTTTGTAGGCCTAGAAAGGGCGTTAAGTATGCCGTCAGAAATTCTCTCTAAATCCGCATTGCCCACCTTTATGCTCTTGGCTATTTCCTCAGCGGCTTTTTCAGCGCTCCTCTTGGTATTTGCAAAAACTATAGCCTGCTTTCCCAGATTAATCGTGTCCAAAGCCAGGTTTGTAACAGAATTATCGCTATGATTGGGTATTTTTTTATTGCCCATTAAATAAAGAAGCTATCAGAAATTTATAAAGCTTGTGGATTAAATTATCAGTTAAGAATGTATAACTACTCTATAAAATTGACACAATTCCACATTTTTATTTGATGAATTAAGAAGTTGGGTCTGATACTCTACCTATAAACAGAATTGTATTATTTTCACGTTCTTGAATTATGAAGATAAAAGGATGGTCTGCACGAAAAATTGGTGTTGGTGGTGGGATCGATATAATTCCAATAACAACTGCTGTTGCAGCTGCTGCTTCTGTGCCTTCCTCATTCACATCAACAAATGCCTGATGGATAACATCGCTAATAACAAGGTCTTTTTTTCCATCAATTCCAGAAAAATCCGCTTCTAGTGGATCAAATGATGATAAGATTCCCATTTCTTTAAGATTTTTAGAGAGAAAATATTTACTATCAAAAGTAAACCGAGGTATAAAAACATCAACGTTTTGTTCTTTCAACTTGGTAACCCATTCAGTAAATTTAACTGTGGAAAGAGAGCTTTCAACTTTTTCTAAGTCATCATTTTTTGGAAGTAGGATTATCATCGATAAATTGTTTCCTTCATACAGCAATTCAAGAATCTGCGATTCATCTGTTTCTGCATAATTGAATCTTGACTCTGTATACCTCATAATTGGCACTATTACAGTTTTTTCATTATTCACCTTAAATTCTTCATCCTTGGTTTCTTCTTTATCAAATTGTACTAGCCAGTTTGCTTTAAAGTAAATTGCATTTGTAAGTACCAATCTTGTCGCGGCATCAAGAACGCCTACTGGAATTAAATCCTTAATCTTATCATTAGTTTTATCTTCTACCCATTTATTTATTGTCTGCCGAGCTTCTTCAGTCGCTTTTATGAAATCAACAAGATTAGCGCTTGCATCATAATATTTTTGCAATACATTAACATATTCATCTAAAATTCCAAAATCTTTTTGTACCCAAAATGCATTTGCAGTGCTAAGATTATATTTACTGTCCTTGCTATTTATTTTACTGTTAAGTTCTACATATGACAATCTAAGCAAGCCATAATCCTCTGGAAAATGCAATGTTCTTGCAATCTCATTTGCAGTCTCTCCACGTGCTCCTTCATATGTCATTGCAAGTGCTGCAGTAATGCTCCATGGAGAGAAAAAGATATTCCCTTCTTCCTCACTTAATTTTGAATAAAGATCAAAAGCAAATTGATTATTAGAGTCTGAAATGCCACTAAAATTTACTGTAATTGCTTTGTTATCTTTCTTTGCGGGTAATTCATGCTCTATAGATTGATTTTTAGCAGCGGATTCACGTTTCTCTAGAGGAGCAATTTCTTCATCTTTTTCTGGCAAATTATTAAATATCGCCAAATTAAGAACTACTAGAATACTAACTATAACGATAACTATCCATAAAATAGTTAAAATCGTTTTCTTATCCATTTCCTCCAACATTAGAATTAATATTACCTTCTTTAAAAACCCTTCGATTAAATCGTCGGGCTTTTAGTCATCAAATTATCATTTACTAATAAAGCTGCTTTTCTTATTTTAACTGTATTTAATTAACATCAACAACAAACTCGCGGCTTATTTCCTCAACGCCGTCGCTTACAGTAACCTTGATTTCCTTTTTGCCTTTTGACGCAAATGTCCTTTTGTGTATCGCAGTTGCATTGTGCTTGTCAAAAAGCCCGAAATCCCAGAGATAAGACAAAGCATCATTATCAAAATCCCTTGCCGCAACAAACAATGTTACCGGTTCGTTCACTTTAGCTGACAAATCCGTGCTGGAATTGACTATTTCAGGCGCTATATTTTTATTGAAAACAGTAATGTTAAGCTCCTGCTCAGCACTATCCTGTCCATCGCTTGCAACAAACCTGACTTTTACGCTTTCTTTTTCTTTGCCTTTGACAAAGGAAAAATCCGGCTTGAAAGTAAAAATGCTGCCTTCCAATTCAGCATTTTCCGGCAGATTTTCAGCAGAGAATCCTATTATATCATTGTCAGGATCTGTTGCCATTAATTCCATTCTAAGAGTTTTGTTTTCAGTTATTTCTGCATTTTTTAATGGCTCAAAGGCTGGAGCCCTGTTGACATTCTCAACACTGACAGTAACAAATTCCGAAGCAGTGTAAAACCCGTCAGTGCCCGTGACTTTTACGATATAAATGCCTGCATCATCAAAATTTGTCTTATAAGTATTTTTTGCCATCCATCCTGAATATGCAAATGAAACCCTGTCGTTGTCAGGGTCGTTGTAGCGCGGCTCTATTTTAACTTCCTCATTTTCATCGATAGTGATTGGTGCAATAGGCTCCAAGGTAAAAGGCCTGTTTGCGTCCCTTACAGTTATTTTTACGTCTTTTTCCGCTTCATTTCCATTGCTTTCCGCCATAAACTTGATATTTACGCTTTTGCTTAGCAAATGAAACTTGTCGGCGATATAATCAACAAGATTTTCCTTTTTTACAAAATTGAAATCAGGCTTCCATCTGAAAGTATTTCCATCCAGTACAGCCCCATCCGGCATGTTCTGCGCAGAAAAGATTATGTCATCATTATCAGGGTCCTGAACATTCAGCTCTATGGCTGCTTCTTCATTTTCATTTATTGCAATATCCTTTAAGTCAACAAAAAAAGGAGGCCTGTCATTGTTGCTTACAGTCACTTTGACCTGCTTGCTTCCTGAAAATCCTTTTCCATCTGCTTTTATCGTTACCTTATAGGTGCCTGCATCATCATAGCTCGTCTGCCATTTGTTGTTCTGCCCGATTGGCTCTGATATAGTGTAAATTAGGCCGTATTTTTTAAAATCAGGAAGGTTTAAGCTTGCAATTTCTGTTTCCCGGACTGCAATATCCTGTATAGAATCCAGAACATTTTCCATGCTGACATCATTTACCTCTACAATCCATTCGTTGCTTACACTATGGAGTTTATCTGAGACAACAATCTTGACATTATGCGTTCCGGCATCTTCGTAATCAGTTAAGTAATTTATAGTCTTGTCATTGCTCACCAAAACATCATCAAGAAACCATTCATAGGCTAGAGTGTCTTTATTCAGGTCAGAGGCTGAAACATCAAAGCTTATGCTTTCTCCCTCATTAATTGCCACTTTGTTTTCTTTCGGGGCAAAGCTTTCAATTGCCGGCTTTTCCTCCTTTTTACTGACAACCAGCAAAACCTCCTGGGAACTGCTCAATTCTCCATCGCTTACAGTAATTGTGACTTTATATTCGCCTGCATCACCATAAGTTGTCTGCCACTCGCCATTTTCATTTAAAGGCTCGCTGTATGAATAAACAAGATTCTGCGCATCAGGGTCTGTGGCTTTCGGCTGCAGGCTTACCAGTCCGGTTTCATTATAGGCAAAGGTTGTTATGCCGGAAGAGATATTAGCAACTAATAATAAAACTAGCAATAGCAAAATTATTTTTTCCCCCATTTTTTACCAAAAAGAAAATTAATTAAAATTATTCCTGCACTATGTCTATTATCTGCGGAGGCCTGTTTACATTCTCTACTATGACGGCAACTTCCTGGCTTGCTTCATCAGTGCCGTCTGATGCCGTTACTTTTACAGTATACGTTCCTGAATCATCATAGGTTGTCTCCCAAACGCCGTCATTTCCTACAGGATCAGATATTGTAAATGCAATTTCATCTCCGTCCAAATCTGCCGCTTTAGGCCCTATGGTTACTGTTTCTGTCTCTTTAACTTTTATAGCTGGGATTTCCTCCAGTACCGGCTTCCTGTTTACATTATTTACAGTGACAGACCATAAGTTTTCTGTCGATAGCTTGCCATCTGAAACAGTGACTTTTACTGTGTGGCTTCCGGCATCATCATAAGTGATTTCATATTTGAAGTAATCGCTGCCTGAAACCTCACTGCCGTCCAGTTTCCATTCATAGCTTATTTTATCCTTGTTTAAATCAACGGCTTTAACGTTAAATTCAATTGCTTTTGTTTCACTTGTGATTGCGGTCTTTTCATGAGGCATAAAGCTCTCGATTACAGGCGCTTCTTCCTTTTTATTTACAATTATCAAAACTTCTTTTGAGCTTGTCAGTTCGCCGTCTGAAACAGTCACAGTAACGGTATATTCGCCAGCATCGCCGTAAGTTGTCTTCCATTCGCCTTTTTCGTTTAACGGGCTGCTGAATGCAAACTCTAATTCATCCTTATCAGGGTCCTGGGCTTTAGGAGTTAAGCTTACAATGTCTGTTTCCTGCACTATAATAACAGTCGCTTCCCCTACTTCTTCCCTGACTTCCTTCACTTCCTCTTTTTCAGCTTCCTTTTCTACAGGAGCCTCTTCTTTTATTAGTTCTCCTATGGTTATGTTTTCCTCAGGAATCTTGACTACCTCCCCAACAGGAGCCGGCGGCGCATATAGTGTATTGTAGACGTCGCAGGCTGACAAGAAAACAGCGAATATAACAAGAGTTGCAATGAGCGCTTTTAATTTCATAATACCCCTCATTTTTTATTTGTACTTATTCTAAAATAACAACTACTATTTAAATTTTGCGGGTAGTGAAAGTTTTTAAATAAAAAATAAGCAGAATGGGCCTGCCAGGATTTGAACCTGGGACCATTCTCGGCTTATTGGCTCTCGATGTCTAACAGCTGGTTATCAGTTTCGCCGCCTCTTCTGGAGACTCGAGCATTCTAACCAGACTGAACTACAGGCCCGTGATTTTAAATTTGGTATGAATTTATGGCGATTTAAAAAAAACGCCCCTGACCAGACTCGAACTGGTGATCTTACGGTTACAGCGCAAAGCTAACAGCCGTACGCTCTACCTATTGCTCCACTCATAGTGTCTAAGCTACAGGGGCATCGAGTTCTGGAATAAAAGAATTGTTTAAATAGGTTTCTATGCAAAGATTAAAATAATAAATCGGGATTAATTCAGTCTGCCTTCGGCAGATTTTAGTGCAGTTATAATCAATTTATTTCAATAACTTTTACCTTGAAATTCAAGTCTTTTCCCGCCAATGGATGATTTAAATCTATTAAGACGGCATCTTCCCTTACTTCCTTGATTACAGAAGGCATTCTTTCACCCTGGGGCCCTTTCAGGAGCAGATGGCCGCCAACTTGAACTTCCGGAGGAAGCTTGCTTCTTGGAACAGAAACAACAAGCCTTTCATCCCTTTCCCCGTAAGCGTCTTTTGAGCTTATCTTTATTGTTTTTTCCTCATTTAGATTCATTTCTTTTACTCCATTTTCAAAGCCCGGAATAACCTGGTTATTACCTATTGTGAATTCCAATGGCTCTCTCCCGTCAGAGCTGTCAAATACAGTCCCGTCATTCAATGTTCCTGTGTAATGGACTTTTACTTTGTCTCCTAGGTTCATTTTAGGGAGAAATTATGAAATGATATTTAAGGGTTGTGGGTTAAGGCTCTGAATTTTTATTCAGCTCTGCAAGAATTAATTATATAATTTAAAACTAAAATTTAAATAGTACCATGCTTAATACTTTATTATGTACGAGATTTATACTGCAAATAGCAGAACAGAAAAAAGGCTCAAAGATCATATAAAAGAAAGGCAGGATATTCTCAAAAAGCTTCAAAGATTAAAGCTTTCTCCAAGAACGGAAATAGGTGCGCATCCCCTGCATGGAAAGCTGAGCGGAAAATGGAGCTGCTGGCTTGGCTCCAATATCAGGATGATTTACAGCATTGATGACAATAACAGGCAGATAATCGTAGAAGCAATAGGAACCCATCAGGTTTATTAAACTTTCAGCTTTTTTATTTTGCCCCGGGCAATGTTCTTTTCGCTCTCCAAAATCTGTTTCATCATATCAGAATTTTGGAGTATCTCTATTGTCTCTTTCATGCCTTCATACTCTTTTTTTGATATGAGTATCATGTCTTGCTTCATAAGGAAATCATAATATACCTGCCTTTATATAATTTTCGCATGTTTAATAGCCACGCCTTTTCCGAATTTGATTATTTGTGGGGTTAAAAATTTATGGGTTAGTATTTACCCCACTGGTGCGCTACGCAACACCAGTGGAAAGCTCAGCTTTTAATAATGAATGTATCACAACAATTTTTTTCAATAATACCTAATTTTTGGTTGCAGTCATTACAACAAATTATTTTAAGTTTAGCAGGTCCTCCTATGTTCATAGGTATGAAGTGATCATAAGTCCATTTATTATCATTAAAGTTTTTATCGCAATATACGCAATAGTATTCCTTAATATTTTTTGAAACCATATTATTTTTCCTAAACCTCCACTTCCCTCTTAACCACAACCTTCCCAGTAATTGACCTCAACATATGCCCAGTTATCTCTAAATCATAGAATTTCTTTAGCTCTAATCTTCCCTTAACCCCAACAATTATCGGATATGTTCCAAACTGCCTGCAGAATGTTGTGTTGCCGTCATAGATTTCCGCATAACAATTGGTTAAAACTGTTCCGTTTGGAATTACTCTCTGCAGCATTGGCCAGTCTATTTTCTGCCTTATTTCATTGCGCCATTTCCAGTATAATTTTTTATTTTTTCTTAAAAACTTGTCCCTGCCTTTGTTATATAATGAAGTGCCTTCAAATATTGCAACCTGCCTTATGTTAATCCTCCTTAGCATCAATCCTTCATCATAAATTCTTTTCAACCATTTCATGTTCTCTTCATGGGTTTTCTTTGTTTCATTGCGAAGCCCGAAAATTATATTGACTCCGGGCAAAAACCTGGGCATTCCGTCAGGGCCTCTTTCAGCCCCGTATTTGTTCAGTATCTTAACCGCTTCATAAGCAATCTGAGGAGGAGTATTCAATGTATTTGCCTTCACAACCTCTAAATCAAAAGACTCAACTCCAAAAGCGGCAATATTTCCCGAAGTGCAGTACTTAACAATTGCTTTTGTTATTTCAAAATCACTTTTCTTGTCCATAACAACCTTGACAGGATTTACATTATCAATATGCAAAACCTTAATATCAGGGCATTTGCCATTTATTTCTTTCAGTAATTCTGCGGCATAAGGCAAAGTATAGAAGCAGGTCTGCTTTCCAAGCCTAAAATAACGAGCGCCAAGATTGTAAAACTCAATAACCTCCTGCAAAACATCCTCTTTATCGCGAAACTCAACTCTGTTTTTCAGAGGCTCTGTGCAAAAGCTGCACTTTCCTATGTCGCAGCCGTGCCCAGTCTCAATCTCTATCATGCGATGATCAGGAATCTGCTTTATGATTGAAGCCCCTTTTATTGAATGATTCTTCACATCAGAATATTTGAAATTAAACATTGAATAATCAACTTTGTCAAAAGCGCCTAAATCAGCTTTTTCAAAAAACTTGCCGCCAAAAAGCTGCGTTCCGAAAACAGCAGGTCCTGTCAAAATTTTCTCGCATCTTAAATCCTTAATCATTGGAATTATCTCATTTAGGGTGCCAGGCACTGCAGAAAGATATTTTCCCGGAACATGAACACCAAGGACAACAATCAAGGTACCTGTTTCAGCAAGAATTTTCCCAATATTTTTATAATTAATTGTCAGGTTATAAGTTGTAATGTCTGTTTTCTGCGACGGCCTTATTGCTCTTATTTCTGAATTGTTTTTTTTCCACAACCTCAAATCATCAATAGTTAAATAACAAGCATCTTCATTCAGGTATCCTGCTATGTACCTAGGATACGTGCCAAGATAAGGCGGAACTCCAAGCCCGGCCGGCTCATCAGTATAGCAGTCAAGTATAGTATATCCCATAGCTTGGAGTAATGCTTTTTCATTTAAAAAGGTATTTGAAAAAGAAAACATTTAAATTATTGATATTTTAAATAAAAACTATGTTGGGGATTGTATTGTATATTGCGTTAATCTTTATTTTATTGCTAGCTTTATTCCTCCTAAACTTCTACCGCGACCCTGAAAGAAAAATACCAAAAGGAAATAATATTGTTTCCCCGGCGGACGGCAGAATAATCAGAATAATAAAAATAAATTCCAATGAGAAAATAAAAATAAAAAAGGGAATTTTGGGAAAGATTGAAACATTGACAAAAGATGTCGCAAAGGAATGCTATCTGGTCTCAATTTTCATGTCGCCTTTTGATGTCCACATCAACAGGGCTCCAATAGATGGAAAAATAAAAAAAATAAAATATGAAAAAGGCAGGTTTTTCTCCGCCTTCAATTTTGAAAAATCGCTGAAAAACGAAAAAAATGAGATATTAATAGAAAGTAAAATCGGCAATGTCAAGGCAATCCAGATAGCCGGTTTTCTTGCAAGGAAGATAAAATGCTTCGTGAAAGAAAATCAAAAAATTAATAAAGGGCAGAAAATAGGCGCGATTGTGTTGGGGTCGCAAGTGTCTTTGGTAATTCCCGCAAAAATAACATTAAAAATAAAAATAGGCGATAAAGTAAAAGCTGGCTCGACAATAATTGCTGGATTAAAATGAACTCTCAACTCATATTTCTGTCAAACTTCCTCCGCAGCCCGAGGGAAATAGCGGCTGTTGCGCCAAGCTCAAGGTATGTGGTAGATAAGGTGATTAGCCAGATAGATTTTGGCAAAGCCAGGCTTATAGTTGAGTACGGGCCCGGAACAGGAATTCTGACAAAGGCCATACTTGAAAGGTTAAAGCCCAATGGAAAATTAGTATGCTTTGAGCTTAATTCAAAATTCTGCAGGCATCTTGCAAGCAGCCTTGATGATCCAAGGCTTACCATTATCAATGATTCTGCGGAAAAGCTGGACTTTTACCTGGATAAGCTCAAGATAAAAGCAAAAATTGATTATGCGCTGTCTTCCATACCTTTTTTGCTTATAAAAGACAGGCGCAAGCACTCCATCATCAGGAAAACAAAGGACAGCCTCGGCAAGAACGGAAAATTCATAGTGTATCAGCAGTATTCGTGGCACATAAGGAACTACCTGAGCTTTTACTTCAAAAAAATCTCAACGGGATTTGAAATAAGGAATATTCCCCCTACGTTTATCTACAGGTGTGAAAAGGCAGAATGAAGTTAAAAATACGCAATAGGAAATTTCCAATAACACTGACTTTGCTTAGGGTCCTTCTTGCCCCGATAGTGATGCTTGTTATCCTGTACGAAAGAAAAAACATTGCCGCGTTCCTGTTTGTCCTTACAGCGCTGATAGGCTTCTTTGACAGCCTGATTGCGAAAAAAAAGAAAAGGTCGCAGTTAAGGTCGATAGTGGATTTATTGGCAGATAAGTTGCTGGTAAATCTTACAGCTATAGCACTTTATTTTAAAGCCGTGCTTCCATTGTGGGTAACCTTGGTTTTTCTTGGCAGAGACCTGCTGACGGTTTCTGGAGCTTCAATCCTGCTTTACAAGGACAGGAGAAGGGAGTTTAAGCCGACTTTCTCAGGCAGGATTATGCTGTTTTTCCAGATAATGGCGTTTATCCCAGCCATATTGCAGACAATTGACTGGCTTCTTATTTACATTGCAGTTTTCTTAACCGCGGCATCGGCAGTTGAATGGGCCTTCAAGTCAGAGTTCAGGCTTGTAAGGAGGACTGATATGGATGAATTCAGGATTTCAAAATTAATAAAATTTTCAGATGTTTTTACATTAACAAATGTAGTTTCCGGGCTGACTGCAATACTGTTTTCAGTAACCTACAAGCATAATCTGGCTGCAATAATGCTCGTAACTGCGGTTATTTTTGATTACCTGGACGGAAAAATCGCGCTTTTGACAAAAACAAGCAACGAATTCGGCAAAGAGCTTGACAGCCTGGCAGACACCATAAGCTTTGGCGTTGCGCCGGCTGTTTTTGGCTTTTCCCTGATACAAACGCCGCTGGCGATTATAGCCTTCGCCATTTTTCTTTTTTGCGGCATTTTAAGGCTTGCAAGGTACAATATAATGGAGTTCAAGGGGGAATATCATGGTATGCCGATAACACTCAACGGTGTTATTGTGCCTCTGGTTTATTTCCTCAAAATGCCGTTTGACTACTACCCATACCTTTACCTTATATTGAGTATCCTGATGATTTCTTCCCTAAGGGTAAAGAAGCTATAGCTTCCTGCTGCTTGCCTTGGCCATAAAGGCGACCATAGTCAAATAAGCAAAACTCAGGGCTGCTATAAGGAAATGATTCTTATAAACAAAATTTATAAGTATTGTCAAGACAGTTATATAGCTCAATCCCACGGTAATCTTGCTTACGGTAGAAGTAAGCGTTTTGTTGTGCTTCTTGAGGTAGTATAGCTTTATGATTGCAGTTGAAACAGATGGAATTGCTGCCAAAATGCCGAATATAAAGGAGATATGCCCTGAGTAGATAAATGCTATAAGGGCTACAACAATAAATGTCCAGTCAGTAAAAGAATCAAAATTGCTGCCAAATTCCGTAACCTGCTTCATTAATCTTGCAGAAATGCCGTCAATTTTGTCGCTCAGGGCTATAATCGCAAAAATCATAATGGAGATGTTGGTCTTGTCCTCAAAAACAAAGATGACAAAAACAGGGATTAGCACAAGCCTTGTTAAGGTTATCAAATTAGGTATGTTAAGCATCTTGTCCTTCACGAGATTGCTGAATTTGATTAGGTAGTCAAGCCCGGAGATTACTGTAAATAAAACCGCGATGAGCATTACATGCCATGCAAACTGGAATTTCAATATAACAAGCAAAATGCCTATTGTCTGTGTTATTGTTTTCAGCTTGCCTAAAATGCTCGCGCTCACTACAGTGCCTTTCGAGACAAATATCAGCCTCAGGCCTGTTATAATCCATTCCCTCGCTATTATTACGACAACCATCCACAAAGGAATGCCTTTGCCCATGAAAAAAATCAGGGCTACGGAAATCAAAAGCTTATCTGCAATAGGGTCTATCAGCTTCCCAATTTCCGTAATTTCCTTTCTTTTCCTCGCTATATAGCCGTCCAGCGCATCAGATAATGATAAGATTATGAAGATAAATGCCGCAAAATATTCTATATATGGTAAATTCAAAACAAGAAAATAAACAAACAGGGGTATGAGCAATACCCTGATGACCGTAATTTGATTGGGTTTTGAAAAAATATCCTTTGCCACTTTCCTTCAAATCATAAACTTTATAATGCTTATATAGTTTTCTGTTTGAATGAAATATGATCTCCATATGCATACACATTACTCCAAATGCGGCAATCTAAAGCCGGAACTGCTGCTGAAAATCGCGAAAAAACGCGGCCTGGACGGCATTGCAGTTACCGACCATAACACCATTAAAGGTGCATTAGAGGTAAAAAAACTGAATAAAAATAAGAAATTTGAAGTCATTGTCGGTGAGGAAATATCCACCAATGTTGGGGAAGTCTTGGCCTATTACTTAAAAAAACAGGTAAAAAAAGGTGATTTTTTCTCAGTTGTTGATGAGGTAAAAAAGCAAGGCGCTTTGGCTTCATTATCGCATCCTTTCAGGACATCGTTAAACCCAAACCACCGCTTTAAGCTCCCAATAGAAAAAATTAAAAATAGGGTAGATGCCATGGAGGTTTTTAATGCAAGGAACCTGCCAGGGAACAATGAAATGTCCCAGAGAACGGCAAAAAAATTAAATTTGGCAGGAACGGCAGGCTCTGATGCGCATTTTTCCTTTGAAATAGCAAAAGCTTACACAATTTTTGATGGTAATTTAAGGCAAGCAATTAAAAAAAATGAGACAAAATTCAAAGGAACAATAATTTTTGGCCCTTTTGGGGGCTTACTGAGCTTTTTGAGAAACAGGTTTTTGTAAAGAGGCAAAATGATATTTATTTTAATTGTAAAGGCTTTCTATTTCATGCTTCCGGCATATTTCGCCAACATGGCCCCCGTTATTGTAAAAAGGCTGTTCAAAAACCTGGCAATTGCTATAGATTCCGGCAGAAGATTTGGCAATAAGCCAATCCTTGGGAGCAACAAGACGTGGCGCGGCCTGGTTTTCGGGATTATTTTTGCGATTGTCATCTCATTTTTGCAATTTTTATTTTATAATAATAATATTTTTGCGGAAATATCTTTGGTGGATTATTCCAATTGGCTGTTATTTGGGTTTTTAATGGGCTTCGGTGCTTTGCTTGGAGACATGACAAAAAGTTTTTTTAAAAGAAGGCTGGGTTATGCTCCGGGAAAGCCTTTTATCCCGTTTGACCAGCTTGACTTTGTCGTAGGAGCCCTGCTTTTTACTTACCCCTTGGTTAAACTGCCGATAGGGCTTGTAATCACAACAATTTTGCTGAGTTTTTTTTTAGATATTGCTGTAAACCATATATCCTATTACCTCAAAATAAGGAACGAGAAGTGGTAATTTAAAAGGAATAGGAGATTTGCTGCAATAAGAAAAATAGAGTTATAAAAAAGGATTTTATAATGATTTTTCTCCCTTATGCCATATATCAAAGAGGCTGTCGGGATTCCTAACAGCAAAATTAAAGCTGATTCTATGGCAAAGAGGCTTGTGTTTATTGAGCTTAAAAAAAACAAAACCCCGAGTAGGGCATAGGTCAGCAGGGATTTTTTAAATAAGCCCCATTTTTTAAATTCAATAAGCAATAAAAATAAAAAAAGTATTATTAAAATTAAAAAATAGGAAAAATCATGGAGATAGTACAATAAAAAAAATATGAAAATGGCAAATAAAAAAATCCTCCTCAACAGGATAAAATATTTTTTCCCGGGCTTCTGCTCTTCAGGCGCTATTTTTACCAGCAGTATGCCTACTGCCAGGCCTAAAAAAGAGATAAAAGAAGCGAGAAAATAGTTTATGGATTGCATCTTATCTGCACATGTTTTTTTCCATTTCCTTTATTTGCTTGACTCTTCTCCTGTGCCTTTCCTCTTTGCTGAAATTTGTTTCAAGCCAGATTTTTGTTATTTTTTTTGCCTCATTCTCCTTCAGGATTCTTGCGCCGAGGCAAAGCAGGTTGCTATCATTGTGCTCGCGGCTTTTTAATGCAGTATATTCATTAAAGCAGTTTGTTGCCCTTATGCCCCTTACCTTGTTTGCCACAATTGCCTCTCCCAAGCCTGTGCCGCAAACCAAAATGCCCTTGCCTTTTGCCTTTGCCACCTTTTTTGCGACTTTAATAGCTGTTTTAGGGTAATCATGATATTTCTTGTCATCATCAACGCCCAAATCCTCTGCCCTATAGCCTGATTTGCCAAGAAATGCTTTTATTTTTTCCTTCAGCCTAAAGCCGGCATGGTCGCTGCCTATGAATATTACCTCTTTTTTCATGATTTATTCTGCAGAATAGGAGCTTTTTAAACTTTTCTTAAAAATCAAATTATTTTAAAAACAGGACTATAGTTTACCAGCTTCTTATGTAGACAGAATGGCCCCATTGTATCAGCAAATCAACGCCCAATTTCTCAACCAGCAGGGGCACATCGCAGCCTCCCCAGCAGCTTCCAAGCCAGATAACAACCTTCGCACCGGTATTCTTTTCCAGATATTCCTGTATTTCATTTGCCCTCGGCTTCAGACCGTCAGGCAGCTGTATGCATACCAGTTTTGCATTGCTTTTCCTGATTTCCTCAGCTGCTTTGTTTAGTTCTAAATCGTAAGTCATAGAATTAGGGTTTATTAGTCAATTTTTATACTTTTCTAGGTTTAGGAGGCTCCACTGGTTGATTAGGAAAATTCTCAGCATCTTCAAGAAATGTTTCAAAAAAATATGTTTCTAAACTTGAAAATAATTCTAAATATCCATCTTGGGTAACTTTTTTGGTAAGTTTTCTTCTTGTTTCATCCTCCAATTGACCAAGGTCCCCAGTATTTTCAATTACATGCGGATTTGAAGTATATATGCTATCCCTAAACCACGTAGCAAAAATATCAATAAATCTTTTGTATAAGTCTTGATTTACTTCATTAATCCGTCCATCACCAGTAAAAACGCTAAAAATATGTCTTCCATATACTTTTCCAAATACAAACTCAACCTCATCCCGAGCTTTTTTTTCATTTTCTTTGATTATTTCTTCGACTCTTGAAAAATAACTTTTTGATACTTGTACTTCTCTGTTTTGTGAATTATACCACGGTTTTATTAGAAGTATATTATCCACCATTACTAATCCAGGAATCGGAAACAAATTTTTATCAACACTTCCTTTATAAAGTGCATCTGCTATTTCTTCAAGAACTCCGCCAATAAGAGTTTTAGACCTATAAAAAATATCTCCATTTGCAAATATTCCTTGATTTCCTACAACATCTCCCATTTTTAAAATTCAATAATTTAAGAATCTCACATAAACAATTCATCCAGCTCAAATTCGCTCAGGTCTTTTTTATTGATAAGTTTAGCAAAATCCTTCTCTCTCATCTTTTTCCTTTCTTCCCTCATGCTTTCGATTTCAGTCATGTCTTCATCAAAAAACTCTTCCATTTTTTAACCCCTCGGTATTTGAGTTCTGTATGTTTCTGGTATCATTAAATCATGGAATAAAAATCCGTCTGTTGGACCATCACCTGGAATGATGTTGGCATAAAACCTGTTACCCCTTAAACCACTCTCCCAATATTCATATGTAGATTCTGGATGCTCAGATTTTTGTGGTCTTCTTCCGTTAAATAAACCTCTGACTTGTGGGTCTTTAATTAATTCGACAGTTATAAGTTCTGCATTTTGTGGTCTTAAATAATGTACAAGCATTCTCACTACCCGATTACCATCAGATTCTCTACTCACTACTGTAACTCCTTCCATTTTCAAAACCATACCCCCTTTAACTACTTGTTAGTGCGGAACTTATATATAAATTTTTCGATTTATATATTAAAACATATTAATTGCAATATAGAAAATAAATGAGATATGATTATTTATAGGGAATCCTCATAAACCTTTTGCAGCTTAGGCAGTAATAAACCGCTTTGCCTCTTTGCACTCTTATGCGGCAGTTTACAGATGGCACTAAAAACTTATGGCAATGCTTGCAGAATTTTCTTTTAAGGCTGGAAGGGATTTTTACCTTGTATTTCATCGTAATTTTCCTTGCAAGCTGTACATACCTGTCAGAAAGGCTGGAATCTTCCCTGAACATCTCCTTTGCCTGCCTGAATAAGACTTCAACCCTTTCCCGTGCAATCTTTTGGTGCTCTTTGCGCTTCCCATAAACCTTTTTCATAAAACAAATAATTCGCAAAATATTTAATAAACTTCCTATTGCTTAAGGCTGAAAATGCTGAAATTCTTGAAAAATATTTTTATGCAGAAGGAAATCAAAAATGAGGAAATTAACCTGAACGAGCTTGAGGGCTGGATTGAGTCCAATAAAAAGATTATTTTAAACGACCTCAATAAAAAAACCGATGAGATAATGTCCAGGATAAGCAATGAGGTAAGAAAGTGCAATGAAAACCTCAGGGCATTGGAAAATGCTGAATTGGCAAACCCTAAAATACCGCTGAGGGCAAAACAGGCAATGGAAGGCAACAGGGAAACCTATATAAAAAGGATAAATCTTTTTTTGGCGGGGATTGACTTAAAAGAGGCTGATTACGGCAAACTCCTTGATTTCTGCACTAATTTTGAAATTCAGGCAGGTGAAGTGGCAAAAAGCACTTTCAAGAGCTATCAGGTTTTGCAGCATTTCTTTGCCAATGAATCCTCCGATATAGCCAAGAATATAAAATATATTGATGATAATGTAAAAGAAATCAGACATCTGATAGTAAGCTCTAAGGTAAGCTCCATTGACGGCATAAAAAATGAAATTCTTGGTTTAAGGATGAGGATAAACCGGAAAAATAAGCTGGAGGAGGGCTTAAGCGGCAAAGAAAAGCTTATTGAAGAATTAAAGGAATTGAAAGCTGGCTTGGCAGAAGAGATAAATGATTTCAGCAAATCCGAAGAATATACTGGCTTTAAAATTTTAAAGGATAATAAAGCCTCGATAGAAAAGGAGATTGGCGCGCATACTGCTTCCGTTATTCATTCTTTCTCAGTTTTGGAAAAAGCGCTGAAAAAATTTTCCAGGATATCATTGGAGGATGAAAAATTGATTAACAATTATCTGGTTTCTCCGGTAAAAACTCTAGCCGAGGACAAGGGATTGAGGATAAAAAAGGTATTGGATAATTTAAAGGGCAATCTGCTCAGGAATAAATTGGAGCTGGAAGAAAAGAAAGTGCAAAAATCCCTGAGCGAGATAGAAAAATTAAGCGTTGATTTTTTCATGTATTTCCTCGCAGCTTACAATGAACTTGAAGAGAGATTAAAAAACACGTGCAATGAGCTGGAAAATAATATGGCAGAGAAAAAATATATTGAATTGAACAATAGGATGGGCTTATTGAACCTCCAAATGGAGAGGTTAGAAGAGGACATTAAGGGCTTAAAGCAAGAATCAGGGAAAATAGATATTCAGGCATTGAAAACTAGCCTGCAGGAAAAGGTGAACAGCGCATTAAATAAATGCATCATCATTTCTTAAATCTCCCGTGGGCTTCTTCCAAAGCAACTATCGCGGGCAGTTTGCCGTCTTTTTCTATAAATTCAAGTGAAGCCCCTCCTCCGGTGCTCACATGGGTCATCTTTTCAGCAAAGCCGAATTTTTCAACTGCCGCAGCGCTGTCCCCCCCGCCGATTATCGTGGCAGCGTACAAAGAGGAGATGAATTCTGCAATCTTTCTTGTACCGCTGGAAAATTTCTTGAATTCAAAAACCCCCAGGGGTCCTGCCCAAAGCACTGTTTTTGCATGGCTCAGCTTTTCCTTATAGGCTTCTATGGTATTGCTGCCGATGTCCATCACCATCCAGTCATTTGGAATTTTATTGATGCTGACTTCCTTGCTGTCGGCATTTTCCTCAAACCTGTCCGCAACAATAACATCGACAGGCAATAAAATCTTCTTATTGCCAATGAACTCTTTTGCGTGTTGCAAACTTTCCTCATCAAATTTCGATTTCCTGATGTCAACTCCTTTTGCCTTCAGAAAAGTGTTTGCCAGAACCCCCCCTATAATCAGGCTGTCGACTTTTGAGAGCAAAGCCCTCATAACACCTATCTTGTCTGCTTTTGCGCCGCCTATTATAGCTACAAAAGGCTTTTCGGGATTAAGCAGTTTGCTTAATTCATTTATCTCCTTTTCCAGCAAAAAGCCCGCGCATGAAGGCAGGAAATTCGTAATTGCGTGGACTGAAGCGTGCTTTCTATGGGAGGCTCCAAAAGCATCATTGACATAAACATCCGCAAGGCTTGCGAGCTTTTGCGCAAAAGCCTCATTGTTTTTTTCCTCTTCGTCATGAAACCTCAGATTTTCCAGTAAGATGATGTCAGCGTCTGGCAGCCTGATATCAACACAATCGCCGGCAAAAACAACATCAATGCCCAGTATCCCGCTTAGGTTTTCCGCAACAGGATTCAATGAAAGCTCCCTCTTCACATCCTCAACGCTTTTTCCCTTTTCATACTCGTCTTTCGGCCTGCCTAAGTGGCTCATCAGGATTATTTTGCAGTTTTTCTCAAGCAAATAGTTTATTGTAGGGACAGTTGCCTCTAACCTTGTATCATCTGCAACTATTCCGTTCTTCAAAGGAACATTATAGTCTACTCTAACAAGAACTCTTTTGTTTTCCAGGGCCATATCCTTCAAAGTCAAAAACTTCATAGTGCTATAGAGGGAGTATTGCATTTATTAATTTATTGCTAATGTAAAGTAAACTTGTCAAGTATTCTCATTAACAATATAAAATATGCTCCGCAAATTTAGTGCTAGGCTTCGCTGTCAAGCACATCGCTCAGCCTCGCCTATTTATGATTATTATTGAGTCAGTACGAGGCAAAAATTAGTGAGTTGCGTGCGAGAACGCTCGCACGCTCGCGTTCAACTCAGGCAATTTTTGCCGAGACTAAATTTTGTCGCAGAGCGACATTTTTAATTTTGTCCCAAAATTAATGTGTTTCATTAAATAAAAAGCGGGACAAAGACAATTGACACAATTCCCATCAGCTTTATTAAGATGTTCAATGAAGGCCCGGCAGTGTCCTTAAAGGGGTCTCCTACAGTGTCGCCTACAACAGCCGCCTTATGGGCAAAGCTTCCCTTGCCTCCAAATTTCCCCTCCTCTATGTATTTTTTTGCATTGTCCCAGGCGCCGCCGGAATTTGCCATGAATACTGCCATCAAAAACCCAACGACTGTTTTTCCAGCCAGCAAGCCTCCCAAGGCTTCAGGCCCAAGCAATATGCCGACAGCTATCGGAGTTACAATAACCAGAATCCCGGGCAAGATCATTTCCCTTAAAGCCGCCTTTGTGCTTATGTCAATGCACTTATGGTAATCGGGCTTTGCTTTTCCTTGTGCGAGGCCTTTTATCTCCTTGAATTGCCTCCTTGCTTCATTGACAATATGCATTGCAGCCTTCCCGACAGAGCCCATCAGCATGGCCGCAAAAATAAAGGGCAGCAATCCGCCAACAAACAAGCCAACCAAAACTGTAGGGTCTGCAACATTTATTGATTTTATCCCCGTAATCTCGGCAAAGGTGACAAACAACACCAGGGATGTCAAGGCTGCGCTTCCAATGGCAAAGCCCTTCCCGATGGCAGCAGTTGTATTTCCTACAGCATCAAGGCTTTCAGCCCTTTCCCTTGTTTTCTTTCCAAGGTTTGCCATTTCAGAAATGCCAGCCGCATTATCAGCAACAGGGCCATAAGTGTCTGTCGCCAGGGTAATGCCCAAGGTTGCCAACATCCCGACTGCTGAAATCGCGACTCCGTACAAGCCTTCGCTGAAATTATTCACACCATTCGCTAAAAAAAACGCGGCTAAGATAGCTATGCTTACCGACAAGACAGGGATTATTGTGCTCCACATGCCGATTGCCAGGCCTTCAATTACATTTGTTCCTGCTCCTGTCCTTGAAGCCTCGCTTATGGTTCTTGTAGGCTTTCTTTTGTTTGAAGTGTAATATTCAGTTGAAAGCCCTATAGCAATTCCCGCCAATAATCCTGATAAAGTTGCCCAAAAAATTCCTAAATTTTTTACCATGTAGGATATTATAAAATAGGATGATGCAACTGTCAGCAAAGATGCCGCTAAAATTCCCTTATTCAAAGTCCATATCAGGTTTTTGCTCTTTCCCACCCTTACAAAAAATGTCCCCGTTATTGCCGCCAATATGCCTGCAGCGCTTATAGCCAGAGGCAGCAGGACATAATTCTCCCTGTTTGAGGTATAAGCTAAAAACCCTATGACCATGGCTGCAACAATGCTTTCCACATAGCTCTCGAATAAATCAGCGCCCATTCCAGCAACATCACCCACATTGTCACCCACATTATCAGCTATGACTGCAGGGTTTCTTGGGTCATCTTCCGGGATTCCCCTTTCAATCTTGCCAACCAAGTCTGCGCCGACATCTGCAGCTTTTGTGTATATGCCGCCGCCTACTCTTGCAAATAATGCTATGTAAGAAGCGCCGAAAGTGAAGCCGAAAATAAGCTGGGGATCCTTAAACTGCGGGAGAAAATAGAAAGCAGTTATTCCCAACAAGCCAAGGCTGACAACAGTAAGCCCCACGACAACTCCTGAATTAAACGCTATTTTCAGGCCCGAATCAATGTTTTTTTCGCAGGCCTCTGCAGTTCTTGCATTGGCCTTTGTTGCTATATGCATCCCTATCCTTCCAGCAACTGCAGAAAGAAAAGCGCCAGCAATAAAGGAGACTGCAAGCTCCAGCCCATTTTCCAGGGCAAAATAAAGTATCGCTGCAATAATAATCGCGAAAACAGCCATTATCCTGTATTCCCTGTTAAGAAAAGTCAAAGCCCCTTTATGTATTATTAATGATATTTCCTCAACTTTCTTATTTTGTATTTCTTGCCTTACAATGCCTCTTCCCAGGTAAGCGGCAAATAAAAGCCCCATTACTCCAGCAATGAGTATTATCCACAGCATTTTATTAACGAGGTTATAAGCAATTTAAAAAGATTTCGCTCTAGAAATTATTAGATATGTGTTTGTGCATCGGTTCCTTTCATTTAGCAGCGGGTTTTGGGCTAAATGACTGAATTACATAATCAGCCAATTTTACTGCATCGTAAGTTGGTTTTTCATTTGAGCTTAACTGTCTTTTCAGTTCATCCAATCTTTGTTTACCATCCAAACCCTTTCTAACTAATACTGGTATATGGCTATCTCCCTCAATTTCCGCTATCTCCTTTTTTAAGCGAGTTCTTTCATCAGTGATATACTTTAATGCCTTACTCCTTCCTTCTTCAATTCTTAAAATAAACTCGCTTACTTGCACGCCTTGAGAGGATAGTATATATCTTACACTTTTATCGAATGCCTTCATTATGTCGAAAAAGTCAGTCTCATAATGATCAGACCTCATGGATAAGTATTGGATAAGTTGAGCAGCTTTTAGGACGGGAATTCTTGTTCCCTCAATAGCATCAAATATGGTGTAAAGTGCTTGGGGGGCATTAACCTTGCCTGTGAGTCCGTAAAACGATTTTAATACTTCTCTGGCTTCATCTCGTGTCCTATTGTATCTTAGAGTTGCGGCTGCCGCCTGATATGCAGAAGATGTAGAGCAGGCTATATCTTTTAGGCTTTGGCCGATGCGCATGTCCGGAAACTCTTTTTCTCCAAATAATATAAGTCTGGACAAAGACAGGTTCTCATCAGGTTTTCCTTTGCCGATTGTATCTGATGCCTCTTTGATAATAGCTCTAACAACATCTCCAAATTGTGATATGCTTTCAGGTTTGTCTCCCAATGCAATGCCGTCATCTAATTTTACCTTCTTTAGAACTTCAAGATAAAACTCCACGATTCCCGTTACACTTTGAATATCCACTCTGGCTACACTTGTTACCTTATTCGCTATATCAGCTGCCTGTTCTAAGCTGAATCTTTTCTCCCCACTGTCAGATTTATAACCTAATATTTTTTCCGCAATCTCTAATCGCCTCACAATCGGAGCGATGTTAAACTCATTAGGGTCTATTTCCTCATCATGCCTATAAAGCATTGAGAGCAGATAAGCACTTTCATCTCTTGTCCTACTATTGCCCAAAAGAGCATTTGTGAGTCCCCTCACAGCACGCGCCTTTAGAATGTCTGCTTCTGCTTGCTCAACCATCCCTAAAGCATTCTGGCGTGCTTTTTGGGCCGCTTCCAATTGTGTTACGAGATTATCTAAAGAAAAAGCGCCTGACTCAGGATCTATGCCCAATTTTGGATTCGGCTGGACTGACATAAATTATCACAAAATCATTTAACTACTTTAAAATGGAATCAGAATCAATGTTATATTTAAATGTTTCTAAACTCTAGCCTTAACCCAAAAGTACAAATAAATAAAAAACCCGATGATGAGCAAAAAGTTTATCGCAGTGATTGCAATGACAAACCATATTAGGAATTTCCTTTTAGCGGGTTTTTTTGCCATCATGCCCTGACTTTTATCCTTTTCATCCTGAATATGTTCTCTCTTTCCATCTCCTCCAGGCGCAGGTTTATGAAATTTTTCACCTGGTCGAGCCTGGGCATAACAACATACTCCAATGCATTTACCCTTCTCTTTGTCTTTTCAATCTCTCTCAGCAGCTTTCTCATGGAAGTTTCAACCTCTGCCGCCAGGATTATTTTTTCAACGACTTTTTCATAAGCGGCTGCTGCCTCGTCAATTGATGCTGAATTGTAAAATCCATAGCCCCTTTCCAAAAAATGCTTTTGCAAAGATTTGCTTTCAATTTTAGGCACCTTAACCCCCATTATGTTTTTTGTCTGCAAAGAAACTTCGGGAATATCTTTTATTGCCATTGCTATTGACTTTATTTTGAGGTCGCCTTCCAGTGTTCTTGCTATATTCATCTTTTCCAGCGCTGTTTGGTATTCACTAACCAGCTCTTCCCTCAGCGTTTTTGCCTTCTTCAGGATTTCAAAAAATTCGAGAATAAGACCATCTCTTTTCTTCTTCAGCAGGCTGTAGCCTGATTTAGCTAACTTAATCTGCTTTTTTACTTTCAATAATTCGGATCTTGTTGGTTTAATGTCCTGGGCCATTTTGTATTGGTATTTTTAATTGGTATATTGCCTTTTGTGAAGGAGTATCTCCGATTCTTGCTAGGAATACCGACCCTCCTCTCCCAATATAATCCCGAATAAATGTCTGGTCTTCTCCGCTTAAAAATTCCCTTAATCCAGTAGGCAAATCCCTTCCCTGCCTAAATGCAAAAATTGTTGATTTAGTATGAGCAAAACTGTTCCCATTTCCGTTTAAGGCATGAGTCATTGCATAATAAAGGGAGTCTCTTATAATAGGGTCGAATGAATTTAACTGCAAATCTATTTGAAATATTCCAAACCCCGTTGGGGAGCTATGTACATTGTTAACAAGAATTATATTTGGATCCTGCCCCGAGGCAAATTCATCAATATCTCTTTTAGTATACCATTCTTCCAGGCAAGGCTTTAATTCCTCTAAAAGTTTCAGCCTGGTTCCACTTCTAGCGTAATGTTGATTAGGTACATCAAAAATTCTGCCTTTCGCATGGTCAAAAAAAAGTACTCCCGCCCTATATGCTTCTTCAACTTTATGCAATTGTCTTTTTGCATTTTCTATAGCATCTCCGTCAACCATAGTTTTGAAAGCCTCTAAATGCGCATGGTCATCTAAGCCATGCTCTCTTGCGTATTTCACTGCCCCGCATACTTCATGGGCAATCACAACCGTAGGTTTTTTTTGGGAATTGTAAAGAGTATTGCCTGCTGTATTATAAGTTGCAACACCAGGTATCTGGCTTAGAATAACCCTTAACACCTCATTCCTCACATCGCTGCACAGGTAAACATGAGTGTCTATTGGTTTTTCAGTATTATTAAGAACTTGTAAGTATCTTCTTGCTTCTTCATGGCCTACTTCACTTATCGTTATTGGGGTAATTTCAGCCCAATCTAATCTCAAATCCCTTATTTCCCTAATTTTTACAGCTTGCTCTTGTTCCACAGCCACAACCATGCTACCACCGCCTAGCCTTCCTTCCAGATTAACATCACCGGAGTCCATAAAATCACTGCCTCGCTATTTTTATCCTGACTCTTTTTTCTCTTCAGCTTCTCGAGATTTGTAGTATCTCTTCCTCAGCTCCGGGCTTATCCTTGTCAATTCATTTTCCGGCAATAATCCAAGCAGTTTCCATCCCAAATCCAAAGTCTGGGAAATGCTCCTGTCCTCATCTTTTTTCTGCCTTACGAACTTGTCTTCAAATTCTGCAGCTAACTTAAGGAAGTTTTTATCTCTTGATGATAAAGCCTCTTCTCCGACAATCGCAACAAGGCCCCTTAAATCACGGCCTTCGGCATAAGCTGCGTACAACTGGTCGGAAACCTGCTTATGGTCTTCCCTTGTTTTTTCAGCGCCGATGCCGAGATTCATCAGCCTGGAAAGTGATGGAAGAACATCTATGTTGGGGTAAACTCCTTTCCTATGCAGTTCTCTCGCTAAAACAATCTGCCCTTCAGTTATATAGCCGGTTAAATCCGGAATAGGATGAGTTATATCATCGCCAACCATTGTCAATATTGGGATTTGGGTAATGCTTCCTTTCTTTCCCTTGATAACACCAGCTCTTTCATATATCATTGCCAAATCAGTGTACATGTACCCTGGATAGCCTCTTCTTCCGGGAATTTCTTCCCTTGCCGCGCCTATCTCTCTTAAGCTTTCGCAATAATTGGTCATATCCGTTAAAATCACGAGGACATGCGCATCATGCTCAAATGCAAAATATTCAGCTGCTGTCAAAGCCATTCTTGGCGTTACAAGCCTCTCTACAGCAGGGTCATTTGCAAGATTAAGGAAAACAACGCTTCTCTGCAAAGCCCCTGTTCTCTGGAAATCATTTATGAAATATTGTGCTTCTTCATTAGTTATGCCCATTGCGGCGAAAATAACAACAAAATTCTCTTTCTTGCCGACAACTTTTGCCTGCCTTGCTATCTGCAGGGCGATTTCATTATGCGGCAGGCCAGAGCCTGAAAACAATGGCAGTTTCTGGCCCCTAACCAGGGTATTCATTGCGTCTATTGTTGATACTCCGGTCTGTATAAAGTCGTGGGGGCTGCCTCTTGAAAAAGGGTTTATTGCAGCTCCGATAATATCGAGCTTTTTTTCCGGGATTATTTCCGGCCCGTTGTCTATCGGCTTTCCTGAGCCGCTTAAAACCCTGCCAAGCATCTCTTTTGAGACGCTTAGCTTCAATGTTTCTCCCAAAAATTTTACTCTGGTGTCTTTGTCAATTCCTGATGTGCCTTCAAATATCTGGACAACAACTATGTCGTCTGATGTATCAAGAACCTGGCCGTTTTTAATGATGCCGTCAGGCAAGCTTATCTTTACCAAATCGCCATAGCCTATTGGATCTGTTTTTTCAACAAAGATTAAAGGCCCTGCAACCCTGCTTATTGTTTTGTATTCTTTCATAAAAACACCCTATAGCTCATCAAACTCCCTGTCCATTTCCTTTGTAACCTCTCCTATGAATTTCTCATAGTCCCTGGTGAATTTCACCTCTGCGAGCTTGTCCTTTGACTTTACCTGGAGCATTTGCTGGACCCTGACATTCCTGTCAAGAGCCTGGTTTGCAAGCTTTGAAAAGTGGAGTATGCTTTTCATTATAAGGTATGTTTTTTTAAGCTCGCTGTAGGTGTCAATCTCGTGGAAAGCGTTTTGCTGCAATAAAATTTCTCTTGCCATTCTTGCCACTTGAAGCACAATTTGCTGCCTTTCAGGCAATGCATCGCTTCCGACAAGCTGCACAATTTCCATCAGCTTTTCCTCTTCCTGCAAAATGCTCATTATCTCCCCTACATTCTGCATCCAGTCAGGAGCAACTTTTGAGGTAAACCACTCATCCAAAACATTCAGGTATAATGAGTAGGAGGTAAGCCAGTTTATAGATGGAAAATGCCTTCTTTGGGCAAGCTTTGCGTCCAAAGCCCAGAAGCATTTTGTAACCCTGAGCGTGCTTTGCGTTACCGGCTCTGAAAAATCCCCTCCAGGAGGGCTTACAGCCCCGATTATTGAAACAGAGCCTTCTTTCTTTGTTCCCAGGGGAATGACTCTGCCGGCCCTTTCGTAAAACTGCGCCAATCTTGTGCTTAAATAAGCAGGGTATCCTTCTTCGCCAGGCATTTCCTCAAGCCTAGAGCTTATCTCCCTCATTGCTTCGGCCCATCTTGAAGTTGAATCTGCCATCAAGGCAACACTGTATCCCATATCCCTATAGTATTCTGCAATTGTAACTCCGGTATAAATGCTTGCCTCCCTCGCCGCAACAGGCATATTGGAAGTGTTCGCAATCAAAACTGTCCTGTTCATTAATGGCTTTCCGCTTCTTGGATCGATAAGCCTTGGAAATTCCGTCAGAACTTCTGTCATTTCATTTCCCCTCTCGCCGCAGCCGACATAAACAATAATGTCTGCATCGCTCCATTTTGCAAGCTGCTGCTGGCTCACTGTTTTTCCGGCCCCGAAAGGCCCCGGAATTGCTGCAACACCGCCTTTTGCCAAAGGAAACAGTGCATCAAAAATCCTTTGGCCAGTTATTAGGGGAAACTCCGGCTTTAATTTTGATGCAACAGGCCTTGCAACCCTTACAGGCCAGTTGTGCTTCAGCCTTAACTCAAATCCGTTATCAAGTTTTCCGATGATATCATTAACTGTGAATTTTCCTGATTTGATTTCCTTAATCTTGCCGTTTTGGTTCGGAGGCACCATGATTTTATGCATTATTCCGGGATTTTCCTCAACTTCCCCGATTATGCTTCCACCGGAGACTGAATCCCCGTTTTTCAAAAGCGCTTTGAAATCCCATTTTTTTTGCGCATCCAGGCCGGGAGCATCTACGCCCCTTTTGATGAAATCCCCCATCTGCTTTATCAAAATCGGCAGGGGCCTCTGGATTCCGTCATAAATGCTGCCCAGCATCCCAGGGCCAAGCTCAACCTTTAACGGCTCTTTTGTATTGGTAACAGGCTCCCCGGGCTTTATTCCGGAAGTGTCCTCGTAAACTTGTATTATTGTCTTGTCTCCGTCTATCTGTATCACTTCTCCCATAAGCTTTTCTTCGCCTACTCTGCAGACATCATACATTCTGGCCTTTATTCCCTTGGCAACAACAACAGGGCCTGCTATCCTGTATAAAACGCCTTTGTCTTGCATATGACCACCTATTTCCACAAATCAACACCTATTGATTTTCTTATTAATCTTCTTAAGCTTTCCTGCGAAACCTCTGTTGAAACCGGAATAAAAACAGGCTCAACAGAGTCTGTAACATCATTTCTGTCGTGCTCTTCAAGCTTATCCAGCACTTTCTCCTCAATTATCACTATGCTTGTTTCCTTGTCGCCTTTTATCTGAGTTATCTGCTCCATTGGATTTTTGCTTGCCTCCAGGGTATTCCTGATGCCGGCTAACTGAAACCCGACGGTAAATTCCGAATTGCCGATAACAGCGAGCTTTGCCATCTTAAATCACAAGCTGGCTTTCAACAAATTCCTCGTCTAAGCCCAGTTGCTTGCCCTTTATCAAAATTTTAAGGTTTCTTATCTCAATCTCCTTGGCGAACATATAGCCCAGGATTACATCAACTGAGAGGATATTCTGGTGCAGCATCAGGATAGACTTATTGAGCAAGTATTTGTAAAGCCCGATTTCCATCTCGATCAAGCTGTTGTTTTTGACAAAGCTTTCAATGCCTTTCTTCACTATGCTGCCATAATCCCTTTTTTCCAATTTCACTGCGATTTCATTGAAATCGCCTGTATTCAAAAGCTTTTCAAACATTTCCTCTTCCTTTTTTCCCGCGAAGAATAAATACCTCTTTATTTCAGCCTTGGGCATTTTTTCTTTTTTTAATCTTAATATTGCCAGTAAGTTCCTTACTTCTATTTCCTTGATTAAAAATTCCTTGAATAATGTGCCTTCTTTCGGCAGCCTTTTTGCAAAGTCCAGGATTTCATCGTAATAAAAAATGTCTAGGGCATTTTCTATCGGAGCAAGAGTATTTTTTTCCTTGAACTCGAGGTAAGCCCTCTCCAGGTATCTGAAGTCTATTATTTCCAGGCTCCTTAAGGTTTCCTCTATGGAATCTGTCTTCAGCAAATTGTAAAAAAAATCTAGGCTCAATGTCCCTGCTCCCTGCAATGCAGATTTTATTATTGCATCGCCAGCCTTAGTGTATTTTCCCCTCAACACTGTCTTAAAATCCTCTATGTCCTTTCTTTTCAGGTATTCATCTATGAGCAAAACCAGCTCTTCAGAAGAAATTCTCCTTAATTTCCCGAATGACGCCCTTAAATTTGCATTCAGGGCTATTTCCAGCAAATCAGCGCCGCTGTATTGTGTAGCGAGGCTGTCTATTTCCTTTTTATAGACTGAATCCTGCAAGAATCTTGTTATCTCGCTAAAAGTCATTTTGAGCAGCTTATGGTAATCCTCCTTTTTCAGGAGAAGTGTCCTCATTACATTGGTCCTTACATAGGTATAGGGGTAAAACCCGAGCCTTATCTTTCTGCGCGATTGATTATTGGCTTCTTCCAGCTGCTTTAATATCACATTGTTTTTCATTTTTGTCCGAACAATATTCCGGCAATATCCTGCAGATGCGCTTCCTTTATGCTTTCAAGCATGGTTTCATAACTGTAGTCAACTCTTACTCTTCCGCCTTCGTCTTCTGCTATTATGCCGCCAAGCATATCCTCTCCCTTTACGGCAAAATTTTTTCCTATTAATTTTGAGCCCTCCCTGCTGCAGTAAATGTGCCTTACATCAATTTCCTCTTTTACCCTGTCCAAGAGCTGTTTAAGGTACTGCTCGCTTTTTTTATCACTCAGCGCCTTTAGCCTCTTCCTGGCTTCGGCAAAGGTCTCGTCTATAAGTTCCTTTTTTACTTCCAGCTCCAATTTCTTGACTTCCAGCTGAAAGGATGCAGTTTCCTTGCTTTTAATGCTTTCAAGCAGCCTGGATGTTTCCTCTTCCTTGGCTTCCATAATACCTTTTGCCATGCGCTCTGCCTGCTTGATAATGGCAGCTGCTTCTTCCTCAGCCTTCATTCTTATCTTATCGGCTTCCCTGCTTGCTCTCTGCAATACTTCGTCCCTTACTTTTTCCAGTCCCATTTTTATGCTTTGCAGGTTTTACTACGCTCCTGAAAGGTTCAGTATAAGGATAGCTATAACTAAGCCAAAAATAACAATAGTTTCTGGAATAACTGTAAGGATAAGTCCCTTACCAAACAGCTCTTCCTTTTCCGCCATTGCGCCTATTGCCGCAACTCCGATAGACTTTTCTGCCCACGCTGCGGCTATAGCACTTGCTCCAATAGCAACAGCTGAACCCAGCGCAACTAAACCAGTGTTTATGTCTACAGCCATTTTTCTACCTCCAAATATTTTTTATTCTCATGATTTTGCCCCAAAAGGCTTGAACTTTTTGGCTCCGCCATGGAAAAATTTCGTGAAAAATTCCACATAATGCAGCCTTAATGAATGCAAAAACGAGCCAAGCAATCCAAGCCCGATATTAACTATATGGCCAACTAACAAAAGAAGGATGCCTGTGAGTATAAGAAAGCCGCCTCCGTGGAACATTTCAGTAGCAGACTCATTGATAACTTCTGCCAATTTTACCGATGACAATCCAATGGCCATAAGCCTTGCATAAGAAAGTATATTGCTGAATATGCCCGGCAGCTCTATCAGCCCCCTTATGCCCTCGCCCTTAAGAAGCATTAACAGGGACAATACAAAAAAGATAATGCCTGTGTAGATAGGGAGGGCAATTATTTTCAGGTAGGACAATGCGAGCAGTGCAACTCCTATCTGCAGCACAATCCATCCGCCTTTGGCATACAAAGCCGCCATAAAGCCGTGTGATTTGAGCTCATTGTAAAAGCCCGCTATCAATCCGATGTTGATATGGATTACTCCCACAGCCACTGCCAGATACAATAATTCAGTTACCTGATGCGATCTTGAAATTATGTGCGGAAGCTTGAAATGGCCTATTTCCTCAAATCCGAAAAATTCCCCGAACAACAAGCCGAAAAATATTGTTGCAATCGAGGCAAAAATAAGTATGTTGAAAAAATTTTTTGCTTTTGGCATCTTTTTCTTGAGCGCAATGAACAAAACAAGCGTCACAAGGCCGTAGCCAAAGTCCCCGAGCATAAAGCCGAAAAGCAGCGGGAATGTCAAAAAAACAAGGAATGTGGGGTCAAGTTCCCTGTAAGTGGGCATTGTGTAAAGGTCCATGAAGAATTCAAACGGCCTTACAGGCCCGGGATTTTTCAGCTTCACCGGGACACTGTCTTTTTTTCCGGGCTCTTCAAGATTGAAGAATATTTTATTTTTTCCCGCGGCATTCAGTTTTTTCATGGCATCTTCCGCATCTTTTTCAGGAACCCATCCGTTGATGACAAATGTGTTTTTTGTTTCTGCAAACCTCAATGGCGCTTCAGCCTTCTCAAGCTCCTTTTCCAGAAAATCTTCAGCAAACAAAAGGTGTTTCTCATACCTGAGCCTTAGTTTCCCCATGCTGCCTGTTACTTTTTCCATCTGCTTAAGCAAACTTGATTTTTCTTCTTCGAGCGCCCTTATGCTGTCATGCGCCCTTCCGCGCATGCCTCTCAGATTTTGCGTGCTTATATCGCTAAGCCCGTGCTGTATAAGGATTTCCCTTGCCTCATTTTTCTTTTCAATCTCGACAAACAGCACGATAACATTTTTTCCTTTTTCTGCGGCAGCGTATAATTCAAATTTTTCAGTTATCGCCCTTAGCCTGTTTTCAATGCCATCCAGGTTTTTGACATAGCCTGCAAAATAGGCAATTGACCTGTATTCGGCAAAGGCGCTTAAGTCTATGGCTATGTTTTTCAGGGCTTCCAGCTCGGCTTTCAGGCTATTGTTTGCGCTTACTCTGCCCTCAACTTCCCTGAGCTGCTCAATTTTCTGCTTCACTTCAAGATAGAGTTTTTTGCTTAAGGCGCCTAAATCATAGCCTGCCTCAATCTTCAATTCTTCTGAATTGTTTTTTCTCTTTACTCTCAGCCAGGACGAGATAGACCTTATCTTAACCAGCACTTCTGACAATTCATTTGCCTTTTCCAGCGGGCTTCCCACATCTATATCATCTGTTTTGGCATGGTCTGAAATATGAAGAATCTTCAGCCTGTGAAGCTCTGCTACAACAGCCTCCCTATAGCTTTTAGGCCCCACAAGGGTGATTTTTCCCATGGATTCCGGCTTCAAAACCATCTTACATCATTTCCTCGAATTTTTTCAATACAAACTCGACTGCCTCGCCCATCTTTTTTGATGCATTTTTCTTCATCTGGCCAACTCTCAGCCTTTCTTCTGCGATTTTTGCCTCATTGGCCTGCTTTAGCTTATCCGCAAATGATGCTACTTTTTTTCCTTTTTCCCTTTCTGCCTGCTCTTCTGCCTCTCTAATCAGTCTGGAGGCTTTAAGCCTCGCTCCCTGCAGGATTCCTTCTTTTTCCTTATTGGCCTTTTCAACAGCCTCATCTGCCCTTTTCTCAAATTCTTTGATTTCCAAAAAGATATTGCCTTCCATTTTTCGGGTAATCCTCGTTCGGTTATTAAACAATGCCTATATGTTATACAAAAACTATTTAGTTTTTTCTACTTCCTTGGTTATTGCCCAGTCCAAAATGACATCTGCTATAGTGTCCAGGGAGAGCCTTATCCTCTGCTTGTCGTAGCCTTTGATGTCCCTTATTTCAGGCTCTTTTACCTTTTGCAGCTTTTTCAGCAGCTCAATTGCTTTTTTGTAGTCCAAGGCATTGAAATTCTCGACAATAAAATGCAGGTAATCTATAACTTCGGCAATAGAATTAAAGAAACTTATTTCGGCTTTAGGCAGGTTTATTAAATGGTCAACCATCCTTTCCAGGTCTTTTGATATCAAAGTTATGTAGTACAAGTCAATTGTGTTAAGCTTGGGCTGCTTCTCGAATGTAAGCGAAGTTATGATTGACTTGTCAATAAGCATCTTGCTCCTGTCTATTTCGTCCTCATACCTGCCTATAAGCTCAGAATCGTAATTTTTCTGCATTACTGTAAGCATGTTCTTTATTTTCCTCACCATGGTCTTAAGCAAAGAATCCGGGTCAGAAACAGTTATTGTTGACTCGCAGGTTATCTGCTTTTTGTCCAGCTCTACCGATTCAAGGCTTATCAGCCTTTTCTGGTTGAGAAGCTCTGTGAAGTCCATTTCCTTCTCAAGGTTTATCCTAAATGACTTTGCAGGGTTTATGTAGCAGGCAACAACAAGCTTGTGTATTATGTTCTGGTTGCTTTCCCCTATGCTTATTACTATATCCTTTGGCTTTTTTTCGGTTATGTGCGGAGAAATATTCAGGCTGCCGTCGCTTGACTGAATTAATCCCACTTTGGATTTTGGGCTTATTTTATGCTCCCTGCACCAATGCGTGGGGAGGTATACATAGAACATGTCACCAGTCTTTTGAACATTCCTTATGTCCATAAATACTTAGTAAATAGATAGTATTTATAAATATTTGTTTTTGGTTATTTCCCTATTCTTTCAGAATACTGCTGAATCTTTCCAAATAATTCATGGTTGTTTCTTTGCAGATAACCCATGTCTAACCTGCACCAAGGGATTCTTTTTGAAAGAAGTCCTATAGAGGCATATGAAGGTCTAAATTTCAATGTGGACATGACCTTAATATTAAAATGAACTATCCCCAAGCCTAGTGAGGGGTTATCACCTAGTATATACACCATATCCGGGCATCTTTGTCTAATTTTTGCAAACCTGTCCAGTGAATCGTTAAATTCATTTATATCGTCAGTAAATCCCATTAGAAACTCGTATTTGACTCCAGCTTCTTCCCTCGGGAATTCCCTATGGTACTTACTTTGGTCCCAAACAGCAAATCCAATATCATGGCAAAATCCGGGTTTTATTTCTTGACTAGATAGAAATACCAAAAAATAATTTGTATGGGATTTCATATCTGCTTTATATATCGTTGCCAAGGCTTGATCAGTTATAAGTACTCTTTCGCCCAGCCCTTTAAACCAGGTTTGCTGCAAATTTTTACTGGAAACATAGTCTACTCTTGACTCTTTACTTCCTTTTTTTATTTTTTCTATAGAATCTATTAAATCAGAATCATCGGTAAAAACCACTACTTTATGTCCATTTTGAGCATAGTGTAATACATTTTGCAATAAATTTAAATCTGTTGTTAAGCCATTTAGGGGATGCGGTCTGCCGGCTTTTCTCGAAGATCTATGCCATAACATATAAGCCTCTTCTAAAGTAGGGAAAAGCATTCCACTATCGGGCTGTCCGTCCTTAAAATAAAATTTAACGAAACGTTCATATGGTAAAGCTACTTTAGGCCTTCCAAAATCATCTGTACTTTTTCTTTCAAAATTCAATTCCACCTCTCGTTCCACAGATTTGGGTATGACTGATATGAAATCTTCACCAGGCTCTAAAACCTCGTCTATACTTGGCGGAGCCCACCATTGGTTTTGCATTAATGCTATCAAAAAAGAAGTGTCATAAAGAAGGATAGTTTTATCTTTATCCAGTTCTCTGCTTTCGCCCAGAACAACTCTTGCAACTTCCCCCAACTTTACCATTTTGTCCCTAGATAATGGATATATTATTTAAAGGTTTCCAAAAACATTTTTAGCGGATATTTTTAAGTAATTTTTTAAATAAAAACATTATTCTAGCGCATTATGCGCCTGTAGCTCAGCTGGATACCTCCAAAAACTCGTTTTGGACGGGTTTTGGCTAAGCCAAAAAGAGCGAAAGGTTCCTAACCTTTAGGCCCGGGGTTCAAATCCTCGCAGGCGCGTAACGAAGTGAAGCGTCAAGAGGTCCAGGAAATCTGAGATTTCCTCTACCTCGCAGGCGCGTTCATAACTGCCTTTGGGCAGCTGCCTCAGTAGCTGATGAAGAGCCCATGGAGTAGTACCATTATATGGTATGAAAAATTTATCTGAAGCTGAGACGGCAGAAAAGGGTTTTTATTTCACGAATTTCTTCAATAAGTCCATTACTCTCTTCCCATCAGCCTTTCCGCGGTATTTTGCCATTATTAGCCCCATATAGGCGCTAACGTTCAATCCCGGCTTTTCTTCAATTATTTTCCTTATTTCCTTCTCAAGCTCTGTTTCAGAAACTGATTCAAAATGGCCTAAATCTATCTTTTCATTTTTTATTTTCTTGATTAGCAAGTCTATTACTGCCTCTTTTGCAATCTTTCCAGAGTTTAAATAACCCAAAACTTCCTGAAAATCTTCGCTGGTTAATTTTGATGAATCAAGGTTAAATCTTGTTTTTATTTCTTTTGGGATGTTTATTAAGGTATTTGCAATCATTAGAGGTTCAAGCTTATTGAATTTTTTAATTAATAATTCAAAAATTTTGCTATCAATCAGTTCTTTTGCCAGCTCTTTTGTTATTTTGTATTTTTTCTCAAACTCTTCTGTTTTATGTATCAGCAGCTTGGGCAGGTTTTGCCTCAGATTTTCAATCCTTTCATCGGTTATTTTTACCGGGGCAACGTCTGTTTCCGGATACAGCCTTGCCGAGCCCGGCAGCGGCCTCAAAAATGATGTTGTAAAATCCGGCTCTGCTTTCCTTACCTCATTGCTTATTTTTTTATTGCTTTTTATCAGATTTAACTGCCTGCTTACTTCAAAATCAATGACTTTTGGAATGCTTCTCAAGTCCTGAAAGCCTTTTATCTCCGTTCTTGCTCCTTTTTCTATTGAAATGTTGACATCCTGCCTTATTGTGCCCAGGCCTCTTTTAACATTATCAACGCTCCTTAAAACCATCCCTATATGGGCTGCAACTTCTTTTGCATGCTCAGTGCTTTTTATGCCTGCATCGGTTGCAATTTCGATTAATGGAATGCCTAATCTGTCTAATCTGTAAGTTATGCTTTCATTGTCTTCCTTGATTTTTTGCGCAGCCTCCTCTTCCAGGCAGATTGTAGGGATTTTTACTTTGCCTGAAGAGCTCTCGACAAAGCCATTTCTTGCTATTAAAGCTGTCCTTTGGAATCCGGCAACATTGCTGCCGTCAACAACAATTTTCCTCATTATCTGAATTTCATCAATGATTTTTGCATTCAGCAACAAAGCTACTTTCAATGTTGTATCCAGGGCATTCTGGCTTATCGAGTATGGCGGCATTTCATCAAATTCAACCAAACAAGTGTCAGCAGAATCGCTTTCGTAAACGAAGTATTTTCCCTTTTCCATCTCGTGCCTTGCAGCTATGTCAATCTCTCCTGTTTCACCTGCAACAGCTCTTAATTTTCTTTCAAACTTCACATCAGATTCCTTATCAGAGTTTATAGTAGGGCAATTGCAGAACAATTTTTTTCCCTCAAGCTGCTGGTGTATTTCCAGGCCGCATTTAAAGCCTATTTTTTCATAATCTATCTTTTCCATATTAATTTTCCGAGCTTTTTTACTTCTTTTATCCTGTGCAAAGGTATGTTAATTTCCTCATTGTTTTTTTCCAAAACCATGAAGCTTCCTTCAATCTTTTTAATGTCAATGAATTTTATTTCGATCAGCTTTTTTGAGATTCTGTCAAAATAAAATATTCCATATTCTTTAGGATTTTCTCTTTTGTCCCATTTTATCTTGTTCAGCAAATCAAGAATATGTATCATTGTCTAAAAATTCGTCTGCTAAAATCCTTTCATTCAGCTCTCCCCTTAGGTTTTTGCCTACCATCTCTTTTGCCTCATCTTTTTTATAGTTGCCAAGAAGCCATGCAAGCTTGATGAAAGCTGTCTCTGCAAGCATGTCTCCCCCCGGGATAACGCCGGCATTTGCCAGGTCTATTGCATCAGAATAAACATGCATCTGCACTCTGCCGAAAATGCATTGCGATGCCATAACCACAACACATCCATTTTTTATTATTTTCTTTATCGCCTCCAAATTTTTTGCATGAATCTTGCTTATTTCGTTCGGAGTCCCGACAGGAGCCTGGCCCAATCCAGTGCCTTCAATGACTAAGCCTTCATAACTTTTATAGAATTCAAACTGCTCGGGAAACATGTTCGGGTGCGTTTTTAAAATCGCTACTTTTTCCTCGAATTTATCCTTTACAATTAATTTTCTGCCTTTTTCTTTTTTCTCGTAATCTTTTTTTAAAAACTCTATTTTTCCTGTTTTATAGCTTACCCTTGCAATAGGCTTGCCGTTTACAACTTTGAAGGCATCTCTCCTGCTTGTATGCAATTTTCTGGTTTTGCAGGCAGGCATTATAAGGCAGCTATCATCGCTTGTGTTTTCATGCATGCATATTGCCGCTCCGGCAAAGTCTGTTTTTGAGATAAATTTTGCCGCACATATTAAGTTCATTGCCGCATCAGAGCTGCCCCTGTCAGAGCTTCTCTGGCTTCCGACAAGAATTACTGGCACGTTTAAATTTTCCAGTGCAAAGCTTAATGCCGCTGCGCTGTATCCAATTGTATCAGTGCCATGGGTTAAAATAATCCCGTCAACATTATTTTTAATTTCTTCCTCAACTGCTTTGCACATAAGAGAATAATGCTTGAATCTTATGTCCTCGGAAAACATATTTGCGATTAATTTACTTTTTATGTTTGCAATTTCTTTTAATTCGGGAAACATCTCAAGAATTTCCTCTGGGGTAAATCTTGCTATTACACCCCCAGTCTTGTAATCAACCTTGCTTGCAATTGTGCCGCCTGTATGCAGTATTGCAATAGTCGGCTTTTTATTGTCTTTTTCTGTTTCCATTTTAAGCTTATCTTGACTTGGGCTTTTCAATGACTTTTGTACCTTTTATTCTTTTTGGGCTTATACCTATGTTGTAGCCATTATCCAGCTTTACAACAATGGCATCAGTTTCCTCATTAGGCATCAGCATGCCCTCTACCTCTTCATCATCCAGAATTACCCTTACTCTGTCCCCGGCAGAAGGTTTCATAAAAGAGAATGTAGAATAAGTTTATTTAAAGGTTTTGTATAATTAATAAAAATAAAGAATAAAATTACCCCATATAAACAGGCTTTTCCTCAAGCATCTGCTTGCCTCTTGCAGAACTGAGGTGCTCTCTTAATTTTTCATAAGCCTTTTCAATTTCCTTCGTTACAGAAGCTGGAACCTTTTCAAGGGCTTTTTCAAAATGCTTTTTTGTTATTGCCTTTGCGCTCATGTTTTCCCTCAATGCAAAAATTGCAGCCTCCCTGCAAATTGATTCTATATCAGCCCCAACATAGCCGTCTGTCTTTTGGGCAAACTCCAGTAAAAAAGCCTCTCTATCGGAATTTATTTTTATTTCTTCTTTTTTGCTTATTTTTTGCAATTCACCTTCTTGAACTGACTCGTCAAATGCCATCTTACTCGTAATATTATTTTTTTTGATTTGTTTTTGGTCGTACCCTATCTTGCCGCTCTCGTATTTTAATGGCATTCCCGCTGTATGAACTTTAAAAATTTCAAGCCGTGTTTTTTCATCCGGCACTAGAGTTAAAATCGCTCTGTCAAACCTGCCGGGCCTTAACAATGCAGTATCGACCATGTCAGGCCTGTTTGTTGCTGCTATGATAACTACATCATGCATTTCCTCCAGGCCATCAATTTCTGTAAGCATTTGGTTTACAACCCTTTCGCTTACATGGCTGTCTGAGTTCAAGCCCCTTGTTGGAGCTAAACTATCAATTTCATCAAAAAATATAATGCATGGAGAAACCTGCCTTGCTTTTTTGAAGACCTCCCTTACTGCTTTTTCGCTCTCGCCAACCCATTTCGAAAGCAGTTCAGGGCCTTTAACCAAAATGAAATTAGCTTCGCTCTCATTTGCAACTGCTTTAGCCAATAAGGTTTTTCCGGTTCCCGGAGCGCCATAAAGCAAAATGCCTTTTGGAGGCTTTACTCCCAGCCTTTTAAATGCATCTGGATGCTTCAAAGGCCATTCAACTGCCTCAATCAATTCCTGCTTTACCTCATCCAAGCCTCCAATATCGCTCCATTTAATATTAGGTATTTCAACCAAAACTTCTCTTAAAGCAGAGGGCCTTACTACTTTCAAGGATTCTTTCAGGTCTTTCTGGGTAACCCTTAATTTCTCAAGGACATCTTTGGGTATTGGCTCTTCTTCCTGCAGCTTCAATTCAGGCAGAACTCTCCTTAAAACAATCATTGCTGCTTCTTTAACCAATGAAGACAAGTCAGCGCCGACAAAGCCATGCGTTATTTCAGACAATTCCTTCAAAGAAACATTTTTTCCCAAGGGCATATTTCTTGTATGAATTTTCAGAATATTCAGGCGTCCTTCTTTTCCTGGAACTCCAATTTCAATTTCCCTGTCAAACCTGCCGGGCCTTCTTAATGCAGGATCAAGTATATTAGGAACATTTGTTGCGGCAATGACAACAACCTTGCCTCTTGATTTCAAGCCGTCCATCAAGGCCAGCAGCTGCGCAACAACCCTTCTTTCAACCTCGCCTCTAGTCTCTTCCCTTTTTGAGGCAATGGCATCTATTTCATCAATAAAAATAATTGAAGGTGCATTTTTCTCAGCTTCTTCAAATTTTTTCCTTAAATTTTCCTCGCTCTGCCCGTAATACTTCGACATGATTTCCGGGCCGTTAATCAATATGAAATGGGAATTTGTTTCATTTGCAACTGCTTTTGCAAGCAAAGTTTTACCGGTTCCTGGAGGCCCGTGCAATAAAACTCCTTTTGGCGCTTCTATGCCCAATCTTTCAAATATTTCAGGGTGCTTTAACGGCAGCTCAACCATTTCCCTTATTTTCTTTATTTCATCCTCCAGGCCCCCAATATCCTCGTAAGCAACCTCTGGAACAAGCTCCTCCTTGATTTCAATGGCTTCCGGATTAAAGACAACTTCAGTAGTATCAGAGATTATTACCGCCTGCTTTGGGTTTACATCTGCAACAACAAACTTTATGTCGCCGAAGCCGAAGCCCATCATGCTTTCATCAAGAATATTGAATATGTCGCTTTCAAAAAAAGGGCTTTCCATAAGTGCAGTCCTTCTTCTTCTGCTTCCACCCAAAGAGACTATATCACCTTTTACAACAGCCCTTCCAAGCAATCCCTGCTTAAATATGTCAGGAGAAGCCCTGATAACAATGCCTTTTCTTGCAGGCGCGATAATGACTTTTTTTCCCTCTTTGACCTGCGCCCTTCTTACATTCAAGATTTCCCCTATTCCCGTCTTGGCATTTTTCCTTATGATTCCGTCCATCCTTATTATATTCAGGCCTATATCCCCGGGATAGGCCCTGTCGGCTATGGCAACTGTCTTTCTCTCGCCTTCTATTTCAACAATCTCTCCTGGCCTTATATCTATCTCGTTCAGGAAGCTGGAGTCAATCCTGACTATGCCCTTGTTTACATCATCCTGTATAGCTTCTGCAACTTTAAGCTTCAGTTCTTTTGCCATTTTATTCTTTAACCACTTTCCAATAAAGCACCGTTATTTTATAAATGTTTTGCTTGTATCAACTTGCCTTGCAGCTTAGATAAACACAGAATAAGAAAGCCTATTTCTCTGTCCCGACCTGCACCTTTGGCAGGGGTATAGGCGGCGGAAGGTTCACCTGCTCGCTCAAAATCAGGGCCTGCACATTGCATTTCCCCAAAATAGTATTCAGAATACTGCCAGTAATTTCTTTTGGCAGCTTTTTGTCTTTCTTCCACCCATCAAGGATTTCCTTTATCTTTTTTGCCTCTTCAATGAAAAGTACATCTCCTATAAGGATGATGCTGCCGACATTGGGATCATATTTTGAGGTGAATTCAAACTTGAACTTCAGGGACTTTTGCTTGTTGGAGCCCAAATTTAAGTCCCTTTCCTCAACATCCTTTATAGCCACGTTGTTGTTTATGTTTATCTTTCCCTTTACAGGCTCCTTTCTTTCCGCGTTAATGCTTGTAAAGTTAAAGCCTACGATTGTCATGTGCTAGGAGATTTTCGTTTAATTTATAAATATTTCGCAATATTAAGCCATTTTGTTTTTTGCTTCATTTTTGCCCAAATTAAAAAATAATTTTAAAAATAAGGGGCATTAACCCATGATAAAAATGCAAAAATACAAGCTGGCCTGCTTTGACGTTGATGGCACCCTCATAGACAATGTGAAATTTTCATGGCAGGTGTTTCATGACTATTTCCAGACAGACAGTCATAGAAGGGAAGACGCAAGAAACAGGTTCTTTAACGGTGAGATAAGCTACCTGCAGTGGGCAGAGCACGACATAGGGCTATGGGAGGAAAAAGGCGCAAAAAAGGAGGATTTTTTCAAGGCAATTTCCAGCTTAAGATTAATGCCAGGGGCTTTGGAAACATTAAAAGAATTGAAGAAAAATGGCCTGAAGCTTGCAATAATCTCAGGCTCCCTGAACATTGTCCTCGAGAAATTCATCCCGAACTACAATGAATTTTTTGATGATGTCTTTTTGAGCAGGATTTATTTTGATGAAAACGGGAAAATTGCAAAGGTCGAGGCTACTGAATTTGACATTGAAAAAAAGGCAGATGCCCTGAAAATGATTGCAAAAAGGGAAAAAATTAGCTTAAAAGAATGCGTTTTTGTAGGGGATTACCTGAATGACATAAAGGTAATGGAGGAAGCCGGGCTGGGCATAGCATTCAACTGCCAGCATGAGGAGGTAAAAAAGGCCGCTGATGTTGTAATTGAGAAAAAGGACTTGAGGGAGATACTTCCTCATATAATAAATAAGTTTAAATATTAACTAACCAAAGAAGGCTTATGGCTGGCTTTCAGTACAGCAAGGCAATAAGCGACTCATTTAGGCTGGTTTTCAATAACCCGTCTGTTTTTGTTCCGCTGCTGCTGAGCAGTATTCTTGGGCTGCTGCTTTATCCTATGTATTTCAAGATTATAGGCCCTGACAGCAGCTTTAATATCGCCTACCTGCTGGCAAATCCCGGATTTCTTTTGCTCGTTGTCTTTTCCTATATTGCCCTCTTAATAATAGGCTATTTAATGTACGGCTGGACATTTGGGCTGATAGGCCAGCTTGTAAGCAAAGGCAGGACCGACCTTGCTGCAGGTTTTAAAAATGCCAAGAGAAAAGGTATGAGATTTTTCCTGGTAAGCTTGCTACTGTTTCTGGTTTTCGTAGGGTTCATGGTTGCATTCATGATTTTGTCGGTAATCAGCGGCATTTTTCTTTCGGCATTCAGCGGCCTGCTGGTTCTATTGCTTGTCGCAGCATTGATTGTGGGCCTCGTTATACTGGTAATGTCCACCATATATGTTGTTCCGCTGCTCTCCCTGGAAGAGCTTGGCACGCTTGAAACCATTAAGCAGTCTTTCAGGCACTTCAGGAGCAACAAGCTGCACAGCCTGGCATTGCTTTGCATAGTCATTTTGTTCGGGATTGCGGCAGCGCTTATAGTATTGGCAATAATGTTTTCAGTAACCGGGCTTCCGTCAAGCGAGGCAATTTCCACATATATGCTTAAAAGCCCATTTAAGTACGCTATGCTTTCATTTTTTACAGAATTGCCTGTATTGGCCCTTACAGTATGGGGATTTGTTTTCATTACCATTGCTTACTCAAGATCCAAGAAAAAAGCAGCGTCTTCTAAGGCCTGATTCCAGCAAGAGCCGCTTTCAGCATTTTTTCATTGTCATATTTTTTTATTATTTTTATTAATTTACTCTTATTGTATTTTTTATATTCTTTTATTGTTTTTATTAATAATGGAACCGCCCTGATTATGTTATCGGCAATTGTTATTGTTGCTTTCCGTGAAGTCCTGGATAAGGGGTTTAAATCAATTGTAATAACCTTTTTCCCGTTTTTAACTAAAGCCTCTGCCCTGTCCCCATCTTCCAAAGGGACAAAAACAACGTCTGCCTTTAGAATTCCGTCCGGATTTGCATATTTCCTGTTTGATTCCAAAAATTTTATTTTATATTTTTTCCCAGGTAATAAGACATTTTTTGCGCCGTTTTTTATTAAGTGTTCTTTTATCTTCAATTCCCTTTTTTTTGAGGGATGAAATATATTTACTTCCAGTTTTGCAGGTATTGTTTCTGATAATTTTACAATTTCTTTTGGAACTAATGCAGCCGTATTTCCATTCACGCTTATAACCGGCTTTTCCGCCAATAAAAGCATAGCTGCCGCGGCCCCGATTGATTTTTTTGCAAAACTGTTTGTTTTCTCGCCAAGCAGGTAATCAAATGCTTCGCCCCTGCCATGCGCAATTAAGCCATGCATTGAAGTAATCCCTTTCCTTATTCCACCAGCTATTAAATTCCTAGTCTTTAATGATGCATACCTTGGATGGGTTTTGGGTATCATAGCAAACAAGCCTTTTTGTCTGATATTTTCAATTTAATTGCGCCTTTAAAATACTTGTCTGAAAAAACAGCGTTTCCGAGCATTATCATTGATGCATTACCCTTGTTTTTTTCTATGTTCTTTATCGCTTCAATAGTATTTTTATCTTTTAATAAGCCGCTGCCGACTGCAAATCCCTTTGATATTTTAATTATATCCTTAAATTTAATATTTTTATTATTTAAATTTTTAATTTTATTTAATGCTATTGACGCAGATTTGTTTATTTTATTTTTTAGTTTTGGATTTGTGATTATTGATTTTGTGCTTATTCTGCCGAAGTATTTGCAGTAAACATTAATGCCGTTTATATTTAATCTTTTAACGATAAAATGCGAGCTGGGCTTGGATTTCACGCAAAATCCCCCGTAAAACTGATTCACAACATCCCCCAGCCCGGTCTTGTTTTCAGCTTCCGCAGTATGCGCAATTATTGCCAATTCTTTTTGATTTTTTTTCAAATTTAATAACTTGTTTAATGCGTAGGCAGTCGCCAGTGCGCTTGCGCCGCTCAGGCCGAAGCCGCAGCCCAAAGGCAGCTTTGACTCGATATTTATTTCAAAATTTTCATTATTTTTATTTAATTTTTTAATGATACTTTCCACTGTTGGAAATATAATTTTTTTATTACTGAATTTTATGATGTTTTTTTCATTATTTGTTGCCTTAACTGAAACTACAACACCTTCATTAACAGTGAAGCCCACACCAGAAGAGCCCATCCATCTTGGGTTTTTATGCTCATGAATCCTGAAGATGCAGCTTATGTTTGCAGGAGCGAATGCTTTTGCTGTTTTCATCTTATCTTTATTTCATCAAGAACCTTACTGGCTATAATTTTTTTGTCTGCTAGATCCAAATGCTTAACTTTCCTATTTTTATCGACAATAAAAACCTCATTGGTTTCAACATCAAAGCCCCTGCCTTTCTTTCCGACATCGTTTGCTATCATTAAGTCCGCATTTGCATCTTTAAGCAGATTATAGGCCCTTTCCACCAAAACTTTTTCGCTTACATTATATTCTGCTTTAAAACCTACCAAGAATATATTTTTTTTTATTTCGCTCGAAAAAGTTTTGCTTTTTCGGCGTCCCGAAAAGCTCTGCTTTTCGAGGATTTTTATGTTTTCAAGAATCTTTGTTGTTGGCGTCAATTCCAAGTGCAGCTCCTGGCCGGATTTTATCTTTTCATCCCTTTTGTTGTTAACTTCAAAATCAGAGACGGCTGCCGCATGTATCATTATATCTTTATCTTTGATGTTTTTTTTGATTTCATTGAACAGTTCTTCTGCGCTTGATACTTTAATATCTCTTATTGGAAATTTCGGCTCTATCGCATTTGCGCCCCTTACTAAAGTGACGTCTGCGCCTCTCAAAAAGGCTTCTTCCGCAATGTAAACCCCCATCTTCCCAGAGCTTTTGTTGGTTATGACCCTGACAGGGTCTATTTCCTCAATGGTTGCCCCTGCTGTAACCAATATTTTTTTGTTTTTCAAAGAATTTTTTTTATTGATTATCGTGGTAATTCTATTGCTGATTTTGTCCAAATTAGCCAGCCTGCCTATGCCCTTATAGCCGCAAGCCAAGTCCCCGTATTCAGGCTCGACAAAAATATATCCGAGTTTTCTTAATTTTGCAACGTTTTCCTGCGTCAATGGATTGTTCCACATCTTGACATTCATTGCCGGGCAGATAACTACTGGCGCAAGAGTTGCAAGAATGCTGCTTGTCAGCAGGTCATCCGAAATTCCATTTGCGATTTTCGCAATTACATTCGCAGTTGCCGGGCAGATTAAAAACAAGTCTGCAACATCAGCGAAGCTTATGTGCTTTATCGGCCTGTTTTTTTTGATATAATCTTTATAATTAAAATTAGGGTCAAACAAATGCACTTTGACGTCATCAGCTACATTTTCAAAATCGCTTACAGAAACAAGCTTTGTAGCGCTTTCTGTCATAATAACATATACCGTAGAATTTAATTTTTTTAATCTTTTAATTAAATCTAGAACTTTGTAGCATGCAATGCTTCCGGTAACACCAATTACGATGTTTTTGTTTTTTAAGGAATTGCCCATAGAAGAATAGAAATAAAAATAGGTTTATTAAATTATTGCATTAATAACCTTCAACCTTAATGCCCTTTACCCTTTTAAAATGCTCCTTGTCTCTTGTTACAATCGTATTTATGCCATTGGATAATGCAATGCCGGCTATCATATTATCCGTATCCCCTACAATTTGGCCTTTCAGCATTAATTCTCCGCCAATTTCTGCAGATTTTATTGTAGAATCTTTTTCCAGTGTTAAAACTTCTAATTTTTCTGTCAGATGTTCAATAGTGTTCATTTTTTTCTCGTAGTCAATGCCTTTTTTATTAAATACGCCTATCAACAACTCATAAATATTGACATAAGTAGTAGCTAATATATCCCTATTGACAAGTTCTGCTGCTTTATCAACTGCATTTCTTCTTTCTTTTAATAAATCAATAAGAAAACTCGTGTCCAGCAGAATCATTTTATCCTTTCCATTACATGCCTTCTTGTATACTCCCTGGATTTTTTAATTGCATTTTCCATTTCCTCAATGTCATTGTCGCTTAGATCTGACCATGCCCCTGCTAAATCTAATATACTTCCTTTCTTTGAGAATTCCCTTCTAATCACATCTGTAAAGCTCTCATCTTTTTTCTTATTTCTAACTAAAAGCTCGTACGCATCATCCATAATAGATATTGTTTTTGTAGCCATATGTGTATGTGTATGTGTACATATATTTAAAAGTTTCGGTTTTTAGAATTCAATGAAAACTATTAACTTATTGCATTTGGTCTATTAAATCTACCATATAGTCATATTTGTATTCCTCCAAAATATCCACTGTTTCAAAGTCCTTTATTATGTCGCTGAATTTTGTTCTCAATAGCTTCATAATTTCATCGAAATGCTTCAAGCTTTTCGCAGAAATCGCAATAGTATAATCATATCTTCCAGAAGTTTTTGCAGAATAAATTATATTAGGATGAGTTGTTATAAAACTGATAAATTCTTTCTCTCTTTTTGGATTAAAATTATGCAATATTAAATTAATAAACTTAAAAATCGGAAAACCCATCAATACTGGATTTATAATTGTTATATAAGTTACAGCTTTTAATTTTTCAAGCCTTTTTACTCTATACAAAACACTGTCTTTCGGAATGCCTGTTTTTCTGGCTATTTCACTGACTGGCGTTCTTGAATTTTTATAAAGTAATTCCAAGATTTTCTTGTCTTTGCTATCTAATTTTATCTTTTCAACATCGTATCTAAAGTATTCAGTTCCCATAATTCAAGTATTTCTTGAATTATTTATAAATTTTTCCATTTTTAATTGAATTTTTTAAAGATAAGTTAATAAATAATTAGATTTTACTACTTACATATAATAAAAGATTAAAATGGAACAAAACAATATTGAAGAAGATAGTAGGGGAAATAAAACTCTGGAAGACTATTTATCAGAGAGTAAAGAGATGCATCAAAGAACTCCAATTTTGAAAATCATAAGTAGAGTTCATGGTTTGCTAGTTTTAAGTCTTGCCTATAAATTCTCTGATATTTTAGTTAATGATTATGATAAATTAATTCAAGAATGGGGTAATACGTTAGGAATGGCGGCTATTGGCTATTCAGCAATGGCTATACCACTTTTAGCAGTGGATGGATTAGGCGACTTAATAACAGGAAGGCATCATGAGACAATTATTAGACTAGAGCATTATATATCAAAATTGTTAAAAAGAGAAATAACTCCAATTAGTAAGATTAGAATTGACTATAACCATCAAAAATAGGTTATTTAGTGAAAACTATGCTCATCATCAGGAAACTTCCTTTCCTTAATGTCTTTATTATAATCTTCAACAGCCTTTTTCATTATGCTACTCAATTCGGCATACCTTTTGACAAATTTCGGCTTGAAATCTGTAAACAAGCCCAGCATGTCATTTATTACTAAAACCTGGCCGTCGCAATAAGGCCCCGCGCCTATGCCTATTGTTGGAATTTTAACTGCTTTTGTTATATCTTTTGCAAGCCGCATCGGAATGCATTCCAGAATCAAAGAATAGCAGCCGGCTTTTTCCAAAGCAATTGCCTCTTCCTTTATTTTTTTTGCAGTTTCATAATCCTTGCCCTGAACTTTAAAGTTTGTTATTGTCTGGGGTGTTAATCCAATATGGCCCATAACATTTATTCCATTTTTTACCAAAAATCCTGCAATTTCGGGTTTTTTTTCTGTTTTTACAGAATCTGCACCCGCTTCCAGCAATAATTTCGCGTTTTTCAGCGCATCTTTTTCATTGTCATAGCTTTTATACGGCATATCCGCAACTATATGCGAATTCTTAATGCCTCTTGCAACAGCCCCTGTATGCCTTATCATATCCTGCATTGTCACTTTCTGCGTTGTGTCAAATCCCAAAACAACCATGCCCAGAGAATCACCAATAAGCACAATGTCAATTCCTGCTTGATCCATGACTTTTGCAGTGCTGTAGTCATAGGCAGTAAGCATGCTTATTCTTTCCCTGCCCTTCATTGCTCTTATTTTTTCAACGGTTATTTTCATAGTATTGGCAATTAAGTCAGATTATTTAAAATTTATTTTTTATTTTACCTTGAACGATGTCAACTTAAGGCTGCCTTTGCTCCAGCAGTTTTCTTAATTTTTATTATTTAAGATATTGGAAAATAAATTTTATTGAATGAAAACTGTTCCTTGCTTCGTTTCAGCGTTCTTGGCTTCCGCAAAATATTGGCAGCCTTGCTTAAGTTGACTTTATCTTATCATGAACGCCTGCAATCAATAATGGGAATATTAAAGTTGCGTCTGCTACAACCTTGACACGCTTTGCATTCGGCTTTATTTTCGCCCAGCTTATTGCCTCTTCCTGGTTGCCTCCCGAATCGGAACCATCAAATTCATTGGCTGTTGTAAGGTAAATGCTGTATTCGAATCCGTCCCTGAAAATGGCAGCATTCAGCAGGTAATGCTTTGCAATTCCCCCTCCAAGGATAATGCAGCCTGCCTTGTCAGTATTCTGCATCAGGTTTGTTATAACATAATGGTCTTTAATGACATCAATCGCAAAATTCCTGTTTCTGCGCCTGATGAAAGTGCTCATGTCTCCTATTGCGCCGTCTGTTATGCCTGGGCAGAAAACAGGTATGCCATTTTTAGCCGACCAGTACAAGAATGACTCTTTGCATTTCTGCTTTGTCAATTTATTTTCCTGCAGGTACAGCCCGATTTTTCCTGTTATTTCGTGGGTGCATGGGACTTCCTTGGTTTCCTTAAGCAGCTTTTCAAAAAAATCATTGAAAAACCTTTCAAAATAAAGATAGCGGTCGTAAGGCACAAGTATGTTTCCTATCCTGCCAACGCATTCGTCAGACAGGAATTTTCCCTGCACATCAAAGTTTCCCAGATGGAATGGCCTGATGCATTTTATAATATCCTCTTCAATTGAAGCTGCGGTCGTTGTTATCCCATCGATGATTTTTTTCTTGACGAGGAACCTTATTATTTCCCTATTGCCCGAGCTTACCATATTGCCCGTGAATGAAAGCCATATCTTAAGGCCGCCTTTTTTTTCCTCGAGCATTTCGCTCAAAAGGCTTATTGCCTTTCCGAAGTTTGATGCCTGGAATCCGGTATAGGAATATCTGTCGATAAATTTCCTGAAATCAAATTTCTGCTCAAAATTATAGCCTTCTATCTGCGGAAACTTGTCCATAGGCATGTAATTTTTCAATTGATTTTTGAATTTTTCTTTTTTGAAGTATATTGGCATGAATATCACCTAAAATATTATTTATAAAATAAAGCTAAATAAGAAAAAGAATTCTTATGCGCCCGACATCCTTACAGTGTCCATACGCATGGATAATTCAAAAATATTTATAAATATTGTCATTTCCGCAAAATAAATGGATTTGCTTATAGACATGCATTCTCACCTCGAGCATTGCTTTTTTGACAATGACCGGGACAAAGTTATTGAAAATGCCGAAAAAGCCGGTGTTAAGGTAGCTGTTACTTCAGGCATAAACCCGGAGACAAACAGGAAATCGCTTCAATTGGCGGAAAAATTTGGCATTGTAAAGGCTTCTCTTGGCATTTATCCGATAAATACTCTGCAAAAGGAAATTGAATCCGGGGATTTTCCATTAAAGCCAAATGTTTTTGATGTTGACGAGGAAATTAAATTTATTGAGAAAAATAAAAATAAAATTGCTTATGTCGGTGAAATCGGCTTGGATTACGCTTTAATTAAAGATGAAAAAGAGCAGAAAGATTTATTTTTAAAAATGATTTCATTGGCAGAAAAAATAAAAAAGCCTGTCTTGATACATTCAAGGAAAGCAGAGCTTGACTGCATAGAGATGCTTGAATCTTCTAAGCTTAAAAAAATAATAATGCACTGCTTTACAGGCAAAAAGAAGCTTGCCAAGAGAATCAGCGATAATGGGTGGTTTTTGACAATACCTACATGTGTTGTAAGGAGCCAGCAGTTCCAGGACATAGTAAAAGATGTTCCAATAACGCAATTATTCTGCGAAACAGATGCGCCTTACTTAAGCCCATATAAGGATAAAAGAAACGAGCCTGCCTTTATCATAGAAAGCTACAAAAAAATAGCGGAAATAAAGAAGATGGAGCTGAATGAAGTCATTAACAATATATGGATGAATTGGCAGGGAATTTTATGAAAAATCAAAGCATATTTTTAGTTTTTCCCATCATACCTATATAATCGACTGAATGGCCCATTAAACGATCTCGGTTTGCTAAGCCAATTTCGCATATTCCTTGGATTAAGGAAATAACATCTGTATCCCTTTTATTTACACTCAATCTAGTTGTATATGGATTTTTGGGATCTCCGCGATATATTGTGAATTTTATTATCGTAGCCCCTTCACCAGCTCCTCCAGGTTTGATTGATAGAAAGTCTGTTTCATCGTAAAATTTTTTAGCTGGAGGGATTTTGATTTCTTTTCCATCTACTACCTCCGTAGTTTCACCTTCACTTAATATTTTTCTTATATAATCCATAGTAATGTCAGACTGCTTATGTGTTATTGGTGCATCTTCTCTGTGATCTCCATCCATAATTGGATAATGCCTTGATTTTATTAGCTCGTATTGTGGTCTAAAGGTAGCCCATTTGTCCTTTTTCTTTTTATCTTCAATAGGTATTGCGGCTTCGAGGACGTCTAAAACAAATCTTGTGAATCTTTTTTTAGAATATTTTTCTTCGGATTTAGCTTCATTTAATGTTGCTCTTAAATTATTTACAACAAGATTGTAAATGAATTTATTGCTATGACTCAGATTTGTTCTTGCCAATTCGTAAAATCTTTGGAGGCTTTCCATGTCTTGCATTTCAAATGATATCTCTCTTAATGAATCCAAGAACTCCTGAGCAGAATAAGGCTTTTCCCTGTCTGAAGGCATATCTAAAAAATCTTGGCTGTGGAATGAGGCATAAGAAACATCGGTTAATTCCATTACAAGATCTGTTAAATCTTCTCCTATTTCTCTAAATTTCCGCCTTAATTCAGCCAAATAAGTACTTGCGCTATCTGCAATTCCTTTAATAGTTACGCCTTCAGGAAGTACAATCTCTCCACTCTCAGAAAAAGTTCTAGTCATTTCCAATCTATCAACTAAAGATGGTGCTTTTGTTTTATCATTCATTCTTATTTCCACCCTTCAGGCAATTAAATCACTCTGTTAATTGCAAATGATATTTAAATCTTCCCATTTTATAACTATTCCAAAGTAAATACAGATTTAGGAAATAAGTATCGCGTCATTTGCCGCAGTGATAAACCCGTCTTTTGTGTCATTCAATGCAACTCTTATGCTTTTCTTAAGGTCAAGCTTTGAGAATGTTTTTGGAGTAATGGTTATGCTTCCCTTCTGCTTTGCGCCTGCTTTCATGCCTATTGGATAGGTGTAAGCTCCCCTGCTTACCGTTTCCCAGAGCTCCTTGGTGTCATCATCATAGATATAGGCATTCACGACCGGGGTTAAAACTTTATTCTTGCCATTATCTATAGTAAAGTCAATTTGTGTTATTTGGCCTGTTGCATTGGTCTTTTTCTCGCTGTAAATCCTGTCTATTGTCAAGGTTATTGAGCCTGAATATTTTTGCTCTTCTTTTGGCTCTTCCTTTGGAGCCTCTTTTACCTCAGCTTTTTTTTCCTCGGTTTTATTGGCTTCCGCAGTCTTGTTCTCTTCTTTAACAGGAGCAACCTCTTTCACAGCAGCTTGTTCCGATCCTGCTTTTTCCTCACCAGAAAAACCAATATTGTAAATAAGGTAGCCAAGCAATATTAAAATAACAGAAATATAAATGATTCTTTCAACTTTATGCAGGCTTGGGTTGATTTTACCCTGTTTTATCGCTTCGGTTATCTCCTTTTCCCTCACTACTTCCATCTCTTTCCGGTATTTTTCCTCCAGAGCCTCTTTTTCAGCCCTGTAGCGCTCTTTCAGGATTTCCTTTTGATCGGCATTTTCTTCCCGTTCCCTTTCCTGCGGCCTTTTAGCTTCCGTTTCCCTTCTTTCTTTTTTTCCCTTTACCTTATCCTCAAAATCCGAAAAAATATCGTCTGTGTCTTCCATTTTAATAACATTTAATATGATTTATATTTAAATTTATTTATTCTTTGCAATAGAAAGATTTATATCCTTAAATATACAAGGCAAATCAAAAATATATGATAGGAAAGAGGCTAGTTCAAAATGAAAATAACCATAGACACAAAAGAGGACTCACATGAAGAGATAAGGAAGATAATCAAGATGCTGTCTTCCCTTATGGGGGAAGAGGCCTTTACAAACCAGGGCAACATCTTTGAAGACAAGGAGCCTGGCCCGAGTCAGAATGTTTTTAGCATGTTTGAAGACAAAAGCCAGAATGCGCCTGAAACTCAGGAGGAACAAATCAAACCTGAAGAAAAGAAAAAAGAAGTGTCAGATATGGATATACCGGGCCTGGAAGAATACTACTAAATCTCTATTATCTTGCCTTTTTTCCCGACATTTATTACCGTGGTGTTGCCTATTTTTTCCTCTATGCCTTCTGCTTCGTGGACATGGCTGCAAAGCAAAATGTCAGGCTTAAAGCTTTCGATTGCTTTTTTAACTCCGGAACTGCCCGGGAATAATTTTGTGAATTTTTCCATCTTGCTGCCCTCGGGATGCACATGAGTCACCATTATTTTTTTCTTGATATCCCTTATCCTGTCAAATCCTTTTTTTAACAGGCCGTAAATCTCATTTTCCTCAAGCTGGAACAACCCTATATTTGCCCCTCCTGCCCCGAAAATGCCTACATCCTTGTATTTTACAGAATACCCATGCAGGTTCTTTACACCGTAAAGCTGGCTCAAAAAGTCTGCTGTTGCAATTGTCTCGTGATTGCCTGGAATAAGCAAAACCTTTTCCTTTCTCTTGACAAATGGCCCTATCAGGTTTTCAGTGCTTTTCTCCCCATAGGTTATGTCTCCGCACAAAATAACCAAATCCACTTTTTCCTTTTCAGCCCGGATAGCAAGCTTTTCAGCAAGGCTCGTATCCCCATGGATATCTCCTGCAGCAAGTATTTTCAGCTTCTTTTCCGGCTCTTCCTGCTTTTCTTCAATTTCTTTCTTAGGCATTTTTACTCAACAGAAAATAATAGAATTCAATTTAAAAACATTGCTATCTTTCAGTGATCTTAAGCTTGTTGCCCAGGTCAATAATCTTTGAGGGCTTTCCTTTTTTTTCTCCTTCGTAAACAATGAAATCAACACTGCTTTTAATGCCCTCATCCAAATCTTCAAGAGAAGTCATGAAATCCTCTCCGCTTTTGTTTACAGATGTTGTTATTATCGGCACTTCAAGCTCTGCAACGAATGAGCCGAACCAATGGGCGGGAATTCTTATGCCCAAAGTGCCAAGGCCGGGGTTTACTTCTTTCGCGACTGCATTTTTCTTTATTTTCAGGATTAAGGTGTAAGGCCCTGGCAGTTTTTCAACCCATTCTGTGGCCTCTTCCGATAAAATGCAGTTGTTGTAAATCCACTGCTTTGACGGCGCAATAACTGAAAAGGGGTTTTTTGTCCTTTCCTTCAAATTTCTTATTTTATTTACCGCTTCGCTTTTCAATGCGTTGCATCCCAATCCGTAAATGGTGTCAGTAGGGTAGATGAAAACCGCGCCGTCAAGAATGCTCTCTATCAATGCATTTTTTTCGGCATTGATTTCTTCCTTTGCAAGAATTCTCATAAAAAAAGGAAAAAAACAATACTATTTATAGTTTATCATAATAATTTATATACATTCCAAAAAGCTTTTATTGCTGCTCAATCCATTTGCCGCTGAACTGGTAATCAAAGCTCCTGGATTTTTTTACTGTCAACTCCCGAATCTGCCTGTAAAAAAGCTCCTTTATTGTATCATTGCTCAAGTCCATCTAAATCACCTGTTATTTTTAAAAAATTAGGCAGGAAGGTAAAGGGGGTGAAATTTTTCCTGCCGAATTCACAGAAATTTATTAAATAAGATTGATTTAAATACCTCACGCGAGCAGATGTCCAGTGTCCAGTGGGTTGCGGTTTTGGCTGGAAATGCAGAATTTTGGCTTTTCAGCCCCCATAAGCACTGGACATGGTTTTGCCAATAATAATAAAAAAGGATGACAAAAAATGAAAAGGGCGCATATAATAGTGAAAGGCTTTGTGCATGGTGTCTTATTCAGATGGAATACAAAAAATATCGCATTGGAGCTTGGATTAAAGGGCTTTGTAAGGAATTTGCCTGACGGCTCTGTTGAGGTAGTTGCTGAAGGCAGCGAAGAAAAAATAAAAAATCTGATTGAGTTCTGCAAAACAGGGCCAAGGGCTGCAAAGGTTGAAAATGTTGAAATTAAATTTGAAAAGCCGAAAAACGAGTTTGGCGGCTTTGAAATAAGGTATTAAGCAAAAACCTTATAAAAAATAAAGCCAGCTTGATATAAAATGGCAATAAAAGAGGACGTTATTGAGGTTTTAAAGAAAGTCAATGACCCTGAAATAATGATAGACATATGGACGCTGGAGCTTGTTTATGAGGTAAAAGTGGAGAATGACAAGGTTTACATAAAGATGACATTTACAACCCCAATGTGCCCGTATGGGCCTATGCTTCTTGATGAGGTAAGGGCAAAAGTAAGCGAAATTAAAGGCATTAAGGAAGTTGATGTAGAAGTTACCTTTGACCCTCCATGGCAGCCTTCTGAAGAGCTAAGGGCTACTTTAGGCGTCTAAAAATACTAATAAAAAGATTTAAAAATCGAGGTTGTATTCCCTTATTTATGAATGTCGCTGTATTAGAAAGACATAGTGGTATAGAAGCCACAGTACAGAAGTTAGCTGCAGCAGGATTTTTTTGGGAAGCTCAATTAAAAAGTGGCAGGAAGGTGGTGGGAATAGGCTATCAGAACCCATACACTGGGGAATGGCATTTTCCGCAACAGTTTGTAAGAAAAATGGGGGAGGATGCAGGACATTTTTTTGAACTTGTAAGATCGGCAGATTTTGGGCTTACAGCAAACTTCCAGCCTGAGGATATTCTCTCAATACACAGTCCAGACCCATCAAAATATTTTAAGTATAGTATCTAATCAGAAATCAGTCAATTTCCTTGTCTGCGCGTATTTTACAATTGTAGTGTTGCCTTCTTTTCCGCCTGTTGTTTTCTCAACGGAAATGAATTTGTTTTTCTGCAGCTTGTCTATTTTCCTCTGGAATGACTTATACGCCAGGCTGCCTCCTTTTTTCTGGTA
>Ga0209542_10000393_pt1 | contig 106504 bp, 155 predicted proteins | sample RifCSPhighO2_01_FD_184028 | JGI IMG/M metagenome (GOLD analysis project Ga0209542, IMG submission 184028) | Soil microbial communities from Rifle, Colorado - Rifle CSP2_plank highO2_0.1 (SPAdes) (version 2) | ecosystem: Environmental > Terrestrial > Deep subsurface > Rock core/Sediment ...
AAAAGAGAATTCGGATGGAACATTATTTTATACAACATCAAAAGAAAAATAAAAATTACTCCCCAAAAAATCAGCCAAACATTTTTTTATTTAACATCACTTATTTATCCTTTCCGGACAAAGCCATCATTTAGAAAGTTTTATTAAAACTAACAAATAATCCAGGACAAATGACAAGGTACATAGGATGCATATCTGCCAAGGGAGGAGTAGGAAAGACAACAACTTCCATAAATCTAGCAGCAGCATTAAATTATTTTGGAAAAGACTCTATCGTAGTAGATGCAAACCTCACAACTCCAAATGTCGGCATATATCTGGGAAGCCCTATAGTGCCAATAACTTTACATGACGTACTTAAAGGAAAGAACAAAATAACAGAAGCAGTATTCATGCACAGGAGCGGAGTAAAAGTCATACCAGCAAGCATAGCTTTGAAAGACGCGAAAAAAGCTGATCCTGCAAAACTAAGCAAAGTAATATATGACCTGGAAGGAAATTCTGACATTGTAATTGTAGACGGGGCAGCAGGACTGGGAAAGGAACCGCAAGCTGCAATGAAGGCTGCAGAAGAAATAATAATAATAACTAATCCAGAAATGCCAGCAGTGACTGATGCCTTAAAGACAGTGAAATTATGCAGAGAAATGGGGAAGAAAATACTTGGAGTTGTCGTCACAAAAACAAATTCAAAAAACATGGACATGCCGTTAAAAGACATAGAAAATCTTCTTGAAACAAAGATAATAGGAGTAATCCCAGAAGACAGGGCAGTAAAATTCAGCCAGGCAAACAAGGAGCCAGTAGTCAACAGCCATCCCAAAAGTGCAGCAGCAGTACAATACAAAAGACTTGCAGCAGAACTGCTTGAAGTAAATTACTCTGAAACTATTGAAGAGAAAGGATTCACAAACTGGCTTTTGAGATATTTAGGATTTAAAGACTAGAATTTAGTTTTTTTATAATTTTTAATAATAAAGTAATTTCTAAATCTGGATCTTATAAGAACAAATTTTAAATATGATATAATATTCAAATTCTTAGGTCTCTCCCTGTAGCTCAACGGCAGAGCACACGGCTGTAGATAAATTCGCTGTTTGATCAAAAGCGTTAAGCTAAGAAATGAAAAACAGACAGCTGACCCCGTGAGTTAGAAAAATAACCGGGAAAGGTTGGGGGTTCAAATCCCTCCGGGGAGACTTTATTTTATAATTTTTATGAGAAAGCCTTATAAATTAATTATTATAGGTTGAAATTGCCCTGGTACTAACGTACTGCCCTTATCTAAAAATTAGATGGCAAAGGTAGTGTAGTGGCCTAGCACGAGAGCCTGTCGCGCTTTCAACCCGGGTTCAAATCCCGGCCAGGGCGCCATATTTTTATTATAACGCCCAGTCGACTGGAATCCATACTTAAAGTATAACGCCCCAGCCGATTGCCATGCACTTGGCATGGGTTCTTTTTCTGCATATGCATTGCTGATGCAGAGCTTAAATATTTACAAAATAAGGTTTTCTTGGGAGAAACAAAATGCAAGAAAAACAAGACATACATTCGTATAGTAGAAGATTAGAAAACCTTGAAAGGTTATTATCCAAGCTTTCAAAGGAAAACAAGGATATTATACTCCTCTATAAAAGCCATTTATTTGTCAATAATCTAAGTAAGCCCAGAGTATTGAAGTATATGGAAGTTTTAAAGGGTATTGCAACTATTATAGAAAATTCTAGCTTGTCTACAAAATCCTTAGATAAGCTCAATAAAGAGGATATTAAAAGTATTATTGGCGTAATACAACAAAGAGATTATTCCCCATGGACAAGGCATACCTATAAGGTTATGATTAGAAAATTTATTTGTTGGGTGAAGAACTGTGAGGAGGGGGTAATTCCTGATGAAGTCAAGTGGATTAAAACTAATGTAAATAGGGCAGAAATAAAGCTTCCTGGAGAAGGGGGCATAATAACAAAAGAAGAGATAGACAAGGCAATAAGTGTTTGTGATACTCTTAGAGATAAAGCGTTCTTAAATGTGTTATATGAATCTGGCTGTAGGATAGGAGAGTTGGCTTCTCTGAAATTAAGTAATTTACAATTTGATAAATATGGTGTTCAAATACATGTTTTTGGGAAAACAGGAGCACGCAGAATAAGATTAGTAAACTCTTCATTTGTTTTGAGGGCGTTTTTAGAAAGTCATCCTTTCAAACAAGATAATAATTCTATTTTATGGTATAAATCCACAAAGAATAAAGAAAGTTTAACTTATAATGCATTTGCTAAAATTGTTAGGGTTGCCTTTAAGAAAGCTGGAATTAAGAAAAGATGCAATCCTCACTTATTCAGGCATTCAAGAGCTACGGAAATGGCCAGCTTTCTAACTGAGTTCCAGATGAATCAGTATTTTGGATGGAAGCAGGGAAGTGATATGCCAAGTACATATGTTCATATGAATGGAAAAGAAGTTGATTCTGCAATCCTTGCAATGAACGGAATTAAAGAAAGTAAAGAAGGGTTCACTAAGAAACCATTAATCTGCAATAGATGTGAATTTCTTAATCCATGTGGAACGCAATTTTGCTTGAAATGCAGTCTGCCTTTGGAAGAAAAAGCAGTAATAGAATTAGAAGAACGTGAAAGAGAACGAAAGAAAGTTGATATGCTAATGAACGAACTTATCAAACAGCCAGAAATTCAGGCACTTCTATTAAGCAAAGTAAAAGAACTAGGATTGATTGGGGGCATCCTTAGATAACTCCTTTTCTTTTTTTAATAATTCTATTAATTTTCTGAACCATTCTGGGAGCTTATCTTCTGGATCATAAATATTTTTTCTTTCATGCACCATTTTGCATAACTTGTAAGATTGTCAAAGCCCAGAGATTTTGCTCTAAGCTTTAGTTCTTCTTTTTCCTCCTTGCTAATTCTTATTACTATGTTGTGATTCCTTTTCATTTTCTCTCTCGAAATATAGTACCATTGGAACTGGAAATTCTTTACTCGTTACCTTATTTGAAAATTCTTGAAAAGCCTGCAGGGAAAGAAAAATTTTCAGCTTATATTTTGTCTTGCAACTTCTGTCTTTAAGCAAAGGCATTACATAAGTTACTTCTTTCTTTAATCTTAATATAGACCACGCTCTCGTTCTCTCTTCGTAGCTTACAAAACCTTCAATATCTAGCTCTTTAGTCTGTGGATTTAATATCATTTATCTTTTACCTTTTCTTCCCTTACTACATGAAGAGAAATAAATTCTAGCTGCGATAATGCTTCTTTCTGTAACTCTATAATATTAGAAATTTTGTTTTGTATTTCATTAAAAAAATTATTTTCAGAATTAAGTTTTATTCTTAATAAATTTGATAAGGATAGTCCAGATTTTAATGCTTCTTCTCTCAAAGAAATAAATTCTTGTCTTGAAAGCCTTATGCATACTCTCTTATCAAGTGACTCTGGTTTTATTATCAATTTATTCATATAAATATTATAGTTATAAAAATACTTAAATGACACTGCGGTTTTTCAAATTTTTAAATATCTTAAGATTTTTGAACTGATTTCTTAAGATTTTTTACTTTAAGACCATTAAAACATACTATTTTTTAAGTATTTTGTGCTTTTACTAAAATCATGTCTGACAAAATTGTAGAGCTTGATGTTGTAGAACAGAAGATTCTTGCTGTCTTAGGCAGAAATTCAAGGATAGCAACAACAGAGCTTGCAGAAATAATAGGAAACAATTATCCTGCTGTAAGAAACAGAATATCAAGACTTATGGAAAACGAAGTTATTGATTATTTTTATCCAATGATACAATTTACAGGTATAGGAATAAGAAGGTGTTTTGGAATATACATATTTTTAAGAGAGATCAGCAATGAGGAATTTAATGCAATAATCAAAAAATTTGTTAATAATCCTTACATAATAAAAGTCCATGAACTTGAAAAATAAAATATTTTCTTAATGCTGACAACAAACTTTATCAGGGAAGCAAGAGACAACATGGATTTCATAAGGCAGACCTGCGGAGATAACCTTGTCTCACTGGTTGCAATGACCCCATTTACAATATCTTATTTCAAAAAAAGAAGATTTTTCATGAACGTTGATTTTGAAGTTCCTGAAAATATTAAAACAGGATATGCAAAAGAAGTCTTTAAAGCAAACAATCCTTTTGTGCATTTAACTGGCCCTTTAAAGCTTGATAAGACAGACTTTAAGATACTGAATTATATAAAGCTAAATGCAGGAGCTTCACTTGAAGATATAGGAAAAGAAGCAGGAATATCTAGTGCAGGTGTTGACTATAAACTTAAAAGGTATTTGGGCAAGCATCTGATAACACATTTTGGAATAGAAATAAATCCTGAAGTTATAGGTTATTTGTCATTTTTATTATTTTTAAGGATGGGTGGAAAAACAAAAGAAAAAGAAGAATTAATAGAATATCTAAGAAAAGAAGTAAAGGCAGCTTACCAGTATTACGAATACATAGAACATTGGGAACTAGTTATTACATTCTGTGTTAAGAACAGGCAAGAAATGGAAAAAATAAAAGAAGACATAACAAATAAGTTTGGCAGATACATTAAAGAGAGTGAACTGCTTTGGTCTAAGAAAAGACACAAAAACGAGCCTTATCCGAATGTTGAGTTGGTTTATCCTAAGAAATAATAAACGAATTATTATTTTTAGTCATATTCAAATATCCCGACAGGAATGAAATTACTTTTTGGTTCCTCATAAAATAATACTGTATCATAAATTCTTATTATGTCTGAAAATTTATTCCTCATATCCAAAATTATTTTTCTTAATTCTCCTGGATTATTTACAAATACTCCTATTTCTAAATCCCAATGCCCAACCGGCTTATAGTAAAAATTAATATTTAGAAGATTTACAATATAAGTTATTAGTCTTCTTTCTTGCTCTTTAGTTGGATTTTCAAAAGTGAATTGTATATTATACTGCTCATAACCAAGCAAAGTTTTATTTGGTTCTATAAAAAATGACTTTATTATGTTTGCCTGTATTAATTTCTTTAATCTATTCTTCACAGCATTTGGTGTTAGATTTAACTCTTTTGATAATTTTACAAAGTCTATTCTGGCATTATTTGATAATATTTTTAATAGTCTAATATCTTTTTTGTCTATTTTATGCTCTTCTATTTTTTCCTTTTTCTCAATTTTTTTTTCTTCAAATCCATAATATTTTGAATGAAAATACTCGTAATCTATTTGAGATGCTACTTTGTACTCTCCAAAAAACTCTCCATATTTTTGTTTAATTTCTTCAATTATTTCATTGACATGCTGTAAATCTCTAGCAATAATATCCAGGATTACACTCCATTTTCCTGTAGAAGTTACAACCCATGTTAAGAAAGGATGTTTAACAAGATAGTCGATGATTTCTTTTTCTTTATTCTCATCAACTTTTCTTAGTTGTAAGTACATTATGTGTCTATTATAACCTAACTTTTCTAGATTAATTTCTGTAATAAAGTCTGTAATAACCTTGTTTTTGATGAGCCTATTAATCCTATAATCTGTTACTTGCTGTGAGAGTCCAACTCTTTTAGCTATTTGACTAGTTGAAAGTCTACTGTTCTTTGATAGTTCATGCATAATCTTCCTATCCTTTAAGTCTATCTGAATCATATTTTGGTAGTAATTACTTATAAATATATAAATATTGCGTTTTTACAAAAATATTATTAATATATTTTAAATATTAAGTTATTTATTCATTATAAAGTAATTAAAAATGGTTAATGACACAATTTCAACTGGACTAGGAAGATTTAGTAGGGAAAAATTTAATGCTCTTCTTATAGTTAGAGATACCGCTCTCCAGGCCATTAGAGAAGCATTATTAAACAAAGGATATAAAGAAGTTACTACATCTTCTTTGGTTAATATAGCGGGTTCTTGTGAAAATCCTCATGCTTCATTTAGTCTAAACTTTTACGGAAGAGAGGCACATCTGTCACAAAGTGCACAGCTACAGTTAGAGGCTTTAGTAATAAGGTTAAAGCAACCTGTATTTACTGTAAATAATAGTTTTAGAGAAGAAAATTTTGATGATCCTGAAGCAGAAGGAAGGAGGCTATCTGAGTTTACTTTAATAGAGCCAGAAAAGCCATTAGAAAATTTACATCCAGAAGAAGCACTTAATCACATAATTGAGAACGAAGAAGAAATAATCAAATTAGCTATAGAAAAAGTGCTAAATAAATGTTCAAATGAAATTAAACTTCTTGGTGGGGATGTTAATTTCTTAAATAAAGTTATTGCATCTAAATTTAATAGAATAACCCATGATGAGGCTATAAAACTATTAAACAAAAAAGGATTTAATCTAAAACATGAAGATGATTTAGGCATAAAGGAAGAAAGAGAAATTCTAAAACATTTTGGTAACATTCCTATTTTTGTTACACATCATCCTGCAAAAATTAAATTCTTCAATATGAAGAGAACTTTAGATAGTAATAGGGTTTTTAGTGTTGATCTATTAATGCCTAAGCTTGGTGAGACAATTGGGGGTGCTGTTAGAGAAGAAGATGGAAAGAAAATTAAAAAGCAATTCTTAGAATCAAAAATTGCAATATTTTTAGAAAGCAAAGGCTTAGATCCTTTACAACCATTTACAGAATACTTCAATATATTTGAAGAAGAAAAGCCTTTATTACGTGGTGGTTTTGGTATAGGATTTGAAAGATTTGTAGCTTTCTTGATAGGTTCAAATGATATACTCGAAACAATAGCATATAGAACGTTACATCCATACAAAAAAGGAGAAAAATGATAGAAGTTACTACATTTAGAAACTATGGAAATTATTCAGTGACTGGACCAGTAAAACTTCCAGTAGCTTTAGTGGATAAAAGAGTTGTAGAATTTACACATGAGGGGTTTAGATTTCCAACAGGTAAGTATAGTGCGCTATACTTAGGTGATATAAAAGATCCAAATAACTTACTAGTTAGAGTATCTTCAAACTGCCAATGGGCATTTTATTTTGGAAGTCAACTTTGTGATTGTAGTTGGCAAATGGAAGAGGCAAAAAGAAGAATTGCAGAAGGAGGAAAAGGATTAATTATTTTTGCACATGATCAAAATGGAAAAGGTATTACTCTTGAAGATCATTGGCTAATATATGCTGAAGGTCAAAGAAGAGGTTTAGAATTAGTAGTTGATGCTTATGAACAATTAGGTTTTAGAGAAGATTATAGAGATTATAAGGATATTGTAAATATCCTTAGACATTATGTAGTCAGGAATATAAGATTGCTAACAAATAGCCCACGAAGAATAAAATCTTTTGAAAATACTGGTATTGGGGTAGAAGTTGAAAATCTAGAACAACCAATTACCCATCATTTAAAACAGGAATATAGATCTAAGAAACATAAACTAGGACATCTTCTTAGAGTAGATAACTCTAATTTAGACTAGTTATTATCTACTTTATTAAAATACTCAATCGCCTTACCAATAAATTCCTTCATGCTTTCACATTCAAAATAAACTTTCTTTAAATGTTCAGCTTTTTCTTTGTGTTTTGGATAAGCATAAAATACCCAATTAGTTAATTTAAAAATCTGAGGTAAATTCAAAACAAGATAGTTAGTAATTTCCAGTAAGTCATAATATTTCTGCAGTTCTAAACTATCTTCATTAAAATGTTTCTTGTAAAAGTCTTCAAACATTATGTGCATCATTTCATGTGATATTGCTGCATTTATCTGTCCTTGTCCAGGAACAGGATTTCCACTTTTCCATTCTTGTTTAAATCCTTGTTCTTTCAATTGTTCTTCTATTGACTTAAATGTTATTTTTTCGAACATGGTTTATATTCCCAACAAGCTAAGTCTTCTATTTGTATAGAATCATCAAGTACCCAATGTAAACCTACATAACCTAACTCAGGATTATTTTCATATTTTACACGACAGGAAATTAGTCCTCCATTTCCTACTCTAATATCCTGTATTGTATAAGTACGCCCCAGTATGTCTTCACGGTGGGGATCAGTTGACATTGCAAGAAATCTCTTGCCTGCAACTGCTTCTACTAAAATATCTCTTAGTGTTTTTACCATTTTAATCACTAAACAATAACAGTCATTAGTTTATTAATATATGTTGTAAATACATACTACGACAATAGAAAGACTTAATAATCTTTAGTTGTTAATTTCTTTATGATAAACAAAGCAACACTAAAGGAAATAGGACTTACAGATAATGAAATAAAAGTTTATCTAAAACTATTAGAATTAGGAGAAACTTTAGCTAGCAAAGTAGGTTCTCAAGTAGGATTAAATAGAACTCATTCTTATGATGTTTTAGAAAGTTTAATAGAAAGGGGACTAGTAAGCTATGTTATTAAAAACAATAGAAAATATTTTTCTGCAACAAATCCTATTAGGTTAATTGAATATATAAAAGAGAAGGAAGAAAGCCTAAAACAAAAAGAAGAAGAAATACAAAACTTAATACCCCAATTACTAAAATTAAAAGCTGAGAATAAAGAAGAAGAAAAAGTAGAAATATATAAAGGTAAAGAGGGGATAAAAACAATATACAATGACATACTAAATTCTGTTAAAGAGTATTATGTATTGGGTGCTACAGGACAAATAGCTAAATATTTACAGTATTATTTTCCAGGGCATGAAAAACAGAGGATAAAGAAAGGCATTAAACTAAAGCTTTTGTTTAATGAAGAATTAAGGGGACAAGAAATAACTAAAAGAGAGCTAGCTGAAATTAGATTCTTGCCTAAAAGTTATAGCAGCCCAATTCCAACTACAATTTATGGTAATAGGGTTGTAATACTTGTCTGGAAAACGCCTGCTGCTATAATTATAGAAGACAAAGAAATTGCTAATACTTACAAAAATTATTTTAATTTATTGTGGGGTTTGGCTAAATCCTAGTATTTTCATTTGTCCTATTTTTCTATTGTGCTTTCTATAAATTGTTTTATCTCACTAACTTTTCTTGGATTCAAAGATATATGTTCGCCTGACCCTTTTCCAGTTCTTTTTACTAAAATAATTATCCAGCCATCATTTGTTAACTCTTTTAGTGCCTTTTCCACAGCCTTCTTCCCTTGGTGTGTATTTCTATAGTGTTCTGGTACTCCCTTGATTACAAAATCTAGGGGTGTATGTTTTCCTCCCCATATATTCGCTCTTACTAATTTTTGAAGAACAAGCTTCTTTATTATATTAACATCGTCCTCTTTCATTCTTGTTTTGTTGAATAGTTTTTATTTATAACACTTTCTTTAAGTTTTTGTACATCAATATACAATAACGAAAGATTTAAATATTTGCAAGTTTTACTATAATACTATGAAAGAAGAATCAGTATTTTTAGAGCACGTAGGGGATAGCCCAAGAATGAGAATTTTACAGTATTTAATAGAAGGCAGAGATTTTGATTATACATTAACTGATATGCTTAATGCAGGAGTTAGCTGGGGAACACTAAATACATTAATGCCTAAACTTTTAGAACTTGGTATAGTGGTAAAAACAAGAAAAATAGGAAGAGCAACCCTCTATAAAATAAACCAGAATAATGTAGCTGTTAAAGAATTGATCAAATTGTATGATAATCTAATTCTAAAAAAACTTAGCCAGTTAGAACAGCCTAAAAAGAGGATAGAGGTTGAAGCTTAATTGAAATTAGCAAATCTTAGTTTATTTGTTCTGGATATAAAGGAATATTATCATGCCTTGTAGTCGGCTCCCAAAGAACTATAACTTCTTTGCCTGTTTCTTTTTTAAGATATTCTGCTAATCCATCTAGTTTTTCTTTCTCAGTTTTTCTGTTAAATCTTGGAGAAACTGTTTTCGGTATATCAATATCGTAAACAAATATTCTTGTAAATCTCATTTTTCTAAGATTTTCCATAAATTCTGGATTAAAGAAAGAATCATAATTTGAAACATCTCCGCCAGTTACAGCTATTGATAACTCATAATTATCTAAAGCCAAAAGATTCTCAATAACTTCTCCATAAGTTATTCCAATCGTTATTCCAATCGGAGTATTGGTTCTTCTGAAAGTTTTTTCATCGCCTGCATCAAGTTTGAAGAATCTCCTGTCCAAGTTATAAATTGCCCTTCTTACATTTTCCTGCCTGACTGTTGTAGCATTTGTGAATATGGCAGTAGGTTTTCCATATAAAGCTCTGTTTCTTTCTAATAACAAATGTTCTACAACTTCTTCCAGCCAAGGATATAATGTTGGTTCTCCATTTCCAGCTATTGTAACATAATCTATATTAGTTTTATTTTTAGTATGAAAATCTAGTCCTTCTGAAATTGCTCTTTTAACATTATCTGGAGTTAAACCATACTTTTCAAAATCTTCTGCTTCTGCATAGCCTTTGGAAGGAACACCAACCCTACAATAGCCACAGCTGAAATTGCATACTTTCAGTTCTAAAGGTGTTAGATTTATCCCTAAAGATTGTCCTAACCTTCTTGATTTTACTGGACCATAAACTATGTTTCTCCATTCTATACTAAGATTATCCATTTTCTGCAACCATACTTTCTAGTAGTCTTTCTATTGCTTTTTCTAAACCTGTTAAAATATCACTTTTAGATATTCTTTGAAATAAAGGTGCCTGGCTTACAGGAAAACTTTTTTCATCAAAATTTATACTTCCACTACTCCCCCCAAAATAAGTGGAAACTTTTATTTTCCAAATATCGTCTTTAATAATCTCTCCCGCAGCCAACCCGGTAGATTGGCGAGGAATGATTTCTCCTAAATGTGTATAAATCATCAAAGCCGCATCTTGATTTTGTCTTGGTCCAATATAAATGCCTGATTTTTCAACTCCAAATGGTTCGCCGCAGTTGTGAGCCTGCATTCTGGAATCGTCAATTAAAAGAATACTCCTATCTTTCCGCGCTTGTGAAAATCTAGGAGTTTTAGGATAACTATAATTCCCTTCTTTAATTTCAATAATATCTTCCCGTATAGCATATGCCCTCAAAAAATCCTGCAATTTTCTATCTGCATAGAACATTTCAAAAGCTTCTTCGGCACCCCTATACATTGAAGGACCATTAAGTTTCCTTTGCATTGCCTTATATACTTCTGGTTTAAATAAACCTGTTATTTGTTCTGTCATTTTAATCATTTTAATCACTCTGTCTTTGTGCAAGTCTCTGATTTTTTATATAGAACTGTTGAACTATTCGTTCAAGTCTTCTTGAGCATATTTTCCACGAAGACATATCATGCCACGCTGTACTAGCGGTGCCATAAAATTTTTTATCACATACTTTAGCACCAAATAATCTTGCTATTCTGTATGGGGTATACCTAAGTGTTATTATGTAACCATCTCCTTTTATTATTGGTTCTTGTTCTATATCTCTGTATGTGTATTTTGCCATTTTAATCACTTTACAGAAATAACTGCTACAGTATATATAATTTCTCTCCCTCTTAGTGAGGTGTAAGAGAAAGACTTAAATAAGTTTAGTTCTACAATATTTTATGAATGAAAAATTACTTGAAGAAATAGGACTGACAAAAGGAGAAATAACTGTATACTTAACATTACTAAAATTAGGAGAAACAACTACAGGAAAGATAATAGAAGAAGCACAAATATCAAGCGGTAAAATCTATGAAATCCTAGACAAGCTAATCAAAAAAGGACTAGTAAGCTTTATTGTAAAAGATAAAACAAGATACTTCAGCCCAGCATCTCCAAACAGAATCTTAGATTTTCTTCATGAAAAAGAAATAGAATTAAAATCTAAAGAAGAAGAAATAAAGAAAGAGCTTCCAGAATTATTAAAATTACAAAATTTAGAGAAAAAGAAATATGAAACAAGATTATTCAAAGGACTAAAGGGGTTTGAATCTGCAATATTTGAAGCATTAGAAGAGTTAACATATAAAGATGAAGTATTAGGTATGGGGATAATTACAACAAAAGGAAAGCAGTATAATTTATTATGGCAAAGATGGCACAAATTAAGAATTAAAAGAAAGATAAAATGCAAAGCCATATTTTCAGACACAACAACAGAATACTACAGAAATTTCAAAAAAATGCCATTAACAGAAATCAGGGTTTTAGAAGGAATAACTCCTACAGCTGTTGATATTATGGGAAAAAGAGTTTTAATATTAACTCATGGAAAAGAGCCTTCTGTTTTGTCTATATACAATGAAGAAGTAGCCCAGTCATTTACAACATTTTTCTATAACTTGTGGAACATTTCTAAGACTTAGATCCACTTCAACCCAAAACTAGTATCAACATCTCGGAATATTCTGTCATATTCATTTTCACCTAATGGACTAATTTCATAATATGAGTCTATTTCAACTAATGAATCTTCAGACAAATTTGGAAGTTTTGTATATCTACTCCCACTAATATGTGTTTTGTTATGATAAGCATTACTTTCTTTAGGCGAAGGAAACCCATTATGTATTGGCATTCCTGAGAAGTAACGCGTTTCAACGCCTTCACTCACGCCCCAAAGATAAAACATAAGCTGGTCTCTAGTTACTTCATGAAATGCTCTCTCATATCTGGGTCCTAGTCTGCATACTGAAGCATATGGTCCTGTGAGTTCTTCTTTTTCTATATTTTCTCTTAATTCTAATGGTTCTTGCTCTTTTCTATGTACTGTAATATGCCTTTTTCCGCCAGTTATTGTTCCAATAAATATTTCTTTCTCCTGTGCAAATTTAGGGACTATTAATCTTATAGTAGCCTCTAATCCTGATGTTCCTTCCACTGATGTGGGTTCTAAAATCATTCTTGCATTTTTATCCATTTTTACTTTCTCCAAAAATCAAGTATATCTTCAAGATGCAGATTTCCAACGGAAGGATTAACAACGCCGTTCTTTTCTAGCCTCTTTAATCTATAGTCCATCGCCTTATTATTGATAAGTTCTATAGGCAGAAGAGCAAGAAAACCTGTAAGCATAATGGGTGCTGCTAATAATGCACTCGCCAGATAGTCATTAAGATTAGTCAAACATTCTGTTGTGTAGTATAGTTTATCTTTAAGTGTAGCTCCGTAAGGCTTTACATTTATTCTGGTTGCTTCAATTTCCATTTTTATTATCTACTACATTTATTATATGCATTAACAAGTCTTTCAAGAGCAGTTTTATTTTCTGGACCTAATCTTTCGCTAGCTTGTTCAGTAAACATTAAGTCGTGGTGTGACTTATCCTCGTATGGTTTGTCTACTAATAGTTGATCAAAAAAATATTCAGAAATGCGTCCTATCAAATCCGAAAAATCTGTATGCCCTACAGATCCCAAATATAATCGAAAATCACATTTATACTTCACGCCAAGAGTGTAAAATCCTCTATCTTTTTCCTGATTGTAAGTAGGATAGTCTACTTCTATAACTCTTTTAGGGGCATATTTTATGAAAGTTAATGGACTAACCATGCCATGCTCTTCTGTTTTTTTTATTGGTATTTCGTTTTTCATTTTTTCCTCAATCGTTATTATTAAGTGATAAAATATAGTTATATTTAAAGAAGTGTAGTAACCCCAATTACAACATTTAGAAAAATTTAAAAAGAATAAAACTTTCATAAATTGATGAAAACAGAACAATTACAGAAAGCAGGACTAAGTCCAAATGAAGCTAAATGCTATATAACATTGCTTAAGTTTGGATCAGCTTCAGCTAATGAAATATCAAGAAAATCAGGTATACATAGGGTTTCTGTTTATGACGCTTTAAGAGGATTAAGAGAAAAAGGACTAATAAGCCAGATTACAAAAGCTAACAAACTATTATTTGAAGCTGGAAGCCCAGAAAAAATAATAGAAATTGTCAAAGAAAAAGAGGAACAACTAGAAGAAGCTAAAAATATTGTGCCAGAATTATTAATAGAATTTAAAGGAGCAAAAGAAAAACAAGAGATACATAGCTTTAAAGGGCTGGCAGGAATAAAAACAGTTCTTAATGAAATGCTTAGATCTAAAACAGAAATTCTGGATTTTGGAGCAGAATACAAAATTAAGGAATTTCTTCCATATGACTATACAAAATGGGACAAGGAAAGAATAAAAAGCAAAATTAAAATGAGAATAGTTGCGAATATTAAGATTAAGCCAACTAAAATCCCCCTAACAGATATTAAATATGTGCCAGAAGAATTTAACTCTTCAGTATCTACTTATATATTTGATAATAAAGTTGCAATGATAATGTGGGTTGAAAATCCTTTAGCTATTTTAATAGAACATAAAGCAGTTTATGAATCTTATAAAAATTATTTTGAATATTTGTGGAAACAAACAATAGAATAAAAACAAGTTAGTTTGGGTACTAAGTTTGTTTAGACTGCTTTTCTTTATCGACTAATTTTTGTTCGTATTCTTTCCATTTCCTATAACGATAATTCCCACCGTAATATGCAACAGAAATCGCAAAAGGAATCCCAAACAACACCGCTATTATACTATTTTTATTAAATTCTCTAGTAGTATCTTTTGCTCTTTTGTATTCTTGCCTAACTAATGGTTTTCTCATAAATGTATCATACTCTCCTTTCAAAGCAGTATACTTATCTTGTAAATTTCTATCTCTTATCAAATCATATCCTTTTATTTCCCACAACTCTCTATTTATTTGTTCTATTCTCTGAACTGTTGGTGTTCTAGCTTCATTTATGTCGCTTCTTAGCACACCATCAAGTCCGTAAATCATTCCTGCTAATCCAACAGTTCCAATTGTTCCTAATACTATATCTCTAAGTGCCATTTTCGCTCCTTAATCATCATTTAACAGTGATTACTATTCGTAATATTTAAATGTTTGTTGTAATTTTATGACAACAATTAGATAAATTTAAATATGAGTAAGGACACTATAAATTAAATGATAAGTAAAAAGTATAAAAAACGTAGAAATACGTAAAACTTATAAATAATAAATACTTACAAAACCATGGTGATGCAATATGACAGAAGTTGAAACAGCAAAAATGTCTGAAAGAGGACAGGTAATAATACCTAAAGGAGTAAGAGACTACATCGGAGCTAAGGAAAACACAATATTTACAGTAATGCCTCTAGACAAAGAAACAATAGTTATGAAAAAACTAGACAAGATGAAACTAATACAAGAGTTTAAAAGCATAAGAAAAACTACAGAAAAGCTTACTCCTGAAGAAATAAACAAAGAAATAAAAGAAGCAAGAAAATAAAGTCTTTAATCTAAAATGGTAAATGTAGTAATAGACACAAATGTTATAGTCTCTGCTGCAAAATCAACAGATGGCAATCCAGCACAAATCTTTGAAATGCTTCTGCTTGAAGAAATTACAAACTTTACTACAGAAGAGATTATAGAAGAAATAAAAGATGTGCTTGCAAGACCAAGAATAAAACTAAATTTGGTAGAGCAGAAATTTGTTCTTAATAATTTTGAAAAATTCTCTAAAAAGATAAGTACAAGTTCCAAATTTGATATAATAAAAGACGATCCAGCTGACAATAAATTTCTAGAATGCGCTGTTGACAGCAAAGCAGATTATATAATATCAGGAGACAATCATTTATTAAAGCTTAAAGAATTCAAGGGGATAAAAATCATAACACCTGCAGAATTTGTTAAAACACATAAAAATGACTGATTTAATAACTATATTAAAAAACATTAATCTAGAAGAACAGGAAGCTAAAACTTACTTGGCTCTTTTAAGCCTAAAAGAAGCTACGGCAACAAAACTGGCTGAAAGGACGAATATAGGTAGAGTTAACATGTATCAAATTACTAATAGGTTAATAGAAAAAGGCCTTATGTCTTATGTTATAAAAAACAACGTGAAATGGTTTAAGGCCGCAGACCCAGAAACATTGCTGAAAGACCTGGAAGAAAAACAAGAACAGCTTCAGAAAATACTGCCAGAATTAAAAGCAAAACAGAAGTTAATAAAACCAGAAACAAAAGTAGAAATCTACAGGGGAAGAGAAGGAGTAAATACAATACTAAAAATGATAATTAGAGATAATAAACCATACTATATAATGGGTGGTGCCCAGGAAGCTTGCTCTATTTTTGAGCTTGAAAATAGGATATTTGTAAGAAGAGCAGAAAAACTAAAAATACAAGGAAAAATATTAGGAAGAAAGAAAGACGAATTTTTCATAGGAAAAAATGAAGAATACAGATTTATACCAGAACATTTAATTTCTTCTACAACAATGATGCTGTGGAATAATAAAACAGCAGTATTTGTTTGGTCAGAGCCTTATTATGTAATACTTATAGAAAATGAAGACATAACAAAAACAAATTTAGCTACTTTTGATTATTTATGGAGCATAGCTGAAAAGCCTTCTAAAGAAGATGTGAAAAAGAGGTTACTGCCTTAAATCATATAGCTTATATTCATTTGGGAAATTAATACCATAGTCCCTATAAGATTTATGAATCAAAACAAATCTTGCTCTCTTGGCTACATCTTGTCTTCTCAGAACATCTCCTACACGCTCACCAGCTAAACCAAGACTATATCGCGAAGCAGAATGCCCAGGCCGAACATCACAAATTATTCTTCCGTGAGAGTCATAAATGTATGCAAAAAAATTATCTCTAGCTTCGAAATCTAGTATTTCTTGTTTTTGCCCTTTAACATACTCAAAAGAAGTTATTCTACCACCAAAACTAGAAGAGCGTTTCCTTTTTATTCTTCTAATTGTTTTTGCAATTTCAGATTCTAATGTCATTTTTATTCTCTCCTTATTATTAGCACATACCATTGATCTCAGGAGTTACATAATTTTCTTCTCTTCTTTCTGGATGAATCGCTATTCTCCGAAAAACTTCTGGAACTAATTTTTCCATATCCTTTCTGACTTCAGGAGATATTTGAGATCGAGCAACCACAACTTTATCAAAAGCGCCTACTTCATCTAAATATTTTGTTAACTCCCCTAAATAAGCACCATTTAATCTAATTCTTGGATTTCTAAATGGATTAACATCGTCTGCGTATAATCTTTTCCTTATATCAAGATCCACTAATCCAACTAATCCTTTACCTTCGTTACTATCTACTACAAAAACGTCCCTAATTGTTGGTTCACGATATTCTCTAAGAAGAGGATCTTTGGGAAAAGCCATAGCAATTAGACTCTTGATTCCTTCTTGTGGCGTACTTAGACAAGATAGTGCTAATTCTGTTTTAAATCCAAATAATCTATCTAATTCCCTATCAGCCAATAAATATGTAAATCTCATTTTATTCACCCACCTTATAACAATCTGTATAAGGTAGATATCTGCTTACTATTCCAAATTCTTTTGCTTCACTGAAAAGCTGTTCAAGACTTTTGCCTTCAGGAAGTCTTAATCTTTCATTGTCAAAATATTCAATACATGTTGGTTTTCTCTGCTCTGTTTCAATCGGTTTGTCTCTAGACACATATAAAGTTAGTCCTACCAGGCCCCCAACTAATGCTGCTGGAATCAACATTGCCAATGTTACTGGATGTGTTAAATCTTCTTTTAAATCTCTAAAAAATTGTTTTCTCATTTTATTCTCCAATTCTTTCTAAATAGAAAAGTGTATGTTTTTGATACGTTTGAACATAAGTTGCTGTTAAAAATAATGGAAAAAGTGCTACAGCCATTACCCCATTAAAAACATTAAAACGGTCACCTTTGTATGTGATCTCTTTATCAGTTGAAAAACATTCTTTAACTACGCCAACATATTGAGCGATAGTGCCCCCTATTCTGGTTTTGTATTTATCTCCCCTCTCGTCCACAAATTTATTTTCTAAGCTCATTTTATAACCCTCATTATTGTGCTCTTTGTCCTAAAACTCTGTTGAAACGATTACGTAAATATCCTTCAGCAAAAATACTTAAACACACAAGAGCATCTCCATATAAAATGCCATACCCTAATCCCTTAATCAAATCTTTATCAATATTATGGCCGTACATTGCAACCAAAGCACCACCAACTAATCCAGAAATGACCACCCCACTAAGAAGTTTATCAACTTCTTCTTTATACCAAGGATTATTACTTATATCATTAACGACCGCTTCAAGTTTTTGAGATTTTTTGTCTTTCATTTATTCTCCTAATTTACTCATTTTTATCTCACATCATCAAATCTTCTGAATTTAAAACCAGGTTCAACATCAGCAGATGCATATAATTCTAAATCCGGATTTCCGTTTCCATTTGCATCTCTTACTATGGCAACTAAATTGTCTCCCCAATCAGATCTTCTTATTAGTGGGGCATATATTCCAGTACCAAATTTTATAGGAAATGTTGCTCTATAATTTCCTTCTGCATCTCTATAAACTTGTTTGCCATTTATCGCACTGATCTCATGAAGTGGATCGTCTGCTGAATTAAATGGGTGAGTAACAATCGCTTCTTTTACCCCATCACCATTAAAATCATGCCAACCAATAGGCTCTATTTTTGTTTTATAAGTTCCTAAAAAAATAGTTCCTGCTATTCCTGCACCCACAAGTACCTTTGCTAAATATGGTTTTATGTTCATTTTAACAAAGCCTCCAAACCTGTTTTACATAAATCTACATAAGCAATTAGCAATTTCCCTACACCATAACCTATAATAGGCAAATTTAGTGCAGCTAACATTAATCTATCTCCATCAACTGCAGGCTGATTAAAACAATTACCATTATCTCTTTCGTAGGCATACAATCCTACTATCGGTACAAGATATTCAATTTTATGTTCTGGATTTAGTTTCATCTTAACTCCTTTACTTTATAAAACTGTGCTGATCTAACTTCACTAACCATATACCCATGCTCTAGATGGCCACAAGCACTTATTGGTCTCTCAAATACTTCTTCTCCTAAATCATAGGCATTTGCACCTTTTGGAGCAGCTTCTAAAAGTGCTCTTCTAGAAACTGGATGTCTAATTAATGTAGGCCGTCCTAATTTAACAGCCGGAATATTTCTACCACGATACTCTACCCTTCCTTCTAAATCGACTTCGTAAACTTTCTTCATCATTTTAACCCCCTTGAATGTGATTAATAGTAGTATTAATGTCTTTATAAACCTTTCTATTTGTTATCTACAAACAGTGGTAACAATAAAATTACTAAAGGGACTCAAATTCCTTGTCAGTCATCTCGCCTACTGCTTCAAATACTAGACTTCTAACCCTTTCTATTTTCTGAAAAACATTTAACCTGTTCTTTCCAAATGCCATATTAAGGTTAAATAGTGTTTCCTTGCTTTTAAGCGAGTTCATGAATTCTTCATGAAACATTTATATAGAACCAGTAATTTAGAAGGCTCAAATATAAGAGTCGGCATCATATTCTTATTATAAATTTATATTCCAAAACACAAAAATCTTTAAATAATTGTATAAAACGCAAATCTTATAAACCACCCCTTATTGATGAGAAACATGAATCTTTCTAAGACCTATAGCACTAACTATCATCAATGGCTAGCGTAAAGTCTTAGATGGAACTATCAGAAGGCCAGTGGGCCGGTAGCTCAGCTTGGTAGAGCACCTGAGCAGCGTCGCTGAATGCCTTAAAAATTCAGGCGAATGTTGGTGAACCTTTTAACAAGCTGGATGAAAGCAGGTGGTCGTGGGTTCAAATTATGGCTTGTGGCAATAAATGCCAGGACCTTATGGAAGTCCCATCCGGCCCGTAACTATAAAAAATGGAAGAAAAACAACAAACCGAACAAAAAGCCGCGATAAAACATACGCTTGTCCCAGAACATACCAAGCTAAGCGAAGAGCAAAAAAATTCATTACTGGAAAAATATAACATCTCACTAAAACAATTGCCAAAAATAAGAATCACAGATCCTGCACTAACAGGAATGGAATTGAAAATAGGAGACATCGTACTTGTAAAGAGAAAAAGCCAGACAACAGGCGAAACAGAATATTATAGGGCGGTAATAAATGGTTAAAGAATACAGAGAAATAATGCAGACATACTTCAGGGATTATCCATTTATAGAATCAAATATAAAGAGCTTTAACGACTTCATAGAAAAGCAGCTTCAAAAACTTGTAGAAGAAATAGGGGACATAGTGCCAACAATAATCCCCCAGGAAGTTGAGAGTTTTGTAATAAAACTGAAGAAAATATGGATAGAAAAACCCAGCATAATAGAAGCAGACGGGAGCAAGAGAGATATTTACCCAAATGAGGCAAGACTGAGAAATTTGACTTATGCTGTTCCTGTATACTTAGAGGTAAGCGCATATGTTGATGATGTTCAAAGAGAGAACTTTACAACTATGGTAGGAAAAATTCCAGTAATGCTTAAGTCGAAATACTGCCACTTGTACGGCCTGAAAAAAGATGAGCTTATACAAAGGGGAGAAGACCCTAATGAAGTCGGAGGCTATTTCATAATAAATGGAAATGAGAGAGTTCTTATAACTGTAGAAGACCTAGCATCAAACAGGGTTTTTGTAGAAAAGAAAGACGTAGGACCAAGCGAGTATATATGCAAGGTTTTCTCTGAGATGGGAAGCTATAGAATTCCCCATACAATAGAACAGATGAAAGACGGATTATTCTATCTTACATTCACAAGATTCAGAAGAGTTCCACTAATTCCAGTAATAAAATCACTCGGCATGACAAGAGACCAGGAAATAGCAAAGGCAATATGCGGAGATGCAGAATATGACTCAGTATTCATAAACTTGTATGATGCAGCTGAGCTGAAAACTGAAGAGGAAGCTCTTGAGTACTTAGCAAAGAAGATAGGAATAGCACAGCCAAAAGAAGTTAAAATGGAAAAGACAAGAGAACAGCTTGACAAATATCTGCTTCCGCATATAGGACTTACTCCAAAAGACAGGCTTTCAAAAGCATACAACCTGTGCAAAATGATCAAGAAATTCCTGAAAGCAAGCGAAGAAGAGCTGGAGCTTCCAGATAAAGACCACTACATGAACAAAAGACTAAAACTTGCAGGAGACTTACTAGAGGACCTTCTAAGAGCTAACTTAAGAAATCTAGTACAGGACATGATGTACAACTTCCAGAGACTTGTAAAGAGAGGAAAATTCCAGTCAATAAAAATCATAATAAGAGATGAACTTTTAAGTTCCAATATAAAGAGTGCATTAGCAACAGGATCGTGGACAGGCGGAAGAAAAGGAATAAGCCAGAACATGGACAGGACAAATTTCCTGGCTTCATACTCACATTTGCAGAGAGTAAACTCATTACTAACTTCAACACAAGAAAACTTCGATGCAAGGGCTTTACATCCGACTCATTGGGCCAGGTTATGCCCAATAGAGACTCCTGAAGGAACATCAATTGGCTTGAGAAAAAATCTTGCAATAACATGCAACGTGACAAGGGGAGAAGTCCAAGAAGACAAACTCAAAAAGACACTAGAAAATTGCGGAGTAAAGGTGATAGTATAAAAATGACAGATGTATACTTAAACGACAGGTTTGTAGGCACAGCTGAAAACGCCAAAGAACTAATAAAACAGGTAAGAGTAGAGAGAAGAAAAGGAGCCATACATCCAGAACTTAATTTTCACTATGACGAGGAATATGATGACTTCTATGTAGACACGACAAGAGGAAGAGCAAGAAGACCGTTAATAGTTGTCGAAGGCGGAAAAACAAAACTAACAGAACAAATCATTGAAGATATGAAGGCTGGAACACTAAAGTGGGAGAAGCTTGTCAAGGATGGAATAATAGAATACGTTGACGCAGCAGAAGAAGAAAACTGCTTTGTAGCACTAAATGAAGAAGAACTTACAAAAGACCACACACACCTAGAAATATCTCCGCTAATAATACTCGGGCTTACCAGTTCACTAGTTCCGTACTCAAATTTCTGCGCAAGCTCAAAACTTATCAGAGGAAGCAAAATGCTTAAACAATCCATAGGGCTATATGCTGCAAACTTCCTTCTAAGAATGGACACTGATGTAAATGTGCTTCACTATCCTCAGAAACCCATCACAACAACTTTCATGGACCAAGTATTTGAATATGACAAGCACCCTGCCGGGCAGAACATAGTAATAGCACTCCTGAGCTTTGAAGGATACAACATGGAAGATGCAATAGTAATAAACAGAGGAAGCATAGACAGGGGATTTGCAAGGTCAACATTCTTCAAGCCATTCAATGCAGAAGAACTAAGATACCAGGGAGGACTTGTAGACGAGATATGCATACCTGACAAGGAAGTAAAAGGATACAAGTCAGAAAAAGACTACAGGCTTCTTGAAGAAGATGGAATAGTGCATACAGGATCAAAAGTAAACAGCGAAGATGTAGTAATAGGGAAAGTAAGCCCTCCAAGATTCTTAGGAGAATTTGAAGAATTCAACATAGCAACAAGCATAAAAAGAGAAAGCTCAATAGCGCTGAGCCACGGAGAACACGGCATTGTTGACATGATATTATTAACAGAAAACGAAGACGGAAACAGGCTTGTACAGCTAAGATTAAGACAGCCAAGAATATGCGAAGTAGGAGACAAGTTCGCTTCAAGACACGGGCAAAAGGGAGTGGTAAGCTATCTTATACCTACAGAAGACATGCCATTCAGCGCATCAGGAATAGTGCCTGACATAATATTCAGCCCACACAGCATTCCGTCAAGAATGACAATATCACACCTAATAGAAATATTAACTGGAAAAGTCGGGGCACTAAAAGGAGAATACATAGACGGAACAACATTTGACTCATTGCCTGAAAAGGAAGTAAGAAAAATGCTTCACGAATCTGGATTCAGAGAAAACGGGGTAGAAACATTCTACAACGCAATAACAGGCAGGCAATTCAACGCAAGAATATTTGCAGGAAATATGTACTACCTAAAACTAAAACACATGGTTGCGAATAAGCTGCATGCAAGGGCAACAGGAAAAATACAATTGCTGACAAGACAGCCGATAGAAGGAAGATCACAAGGAGGAGGGCTAAGGCTTGGGGAAATGGAAAAAGACTGCTTTGTAGCTCATGGAGCATCATTGCTACTTAAAGAAAGATTTGACTCTGACAAGACACTATTGTATATCTGCGAGGAATGCGGAATGATAGGAGTTTATGACAGCTTCAAACACAAAGAATACTGCACAAAATGCGGGAGCAATGTAAAAATAAGCATCATAGAAGTTTCATATGCATTCAAGCTATTAATGGACGAGCTAAAATCCTTATGCATATATCCAAGACTATTGTTGGGAAGGAAATACTGAAAATGGTAGCAGTTCCATTCTATAAGGATGTAGGATTTTTACAAAAACCATTAACTGTAAATGGGCAGCATTTAATAGAATTGACTATTTCAAATATTAATGAACCAGACGAAGGGTATGCAGTACAAATAGGAAAAAAAAGTGATATATTTGTTTATAGAAGATACAATTTAATTAATGACTTTTGCTATTTTGCTTCTTATTTTCCTGTCGATAAATTTTCTGGAGGAGAACCAAGACTTGCAACAATGCCTGATTTAGCTATTTGTGAACTTGCTGAGGCAGTTATTAGAAGAGATTTTCCATCATGTAAAGAAGTAGCACCACTTAAGCCAAATCTTATAAAAAGGCTTAGAGACACAGAAAAAGCTTTCCTAAAAGAAACAAAATTAAGGGGTGTATTAAAATAAAATGGCAGAAAACTACGTATACAAAAAAGTAAGCGCAATGGTGTTTGGAATGCTAAGCCCTGACACGATAAGAAAAATGGCGTGTGCCAAAATTGTAACTCCTGAACTATTTGACAAGGAAGGATATCCAGTTGACGGCGGTCTTATGGATGTTAGACTTGGAGTGATTGATCCTGGACTAAGATGCAAAACCTGCGGAGGAAATTTAAGAGACTGCATGGGACATTTCGGATACTTTGAACTTGCCAGGCCACTAATACATGTAAAATATGCTGATGTAATATTAAACTTCTTGAGGTGCACATGCAGGGAGTGTGGAAAGTTGTTAACAGACAAGAAGATGAGAATATCTTTGGAAAACGAGGATGAAACTGAAGAAAGCACAGATGATGAAAGCATAAGCACAAAAAAGCAAGCTAAAGACATATCATCAAACCTAAGAAACGTCAAGAAATGCCCGCACTGCGGAGCAAAACAATATGCAATAAAGATAGAGAAGCCTACAACATTCCTAGAAGACGATAAAAGAGTAAGTCCTATAGAAATAAAGGCAAGACTGGAAAAGATAAATGATGCTGATGTTGCATTCCTGGGAGTAGACCCTAAGTTTGCAAGACCAGAATGGATGATACTAACAGTCCTGCCAGTTCCTCCAGTAACAATAAGGCCAAGCATAACACTAGAGACAGGAGAGAGAAGCGAAGATGACCTAACACACAAGCTTAGCGACATAGTAAGAATAAACCAGAGACTATTTGAAAACATAAATGCAGGAGCGCCAGAAATAATAGTAGAAGACTTATGGGACTTGCTGCAGTATCACGTAACAACGTACTTTGACAACGAAGTAAGCCAAGTCCCACCAGCGAGGCACAGAAGCGGGCAGGCACTAAGGACATTATCAGAAAGAATAGAAGGAAAAGAAGGAAGATTCAGGCACAACCTAGCAGGAAAAAGAGTAAACTACGCTGCAAGGACAGTAATAAGCCCTGACTCAAAAATAGAACTAAACGAAGTAGGAATACCAATGGAAATTGCCATGGAACTAACAGTACCAGAAAGAGTAACAGAATGGAACCTAAAGAGGCTAAAAAAATTTGTTGAGATGGGACCAAAAAAATATCCTGGAAGCAACTATGTAGTCAGGCCTGACGGCAAAAAGAAGAAAATAACAGACGAAACACAAGAGCAACTTCTGGAGGAACTGCAGCCAGGATACATAGTAGAAAGACACATGATGGACGGAGACATATCAATATTCAACAGACAGCCAAGCCTGCATAGGATGAGCATAATGGCGCACAGAATAAAAGTCCTGCCAGGAAAAAGCTTCAGGCTAAACCCTGCAGTATGCTATCCCTACAATGCAGACTTTGACGGCGATGAAATGAACCTGCACATACCCCAGACTGAAGAAGCAAGATCAGAAGCAGAAACACTAATGGAAGTGCAGACACAGATTATAACTCCAAAAAACGGGACAAATGTAATAGGCTGCAACGAAGATTCAATAACAGGAAACTACATACTGACTAAGTACATGAAACTGCAGAAAGAAGATGCTATACAGTTACTTCACAGCATAGGCTTGAACGATTATGAAAGGTTTTCAAAATTCAAGAAAACTGTAGACGGGAAAGAAATATTCAGCACACTATTGCCTAAAGATTTCAACTTCATAGGAAAATCAAAATCAAAAGAACAAGTAACAATAAAGAAGGGGGTTCTTCTAGAAGGAGTTATAGACCAAGCAACAGTCGGACAAGAAAAAGGAGAGCTGATAAGAGCACTAAACAAAAATTACGGAGAAAATGCAACACTAAAAATACTGGGAAGAATATTCAGGCTCGGAGTAGCTGCACTCGGATTCAACGGATTCACAACAGCAATATCAGATACTGACTTAACACAAGAAGTAACAGAGAAATGCAGAGAAGCAATTTATAATTCTGAAAGAAGAGTCATACAATTAATAGAACAATATGAATCAGGGCAATTAGAAGCTGCACCTGGGCTTTCAGCAGAAGCAACGCTTGAAATAAAAATAGTAGAGGTCCTGAACAAGTGCAGGCAAAGAGTAGGAGAGCTGGTTGGAGAGATAGTAGACGAGAACAACTCGACAATAACAATGGCGCTGGCAGGAGCTAAAGGAAACCTGCTTAATCTTGCGATGATAGCAGCATGCGTAGGACAACAATCACTAAGAGGAAGAAGAATAGACTTAGGGTACAGAAACAGGACATTAAGCATCTTTAAGAAAGGAGACTTGTCACCGAGGGCAAAAGGCTTTGTGAAGAGAGGATACAAGGACGGCCTAACACCAGAAGAATTCTTCATGCACTCAATGACAGGAAGAGACAGCTTCATGGATGTTGCACTAAGAACTCCAAGATCAGGATACTTATACAGAAGACTTGCTAGCGCGCTGCAAGACATAAAAGTAGAGTATGATGAGACTGTAAGAGATGCAAACTATAACATAGTGCAGTTCCTATACGGAGAAGACGGGCTTGATGTTTCAAAAACTGACGGCGGAAAAATAGGAGTTATAAAAACCATGAGAGATGTGGTAGGAGAATAAAAAGATGCTGCCAAAATATGCAAGTGACAAAGTTGAAAGATACTCAAAAAGATATAAAATAACAGACAAGGAGAAAAAAGAAGTAATAAAATCACTAGAAGAAAGATATGAGAATGCAAAAATAAGCCCTGGAGAAGCTATAGGAATTATAACAGCAGAATCCTTCGGCGAACCGAGCACCCAAATGAGCATTCCATTTTTTGAAAAAGTAATTATAAAAGTTAATAATAAAATAAAGATTATAGAGATAGGAAAATTTGTTGATGAAATAATAAAATTAAATGGCTCATTCAAGCTGAATGACCACTCTGAGGTTCTGCCCTTGAATATATTAGAAGTTTATACTCCTAGTCTAAATCAAGATGAAAAAATTGAGTGGAAAAGAGTAACAGAAGTTAGTAGACATAAATATTTAAACAAACTTATAAAATTATCAACAGCCTCTGGAAGGAATATAATTGCTACAGACAATCATTCATTTGTCACTAGAAAAAACAATAAAATTATTCCAATAGTGGGAAATAAATTGAAGACCGGAGATAGAATTCCAGTAATAAATAACTTTTTAACGCCAAATATAATTGAAGAGATAAAAATAGACAAATACATATCACATAAAAACTTTGCAGTTGATGCTGATGATTTGTTGTACAAAATAGGAACAATTTCTAAATCAATTAAAAATTCTATTAAGTTAGATTGGCTAACTGGATGGTATTTTGGCGCTTATTTAGCAGAAGGGAATGGTACTGGATCTCATGTTTCAATTACAAATATTAATAATAGTTATATAAATAATGCCATTAACTTTGCAAATAGTATTCAAATAAATTTTGTTGATAAAGAATATCAGGGAGAGTATGGCCCAGGCAGAACATTAACAATAAATTCTACTATCTTAAATAAATTTATTATTGCTTCTTGCAGTAATGGTTCTTCTCATAAGTATGTACCAGAATTTGCATATAATTCTTGTGATCAGTTCGTTGCTGGATTATTGAGGGGCTATTTTGACGGTGATGGAAACTTTACAGTGGATAGAAAGATGATAAGGATCTCTTCAGATTCTAAAGAATTAAGGGATGGTATTGCATTATTACTTTCTAGATTTAAAATATTTTCATATAAAACTGAAGACAGAAAAGGACAATACTGGTTGTTAATACCGTATAAATATGCGCATTTATACATGACTTACATAAATTCTGATATAGACTATAAGATAATAGCTTTGGAAAAGTTAGCAGAAAAATCAAAAAAATTCTGGAATGAATACTCTAGAGAATATACAGATATGATAAGCGGTTTTGGTGATCTATTTTGGAATACAGCCAAGAAAGTTGGGTATCCTAGCAGGTATATTAATAACTTTACGAAAAAACAAGAAATAGGCAGGACTGCTTTGTATAGATATATGAAACTATTTGAAAAAAAGGCTAAAGAAAAAAATATAGATATACAAGAAGAACTAAATATAATGTCTTGTATGTTTGATTCAGATGTAATATGGGATGAAATAATAAATGTAGAGTATGTAAAAAATGACCACGAATACGTCTATGACTTTTCAGTTCCAGGACTAGAAACATTCACAACATTTGACGGAATATTAACACACAATACACTGAATGTATTCCACTTTGCAGGCGTATCTGAGATGCAGGTCACAGTAGGACTGCCTAGACTTATAGAAATTTTTGATGCAAGAAAAAGGCCGAGCACTCCAAAAATGGAACTAAAAGTAAAGCAGAAATATGCAAAAACAACAGACCAGGTAAGAGAAATAGCCATGAAATTCAGGGAAACAAAATTAGGAGATGTCGCACAAGAAGTATCAATAAATGTGGCAAGAATGAACATAGAACTTATACTAGATAAGAAAAAACTGAGAGAACTTGACATCAAACCAAAGTTTGTACATGACAAAATTGTTACTGCAATGAAAGGCCTGGAAATAAAAGACGGAGAGTCAAGCATAATAATAAAGCCGAAAGAAAAAGAAATGTCGCTTTCCGAGATATACAAACTGAAAGAAAAAATAAAACAGATACACGTCAGAGGGCTTGAAGGAGTAACCCATGTACTGCCTGTGAAAGAAGAAACAGGATTCATAATACACTGCGCAGGCTCAAACCTTGAACAGGCTCTTGAAGCAGAAGAAATAGAAAAAGAAACAGCAATGACAAATGACCTGTTTGAAGTAGCAAATGTTTTAGGAATAGAGGCTGCAAGAGAAGCTATAATCAGGGAAGCATCAAAGGTTCTAAAGGAGCAGGGTATAAGCGTTGACGTAAGGCACATAATGATGCTTGCAGACATAATGACAAGAACAGGACAGATAAAAGGAATAACAAGAACGGGAATAACAGGAGAAAAAGAAAGTGTGATAGCAAGAGCAACATTTGAAACGCCAATAAAGCACCTGATAAATGCAAGCTTAGTTGGAGAAAGAGACGTGCTAAACAGCGTAGTAGAAAATGCCATACTCAACCAGCCAGTACCTCTAGGAACAGGACTTCCAGGGCTAGTGGCAAAAATGAAGAAGGAAGATGAATAACTTAAAAGAAGACCTTAAGAAAAAAAATCCTGCAACTGGAGCTGCCGAAGTGTTAAAGGGAATAATAAAGGGAAAAACAAGCAAAGTATATGTAAGCTCAAACTGCCCTGAAAAGGAAAGAATTCTAAACCTCGCAGCATTGAACAAAGTAAATGTTGTAGAACTGAAAGAAAACAACAAAGAACTTGGAAACCTGTGCAAGAAGCCATTCTCGGTAAGCGCAATAAGCTTTGAGTGAAAAATGAATAAAGGATCTGCTGAATTAATTTTGGTCGGCTGGGCAGATAAGCCTCGCAGAGAAGACTTATTGAAGAGAATTTGTTCTGATCCATTATATAATAATAGAAATTTTATTTTCATGGGAGTTAGTACTAGAGAAGAATTTTATGTTGTATTACAGGATTTTGTAGGAAGCCTTTCAGGTGTCGTGATTGAAGAGTGCTTTTATCCCAGTTTACAGAGACAATATGAACAACTAGACGGCAGACCTATTGTTCTTTTAGCTGAGGATCCAGACGCTTTAGAACAGGCTAGAATGGACGGATATTCTAGAGGCATTCTGATTGGAGATTCTTCTGAAATAGACTTAGCAGAATTAATGGAACCATTCATAAGATGAAACTCACAATAGAAAGCATAAACAACATAAATTTATTTGAGAGCTTAACAGGAGCAAAAGTAAAAGACTGCATAATCGAAGAAAACAAACTTATATTTCTAGTAGAAGAAGGGAATATAAAGCAAGCACTAGGAAAAGAAAATTCAAACATGTTCAGATTGAAAAAATTACTAAAAAAAGACATACAAATAATAGGCTACTCTGAAGATGTTACCAAGTTTGTAAGGAACCTGATATACCCGAACAGGGCAGATGACATAAAAGTAGAAAACAACAAGGTAATAATTACTGTAAATGACACAGCAGTAAAAGGCAGAATCTTCGGCAGGGGGAGAGAGAACTTAAACAAAATAAACGACATGGTAAAAAAATATTTCAATATAGATGTAGTGATAAATTAATAGCAATATTTATAAAACCTCTAAATCTACAACAAAATATGGCAAATGGTTTAATGGCTGGAAAAAAACTGAAAGACAAAAGAAAAAGCTCCAGATGGCATAATAAATGGTATACAAGAAGAATGCTCAGGCTCAAAGAAAAAGCAGATCCATTGAGAGGAGCTCACCAAGCCAAAGGAATAGTTCTAGAAAAAAGACAGATAGAAGCAAAACAGCCGAATAGTGGTTTGCGCAAAAGTGCAGTAGTTCAATTACTTAAGAACGGAAAACAAATAACAGCATTCATACCAGGAGACAATGCTCAAAGATTCATAAACGAGCATGATGAAGTTATAATAGAGTGCATAGGCGGAAAAATGGGAAGGGCAAAAGGAGACATTCCTTGTGTAAGGTGGCAGATAATAAAAGTGAATGATCAGAGCCTTAATGCTTTATTGTCTGGAAAAATAGAAAAGGGAAGAAGATAGAAAAATTTATAATTACTTATTACCCTATTTAAAGATGAAAATAAAGATGAAAAAAATTTATGTTTTGCTATTTTTAATTTTAGCAATAGTTTTAGCAGCCTGCAGCAAAAATACTGACAGAACAGGAGCTGCGGTTCTAGAAGATGGGGAAAAGCAGCAAGTAGAAACACAAGCAGAGCAAACACCTGACTGCAATGATAATAATAAATGCACAGAAGATTCTTATGATAGTGCAACAAAGAAATGCGTAAATAATCCTATACCAAGCTGCTGCGGAAACAAAAAATGCGAAGAAAAAGAGGGATGCAGCACTGTAACTTACAAAACAAAATGCAAAGAAGACTGCGGACTGAGCTGCGGACCTAACATTGCTGTAAATGATCCTGAATGTGAAGACAGCAAATGCACAAGAAAACCTGATGGCAATTATTTAGCAACTGGAGATACAAAATTAAAGTTCAGCATATACAACAACGGGGAAGAACAGACAGATGTCACAGCAACACTAAAATGCACGAAGACAGGAGGAAGCTATGATAACTATTTTAATGATAGAAAATCATTTGCTACACTAACACCTGAAAAAACAGCCTACTATTATATAGAAATGAAATACACAGAAGGGTTCAAGATGGAGTGCGATGCAACATTTACAGCAAAGAATTTTGTCCAGTTCATGAGCTTTAAAATTAATCCCTGAAAATTATTTCTTAATTCTTGACTTAATTAAATTAACAAAATCCCTAGTCCTGTCAAGATAGTCATACAGGTTATCAACCTTAACTTCAATAGACTTAGCATCCTTAGTCTTAAGAGTAACATTCTTCCTGAACTCTTCAATAGCAGTATATTCAGCCTTGTCAATTTTCTTTAACAAGTTATAAAGAATGATGTATTTCTTAACAGGATTACCAAGAATATCCTTCACCATGACAGCCCTTTCCTTTATAGTTCCAGGAACTTCAGGAATCTTCTTGGCCTTTCTTAGACTCTCTAAAAATTCAAACATTCCAAGCTCAAAAGCGCTGATCATACGCTTAATAGCATTCTTCATAATATCGCATGTCCTGGTATACTTCAATGAAACAAAGATAAGATGATCAGCTCTCTTAAGTTCTTCCTCAGGACTTATAATCTCTTCCTCCATCATTTTAAATTCTTGACAACCCCCAAAAAATTTCTCATTTCACTAATATAACTTTTTAGCAATTCTATATCAACAGTCTTAATGCTGGAATAACCATCAGAGCATATGACCAGCTTATCCTTCCTGAAAAATTCTATGGGACTTTCCTTGTGCTGCTTGCCAAGCAAATGCAGATCATTGACAATATTAACAACACTTTCATTTATCTTATACCTTGGAGCTACTATTTTCCTAAATATCTGCATCCTAGAATTAAATTCTGCAGGAACAATGTTCAGTCTTTTATACAGCCTCTCATAATATAATAAAGCATCAACACATTTAACGCCAGCCATGTACAAATTTTGAGTTATAACAAGCAAGAGCCTTTTGTCTTTGAGCAGTGGATAACTTACATAGGCCAAATGGTCTGCAGTCCTGAAGGAATTATATGCACCTTCAACTAAATTTCTAAACTGATTCATTTTTTAACTCTAGTATGGCTTTTGCGAGATCACCATCATTTTTCTCCAAAACTCTTCTAGCCTCTTCCTTGCTAACACCTCCCTGTTCAGCAACAGTATTAATATCATCTTCAGTAATATTAACCTGCTCCTCAATTTCCCCTGTAATCTGTAAACTATCCTGCCCCATCATGTTGACCTTAACAACACTGGGATTCTTAACAACAAGATTTTTTTCTCTAGTCTTGATGACAACTTCATAAGCATCAATATTCTCCTGCTTGACGCCAAGCTTCTTCATAGCCTGCTGAAGCTGCTTAGGATTCATACCTGGGATCATTTTTTAGACTAAAATTAGAATGCATACTTATATAAAAACCTTGTCAGTTAAGATTCACTTTTGACTTTTGGCAACGGCTAAACTAAGAATGTGAATAGCTTCCTTGTTAATACCGATATCAGGTTCTGTAAAATATCTAGTTTCAGCATTACCAGCACACCGTCTTCTATATTTTGCAACAAAACTTTCAACATTAATGCTATTACCTAAGTTATGATCATTAAACAACTCATGCGAGGCTCTTAGAGTAAAAAACTCATAAACTTCCTGATATGACTTACTGTGAGAAACTACTTTCTTAGCACTAAAGCCCAAAACAAGATTTTCTTCTTCCATGCGACAGTAAGGTCCTGCTTGGTATATTACCTCTGCGAAACCAGCATCGCCTATTTGTATCGTATCAATGTAAATATAAGGCTCTAAATATCCAGGTTTTTTTTTATCCAACAATTCCTTAAAGCGCTGTTCATTTTTTAAAATATCATAAAAAGACCTAACAAAGTCAAACTTATTCTGGGGGTAATCTGCTGAATTAGTCGCAGGAGGAACCACGGCCAAAGCTAAACCTGATTTGAATGCTGTCAGCATCGACTCTAGAAATTCTCTCCTTGAAGTTAACTGCGAAATATTTTCAGCCATATAAATACAGTATACCCAAAACAATATAAATTTAACTTCTAGGATCATTCTTATGACAAAAAATATTGACAAAATCATTAAACTCCTTAAGAAAGACTGTGGGAAATACACAAATCCAATAGTTACTGAAGTTTCAGACTTGACTAAAGATCCGTTTAAAGTGTTGATATCATGTGTCTTGAGTTTAAGAACAAAAGACCAAACAACTGCAAAAGCTGCCAAGAGACTATTCGAGAAAGCAGACACGCCACAAAAATTGCTAAAGCTATATCTGAAAGAAATTGAAAAGCTAATATATCCTGTAGGATTTTACAAAACTAAGGCTAGGAATTTAAAAGAGATATGCAAAGATTTAATTGAAATATATAATGGTGAAGTTCCAAATGATTTTGAAGAATTGATGAAATTGAAAGGCGTTGGAAAGAAAACAGCAGCTATAACTATGATATATGCACACAATTCTAAAAATTATATAGCTGTGGATTCTCACGTTCATATAATTTCCAACAGACTAGGATTTGTAAAGACAAAAACACCAGAAGAAACAATGGATAAATTAATGAAAGTAATTCCTAAAAAATATTGGCATGATTACAATGATCTATTAGTCAAATTTGGACAGAATGTTTGCTTGAGTGTTTCTCCCTTATGCTCTAAATGTGTTGTAAATAAATATTGCCCTAAAATTGGAGTAAAAAGAAGCAGATAATTCAATGCAAATTAGAAATAACCATCAATCCTCTACCCAAATTCAATTCTTTATAATACAAACTGCTCCTTTCCAAGAAATCAAAAAGTTCCTTCAAATCTTCTTTGTGAGAAATCGTATTATCAGCAAATATTAATCCATTTTTATTTAACAATTTCAAGCTTAATTCTAGGTATTGCTTGTACTGAGATTTCATAGCGTCTATAAGAATAATATCAAATTTATTATCTAGCTTTTTTAAAATCTCTATAGCATCACCTAAAATAATATTGACATTATTACAATCGGCTTTCTTAAAATTTTCCCTTGCTATAGCAGCAGATTCAGCATTAATTTCCAAGGCAGTAACTTCTTTAGCATACAATGAAAGCCAAAGAGAAGAATAACCATGCATGGTTCCAATCTCTAAAACATTCTCCGGCCTTGCAATCCTGCATATCATTGAAATAAATTCTATAGAGTCACGAGAAATGTAAGGCATAATCCTTCTATCTTCCAATTCATCAATTACTTTAAATACCTGCTTCATTTCATAAACTTTATCCATAAGATTTATAATCATTTGTTTTCTAACTTTTTTATGAAAATAATAGTAAGCTCATTTTACAAGTATGCAAATATAAAAAAACCTGAAAAGTTCCAAATACAGCATCAAGCATACTGCAATAAACTAGGAGTAAAGGGGAAAGTATTAGTAAGCAAAGAAGGAATAAACGGAACAATATCAGGAACTAAAAAACAAATAAAAAAGTATGAAAATGATTTACTAAAAAACAAACTATTTTCTAATGTAAAATTTAAAAGAACTACTTCAGACTTTCACCCTTTCAAGAAAACCATAGTGAAGGTAAGAAAAGAAATAGTTACTTCAGGAATGAAAGTAGATATGAAAAAAATCGGAAAACACTTAGGACCTAAGAAACTAAGAGAGATGTATGACAAGAAAGAAGACTTCATAATATTGGATGCAAGAAATGACTATGAATACAAGATTGGAAAGTTCAAGAATTCAACAACATCGAAAATAGAAACTTTCAGAGAATTCAAAAAAGTACCAGAACAATTAAAAGAATATAAAAACAAAAAAATAGTAATGTACTGCACTGGAGGAGTAAGATGCGAAAAGGCTTCGGCTTACATGATCAAGAAAGGGTTCAGAAATGTGTTTCAACTAGAAGGAGGAATACTAAATTACATAGAAAAGTTTCCAGATAGCTATTTTGAAGGAAGATGTTTTGTATTTGATGATAGGTTATCAATATCAACTGGAAAGAAAACTAAAGATATTAGTGTATGCGAGAAATGTCATAAACCATCAGGCAGGTACATAAATTGCTTGAATAAATACTGCGATAAATTGTTTATCTGCTGCGAAGAATGCCATAAAAAGTGGGATGGTTGCTGCAGCAAAACATGCATAGGCAAAATTGAGGTTTTAGGCGAGAAATGCTTAAAGTAGCTTAACTATATCTATTTTAAATAATTTTTCATAAGTTTAAATATAAACGCCAAGAGAGGGAATTTCACTCATTAAGAATATCTTTAATGTTTTTTGAACCCTCAAGTCCTTGCGGACGCAGGATCTTTACAGATTTTAGCAATCCTGTGCCATACCAGGTTAGGCGACCTTGGCGTCTATAATCGAAATATTACAGTTTATTTATAAAGTTTAGGTTTTGGAAACAATCTGACTACAGAGCTTATATCTCCTGAAAACAAAATAAGGAGTTAAAAACATGGAAAACGAACAATATAAGCTAAAATATCTGGATGTTAGGAGGAAAAACACACTTAGAAAAGCACTGAGATTACAAAACATTTTTCGAGAGTTGTTTTTGCACAAGACAGAAAAAGAGATTTTACACATGCTCTGCCAGTGCGGACATTATCATTACCAGCAAAAAGGAACACCATTAAGCGAAGATGCAGGAATAATGTACGAATACTTATTAACACACAATTACAACCCATATACAACTTACAAATGGTTCCTTATTTTCTTAACAGACAAAGCAATACAGGAAGACATAGAAAACAATAAGCTTACACAAGACAGAGCTAGAAGGGTAGTTGTAACAAAAAGAAAACATGAAGAAATTTCCAGATCATGGAAGTTTATGGAAGAATCCAGAAAAATTACTTGGGAGTTGTTGGCTTATGACTAGAATAAAAATCTCGCAATCCAGAAAACTGCCAAATGTTTTCAGCAAAGAACAACTTTTAGAAATTTTCAAAGTCATAGAAGAACCAGACGTTATGTTAGCTGTAATAATTGGAGCATTCTGCGGTCTACGTATTGGAGAAATCTGTAGACTAAGAAAACAAGACCTAGACTTAAGCAGAATGCAGTTAAAAGTGGTAAATGGAAAACTTCCGGGAAAAACCTTAGCAGGACACGGAAAAGACAGAGTAGTACCTATACCTTCCAAAATAATTCCTTTATTGCAAATGTGGTGTGATTTGAGAGAAGGAGAATATTTATTGGGGAGTATTTCCTTAGCAGGCAGACCAATAACAACTCAACATTTATTTAAAAAATATAAATTAATGTTGAAGAAAGCCAATCTTTATTTTATTGATAAACAAAATAAAGCCGGAAATAAAATTGCAAGATATAATTTTCATACACTAAGACACACTTATGCAACTATGCTATGGGAGAAAACAGGAGACATTTATGCAGTTAAACAAGCATTAGGCCATTCAGATTTGGATATAACTTTGGTTTACACTCATATTAGTGATAAAGCTTTGCAGCAAAAAGTAAATTCTGCATTTAATGTTGGTCTGTTATCTAAACCAATTCAAAGAGAACAAATTAGAATTGAAGAAAAGAGTAATCCGTTAGAAATAATAAAATTGAGACTTGCGAAAGGTGAAATAGAAGTTGAAAAATTTAACGAAATTACTAGAGCTTTAGCAAAATAATTTTTATTTTTTTGAAATTGGCAACAAAGTGACTACAAGCCTTTTATTAAATTAAATCAATAATTCTTGTATGAAAGAAAAAACATGCAAACTATGCCAAAGAAAATTTGGAGGAGTAACTGTAAGTCTAAATGAGATTAGATTGTGCGGAATATGCTTTAACTTTATGCTCTCAAAGTATGGAACTATAAAGAAAGTTATTAGCATAATGAAAACTTACAAGAATGGGGGAAGAAAATGAAAACTAGCAAATTAATAGCTTATTATTTCATGTTTTGGATATTGTATCTTCCGTTAAGTATAGCTTTTAGCTTATTATTCAAATTAAATTTAGAGACTTTTTTCATATTTTTAGGTATTGGAGCACTTTTACTGCTAGTGTTCTTGACAGTAAAATTATTGATTGTTAAGAAAAAAGCTCATGGTAAAATCACTCCTAAAGAGAATGCTAGCAGTAGTGAAACTCTAATGCCTAAAGTTGAAGACAGCCTTGAAGGTTTTAGAGAATTATTCAGAGAGGAGGTAAAAAATGAATAAAAATTTTAAAAATATTTTGAACTGCATAGTAGCTTTAGTGTTAATGATAGTGCCATTAGCTTATAGTGTTCATGCTGTAACTATAACACCACCAAGTGCAGGAGATATAAGTTCATTTAATCAGATATTGGCACCTGTAATGAAAATATATAACTTTGTTAAGTATGCTGCGAGTGTTTTGGCTTTACTTTTCATAGTATTTGCTGCGGTTCAGATGTTCATGAATAATAACCCTTCAGAAAAAGAACAAGCTAAATCAAAAGTAATGTATATCGTAATAGGTTTGGGATTAATCTGGGTAGCACCAATAATAGTCAATTATTTGACAACATAAAAGTCTATTATTTTCTTTTTGGACTTTTTTATAACGTGTGTGACTGTACCACTTGAGCTAGAAGGAACTATAACTGTTCTCTTCACATATAGCGATGGTATTGTGACTAGAAAGGCTAATAATTTAAATTATTAAATTACGAATTGGTCATTTAAAAATCCCCTTGTAAGAGCTGCGGATCTTCTTTCTATAACTTCTCTTATTTTATCTGAAATTTCATCAAATGCTTTTTTAGTTTTTATGTTTAATTCTTCTGCTATAGCAGGTTCAACTATTTTATATTTAAAAACATCTAAAGGCAAATTAATTCCATCAGGTTTAAACATATTATAGACAAATATATGACTGTTGGGAGCAATTAATCTATTCGGGTTGTTTGGATAACGTGTTCCTTCCTTATAATTTCTAATAGCAGAACATAAAAATTCTAAAAATGCCACCCCTAGTCCAGAATGTAATCCTCCTCCATGGCTATTTGTGTGCCTATAAGGAATTGCCATTCCAAATGAACCTGTTCCAATGTCTTCTTCTTTTCCATAAGCAATTGGAAGCCAAAGATGAGGACTTGATTCTAATATTACTGTAATATCCTCTCTGCTAGGAACTTTATACGCTTTAGGGAATGGCCAGACTTCTTCAATAATTTTCCCAGATTCCTTAAAAAGTTCTGTTGCAGCCTTTTCTGAAAGTACATAGATTTTGCCTAAATTTCCTTTTGGAATGTCTGGTAATTTTACTTTTGTCATTTTATTTCCTTTTAACTTAATAGTGGTAAAGTTAAGTAGTATAATAATTATTGTTGTAAGGATCCTAGCAACAGTACGAAAAGCTTAAATAAACTAAAATTATAGACAGTTTATGCAAGCTGCAGAATTAAAGAGATTAGGGTTAAGCACAAATGAGTCTAGGATTTATTTGGTTCTATTAGAATTAGGACAAGCTCAGGCTGGTGAAATTAGCAAAAAAACGCAGATCAATAGAACTACAACCTACGATGCAATTGAAAGACTTATAAAAAAAGGATTAGTTAGTTATGTAATTCAAGCAAATAAAAAATCATTCAAACCAACCTCACCAAATAAGTTTATAGAAAATTTAAAAGAACAAGAGAGATTTGTTGAAAAGATATTACCAGAATTAAATAGCCTCTATAAATCTTCAAAAGAAGCAGAAGAAACAAATACTTATAAAGGGCGAAAAGGAATAAAATCTATTTTACAAGACATTTTAAAATGTAAAGAATATGTGGCATTTGGTTCTGCAGGCAAATTTCTAGATATAATGAAACATGATTTCATAATTTTTCAAAAAAGAAAAAAAGAATTAAGAATCAAATCTAGAGTAATTCTCAATGAATCTTCTAGAAAGACAGAAACAGTGAAATTAGCTTATACAAACTTTAAATTTATTCAAGATGAATATTCTGTTCCCACTACAACTTTTGTTTATAATAATCAAGTAGCCATTATAATCTGGGCTGAAATTCCAGTAGCCACTGTAATAAAAAGTAAAGATGTAGCAGAGAGTTATAAAAATTATTTTGAACTGCTTTGGAAACAAGCTAAACCTTAATATTCTAATGAAACTTCCAAAATTAGTCCTATTAGTAACACTTCTCTTAATAATTCCTATCTCATTCGCTTCCTTCAACTGCTCTTTGACCTCTAACTTTCAACAATGTAACCACATTTTATCTTCAAGTATGAATGTTTCTCAAAAAGATATTTTATTATCTGGTTTATTTTATAATTTTACAAGCTTTCCTAATCATAATTTTATTCTTGATTATAATTCTAAGATTAATGTTAATTCTAGTTTAGAAAATCTTTCAATAGTAGATTCAACTTATGTTAAGTCTGCTTGGGTTTCTTTGAATGCTATAAGTCCTAGTGTTTTAGAAAATAATTTTTTGTATGTTCCTATTAATTCTTTAGTATTAAGCGACTATGACTATAAAATTGTAGTTCCAAATAACTATCAAACTAACAATTATCAAGAAAGTAGTAATGGTTATTGCAAAATAAATTATGAGTTAATAGAGAACAATCCTAAATTAAACATCTTAGTCAATAATTATCTTCAAGGAAGTAATAAACTTCAAGCTATAAGTATAAATCAAGATTCAGTAATAACAAGTAAGTTAGAAGTTAACATCAACATTAAGAAAGATAATAGTGTCTGGAATAAATATTGTAGTAATAGAAATAGAAGAGGGCAATGTACTAGTTATAATTACAAGTGTGAGTATAGTAATATTGAATACCTTAAAGACAGTATAGAGTTAAAAGACATCATTAATGTAAAATATTACAGTATCCATCCTAGTGCAAGTATTAAGTTAACAGATAAGAACTATAATAGTAATAAATTAGAGTTTAGTGCTAAAGACTATTCAACTTTTACAATAAAATTTGACAATTCATACTACAAAGAACAAAAATATGTCTACTCAGTAGAATTTATCAAAAAACCATTTTACATAGCAGTATTGAAAGTAAATAAAGTAAACATAAAGAAAAGTAATAATTTAATGGTTAATTTAGATAATAGCTTAGTTGTAAATAACATTAATAATTGTAGACTAATTTTGTATAATCATTTCTATAACTTTAATACTGAATGTAATTTGGATACTAGTTTAGAGAATAAAACTGAAACAAAATATGAAGTCAAAGAATTTAATTATGACTTAACATGGATACTAAAACTAATTGTACTATTATTTATCTTGTATTTAATTTATAGAATAATTAAACATTTTGTTGTTAGAAGTTTAGATTTATCTACTAATTCTTAATTTTCTGTATAATAACATTTTCTCCATGGATAAATTCTGCCAGTACAATTACAACTTAATTTTTTATATATCTCTCCATTCTTTGTAATCGCCCAAATAACTAAAGTCCATGCCTCAATATCCTTGTCTTTAGTTTTAATATGCCTATATCTTAAATCCGAAGTTGTTAGAGGAAAATTTTTATAATAATCATAGAATTTATTATCTGGAAGTTTTAAACTATTTAGATAGGCGAAGGCTTCTTTATCTGTTTCAATTGGTTTATTTAACAAGTGATCAAATCTCCACATTTCATCTTCTATACAGTTTGTAGGTGTTTTCAACTCCATAAAAATAAAAGTTATTCCTAGTAATACAGGAATAAAAGAAATAAAACCTATCATTTTAAAAATTTTTGAAATCTTAAACTTATTTTTTGCATTGAGAACTAAACTTATAATTATAGATAAAATAGCTAATGTAAAAAAGATTAATATAGGTAGTAGTAATATTACTCCAAAACCTAAACCTGGTCCTGACATAATTCTCTTCCGGAATTATAACTATATATAGCTTTGCATATTAAAAATTATGTCTTCTTATGAAAAAATCCTTTCTAACCTTATTTGTAATATCATTGTTAGTCTTGCCTATGTCTTTGGCTGATTCTTCAGATAGTTCTCAAGATTCTAGTTGTTCTTTCTTTTCTCTCCTATCATGTCTTGGTGATATAGCTAGAATAGTTTCTCATACTACTGGTTTGGCTGCTCAACCGTTCATTAGTTGGGTTGTTGATTTGATGACTACTATTCCTAATACTGGTGTTTTTGAGAGTGCTTGGTTTACAATTATAGGAATTATTAGTATATTCTATATCTTCTTTCTTTTATATTCTGGTAGTGTTTTTATTTTGAATAGTGAAGATATAGTTAAAAGACATAGTGCTAAGGAATCAATAAAGAACATGATTATTGCATTAGTTTTAGTTTCTTCTAGTTTTTATTTATATAATTTGTTAATAGAATTAAATTCTAGCTTGACTAGTTATGTTTTTAGTAATGTTAGTCCTGCTTTTTTTACTGTTACTAGTGATAGTTTTGGTAATGCTTTATTGCAGATTTTAATGATAATACCTTATGTGTTAATCTTAATTATTACTTGTGTTCTTTTATTATCTAGGTGGGTTTTTGTTAGTCTTGGAGTAATATTCTTCCCTATAGGAATATTTCTGTACTTTGTTCCTTTCCTTAAAAGTTATGGAAAATTAATAATTAATTTAACAGTAATGCTTATCTTTATTCCATTTATTTGTTCTATAATTATTTTAGGTTGCAGTTTACTTGTTACTGCTCCTATAGTTGAACATTTTACTATAATATTTTACATTGTTGCATTTTTATTAGTAGACTTAGTATTCTTATTGCTAATTAGGTTTATAATTAACAAGACTGGAATGGGAGAAGTCTATTCTGGAATAAAAACAGCCACAATGATGGCTGCTGGAGGATTATGAGATTATTTATAATTAGCTATTGTTAATTCTGTTTTCGGTTCTAAGGATTTTTCGTAATTTGTAAAAAATTCAGGTTGAACTATACTAACTGCTGTTCCAGGACTTGGTGCTTGTGGTAGATAACCTGTTTTAACAAAATATTCTGTTCTTGGTTCTGGTGAACCGTAAGATATTATTTTTCTATCTATCTTTAAAGAATCATACCTGCCATCACTGTCTAAATCATTAAAAGTAAATTTGTCAAATGGTCTATCTATAATCATCTCTCCAACTCTTCTTTCAATTGTTTGATTTTGCTGATTACTTCTGTTAGTGCAGTCTTTTATTGGTTGTATGGCCATTAAAGCCATTAATCCAGAAACTAGACCAATTCCAATTCTGTCTACGATTTTTGTTTTTCTTTGATTTTCTGTTTCCATTGTTTTTTACCTATATTTGTGTAGAAATAGAAATACTTAAATATTAGGTTCCCCCTAAGGGTACCTATGAAAGCTGAAATATTACAAGAAATTGGCTTAACAGAATCAGAATCCAAGGTATATTTAGCACTATTAGAGTTAGGGGATTCTACAAGATCTCCTATAGTAAATAAAGCTGGAATTGCAGGATCTAAAGTCTATGACATTTTAGAAAAACTACAAGATAAAGGACTAGTTGCAATCTACACAGAAAATAAGGTAAAACACTTCAAACCCACCAACCCAAAGCAAATCATGCACTATCTTCAAGATAAGAAAGATAAAATAGCAGAAGCAGAAAAACAAGTAGAATCAATACTACCTAGTTTGTTAAAAACATTCTCTTCTTTAAAAGAAGAACAAGAAGTAGAACTACTAACAGGATTAAAAGGACTTGAAATATTATTCAGAGAACAAGTAGACATTCTAAAAGAAGGAGAAAGTTGTTATGTAATTGGAGGCACTAAAGGGGCTGAAGAAGAAAACACAGTAGCATTCTTCAAAAAAATCCACCTACTTAGAGAACAAAAAAGAATAAAGACCAAAATGTTATACAACCTAAGACAAAAAGAGAACACAGAACAGTTCTATTCAAAAAAGCAATACCCAAGCACAGAAATAAAATACATAAAACATACATCACCAGTAGCAATAAATATCTACAAAGACAGAACAATAATTATAATATTCGGAAAATCTATAACATCAATACATATCAGATCAAAAGATGTTGCAAATAGTTTTATGGAATACTTCAACTTACTTTGGAAAACTCCAAAAGAATTAAATTAATAGAACCTCAATGTTTTAAATCCAGCTAACTCAGCATATAACTGTAATATTCCTTGATGATATATTTCATGTTCTTTCATGTAATTTAGCATAGAAATCATGTTTGGGTTCCCGACTTCTTTCCAATCAACTTTTTTCAATAAGTCTTTTTCTTTTAACCTTTTGAGTTTATTTTTCATTTCTTTATCCAGATCATTAAAGTAATTGATAAGTTTTTGTTTGTCATTTTCTAGAGAATAGTCTTTCTTTTTATTTTGAAAAGTTACTTTTCTAGTATCAAGTGCCTTTATGTAGCATCCTTGAACATCTGCTAAGTGTCTTAATTGTCTTCCAAGTGATCCAAAGTTTTTATTAGGGGAAAAGTCTAATTTATTATTTGGGATAGATTCTATAAACTTTAAGGTATTGCTTCTAGTATAATCCCAATCAGCTAGAAATTGCTTCTTTAAATTCATTTAGTTAAAAGTTACTATTAGCTATTTAAACATTTCTTCATAATGTCTTACGAAATTCCACCGCCTTTGCAGCATAAAGAGAAGATTATATTTAGTTTGACTTTCGAACAGTTGATTTATTCAGGAATAGCTTTAGGTTTGGATGCAATAATTTTTAAGTTAGTAAGTAATAATAATCTAAAGTTTACTTTAATTATTTTTGTAACAATTGTTGCAGTTTTGTTTATGTTTTTTAATGCTAAGGTTTGGATTAAGAATTTTTATCATTTTTTCAAGTTTAGAAAGACAGATGACTTGTCTAATTCTATGAAGAGTTTTATTGGTATTAATGATGTTACTGACAGTTATATTATTAATAATAAGAATCAGAGAATAGTTTTATTAGAAGTTCAGCCTGTTAATTTTAATATTAAGGGTGATGAAGAGAAGGAAGTTATTATTCAGAGTTTCCAGAAATTCTTGAACAGTATAGATTTTCCAGTACAGATATTAATAGCTTCTGAAAACATTAGCTTGGAAGATCATTTTAATGTTTTAAAGAATAAGTTAAGAGATGATTTTAATAAGTTATTTAATGATTACAAGAATTTTATTAAGAATAGTATTAGTGTTAATGAAATTAAGAACAGAAAGTTCTACATTGTAGTAAAGGAAAAGAATAGTTTAGATATTGAAGTAAGTATAGTTGAGAACAAGTTAAGAAGTATAGGGTTAAAAGTAAGCAAAGTAGAAAGCAAAGAAAAGAATAAAGTATTATTAAATAAGTTATACAATTATTTTAACCAGTATAAAGACTTCAAACCATTAAATAATAAAGAGGGAGAAATAAAGAATACTTGTATAGTAAGTCCTAAACTTATAATTAATAATAAAGATCATCTTGAAGTTAATAATTGTCTTAACAGGATTGTTGCAGCAGTAGGCTACCCAAATACTGTAGAAAAAGGTTTTCTGGATAAAATAATTAGTAGTAATGATAATTTTGACATAAGCATTCACTTAGAACCTTTCCCTATAGAATTCATGCTTATACAATTGAATAATGAACTAAAAAAACAAAGAGCTGACATGTTTTCTGAAAGCCTCAAAGGAATAATAAATCCAAGCTTAGAAATAAAGTATGCAGGAACCAGAAAAGTCTTGGAAGAATTACAGAAAGGAAAACAAAAACTATTCAACGTTTCACTTTACATTAACTGCAAAACTAAAAAAACAGAAAACTACAAGCTAACAGAACATGATATTAAAAAAATAAAAGAAGTAAATCCTCAAGGAAAAAAAGAAGGAACTGAAAAGTACAATAAAAGAATCGAGAAATTGTTAGAGTATAAAGAAAAAAGAAAGCCATACGAAGACTTAGATTTATTGTCACAGAAAGTTTCCAGTGAACTAAACTCTTTAATGATTCAGCCTAAAGTTCCAATATTCAGACAAAGTGACGCATACAAAAGTATAATTCCAGTTGGAGAAGACCATCTTAAACTAAAAAGAAATATTACTACAGAAGCATTAAGCGCATTCTTTCCTTTTACTAGCCCATTCTTAAGTTGTGAGCCTGAAGGAATAATGCTTGGACTAAACAAAAATAAAATTCCATTTATCAAAGACATTTACAAGCTAACTAATGCTAATGGTCTAATCTTAGCTACTTCAGGAGGCGGAAAGTCTTATTTCACTAAATTATTATTAACTAGGTTGTTTATGCAAGGAACTAAAATATTGATTATTGATCCACAAGGAGAGTATGCTGCAATAACTAAAGAATGCAAAGGACAAATAATAACAATTTCTAAAGATTCTACAACAATAATTAATCCTTTAGACTTAATGGGACATAGTTATGAAGAAAAAAGACTACAACTAATAGATTTGTTTAAGATAATGCTTGGAGAGCTTTCAGAAGTTCAAAGAGGAGTTTTAGACAAGGCAGTAGATGAAACCTATAATGGAGATGGTATAAGAAAGAAAGGAAACTATGACGGAATACAAACACCAACAATAAGCAATTTATATAATACTTTAATTGAGATGATGAACAAGGCAGACAATACAGAAAAGTCAACATACACGGCTTTGATAAATAGATTATACGTCTACACTGAAAATGGAGTATTCGGATTCTTAGACAAGCAGACTAATATAGATTTCAATAATGATTTTGTTTGTTTTAATATAGGATTCATGCCTAAACAGGTAAAGCCAATAATAATGTTTCTTGTTTTAGATTATATTTATACTAGAATGAAGAAAGACTTGACAAGAAAACTTTTAGTTCTTGATGAAGCATGGAGTTTACTAGCTAGAAGCGAAGAAGAAGGATACATCTTTGAAATCGTAAAAACATGCAGAAAGTTTAATCTTGGATTGTTAATGATAACTCAGGACGTAGCAGACTTAGTAAATTCTAAGGCAGGACACGCAGCACTAGCAAATTCAAGTTATACTTTTTTACTTAGACAGAAACCAGCAGTAATTGATAGTGTTGCAAGAGTATTCAATCTTAGTCCTTCAGAGAAAAATATATTATTAACTTGCAGTATAGGATCAGGATTACTAATATTAGATAATGAACATCAGGAACTGGAAATTAAAGCAAGTGAAGAAGAACACAAACTAATAACAACTAATCCTGATGAAATACTAGAAAGTGAAAGAAGAAAGGAAAGAAAACCTTTAGACAAGAAAAAAATAGATGCAAAACTGGATACAGAAATTCCTTACTATGAAAGAAACAAAATAACAATAGAACAAGTACAATACTTAACAGATCGAGGATACAAACCTGGAAAATTCCACAAGTTCACAACTAAAGGAAATCCTAACGAATATTTAGTAAAAGAAGAACTGCCGGAAAGCATAATGCACTCATTCGTAACCTCTATTATTTATCAATATATTTTAACTAAAACTAAGAATGTTGAAAGACACCTGACAGTAAAACCAGACATAATCTTTGTTGACAATCAAGGGAAAAAACACGCAATAGAAATTGAAACTGGAGAAGGATACAAAAAACATAAAGACAGAATAAAAGAAAAGTTTACAACAGTAAAGAACGAATACGGAAATAATTGCGTGATAGTATTAACGAACTTGAAATTAGTAAATAATTATAAAAAGTATGACATTAAGATAATAAACAGGGAACAGGTTATAGAGTACATAAATGATATTTTTAAATAAGATTCTACTCGCCTACGCGGAATAAAATATAGTTATATTTAGGGCTGGTATTTCCGTTTCGAAAATAGTTTATAAGGCTTAATGGATAGAACCATGCGTAGATTTCCGCATTTTATTTTAATCTTTAAATTCTATTGGAATACTCTCTGCCTTTTCTTTTTTAACTTTAAAAACATTAAAATGTAAATGTGGTTCTGTTGTAAGTCCGGTCATTCCAACGTAACCTATAATTTCTCCAGTATTAATTTTTTGCTTTTCTTTAACTGGGACATTTTTATCTAGATGACAATATTCTGCAAAACTTCCATCAGAATGAGAGATACATACAAGATTAGTGTATTTCTCCACAAAATTTTTTATTTCTTCTGGACTCATTGAGTCCATTTTTTTTATATTACTAATGAATTTAGTAGAGTCTTTCTTTAACCAGACAACTTTACCTGATCTTGCAGCTAAAACAGGCGTTCCCAAAGGCAGAGGAAAATCCACTATGTTTTTTAGACTTAACATTTATCGGAAATGGATAAGCATACTTTACCATAAATTTCTAGGTTTTATTTAGTATAAATTAGTTTCTACTCATGCCTACAGTTCTTGATTTGTTTAGTGGATGTGGTGGTTTTAGCCTTGGCTTTATTCAAGCAGGTTATGATATTGTAGGTTTTGTTGAAATGTGGAAGCCAGCTATTGAAACTTATAAGTTAAACCATCCTAAAGCTAAACATATTGGTACAGATATTACTAAAGTAAGGGATGAAGATATTTTACAATATAGAAATAAGATTGATGTAATTATTGGTGGTCCTCCTTGTCAAGGCTTCAGTTTAGCTGGTAGAAGAAATAGAGATGATAATAGAAACCAGCTATATAAGGAATATTTAAGGTTTGTAGAAATAATTAATCCTAAAACTATAGTTATGGAGAACGTTCAGGGAATTCTTACAATGAAAGATAAAGATAATGAAAAAATAATAAACAAAATACTAAAAGATCTAATAAAACTAGAATACCTAGTAACTTATAAGAAAATAAAAGCAACAAATTATGGAATACCACAAAACAGAGAAAGAATATTAATAATAGGAAAGAAATGCAATATATTTACAGAAACTACTAATGAAACTAAAACTGTGATTGAGACTATTTCTGACTTACCTTATGAAGAAAACGGAATGAACGCACACTTACACTTTAAACCCACAGAAACTACTCTAGAAAAAATAAGAAATTTAAAACAAGGAGAAAGATTACTAAACTATAACTTGTCTAGAAGAAGAATATTCGCAGATAAACCTTCACCTACAATTGTAACAAAGCCAATATACATACACCCAATCTATGACAGACTATTAACTCCTAGAGAACTAGCAAGAATACAAAGCTTTCCAGATGACTTTAAATTTTGTGGAAGTAAAACTTCTATGGTTAAACAAATTGGAAATGCTGTGCCGCCAAAATTAGCTAAAGAAATTGCAATGAAGATATAAAATAGTTAAATTTAAATGTATGAGAAATATTATTAGATTGTGAAAAAGAGGATTAGAAATAGCTTTATAAATATTCTTTTGTTCTTATTAAATAGAAGTACATATGGCAATAAAATTACCGGATCCATTTCATCAAATTTTAAATATAGCTTACAAAATGAGAGGATTTCGAATTATGGAAGCCTATATCGATAAAAGAGATTATAACAATGTGGCTTATGAAGGTACTAAAGATTTAAGAGAATATTTAGAACTAGATGATCAAGATTCGGTGTGTGATTGCTTTTGTAAGGTATCAATTAATGGCGAAGGCGAAAAGGGAATATTATTTGAAGATAAGAAAACTAAGCATTCAAGGGATATGTTTACAGCAAAAAAACAACTTGAAACTACTCATAAACATTTAATTGGAAAAAATAAAAATGTGGACTATGCAATTATCTCTAATGTTCAACTTGAATCTTCATTCGAAGCAAGAACAATGGCGAATTATCCAGTAAAAGTTTTATTTTCAGCCATAAACTCAAAACAAATTCATTTGGAAAATATTAAGAATTTAAAGGGAGAAAAGATACCACTATTGTATCACAAAGGTTAAAATGGCATTATTTATAAGTTTTAGGAATAGGAGAAGTGGAGAAGGAGATTTTATTAGATTTAAAACCGCAATTACTCTTTTCTCTGAATTATTTAGAAATTTAAGAGTTAATACTAATTCTACTTTAGTCTACAAATATGATCCTTTACCCGAGTTAAATGAAAATTTCGAAAGAAAAACGGAAGAATTTGGTTTATTAGAATCTTATATAAGAAATAGGGTAGAACTAGAAGAATCTAAATATCTCGGTATGGAAATAGAAGCAACCATAATAGTAGAAGGAAAGAATTTTAAGTTAATATTTAATCTATTACCAAGTTACAGAGGATTGCATTATGACATAAAAATAGAGTTGATACCTAATAAATATGCTGAAATATTTGAAGATTTAGAAAGATATAATCTAAATTTAAGAGAAATAATTTTGCAAAGAATTAAAGATTATAATAAAGATATTGAATTTAAAAAAAATAAAGAACTTTTTACTATTAGAAGGGCAGTAATGAGTGATTACAATGATGAATTACATAATATAGATCAATGGAGAATGTTCTATTCAAAAGAACCGTCTGAATTAATAATTCATATTTCTTCAAGTTCTCCAGAATTGAATGAAAGACTAGTTTATGCAAATAGGAAAAAATTTGCTGAAAGTTTAAATGAATTTGAGCCATTTATTTGGAGAGTGGCTGAATATGCAAAAGAAGCAGAAGTTAAAATAACAGGTGGAAGTATTTCTATAATTCCTAAAAATGAAGAATCTATGAAAAAATTTGTAGGAAAATTAAGAGAGAAAATCAGCTTGGCTGCAAAAGAGATTTATCCAACTAAGGAAGAATATGAACAAAAATTAGGAAAATCATTTTCAGATTAAATAGAAAGATTATAAATAAAATTAAATTTTATATAAGTTTTTGTATCCTTCGTTTTGAAGTTTTTCTTTGTGCATTGTAAATAATGCCATGTCCAATTGTCTTGGTGTTACATTGTTTTCTTTTGCTAAGTTTCTCATTATCTTAAGGTATTCAAGCCAATTTTTTATTGTCATAGCTTTACTTATTTTATATCCTAAGAAGTTTAATGATTCAATGCATCTGATGTCAATTACTGAATATTGGTTGGGAAAGATGATGGTTAATATTGCTGAAGCTGTTGGTATTCCTACACCGTTAAGTCTTGTCAATATTAACATTTTGTCTGTTTCGTTGCTTTCAGCAAATGCTTGCTTTGTAATCTTCTCTACTATTTTATTGTTTTGAATATATCTCTTTTTTGGTCTTACTGATTTCCACATGCATATTTTATAAAACTCATAAAATTTCATAAAGCCTCTTTTTCTTATTTCAGGACCAATTTCATTGAATAAAACTTCCTCAGTATTATAATTCTTAATGTAGTGCGTTATATCTTGTATTTTCATTATTTAAGTTCTCTTGATAATATTTCTAGACCATTATTGTCCAGATATTCGCTTAGATCAAGTTTATTATCTTTTATATCAAATACTCTTTTAGTTTTTGGATTTATCCAAAATATTAGATTATATCTTTCTCCCTTTACAATCTTTTTATATTTTTGACAAAGTTCTTTAAGTTTTTTTGTAGCTATGGTTATTGTGTGGGGCACTAAAAATCTTCTTCCAGTTTTATTACTGTATTCTATTATATAAATTAAAAAAATAAAATAATCTGCTGTTGCATTCAATATGGTTTCTTTTTTGAAGAAAAACCATCCTGCAGATCCTTCAAGATATTTTTGCGTTTCTGTTGCTCTTGGCTCAAAAGCTCTACTGCCCTTTACTTGTAAAGTTACATTCTTTCTTGTATTCATGTCCATAAGAATTAAATCTATATCTTTACACTGAGCGTTTATTGGCATAAAAACTTCTGCATTATGATTAAAATATTGTCTTAACATACCCGTAACTACTACTTCATCCGTATTTAACGACCAGAAATTTTTATATGCTACACCCATAAACTATTTAGCAGTTACCTTTAATTTAAAGCTTATTATTTCTTTCAGACTGTCAATTATCATTATCTCTGCTTCTGTGTCCAGTCCGCAGTATTTTAGTAAGTCTTCTCTTACCTGTTTTCTTTTTTCTTCAGAGCATTCTGCGTAATGTGCTTTAAAGAATTCAACTGATGCTGTTCCACCATCAGATATGTTCATTCCTTTGTAGGTTTTTCCAGTTAGTGCAGGAAGAACTTTTTTAATAGAAGCGCTTCCCTGCTGTTTTGGGTTATAATAACTGAATTCTCTGAATATTACTAATAAGTCTACTGTTCTTGAAGGGATTGTTTCAACCCGTCTTTTGTATTCTGGGAAGTTTTCAGCGATTTCTTTCATTCTTGTTAATTCAAATGCCTGATTGTATACTATTATTGTTCCTTTTTCTCCAAGATGTTTGTTTAATGATGCAATAAATTCTTTTCTCGGATCCTTATTTCCTTCATATAAGAATTCATAATGTACTACACTGCCATTTTCTTTTTTTACTGTGTGAAGTGAGAACTGGAATGGTATTTGTGAGTAAGGTTTGGTTCCATCAAACATAGGTATTGCTGTGTTAAAGGTTTCAAAATCAAGGTAATGTAATGGATATTGAAGTTTATCTAAAAACTCTTTTATTTTTTCTTTATCAACATTTATTTTTCCTTCTTTTTCACAGATTCTTTGAATCTTCTGTTTTGTATTTAGTTTTACTTCTTCAGGTATGTCTTTTATTAGTTTTATTCCTTTTTCGTAAAGTTCTGCTCCTAACTTTCCACCCCTATAAAGGCAGAATACATTATTTTCTGGAAGTTCAAGACAGTTTTCTGCTTTGCAGTCATGACTTCCATCAGAAAATGGAATATCTAATATTAGTCCTGCTTTTGGTAGTTCTTTTTGTGATAAAAATTGGATAATGTTATTTACTCTTTCAGGTACTTTATCAATTATAACTTCAACTTCTTTGGTTATGTTTTCTTTTTCAAAAAGTTTTTCAAGATTTATATTTCCATATTTCTTATAATCTTTATTCAAGTGTAGTATGAAACATTTTCTTATTTTTATTCCGCTTCCTTCATATACATATTTTTGGAATGCTACATCATGAATGTTTACCTTTTTTGTTTTTGTAGATGCTTTGACTTCTATAATATCCCATTCGTTACCAACTGGAAAAAGGATGTCTGCTCTTGAAAATAGATCATTAAATTTAAAACCTGCTTCAAATAAAGGCTTCTTTTCTTTTAATGCTTCTTTTGTTTTTTTAGGATTTTCACTATATTTATGCATTGAAAGGTCTATGCCTTCAGGGAAAAGCTTCTTTGCTTCTATTCCTACTTTCTCACCATCTTCCATTCTGAACTTATCCGCAACTGACGGTTCCTTTATTTTTTCAGGATGATTAAATTTAAGCCATAAATGCTTAGGACATTCCAAGCCGAGAATATAATTAGATTTTGTAAGTACAAGCATAGGGTTTTAGGAAAGATAATTATTTATAAAGGTTATTAACCCTATTTTAGATAGAATTTCATTATACAAAATAAATAGAGAATAGTAACAATATGACTAAAATAACCTTATCCGAAGTTGAACAATATTTATGGGCTGCTGCTAATATCCTCAGAGGACCTATTGATAATGCTGACTTTAAAGCATATATATTTCCGATACTTTTTTTTAAAAGAATATCTGATGTTTATGATGAAGAATATAAACAAGCTTTAAAAAAATTTGATGGCGATAAAGAAGCTGCATATTATCCAGAAAACTTTTCATTTATCATTCCTGAAAATGCGCATTGGAAAGATGTTAGATCAAATACAAAGAATGTTGGCCAAGCAATTCAATATGCTTTTAGAACAATAGAAACTGCAAACCCTGATAGATTATATGGGATTTTTGGAGATGTAAATTGGACTAATAAAGAAAGACTTTCTGATGAGTTATTAATTAATTTAATTGAACTTTTTTCTACTAAAGATCTTTCAAAGGAGAATGTTGAACCAGATATATTAGGCCAAGCATACGAATATCTTATTAAGAAATTTGCTGATCTTACCAATAAAACAGCAGGAGAATTCTATACTCCCAGGGCGGTAGTTCATTTAATGGGAAATATTCTAAAACCAAAAGAAAAAGACACAATCTATGATCCTGCTTGTGGTTCTGGAGGTATGCTTTTAGAAGCCTTCAATTATGTAAAAAATAAAGGTGGCGATGTTAGAACACTTAAATTATATGGTCAAGAAAAGAATTTAACAACTTCTGCTATTGCTAGGATAAATTTATTTTTACATGGGGTTGAAGATTTCCAAATAATTAGAGGAGATACACTAAGAAATCCGGCTTTCCATGAAGGGGATTTATTGTCTAAATTTGATGTTGTAATCGCTAATCCGCCATTCTCATTAAAAAATTGGGGTGCAGTTGAATGGTCTCATGATCCGTTTAGTAGAAATATTGCTGGAACCCCCACAGATAATAGTGGTGACTTTGCTTGGGTTCAACATATGGTTTGTTCTATGGCACATCCAAATGGAAGAATGGGTATAGTTTTACCACATGGTGCTTTATTTAGAGGAGGAGTTGAAGGCAAGATAAGAAAAGAAATTTTAACAAAAGATTTACTTGAAACAGTTATTGGTCTTGGATCAAATCTTTTCTATGGAACAGGAATTAGTGCTTGTATCTTAATTTTCAAATTAAAAAAAGAGGCTAAGAAACAAAATAAAGTTCACTTTATTGATGGTTCTGCATTATTTACTAAAGGAAGAAATCAAAATTTCTTTAGAGAAGAACATGCTCAACAAATTCTTGAATGGTATAATAAATACGAAGATATTGAGAATCTAAGTAGGATTGTTTCATTAAAAGAAATAGAAAAAAATGAATTCAATTTGAATATATCAAGGTATGTTGTAAAACTTGATGATGAAGATAAAATAACCTTAAAAGAAGCATATACTGAAATGCTTAATACGCAAAAAGATTTTGAAAAATCACAAGAAAAAATGATTAAAACACTAAATAAATATGGGATAATATGAAATGACAAAAACAATATCAGAACAGGAGCTAGAATCATATCTTTGGCAAGCTGCAAATATACTTCGAGGAGTAATTGACGCAAGCGAATACAAAAGCATAATTTTTCCATTGATGTTTTTTAAAAGAATTTCTGACGCATATGATGAAGAATATGAAATAGCTCTTGCTGAATCAAAAGGGGATAAAGAATATGCTTCATACCCAGAACAACACGAGTTTCAAGTCCCTAAAGGATATCATTGGAATGACATAAGACAAGTTACAAAAGAAGTTGGAAGAGCCATTAAAAATGCAATGGAAAATTTAGAGAAAGCTAATCCAGATAAGTTAATGGGGATTTTTGGAGATAGCAATTGGACAAATAAGGAAAGACTTTCTGACTCTATACTAATTAATTTGATTGAACACTTCTCAAGTTTAAATCTCTCTACTAAAAATGTTCCTCAAGATGAATTTGGAACTGCTTATGAATTTTTAATAAAGAAATTTGCAGATGATAGTGGGCATACTGCTGCTGAATTTTATACTAATAGGACTATAGTCAGAATAATGGCACTAATCATGAATCCAAAGCCAGGAGAATCTATTTACGACCCAACTTGCGGTTCTGGTGGTATGTTACTTAATTCCGCATTGCTTGTTAAGGAAAAAGGTCAAGAATATCGTGGCTTAAAATTATATGGGCAAGAAATTAATCTAATCACGTCAGGTATTGCTAGAATGAATATGTTTATTCATGGATTTAGTGAATTTCATATTGTCCGAGGAGATACATTGAAACATCCTGCTTTTGTTGAGAATGATAAACTAAAGAAGTTTAATATTGTTATAGCTAATCCTCCTTATTCTATTAGTAAATGGAATCAAGAATTGTGGAAACACGACCCTTGGGGAAGAAACAAATATGGTGTTCCTCCTGCAGGTAATGCAGATTATGCTTTTTTTCAACATATAATTTGTTCGATGGATGATAAAAATGGTCGCTGTGGCATATTATATCCTAATGGAATACTTGAAAGAGATGCGGAACAATCAATGCGACAAAAAATAGTTGAAGAAGATTTGATTGAGTGTATTGTTGGATTAGGTAAAGATTTATTCTATAACTCTTCAATGGAATCTTGTTTAGTTTTCTGTAAGACTAACAAAGAAAAAAACAAGAAAGGAAAAATATTATTTATTGATGCTAAAGCAGAGATTACAAGAAAGCAAACACAAAGTTTCTTAGAACCACATCATATTAAGAAGATACATGATGCTTACAAAGGATTTGCAGACATTAAAGGTTTTGCAAGAGTTGTTGACTTGGATGAAGTAAGAAAGAATGATTTTAATCTTAATCTAAGATTATATGTTGAAGAAAAAAGATATGTTGATAATTCCTTACTCGAAACTCCACTAAAGACTTATATTAAGGAATGGAAAGATAGTATAAAAGAACTTGAAAAATCTACAAAGGAAATGAACGAAGCTATTAAAGAGGTATTAAAATGAAAATTCCTAATGGTTGGGAAAAAGTTCAGTTTGGAGATGTAGTAAGTAAAATAAACGACAAAGTTTCAAACAGAGAAGAATGGACTTTTGAGAGATATATCGGTGGAGAACATTTTGAGGAAGGAGAGATAAGAATCACAAGGTCTGCTTCAATTGAAGGTAATGAAGAAGTTATTGGTTCAGCATTTCATATGAGATTTAAGCCAGGACAAGTGCTTTATGTTACAAGAAATCCAAGATTGCGTAAAGGTGGAATGGTTGATTTTGAAGGAGTCTGTTCTAATGTTAGTTTTGTAATGAAAGCAGATGAAACAAAATTATTACAATCATTATTGCCTTTTATAATTCAAACAGAAGATTTCGTAAAACATACTTGCAACAATGCTCATGGCTCAACAAATCCATTCCTTAATTGGAAAGATATAGCTAAATATGAGTTTTTATTGCCACCAATAGAAGAGCAGAAGAGAATAAGCGAAGTGTTGTGGGAAATTGAAAATAACCTTGAAATGTGTGAAAACGATATTAACAAGTCTATCAAGTTAAAAGAAATTCTCGGAAGGGAATTATTAACTAAGGGAATTAATTTTAATGAACTGAGAAAAGATAAAAATTTTGAATATGATGAAATAAATACGAACTGGAAGGTAGTTAATCTGTCTGATGTTTGTTCAGTTACTGACGGAGCACATTTCTCTCCAAAAGAATGCGATAATGATAAAATAATAGGAAATGTTAAAGACATGGAAGAAAATGGATTTAATTATAACGCCTGTACAAGAATATCTAATGAAGATTTTGAAAAATTAAAAAAATGGGGAAGCTCACCATTAAAAGGAGATGTTCTATTTTCTAAAGATGGTACGATAGGGAGAGTTTTTGTTTTTGATGGTAAAAAAGAGATGGTTTTACTTTCTTCCATAGCTATAATACGACCTTTAGATAATGTGAATTCTTATTATATATCAGAACTATTTAGGTCTATAATATTTAATAAACAACTTGAAAAGCTTAAATCTGGAACAGCTCTACGCAGAATAGTTCTAAAGTCACTAAAAACATTTAAATTTCCCTTACCTTCTACCGAGTCTGAGCAGAATAAAATTGTTAAAAAATTAGAATGTATGAACAACTTGATATATATGAAAAAGAAATATTTATTAAACATGAAAAATCTTCGTAATAAACTATTTAATGAGCTTTTATCTGGAAAGTTGAGGTTAAACTAAAATGACATTCAATGAACAAAACACAGTCGAGCATTATGTAAGAGATTTACTTGTTAAAATGGGTTGGAAATATATTCCTAAAGAACACTTGCCTAGGCAGGATGCGGATGTTTTAGTCGAAGAGCATTTAAAACAAGCTTTAATAAAATTAAATCCAGAAATTAAAGAAAAACCTGAAAGAGCCGAAGAAGTATTATATAAATTAAGAGCAATTCTTATCTCGGTTAGAGGAACAGGTATTGTAAAAACAAATGAAGAGTTTACAAAATGGTTGAGAAATGAAAAAACAATGCCATTTGGAGAGAATAGTGAACATACAACTGTAAGATTAATAGATTTTGATAATATTGCCAACAATAATTTTGTCGTAACAACACAATATTCATTCACATCGGGTCAGAACATAAGACCAGACTTAGTTTTATTAATTAATGGTATTCCCATAGTTATAGGAGAAGCCAAAACGCCAGTAAGACCCGCAATATCTTGGGTTGATGGAGCATTGCAATTAGAAGGTTATCAGAATTATACTCCTGCATTATTTGTTCCAAATATGTTTTGTTTTGCAACAGAAGGTAAAACTTATAGAGTAGGTTCAATTAAGTTACCATTACAAAACTGGCAACCCTGGAAGAAAACTGATGATACTGCTTTTGAAGATTTAGAGGAATTAAGGAATTCAGTTAGTAGAATGTTAAATCCAGAAGTTATCATAGATATTTTACAAAATTTTACATTATACAGCACAACTCAGGGTGGACAAAAAATTAAGATAATAGTCAGATACCAGCAATATGAAGGGGTAAAGCAAATAGTTAAAAGAGTTATTGATGGAAAAATAAAAAAAGGTTTGATTTGGCACTTCCAAGGTTCAGGAAAATCTTTCTTAATGGTTTATGCAGCGATGCAATTAAGACAAGAAGAAAAACTCAAAAGTCCGACGGTTATAGTAATTGTGGATAGAGTTGATTTAAACTCTCAAATTACTGCAACATTTAATGCATCTAATGTGCCAAATTTGGTCATTGCTGACTCTAGAGATGATTTACAAAAATTCCTAAAACAAGACACTAGAAAAATAATTATCACAACAATCCATAAATTTGCAGAAGCTGAAGGAGTACTAAATGAACGAAGCAATATTATTGTACTAGTTGATGAAGCTCATAGAACCCAAGAAGGAGATTTAGGTAAAAAAATGCGTGAAGCATTACCAAATGCATTCTTATTCGGTCTTACAGGAACTCCAATAAACAAAAGAGATAAAAATACTTTTTGGGCATTTGGAGCAACAGAAGATAAAAATGGTTATATGAATCGTTATTCTTTTGAACAATCATTGAGAGATGGAGCAACCCTTCCAATTTATTTTGAACCACGATTAGTAGAAATAAGAATAAATAAAGAACAGATAGACAAAGAATTTGAATGGTTAGTAAAAGAAGAACAATTAGATTATGGAGAAAAAACTGAACTTTCAAAAGAAGCCGCTAAATTTGGTATTATTGTTAAAACAAAAGATAGAATACAAAAAATTTGCTCAGATATTGCAAAACATTTCAGGGAGGATATTGAACCAAATAATTTCAAAGGACAAGTTGTTGTTTTTGATAGAGAATCTTGTCATTTATACAAACAAGAACTTGATAAACATCTGCGACCAGAAGAAACAGCAGTTGTAATGACTGTTAAACAAAGAGGGGAAGAAGAATGGAGAAAATTATATGGTTTATCTGATGATGACCAAGAAAAATTGTTAGAAAGATTTAAAGATCCAAAAGACACTCTTAAATTATTAATAGTTACTTCAAAACTTCTTACAGGATTTGATGCGCCAATCAACCAAGTAATGTATTTGGATAAACCAATGAAGGATCATACTCTATTACAAGCTATTTGTAGGGTTAATCGGCCTTATCCAAATAAAGACCACGGGCTTATTGTAGATTATCTTGGTATATTTGATAATGTTGGTAGAGCTCTTGACTTTGATATGGCTGAAATGAGAAATGTAATATTAAATATTGCAAAACTAAGAGAAGAATTACCAAAAGCCATGGATAAATGTTTATCTCACTTTAAAAATATTGATAGAAACATTGAAGGCTATGAAGGATTGCTTGCGGCTCAAGATTGCTTGCCTTCAAATGAAAAACGAGATAAGTTCGCAGGAGATTATTCATATTTAACAAAACATTGGGAAGCAGTATCACCTGATCCTATATTAAAAAAATTTACGAAAGACTATAAATGGCTTACGCAGGTATACCAATCAATTCAACCACCCAGTGGAAACGGGAAATTAATTTGGCACGCATTAGGGGCAAAAACTCTTGAATTAATTCATAAGAATATTGAAGTTCAAACAATAAGGGATGATTTGGATGTATTAGTAATGGATGCCAATATACTAGAAAAGATTTCTGAAGGTGGAGCTAAAACAAAAGCCAAAGAATTAGAAATGAAAATTATTTGGCGGTTACATAAACATGCAGACAGTCCTAAATTCAGAGAATTAGGAATACGATTAGAAGAATTAAAAGATAAACATTATAGAAACGCAATTAGTAGCATAGAATTCCTTAAGGGGCTCTTAGAAATTGCAAAGGCTACTGTAAAATTAGAAAGAGAAACAGAAGTAGAACCCGTTGATGGAACAAAAGAAGCCCTTACACAATTGTTTTTAGAATGTAAAGTAGATAAAACTCCAATAATTGTAGAACAAATAGTTAAAGACATAGATCAAGTTGTTAAAGTTACAAGATTCGATGGTTGGCAGTGGACAAAAACAGGAGAAAAAGATATTCAAAAGGTATTGAGACAGACATTATTAAAATATAAACTGCATAAAGAACAAGATTTGTTTGATAAAGCTTATGAATATATTAGGGAACACTACTAATTACTCTTTTCTTTCTTTATTATAACTCCACCATTTTTCTTTTCCAATTATTACATGATCTAAAATTTTTATATCTAGAAACTTACCAACTCCAATTAATTTTTTAGTAACTTCAATATCTTCTTTAGAGGGATTACAATCTCCAGATGGATGATTATGGATTAAAATTATTCCATCTGCATTGTCCCTTATGGCTTCTCTAAAAATATCTCTTGGATGAATTATAGTCTTGTTTAGTGTACCTATTGAACTTAAATGAGCTTTAATAATTCTATTTTTTGTGTCTAATGATATTGCTAAGAACAATTCTTGTTCTTCTTCACTTAAATGTTTGAATGTTAAATATACCTCTCTAGCTTCAGAGATCTGCCTATTTATTACCTCTTTTATTTCCATAATAATAATTTATTTGTAAACTTTAAAAGCCTTGCCCAGAATTTTTTGTAAACTATTCATAAAAAATGTAAATCTTTCAATTTTATTAAAATTTTAAACTTTTTTGTTCTTTGAATTGTATTCTTATTGTCTTTTTTGTAGGTATTTTCAGCATAATTCAATTTTCTATTGTGTTATTTTCTTCATTTATTTTTAGTATTAATATTAAATTTCCTATTGAGGACAATTCTTTTAGTATATCCAAGAAATAATGGGTTATTACTGGGTTTTTCTCTTTTAGTATTTCCAGTACGTCATCAAACATTGCTTCTCTTTCTTCAAAAAATATTCTTGTTGTTTCTGTGTTTATATTTTGATATGAACTTAATAATGCATGATAGAATGCTTTCACTTTCTTGATTAATTCTAGTTCATTTTTTGTTAATTCTATTTTCTCAGACTTTTTAGTATAGTCATATGAATATAAAACAAATGATGATACGTTAAGTAAGCTTGTTAAGAATCTGTATGCGTATTTTGATGTTACGTTATCGTAAGGTGTTTTCTTATTAATTAATCTTCTACATAAGTTGTTTAGTTTTGATATTGTTTTGTATATTTGAGTTACTTCTTCGTACATTGTCGGTTTTTTATTATTAATATCTTCCAGAAAGTAATCGAATTGGGACAGTATTAACCACATTATTTTTCTTACTGTATTTTCATATTCCATATCATCTATTGATATTACGCATTTTACTTTGCAGAATTTTGGGTTGCTCTCTATTATTTCAAATCCTGTTAGCTGTTCCAAACTTTTTCTTATTAGTGCTAGATGTTCTTTTTTAGAATAATTTATCTTGACTTCATCGTAACCGCAGGTATACAGGTGTCTTAGTATTCTGTAGATGTACCATTCTTTGTCGCTTGTTAGTGTTGTTTCTATTGTTTCGAAGTGTTCTATTTCTGATGAGATTACTAGTCCGTTTTTTGATGTTTGAAGATTTAGTAGTTGTCCTTCTTGTATTTTGTTTGTTTTTACCCATTTGCTTGGTAGAGAAATTGTTAGTGTACTGTAGCCGTGTTTGACTGTTTTTCTTTTCATATTTTTAGCTTAATAAGAAAAATATATAAATCTTGTCAAAATGTGTACTTATTTAGAATTTGTGTATATACACGCTAAAAGTAGTTATATTTGTAGGTCTATACTATAAAAGGTAATGCAAACAACAAAGCAAAAACAAGTAATCAATAAAGAAAGTTTTACCCACTATGTTATAGAATTAGATTTACAAGACAATTTTTCTAAAACTGAAATAAAGAATAAGGTAAGAAAATTAATTAGAAATTTAGAACTAGAAATAGTTAAAACTGTTGACTATAATTTTACTCCTTATGGAACAACAATTGCCTTTATTCTTTCATCTTCACATTTGATAGTTCATACTTGGTCTGAAAATAATTACTTGCATATTGATCTATTTTGTTGTAAAAAATTAATTTCTGTAAATGAAATTAAAGAATTACTAAAAGAAAGTTTTCAAACTAATGAAGTCTTAGTAAGAACGGTGAATTATGGGTAAAATAGATTATAATAAAATAATAGAAAATAAAAGTGAGAAAGAATTTTACGAGAAACAACATGATAAAGTTCTAAAGCATTTATCAGAAAGAAACCATTCTAATTTCTTGGCTGTAATGAGTTGTGTTGGTGGGAGCGACAGAAGAATGTTAAGATTATTAAATGAAATGTTAAAATCCAAAGAAATAATTTTAGAAAATGGACAGATTAGTAGAAAAGGACAGAAACGTAGATTAACAGAAAGCCCAAACGGATATTATGACAAATATTTGGTAGATATCATGAAAAATATATACAAAAACAAGCCAGTACCAACATTCTTATTCGATCAAAGACCAGTAACAGTAGAAACAACAATAGAAAGAGCAAAATACCTATCACAAAGAGGAGACATGACAGATAAAGAAATAGTATTGATTGGTGATGATGATCTAACTTCTATATCCATAGCACTATTAAGGAGAGCGAAAAACTTAGTGGTATTTGATATTGATAAAAGACTGGTAGAATACATAAATAAAATAGCAAAAGAACATTACCTCCCAGTAAAAGCTTATGAGTATGATTTAACAAAAAATATTCCGAAAGAATTTTACAAAGAGTTTGATGTATTCCTAACAGACCCTACACCAAGCAAAAAACCATTTTCATTATTTGTAGCAATAGGGCTTAACTTGTTAAAAGATGAAGAAGGGAAAGTAGGATATGTTTCATTTTATCCTTCACACCAAATAAAAACTATAGATTTCCAGAGAGTATTAACAGACTTTAAAGTAATAATAACAGATATGATACCAAAATTTACAGAATATTCTTTCATAAAAGAAACTTATAGAAAAGAAGATTTCGAATTACTAAACAAATTCGCAGAAGGCAAGTCTGAATTCTCTTTTCACGAAAATTTTACAAGAATTGAAACAATAAAGGAAACGCTAAAGAAAATACCTAAAATAACTTCGAAAAAAGAATTTTATGGAAAAGCAACAAAAATGGTAATACAAAACTTAGACAAAGACCCAGCATATATTAACGGAGAAAAAGATTTCGTGAAAAAAACAATACTGGCAATGCAAAAATGAACAAGTTTGAAGAATACTACAATTCAGAAATAAAGAAATACGGAGGAGTAAAGAATTATGTAACTGGAAAATCAAAAGAAAAAAAACCATTACTTGACAGAATAATGAAATACTCAAAAAACAATAAGACAATTTTAGAAGCAGGATGTGGAAGCGCAGCAAACTCAATATTCCTAGCAAACAATCAAAGAAAAGTAACATGCCTAGACAAAGATAACAAAATGTTAGAACTGGCAAAGAAGAATTCAAAAAATTTTTATAACAAACCATTATTCATGAATAAAAATATTTCAGAACTAGAAAATAAAGATGGAAATTTTGATGTTTCGTTCAGTCATGGAGTATTAGAACATTATCGAGACAAAGAGATTATTAATCTAATAAACAAACAACTAAAAGTTGCAAAACATATTATAATATCAATCCCTTCAAACTTTTTCAGACAAGAACAAGCAATTAATGGCGATGAAAGATTTATGTCAAAAAATAAATGGAAACAATTAATAAGAAAAACAAACGGTACATTAGCAGAAGATTTCGCTTACTTTTATGATTCAGATGAATTAAAAATAGTATTTTTAAGAAATTTAGCAAAACTAAGTTTTAATTTATTGCCATTAAAAAAACCATATTTAGGATTTGTAGTTAAAAGGAATTAAAATCATGTATACTATACTTAAACCAGAATCTAGAAATCGTTTAGTTTCTATAGATCAGGCACTAGTTGAATCAGGATTTAGAGTTGTTTCAAAACATCCGATTTATAGCTGGACAAGACTAGCAGAAAGGCTTTACGGTAACCAATCAAAATCAGATCTAAAATTCGGTCCTGAATTGAATGCCTACTTATGGCTTACCAGTCATTTCTTCGGAGATAACGCCCTAGCTTTTCTATTGAAAAGAGAAGGAAGACTTGAAGAAAATCTTACAACTTTAGGAGAAATGAAAAAAAGATTTAGAACTGCAGCTTATGAAGAAGACAAATCAGTTCAGTTATTATTAAATCTCGATAATGTTCCTATTGGTGATACTTCTGAAATGGGTTTAACAGGAAGAATAGAAGTAAGTGGAACACCATTCAGAACACCTCAACATAACGGAAGGTGGGACTATTTCTATTTCAAATATTTACATACTCCAGATCATGATGCTTATGAAAGAGAGATGGAAATATTAAGGGAAGGAAGAATTTTTGACCATAATGTTTCTGAAAGAGAATGGAGATTAATGAAGAAATTAGGAACGCTTGTTCCACTTGGAGATGAAAAATGAAAACTCATGGAATACGTTTTATAGTAACTTCACTATGTAATTATGATTGTGTTTATTGCCATAATGAATGGGAACCTAAAGAAAAAGAACTTACAACTTTAGAAACAGACCTTATTAAAGAATTGATATTTTCATGCAAAGAATTAGGAGGAAAAGAAGTTGATTTAACAGGTGGAGAGCCTTTATTGAGAATTGATAAAGTTGAATTTATAATTAAAACTGCAACAACTCTAGAGCTATGGACAAATCTTACAACTAACGGATCATTACTTGACAAGTATGGAGAAAGATTGATTCAAGCAGGACTAAAAGAGATACACATTCACATTCCAAGCTTAAACTCATTAAGATATAATGAACTAATGAGAAGAAATTCAGATCTAAATAAAATATTAAAAATAATAGCAGATTATGCAAGAAAGTTTCCAGTAATCAAAGCAAACATTCCAATAATTTGCGGAAAGAATGATGATGAAATTCCAGAAATGATAAAATTCTTCAACAGTAAAGGGATTACTCCTAGATTTATAGAATCAATGTCAACAAGTTCATACAAAGCACCAGAACAAAGAATATTTGAAAACGTAATAAGAGAACACTTGCCCAATTTTACTTTAAAAAATTCTTATTTGTGGGGAATAAATGAATATGAGTCAGAACTAGGAAGTTTCGAAACATTAAGGTGTATCTGTTTTGACAGGAAATGTGATATATGTCCAGAAAATAATTTCATTCATGTAGACCAGAATTATAAGATAAGACCATGCAATTTAAGACCGTTTAAGATACAAGCAGAAAAGAACAACACTGCCGAAAGCTTAAATAAAGCATTAGAGTTTCTTAATAAACAAACAGACATCCCAGAAGAATACAAAAAAATGTGGGGAGAAGAGCATATTCCAATAAGAATAACAGCGAGGGATAAAAAATGACAAGCCAAACAGAAGTAGAATTCATAGGACTGATAACAAAAGAAAAATTCAATGAACTAAAAGGATTATTCTCAAAGGAAGGAAAATTCAAGAAAGAAAAAGAAAGATTATCATTAATGTACTTCAGAGACGGAAAAATTCCTAAAGATATTTCAGAAATTAAAGACGAACTAGTTGATCTAAGATTTAGAGTTACAAATAAGCAACCAGAAATAGTGTTAAAATATGGAAATTTTACAGGAAGTCACGCAAGAAAAGAAGTATCCATAAAACCAGATGAACCAGACAAACATATAGAATTTTTAAACCTTTTAGGATGGAATAAAGGAGTAATATATGCAACAAAAACATTCGTCTATACTTATCACGATATTGAATTCTCTTTAATAGAAATAAAAGATTATGGATACAACTTTGAAGCAGAAATACTAACAGAAGAAAGCAAAATCGAAGAAGCAAAAAATAAAATAAAAAAAGAACTAACAATGTTAAATTTAAAAGAATTAAATGAAGAAGATTTAAACAAACAATGCAATGCGATAAATAACAAAAAAGAACTCAGGTTTGATTTCTCAAAAGAGACATTCGAGGATCATAAAAAGAGATTTAGTGAGTTCTATTAAATCTCATGAATTTAAAAATATTTTTTTAGGGGTGATAGGATGATGCAAATTGGACTATCAAACAAACCCTATTCTCGAATGGAAATGCAAAGTCCAGTACAAAAAGAATCTTCCTTATGTCTATCTTCTAAAAAATCTATCACACAAGTATTCTCTTAGAAAGGGAAACGAAATAACATGTAAGCTTGCGATTATAGAAGGTAAATTAACTGTTTTGATAGAATTAGAATAATTTAGCACCCCCTAAAACACCACTTATAACAGTGCATAAAGTTCCCAGATCACAAATAAATAATATCAGCTATATTACTTATAGAATGAGTGAAGGAATACAACCCAACTATAAGAGAACACACTATCTTAGAGTTAGAGTATCAACTCCAGAACACGAAGAACTTAAAATAAAAGTAAAATCAAGAGGATTTAGAAATATTTCAGATTTTCTGAGATTCATAGCATTTGAACACAACATCGTAATTGAAACAAAAATAATAGAAACACATAAAATTGTTAAAGAAATATTAGATAAGTTAAAATGAGGAAATCTTAAATAATGCATTTAAATTGCCAAAATGTGGTAATTTTCAAGAATAAAAAAGAAGTTGAAGCCAGTTACAAAAAATTCTCCAATTCTGCAAATGATCTTATTAATTCAAGTTATAACACTTTTTCTTCAAATCTTAAAAATTTTTTAAGTTTATGTGAAAATGATAAAAAAATATCCCCAATAATTGATGACATTAAAGAATTAAATTTGGATTTTGATTCTTGGTATAATAATTCAATGAATACAGTAGGTTCTATGGTTGGCAGTGGAAAGCTTGCTTTTCCAGAAGAAGAAAAAGAAAAAATGTATATAATCTATTCACTTCTTAGAAAAGTCAATAATGGGGATATTGAAATTATTTCTTTTTCATTAAAATTTTTAGCTAGGAATAGGTATGATAAAGTTCAGGATTATATAATCTATTTTAATGAAGAAATAACTAAACGTTTTGTTGTTTTTATTAGTCAAAAACTAGAAGAGGTACTAAATAAAAAGGAGATATTAAGTACTATAGCAAGTTTTTTTGTTAGAAATTCTAAAGAAATAATAATAACCGTTATAGCAGGAATAATATTGGCAATTATTCTTTCATTATCGGGATTAAATGGGGCAGGTGGAGAGACCGTAATACAAAAAATGGAAGGATCAAACAATATAAATATATTAAATCCAACAATATCAAATAGTTCTATATCTCAAACAATAATAAATAACTCAACTACTATAGTTTATCAAAATGTAGCCCAAGTTAATGAGAATTATTTATATCATACAATAAGATATCCTTTAGAAATTGGTTATCCTAATGAAATAAGAATAAATGGTACAGGCATAAACTTTTTTAACATAAAAATAATTCTTCCAGATTCAAGTGAAGCATTTCTAACTGAGTTTTTATCTGGAGAAACCTATTTTGTAGGGGAGTGTAATCGAGAAAAAACAGATTGTAGGGTGTTTAATAAGTATACCAAGCCATTCAACGAAAAAGATTTGTGTATAACTTACAACCCAAATAATGGTGCCCATTGGTGGGAACAAATTGAACCTGGCAAAAAATCTGAAAATAATGAATCATCATGTATTTCTTTCGTAAACTAAAAAGCACAGAGACTACCAATTATTTCTACCACTTTTAAAGAACAGCGTTAATTTATAAATAAACGCACAAGAATTACAAAACTTGGGATTAACTTTATATATTTTGTAGTCATTATGGGTACAGGGAAGATATAATCTCTGTGACAAGTGTGCATACATTCACAGGCAAAGTAAAACAAGTCCAGAAAGCTTGTAAAGGCAAAATAAGCAAAAACCAGAAAGTTACAAAACCTTGGCGTCATTTTTAAAGCTAGGTAAATTATATTTAAAACCTTCTATTGACTTGTTTATGGTATTAGGAAATACTGCATTTAGTGATAGTCTCGTACTTTTCACGCATTAGCCAATTTCCGATAATAATATTATTTCATAAACTAATATAGTTTAGCTAATATAAAACGCTTGTAGTCAAAATGTTGCCAAAATAATTAAATGGATGCACAGAGATTACACTTGCAGAAAAAATTAATGAAAACGCACGGGAGTTAAAAGTTTGCTCCAAACTTTTTTGCATAATCTTTCATCCATATTTTAATTTCTTTTGTTCGCTTAAATCCAATACTTTCTGCATAATTCTCAGCATCTAATTCTAAGTTATTATTATCACTCTTCTTCCAATTTCTTCCTTGTAGAACGTGACCAAGTTCATGAGCTAAAACAAATTTTAAAACAGGCATTGGAATATTCTTAGGAAAAATTAACTGCATGACTTGAAATTTATTTTTATTTTCAAAATGCATAACTTGACCTAAAGCACCTTCATGTAAAGCCACTATGATTAAATTACTTGTTGCAGTCTTGTAATCCTTATCAGGCATTTTTGATAAAACTTCTTTAAGAGCAACTTGAATTTTTTTATAGAATTGAAGACTTTTCTGATATTTTATGACTTGGTTTATTCTTTTTTTCATAGGTATTTCATTTATATTTATCTATTTAATCCTTTTTATTCAAAAAATAAAACAATGGAATATATAACAAGAGAGTAAACCTAAATAATTTTCAAGAATTCTTCAGGAGTTATTATCTTAATTCCTTTGTATTCTTTATATTTTAGTAAGTGGTTGTCTTTTGTGATTATATAATCAACTTTTCCATCAACTGCGCATTCTATTATTTTATTATCTGCTGGATCTTCTTTGATTAATTCTATTTTAGATTTAACTTCAACTATTTCAGAAATAATTCCGATTCTTAAAAGTGCTTGTTTCATTTCTAAGTCTTTGTCTTTAATTTTTTCTTTGATTTCTTCATAATCTAGAACTTTATGATATTCTTCTAGTATTTGTTCTGATAAGACTAAGACAATTTCTTTATTTTCTGCTTTATTGATTATCCTCTCTGAAGCACCATACCAAAAGCTGGCAGAAATTAGTATATTAGTATCGACTGTTACTCTAATCATTTTTTGTTTCTAGCTTTGTGTATTAAATCCACTATATCTTCTTCTTTAAGTCCTGCTTTTTTTGCTGCTTCTTTCAAAGGTTTTGTTATTTCTGCAAAAGTTTTATTATTAACTTTCTTAATCAATAAAGTATCATCTGTTAACATGAACAGCACTCTGCTTCCTTCTTCTAATCCCATCTCATCTCTTATTAGTGATGGTATTGCTACTTGACCTTTTGAACTTATAGTTCCCATTTCTATTACTTCAGACATTTTTTATTCCCCCATTATATCTTACAAGTAAGATTAACATACTTAAATACTTTACTAAAAATGCACAGACATTACCAAATATTTTCTATCACTTTGAAATAACAGCGTTAGTTTATAAATAAATGCACAAGAATTACAGAACTTGGGATTAGCTTTATATATTTTGTAGTCATTATGAGTACAGGGAAGATATAATCTCTGTGAAAGATGTGCAAAGATTCACAAGTAATGAAAAACAAGTCAACAAAGCCTGTAAGCACAAAACAAGCAAAAACCAGAAAGTTACAAAACCTTGGCGTCTGTAATGGCTGAAATGGCTTTTATTTAAAAAGTTAGTGGTCTGTAGCTACTTAATGTCTACAAAGTTTATATTTCTAAAAAGCTACTTAGGAGACTAAAATGGCAAAAGAACAAAGTCATAGGCTGAGATACGGCGAAATAAGAAAAAGAAATACTATGGAGAAAGCACTGATATTACAGAATGTTTTTCGTGAACTATTTTTGCACAAAGGTGAGAGACAAATAATTAACATGCTTTCACAATGCGGACACTACCATTACGGAGATAAAAAAAGAGAATTAGATGATGACTGTAAAATTATGTATGAGTATTTAGTAACTCATAACTACAATCCTTATACAGTATACAAATGGTTCTTACTATTTATAGGAAAAGAAGCAATACTTGAAGACATTAAAATTTAATTAATCAAAGTTCTCTTTACTGGAATTGATTTGGTTCTTGGATATTTCATGAATTTGTGATAAATATTTGCCTTACAAAAGTTTACATAAGAAAAACTTAAATACAACATAAAACTCATAAAATTTATTATGAAGAAAACTGCTGGAAAAAAAGATAATTCTTATGACGTGATAATAATAGGATCAGGACCAGCAGGACTAACAGCTGCAATATATGCTGCAAGAGCAAACCTGAAAGTTTTAGTATTAGCTGGGAGCAAACCTGGAGGACAACTAATGCTTACAACTGATGTGGAAGACTTTCCAAGCTACAAAAACATACAGGGACCTGAACTAATGGAAAAAATGATAGACCACGCAAAGTCATTCGAAGCAGATTTTATAACTGAAGATGTTGAAAAGACAGAACTTAAAAATAGACCTTTCAAGATTTATACAAGCGACAATAAATATCAAGCCCTGTCAGTAATAGTTGCTACTGGTGCTTCTGCGAGATGGCTGGGACTAGAAAGCGAGAAAAAATTAATAGGAAGAGGAGTTAGTGCGTGCGCTGTATGTGATGCTCCATTCTTTCGTAATAAAGATGTTGCAGTAATAGGGGGAGGAGACACAGCAATGAGAGAGGCTTTACATTTGGTAAAAGTATGCAAAAGTGTAACTGTAATTCACAGAAGAGACCAGCTAAGAGCACAAAAAGTTTTGCAAGAAAGGGCCTTCAACACAAAAAATATGGAATTCATATGGGATAGTACAGCAGAGGAATTCGTGGGAAAAGAAAAATTAGAATCAATCAAAATAAAAAATATAAAAACCAACAAGACAACTGAAATAAATTTACAAGGGGCATTCATAGCAATAGGACACAAGCCGAATACAGAATTTCTCAAAGGACAAGTAGAACTTGATGATCATGGATATATAAAAGTAAAGGATATAGTCAAGACTAGTGTCGAAGGTGTATTCGCTGCAGGAGACGTGCATGACTATAGATATATGCAGGCAGTAACTGCAGCTGGAGCAGGATGTATGGCTGCATTAGAAGCTGATAACTATGTTGAAGGACTGAAAGAAAAGAAATAACATGAAGAATTCCTACTGGGATAAAAAATTTCTTAAGAAAAACCTCTTTGGAGAAGGACCAACAAGCTTTGCTAAAGAATGTAAAAAATTTATAGAACCTCAAAATGTTAATGAAGTATTAGATTTGGGTAGCGGGCAAGGTAGAGACAGTATGTATATTTTGCTGATTTTAGAAAGAATGTCACTGCTTATGATAACTCTAAAAAAGCTGTTGAGGCTATAAAAGAATAAAAAAGATAAAAGGAGATATTAAAAAACTTGAGATTCTAAAAGATAAAAAATTTGACATAATTTATAGTAACTTATCACTGCATTTTTTTAAACATAACGAAATAGAAAAAAATTTTAGAGATATATATTATTTATTAAAAAGTGGCGGATTTCTATTATTTACTGTAAAAAATAAAAAAGACAAATATGTAGGTTTGGGCGATAAAATTGAAAGTCACACATATCTTTATCAAGGAGTTATCAGACATTATTACACAAAAAAAGAACTACAAAAGCTTCTAAAAAAATTTAAACTTATTAAAATTGAAGAAGGTTATCATGTAATGTTTAATGATAAACCCTCAGTATACTGAAAAGTAATTGCACAAAAAACGATTTAATTTACTTGCCTAATTTCTTATGAGCTCTCAAGCTAGGCCTTAATTTCTCTGCACCTTGACCCTTATGTCTTAAACCTCTACCACGACGTCCTGCAGAAGTTAATCCTCTATAAGCTCTTCCCCTATGCTTGCCAGAAGAAACCCAACCAACATTAGTATCAGTAGCAACAACAGGGTTATAAGGATCAATCATAATAATCTCAAACCAGTAATGAGTACCATCCTTGCCAACCTTGTAAGAATTCAAAACTTCAAGATTAACAAATTCCTTATTTGCTCTTTCTTCTGCAATTCTTTGATAATTTTTAGACATCACTAATCTTTGCCTCATGTGTGCAGATCTTCTTCCGTGCCTAATGCTAGGCCTGAACTTTCCGCCTCTTTTTAGTCTTACCCTAACAACAACAAAACCTGATTTTGCCTTATATCCAAGCCTTCTAGCAGAAACCAAATTAGTAGGATGCTCTATCCTGAATATTGCAGGCTCTTTTCTCCACTGAATAAGTCTCTCTCTATGAAACTTTCTCCATTCATCTGAGCCATTTCTATTAAGTTCTACTAAATGCCTATATAAGCCCATAAAGAGAAGAAAAAGGATGGGATTTTTAAATGTTTCTAACCTAAATCATAATGAAAACAATTTTAAATAAATTATTTTTCCAATTACAAATGATTGTGACTTATGAAGTGTATAGAAGTTTTGAAAATGAGCTAGGAGTAAGATTTTATCCAAGACAGCTGCCAATAGGCTATTCACATATAGGAAGATCAGAGACTAGAATAATATCTGGAACTTTGCAAGTCAGTCCTGAAGCATTAACTGATATAGAAAGAAGAGATTTTAAAGCAAGCAGAATAAGGCAGGCAGTTGTAGAAGCAAATAAAAGAAGCTTAGATGACCAGACATTAGAGAGAGCAGTAAAGGCAATAGAGTTAATTCCTAGAAGATAAGCTATTTTAGAAAATCTGTTTTGAAATTCAAAAAAGCTTATAAATAAGTTACAAGGCTTAGAATTATCATGAAAGCAAGCGGACTAGTAAAATTTATTGTTGGACTGCTTTTAATGGTTATAGCAGTATATGGACTTTTTGTATGGCCAAAATGGTGGAGCGACTTTTTAGTGCTGCTTAAGGGAGGAATACCTATAGTAGTTTTCCTAGCAGGGCTGGTATTCTTGCTATTGGGCTTTGAAGAGTAAAGTGATAATAACACCACTAGAAATAATATACCTTATAGTAGCCAGTTTAGTAGTCGGATATATATTCAGCGGAATAATAAAATCACAGGCAAAAGAAGATGTTCTAAAACAGTACACAAGAAGGTTTGACTGGGAAAATTTTAAATTAGCAGTTATAGTAGCAGCTCCAGGAGTAATAATTCATGAGCTGGCGCACAAGTTTGTGGCTATGGGATTTGGCCTTAACGCAATATTCCAAATATGGCCTACAGGACTAGCAATAGGAGTTATTCTTAAGCTATTAGGAAGCCCGTTCTTATTAGTAGCACCTGGCTATGTAAGCATAGGAGGAGGATCAGGTATATTTCCGTTTGTGCTTACAGCATTTGCAGGGCCGTTTACGAATCTATTATTATGGATCGGAGCGAAAATGCTGTCAAAACACGTGAAAAATGCAAGCAGGAAAACAGCCATAGCCTTATTATTAACAGAAAATATGAATAAGTGGCTGTTCATCTTCAACATGATCCCTGTACCTCCGCTTGATGGAAGCAAGGTATTATATCCATTATTTGGGGCGCTGTTCTAGAAAAATTATAAATCCAAACTTAACACTAAAGAACATTAATATAGTTATAACTAAAATTACAGAAATTAAAGACCACTTAACAACACTAATAGAAATAAACTTTAAAATTATTACGCTTAACAATAAAGCTATTCCTGAATAAATCAACTGTTCGAAAGTCAAACTAAAGATAATCTTCTCTTTATGCTGCAAAGGCGGTGGAATTTCGTAAGACATTATGAAGAAAAATAGATTTTTAATAAGAGATAACCTTATAAATTTTTCATTACAATTTTAATTTATGTATACTGATGCTCAAATTCAACAAGCTTTTGACAGATATTGTGAAAGAACTGATGCTGTTAGAGATGTTCTTCGTCTTGCACCATTAAATGCAAATGGAATAGAAAAAATAGTTCATTCTGGTGAAAGATTTATGATTGTTGAACAAATAAGGCAAACAGGAAACGGTGGACTGCTTGCTGGCGTTTATCAAGATGAGATTAGAATATGCACTGAACTTTTATTGCAAAAAAATCCTGAAAAACCAAGAGACTCAGATTTTACAGAATTATTTGCAAGCATACCTCTTGAAGTAGAAGAAAACCCATTTCTTATGGTGGCTTATCATGGAAGAATTTGGGATTATGTTGTTCAAAACACTAGACTAGAAAGAGAACTTCCCAAAGCTAAAATAGTAAGAACAGCTAAAGGAGCTTTAGTCTATTTAGCAAGAGAAGAAGATATTAACGGAGTTTTTCCATTTAGAGCCGCATTTAAATTATAGTCCTCCAGCAGCCATTACTCCTGTTTTTATTCCTGAGTAAATTTCACCCATTCCAGTCTTGTTGATAATAAATTTAATCAATAATAAAAATACTAAGTCTATAAGTAAGAAACTAACAATATAGAATATTATTGTAAAATGCTCTACTATTGGTGCTGTAATAAGTAGACTACAACCAAAAATAATTATAGAACAAATGAAAGGAATAAAAATCAATAAAATTAGTACTTACTTCTTATAATTTATCTTTAAAAGGATTAATTACTTTTATTCCAGATTCTTTAAAATCCTTTGTATTTTCTGTAATTATCAGGTCTATATTGTTTTCTTTAAATGTTTGCGCTATAAGAAAATCCCAAAAATGTCCTTTAGACGGCAAAGAATTTAATATTGTTCTGCCAGTATAGTTGTGCACTATCCAATTCTCGCTTGATAGTATGGAACCTATTATTGCTTTTGCAGCATCTTCTGGCAATGGCTTTTCTATTTTTCTTGTTACTGCATTAACAAATTCAGCTAAAATCTGGTTCGTTATTGCTCCTTTTTGTTTGCCTTCAAAGATTTTTTCAATAATCTCTTTACATACAGCTCTTTTTTCTTGATATGCTGTATCAAAGGCATAGACCAGAATATTAGTGTCAATCCCTATCATGCAATTCCTCTCTTGTTTTATATTTTAATTTTCCTAAGTCTACTCCTTCTTCTAATAACTTCATGCAAACATTTAAGTATTCTTTTTTTCTTCCCCATTCAAGTATAGCTTCTGTTAAGGCTTTTCCAAGAACTCCTTTTCTTTTTCCGTATAGTCTATAAACTTTTTTTCTGAAGTTATTTTCTACATCATCATTAATATTTATAGTGATTGTTCCCATAAAATATAAATTAATAATAATATATTTAAATGTTTCTATTTGTAAATGTATTGAACTATTTAGTCAATTCATCTATTCTGGCTTGTATTCCAACAATATAGTAAACCACGTAAATTTTTAGATATTGTTTGGTTTACTAACAGTCGATAACAAACATAAAAAATACTTAATTACTTTGTTGGTCGACTATACTTTTTTATCAGAAAATAGCTTATTTACTCAGCTTTTCTATTACTATGTTTAATTCTTCAATTCTTTTCTTAATTTTTTGGATATTTTTTTCATTATTCTCAGCAGACATCAAACTTCCGCACTCAGTACACATGAACTGGTTTTCCATAGCGCTCTCAATAGTCAACCTTATGCATTTGTTAGGGCAAATATAGAACTGATGGTTTTTCTCCCTTTCAAACTGCCTTTCGAGAAGCTTCACCTTGTCTTTCATCAACTGCAACACCACCTCATCTGCCTGCCTATTATTAAAGGTAAAGAAATATATATACCAACCTTTTTTTCTGTCTTTTTTTCTTGTAGAAGAAATAAGATTATAATGCTCGAATTTATAGATAATATTTCTAATCTGGTTAATTGTTAACTTGAGCTTTTGAGCTATAATAAATTCGTTGACGTTATCTTTTCCTTTCAGAAGCTTATAGACTGATATTCCCTCCTTTCCTGCAATTTCCTCTATAGTTTCTTCAACAAATTTTATTGGTATCTTCATTTTTTAGGCGTATATAAATTTTGGCAAAAACCTTTATAAACTCTTCTTTTCAAGCTGAAATAGAGATTTTTTACTACACATAAATAATAAGAAAACTTTTTAATTACAAAAGTGATAAAAACCTTAAAAAAGGGATCAAAAGATGGGATTATTTAGCAAAAAAAGAAAAGAAGAGGCTTTGACAACAGCCAAAACACCAGAAAGCTTACCAGAATTACCTGAATTTCCAGAGATGCATGATGAATTGCAGGAGGATGTCGTAGAATTTCCAAGCTATGAGCCTACAATAAAAGACATAAAAGGAGAGGTAGGAAAAGAAGATGAAGAGTTTGAGGTTCCAAAAAGAGAAAGCAGGCTAGACCATAGATCCCCATCTTTAGCGCCTACATTCTCTAAAACAGGCCTTGATGATGAAAAGCCTTTATTTGTACAAATAGACAAATACAAAGATGTTCTTAGAAGCCTAGAAGTATTGAAGGCTAAAGTTGCAGATGTAGAAGACCTGATAAAAGGACTAGATGAACTAAAACAAAAAGAGGAAGAAAAACTCCAAGAGTGGAAGCAAGACGTGCAAAGCATAAAAGAAAAACTCCTATCCATAGATCAAGAGCTATTTGAGGTGTAAATGCACAAAAATTCAAAAAAGAAACTTCAATCAAAAAAAGAAGTTGTTCATACAAGACTGGATAGCCCAATATATCTAAGGAAACTTGTTCTCAGAGCGGCAATAGACTCTACTAAGGCACTAAAAGACTACAACGAACTAAAAATGATAAGAGAAGAAAAAAAAAGAGTGATGAGTTTTCTCGTGGAAAAGGTACAGGAAATAAGAAACAGGATGAAGAGGCTTGAAGAAAGAGATCTTCCAAAAATACACGAACCACATAAACACAAATTGGAAGAATCACATGAAGAGATTAAGATTTCCGAGCCATTACCAGCAGCCAAAATAGTCACGAAAGAAGAAAACGAAGTAGACAAATTAAAAAGAGAATTAGAGCAAATAGAAGGCAAGCTGAAAAGCCTGTAAAACATGCAATTATTAACAGAGTATAAAGCAGAAGAATTCTTGGAAAAAAACGGGTTTAATGTTGTGGAAAGAAAATTGTTTGTTAACGAACAAGAAGCTTTTGATTATGCTAAAAAAATAGGATTTCCAGTTGTATTAAAAATATCTTCTGATGAACTCATGCATAAAAGCGAAATACATGGCGTGAAATTAAATATTTACAGAGAAAATTTCATAAAAGAATACAGGTCACTTGAAAAAAATAAAATAACAAAACAAGGAATAACAGTGCAGAAATTTATTAATGGAAAATACATAATAATCGGATTGAAAAAAGATCCTGCATTCGGACATGTAATAATTGCCGGGCTGGGAGGAATATTTGCTGAAGTGATAAAAGATGTCAGTTATAGGATTGCGCCGATAGACAAGAGACAGGCTATAAAAATGCTTGAAGAGCTAAAAGGGTATGAAATACTAAAGGGATACAGGGGAGAAAAAATTAACCTAAAAAATGTAGTAAAAACTATCATGAGAGTAAACAAGCTGACAAAAAAATACAAAAATATAGAAGAGCTTGACATCAATCCGCTAGTTGCAAATGCAAACGAGGCAAAAATAGTTGATGCAAGAATAGTGTTCAGTTAATCTTTTAAAGTTTTTCTCTCTTCAAAATAATTACATGAAAGGAATTTACGTTTTATATATAAATGATAATAATGATTTTGGCCATGCTTTTGTACATTCTTCTAATAGGAAATTCACCAATCTACAAATGCAGAGAGCTACGACAAATAGAGAAGCACTTGAATAATTAACAGGTCATAGTTATGACATGATTCTTTATAACTTAGTATGGATTATCAAGGATTTCCAACTGCATGTAAAATTAAAGATTTAAAACCAGGTATGCCATTAATTGGAATTAGTTTTTACAATGAATTTCATAGGTCACAGCCTCTTTTTGATAACATTATTGATACTGCTGGGCTGGAAGATTTTTTCCCAGAGTTATTAGAAAGTTTTGGACTAAGATTAGAAAAAAAGTTTTAAATTATTTATTAATAATGCTCCCTAAAGACTCAGCAAGAATTTCAAGATTATCAAAGCAAGGAATATCACTCTCTTCCAGAATATTCTTGGAAATTACAAAACTTTCAACACCCAAAAAACAGGCTATACAATTTTTTTTAGAACTTTTAAAAAACCTGACAAATTCTTTAGCGATACCAACGTCGTCTGTCATTGACTGAGGCGTTAAAATAAGAATTAATATATCAAAAGACTTCAGCCTATAAATATTATTGAAAACCTTCCTTATGCTGTCCAGCTTTGCATCACCCAAAACATCAATGGGATTTTTTACACTTGCAGCATCTGGGAGTCCAAACTTAATATTAGAGGTATCAATTATTTCTATGCCATTTTCTACCAAATAATCTGTCATCAGGATTCCAGGACCCCCAGCATTTGTTACAACAACTACCTTATTTGATCTTGGTTTAGACTGAAAAGAAAGCAACTTAGCAATTGACAAAGCCTCTTCAATATTTTCAACAAAGATGCATCCTGATTGCTTTAGTGCAGCCTTGTAAATTTCATAACTGCCAGCCAAACTTCCTGTGTGAGAGAGAGTAGCTTCTGAACCTCTTCTTGTTTTTCCGCCCTTGATTGCTATAACAGGCTTTCTGCACTTGCTTAAGACACTCATAAATCTTTTGCCATCATTTACGTTTTCAATATATAATATTATTATCTTTGTTTGCTCGTCTTTAGATAAATATTCAATAACATCGCTGAAATCAACATCCAACATGTCTCCCAAGCTAACAAAATTAGAAAATCCAATATTCATTGAAATGGAAAAATCCACAATGCTAGACCACAAAGCGCCTGATTGCGAAATAAAGGAAATGTCGCCCTTGTTTGGAGAAAGTTTAGAGAATGTACAGTCTAGACTATTTGAAGTATTAACAATGCCAAAATTGTTCGGGCCAAGCACCCTTATTTTTTCTTTTTTTATAATTTCTAAAATTTCATTAGTCAGCTTTGTATTTCCTGACTCTGAAAATCCAGCAGAGAGTATTATAACATTATTAACATTTTTATGAGCGCATTGAATAAGAACTTCCTTTACAAAGACAGCTGGAACAGCAATAATCACCAAATCAACTTTTTCCTTAACCTCAAGCAGGTTTTTATAACATAATTTATCTTCAATATAGTAGCCTTCAGCATTAATGTAAAATACTCTTCCTTTAAAATTCTTTAATTTTTGAAATAATGTATAACCAACCTTGTTAGGCTTATTAGAGGCTCCTATGACAGCAACACTTTTTGGATAAAAGAATTTTTTTAACATATTCACCTCTATTATCTTTCGAACTTTGCTACTTAATTAATTTTTGCTCTCAGATAACTTTTTAATCTTGACCATTTTCTTCAAAATTATGCTAGTGGGAATTGTTGGAAAGCCCAGTGTTGGAAAATCTACATTTTTTAAAGCATGCACTTTAGCAGATGTAGCTATTGCAAATTATCCATTCACAACAATAAAACCTAACAGAGCAGTAGGATTTGTGAGAATAGAATGCGTAGACAAAGAATTCAGTAAGCAATGCAACCCAAGAATTGGATATTGCACAGATGGAAAAAGATTTGTTGCAGTTGAGCTGTTGGATGTGGCTGGTTTAATTGAAGGAAGTCATACTGGAGCTGGAATGGGAAATCAATTTTTAAATGACTTAAACCAAGCAGATGCACTAATACATATAGTAGACATTTCAGGAAGCACAAACGAGAAAGGAGAGAATATTCCTGTACTTAGTTACGATCCTACAAAGGACATAAGATTTTTGGAATATGAACTAGACATGTGGTACTTAGGATTAATAAAAAACGGCTGGGACAAATTCCTAAGACAACATAAAATGGAAAAGGGAGAGCTATACAAGGCTGTTGCCAAACAATTGTCTGGATTAGGTGTTACTGAAGAAGTAGCAAAAGAAACACTAAAAAATCATAATACTGAAATAACAAACTGGAATGATGAAGAGCTAAGAAAATTTGCAACAGAACTAAGGATAAAGACAAAGCCGATGATTATAGCAGCAAACAAAATAGACGTTAAAGGAGCAGAAAAAAACTATGAAAGAATAAAAAAAGAATTCCCAAAATACTTAATTGTACCATGCAGTGCAGACAGCGAGCTAGCTTTAAGAGAAGCAAACAAAGCAGGACTGATAAGCTATGTGCCTGGAGATAGTAATTTTGAGATTAAAAAAAAATTAAATGAAAAACAAAAAAAAGCACTAGACTTCATAAAAGAGAACATTCTTGAAAAGTTTGGAAGCACTGGAGTGCAAGACATACTAAACAAGGCAGTTTTTGAATTGTTAAATTATATAGCAATATTTCCTGGAGGGTTGAATAACCTTACTGACAGTCAAGGAAGAGTGCTGCCTGACTGCTTCTTGATGAAGGATGGAAGCACTGCACTTGATTTTGCATTCAGATTACACACAGACTTTGGGAAGAAATTCATAAAAGCTATAGATGTCAAAAAGAGAATAACAATAGGAAAAGAACACAAATTAAAAAACAGAGACGTGATAGAAATAATAACAAATGCCTAATATTCCTCAACAACCAACGGCAAATCCTTATCTGTAAGCTGATCTGAAACAACATAAGTTTTCAAATCACTAACACCATCTGTTTCTTTTATTTCCTTAAGAAGATTCACTGAACTTTCAGGATTCAATGCTCTAAGCTCTGCAATTATATCATATTCTCCATAAACAAGATGCACCTTATTCACATATTTTGATCCCAAATTATTTAGCTTATCTAATACTTTATTGAGTCTATTTTGATGTACACTTATTAAAGCAAAAATCAGCATTTTTTCCTCCTTGTTATAATCTATTTTCTTGAAAGGAAGTTTTATATATAAGATTAATCTATATTTAAGATATAAAGTATATATTTAATATATAATTGAGGGGGAAAGTATGGGTTTTAGGAAGGTAATAGGGTTTGGAGATAGTTCTTATGTGGTAAGCTTACCTAAAGAGTGGGTTGTTAAGAATGGAATTAAAAAAGGAGATGTGATGAGTGTAAGTGACGATGATGAAGTTACTTTAAAACTAACACCGCAGAATGTCGTGCCTAAAAAAACCCCAAGCGATATTAAAATAGAATTTAAGAATATAAAATACCTTAAGTCACAGCTAGTTTATACTTATGTTAGTAATTATGATACTATAACAATAACTGGAAGTGAATTGAGTAAATACATAATTGATATAAGAAATGAAGTAAAGAACTTTGTAGCTCTGGAACTTATTCAATATGGAGATAAGAGCGTGATCCTGAAAGATTATTTGGACATAAGAAACATATCTGTATATGACACAATAAGAAGGATAGACAGAATAATTATTTCAATGGCTGAGGGAGTAGGTAATATGATGCAGACTTACAAATTAGATAATTACGAAGAAATAAAAAGTAAAGAGGGAGATATTAATAAATTATCAAACCTTATTTTCAAGATACTTAAAAGATCATTTAATCCTGTTGATAGAAACATACTAAAACTGACTCTAGATGACATATTCTATTATTGGGAACTTACTTTATTTCTGGAGAAGTTTGCAGATCAAATAAAAAGAATACCAAAGTACTGCAAAGACCTTAAACCAAATGAGGATTTATTAAGAATTTATAATAATATATTAGATCAGTATAACTTGGCTATGAAGGCGAACTATACTAAAAGTGTTGACCTAGCTGCAGATGTTATGGCCAAGAAAGGCGCAACATTCAAGGAATGCGATGTACTAACAGCATCACTTACAAAAGATTATAGTTATGTGCTAGAAAAAATAAGAAACATGAATTCTCATACAGGAAATATTTCTAAAGTATTGTTAAAACTTCACAGGCCTATAAACGAAAGCTAAATTGTGAGAAACATATCTAAACAAAACAACCAACTTTTTACTTTTTATAATTGTTGTTTTACCTTATCAAAGTTCTTGTAGCAATAATCACAAAGATACATGTACAAGCCCTCTTTTTTTATTTTATAACCAGCAAAGTCGTCGCAATAATCACACTTCTTTGCTTTAGGTATTTCTATTCCAGTCACCATGAAATTGAGAAGTCTTTTTTGGATATAAACCTTTCTTTTTATTTCTTCTGGCAGACAATTAAGATGTGAGCTTTCTCAAATGGATCAAGCTCTTTCTGATCAATAATTTTTAGTTTTTCTTTTAGTTTTTCTTTTACTTCTCTATAAACTCTTTGTGGAGATTTAGTAACATCGATACTTCTAGATTTAATTGCAATTATTACATAACCTTTTTGTTTTAAGAATTTAAGATTCTTAAATAAAATATCAACTTGGTTTCTTTGAGCTATATCTTGATAGATAACATCAACTTCAGTAATTCTATTTTCGTAGGTTTCTGGTTTGTTAGCATCAGCTAATATGGGAATCATGTTCTTCCTTTCTTCGCATACAAAAAATAAGTCCCTAACTACTCTTGGAGCGAAGTCCAAAGAGAAAACTAAACCATTATTGCCTATAATGTCAGAAACGAATGAAGGGGTATAACCATGAGAAGCTCCTAAGTAAAGCACTTTATCATTTTCCTTAATAGGAACCAAAGAAACTTTCTTCACAATTGCAGCTCCTAGCTTAGATCTTAAAGGACTAAATTCTCTGTACTCTAAATTATTTTCATTGAATAATCTTTCTTTAAAGAATGATTTAGAAGGTGTTAGGCTTTTAGTTGCCAGTAATCTTTTATTATTAAAATTAACAAAATAAATTCCATTATATCTTGATTTTTCAATTTTCATAATTAACAAAAAAAGAATTGAGCTATTATTAAGCTTTATCTTATCCTATCCTGAGGCACTCTATTTATTAGTAGATCCTCCATTACTTGCTGATGTTCTTTCTAAATTCCTGTCATTCTCTGAAGTTTCTGCAACTTGATATTGCCCAGGATAATTTTTGTGAATTGATGCAATTGCCTCTCTAATTACTCTTTCTTGTGGCTGTGATGTATTAATAATAATTGTAGTGGGTGAAATTCCTTTTACTTCTAAAGCTCCTGTCATTTCTCTTATTTGTTCAGGTTTACACCCTAAAAATCTCAAGAACCAAGGTCTGCTTTTCGCTATTAGTATTGGATCTTCTTCTTGATCTACCCTTTTACCCAGCTTTCTATATCTTTCTGCAATACGTATACTTCCTACTTCAGGCTCAGTATCTAGAACTATGTGCATGTCTGGTACAAAGTAAGTTTGTGACATGTAATAAGTCATTAGTGTTGTAACCAACTGTGAAGCACTTCTTACATTACCTTTTATTATAGCTTCTATTTGACTTTGCGGGACTAATCTGTCTTTCTCTATTCTCTTAAGATAATCAACTATAACATCAAGGTAATTTCTTTCCATTACTAATGTCTTGGCTTCGCCATATCTTTTTGCCCACCTCTCTAGATGCAGTCTTAATCCAGCACCCTTTACTTCTATTAATACTCTAGGATTTATATTAGGATCTGTCTTATACTTATCTCTTATTGGCTTAAAATCATCTCCTTCATCGTCATCGCATAAAAACATAGGGTAATCTCTACAGATTAGTGAAGAGCCAATATAACTTGCAAGATCACTCTTTCCGCTTCCATCTATTCCACTTATAACTATAATTCTTGCATTTTTTTTCACACCATAGTCACTTAGTCTAGCTTGATTTCCTTTAATTTTTCTCTTAAAATCTTCAACGTAATTCCTTTTACTCATTGTATCGATTACTCCCTCATTCGAAGATTAAATGTAAACTAAAATAGTTTAAAAGCTTTTCTATATGTTATTACTACATAGTTGTTTTTATTTGTTTACTAAAGTAGTCAATCCTAACTGCTTTAGATATCTCATTTGCTAAGTGCCTTGCAGCTTTGCCTTTATTTATTGCCTTCTGGATATTTTGGTGAGCAAATATGACACCAAACTTCGGAGCCTTTGCACCAGTTTTCAAATGCCTGAACAAAGCCTTCTCAGCACCAAGAACCTGAACTGTAGAAGAAGGCAGTTCAGCAATATGCTTCAATGAGCCTGCGTGATCAATTAAGCGAGCGCCGATTAGAGATCCTGCTATATCCAATAAATTTTGACATTGCTCTTTCATTAAACTCTCCAGATAACTTTCCTGAGAAATCCTCAAATTATTCAAACTATCAATCTCTCTGGCAAGCTCTTCAATAGAAGAAAGATCATAGTCAGTCAAGTTAATGCTCATATCTTCTCTTGTCCTATTTAAAACACTCTTCAAAATCAGGTTCACATCCTCAGACCTTGCAATCTTCGGAGCATAGTAACCGTACCTTTCACGAAGTAAAGCAACCAACTTATTAATAATTAAAATAATCTCATCAATTGTGTGAATAGACTGGATAATAAGTATATCCCTAGAGATTTTTTCCTTCAGTGCTTCCTTAGTAAGCTGCAAATTTAGCTCCCTTAAATCTTTCATAAAAAAAGAAATAGGAGAATATTATAAAAAACTATCTATATCTTTATAAGCAATTGTAGATTTACAAAAATTAAAAATGAGGTACATAAGCGTAAAAGATGCTATATGTATGAATCCTATCTCTGTCGGGCCCGAAACTTCTATCGAAGACTGTGCAAAATTAATGATAAAAGAATCTGTAGGCAGCCTGATAATAAAAGAGAATGACATAATAAAGGGGATACTTACAGAGAAGGATTTTCTAGAAAAAGTGATACAAAAAAATATTGATACAAAAAAAACTGCAGTAAGAAAAATAATGACCTCTAATCTAGTAACAATAGATCCATACAAGGACATAATTGAAGCAATAAAAACAATGATAGAACATAATGTAAGAAGACTTCCTGTTATAGAAAACGGAAAACTTGTAGGGTTACTAACAATAAAGGATATACTAAGGATAGAGCCGCAATTATTTGATCTAATAACAGAAAAAAGCAAATTCCTAAGGTCTAGAGATTATACAGGAGAATGCGAAAATTGCAATATAGTGAGCAAATTGGCTAAAATGGATAGAAAATACCTGTGCAGCGAATGCCGCAAAATAGAAAAAATTATTAATCACTAAAAAAAGCTTTAAATTATGTTTCCAATAAAAGGGGTAATAAAAAGGTACATAAACCTGCAAGAAGAGCCTATAGATCCTGAGAAATTCTTCAAGAACATAAGAAAAAAATCAGAGGACATGGGATATTTATTCTTTGAGAGAGAGCATGTAAGCGCAGTAAAAAAATATGGTGAGCAACTAGAATTCAAGTTCTTTATAGAAAAAGAAATAGACCAATTTGCAAAAGTGGAAATATCAGTAGCAGTAGTATTTGAAAAATTGGAAAAGGTGAAAAACAAATACATAGGAGAGGGAACACTAACATATGCTGTGGACTTGATATATGACTACAAGAACAGGTGGGGAAAAAATAAATTTGACAAATTTTTATTTAGCTTGTACATGAAGATAATGAAGTGGACATTCGAAAACAAATACCTCATTCCGTATGCTATAATGGAAGGCAATGAAATATATGACTCCATAAAAGCTGACTTGGAAACTTACTAGTAAGTTTTATTAATCTGCAAAAGACAAACAAACTATGGCAAAAGAGGACGTAATATTCAGCAGATCCAAACTAAGATACAACGGCTCTTTTGATCTTACTAATATCTATAAAAAACTCAGAATGTGGATAATACAGCAAGGGTATTCTGATCCAGAAGAAGAAAAATATGTTGAAAAAATAAAGCCAGAAGGCAAGACAATAGAATTTGTCTGGAAAACAACCAAGGACAAAGAAGGAGGATATTTCTGCCTTGCAATAAAAATAGAATTCTTCTACAAGTTCATAAAAGACAAAGAAGAAACTTACAAGGGGAAAAAAATAAAACTAGACAACGGAGAAGCTGAGCTTTTCATATCATCTACACTAGTAAGAAATGCAAGCGGAAAATGGAATGAGCATGGCCTAATGTTTAAGATATATGAAAAGTATATAATAGCAGACAAGATAGAAGACTATAAGATAGAATTATACAAGGATACGAACTCGCTGATGGAAGAAATTAAGAACTACCTCAACCTTTACAAGTTCGGCTGAATACCGAAAAAATTATAACAGCAATATAACAGAAAAGAAACCATGGTACACACTGAAAAAGTAGCAAGGGACATTGAACTTAATTACAGCGGAGTATTTGACCTGAAGGAATTCTTGAACCTGACAAAAAAAATTCTAGGAGGATATGACTATGACCTGGATGAAAAACTGTACGAAACAAAAACCAAGGATGATTCAAAAAATACAACAATAAAATGGCAATTTGACAGGAGACTAGATGACTACAATAAGGGAGTAGTAAAGATGCAAATAAAAATAAACAACTACTCGGAAAGCTACATTGAAGGAAGAAAGGTTGTAAAAGGAGATATGAATGTAAAAATAAACGGCGAAGTCATAAGAGACTATGAAGACAAGTGGAAAAAACTTCCAGCTAGAAGATTCTTCAGGGCGCTATATGACCAGTACATAGCAAAAGAAAGAGAAGACACAATAGCAAAATCAGTTAAAGACATTATAGAAACTTTTAGAAAGGAATTTAAAAAATATTTTAATATATAATTCCAACGATAGATTTAAATAGATTTGTCAATACTTCAAACTTATGCAAAGAATAGGCGGAGCAAGGAGAAAGACCAGGCATAAGCTGGCAAAAAATGTAAGGGATAAAGGAAAGGTAAAACTTTCAAACTACTTGCAAGAATTTAAGAAAGGAGACTCAGTTTGTTTAGTGGCAGAGCCAGCAGTACAAAAAGGAATGTACTATCCAAGATTTTACGGAAAAGCAGGGAAAATAATAGGCAAAAGAGGCGAGTGCTATGAAGTCAGAATTGTTGACGGAAACATGACAAAGACTGTAATGTCACATCCAGTGCATTTGAAGAGGCTATAAAAAATGGCAGACATAGAAGTAATAGAGCAAAGGGCAATAGCAATAGCTGAAGTCAAAGAAAAACTAGATTCGCACAAGAAAAAAGTGAAAGAACTTAACTTCAGGGCAACAAAAGTGGAAGCTTACACTGAGGATTTTGCACAAACAACAATAAAACAGGCAGAAGAACTGCAGAAAAAACTTGCAGCAGCACTTCCCAAACTAAGAGAAAAGCATATAATAAAAATAATAGATGTAATGCCTGATGATGTGAACAGTGTAAAAACAATATTTACAGGAGAAGCAATAAACTTAAAGCAAGAGGAACTAAAACAGATAGTTGACATAGTAAATGAATAGATCAAAACCAACAAAGGAAAATGGCAGCAAAAGAAGAACAGGCAATAGTATTGGACTTTCTGCCAAATGGATATCCTTTTGATAAAAGGCCTATACACAAAAAAACGCCAGTAGTACAAGCAATAGGAAAAGAAACACTAGTACTTCTTGAATTGGTGCCAAAAAAAGACATATTCCTTCAGCCGCATGAAGAAATATACATAGGAGAAGGAAAAAGAGACAAAATCCACCACATAGTAGGAAGAATGAATACAAGCAAGCTAACAGAAACAGCAAAAACAGAACTAAACTACATAATAGAAGAAATAGTAGTGAAAAACGAGCAAAAATTCATAGAATTCTTCAACAAGATAGGGCCGATAAACACAAGAGTACACCAGTTAGAACTGCTTCCAGGAATAGGAAAAAAACACATGCTCAACATACTGGAGGAAAGAGAAAAAAAACCATTTGAAAACTTCCAAGACATAAAAACCAGGGTAAAGTTACTGCCAGATCCTGAAAAGATAATAATAAGAAGAATATTGATGGAGCTTGACGGCAATGAAAAACACTACCTGTTTGTCAGAGGATAGGCTTTTTATCATTTTTATAATATGTGATGTTGTTTGAATAGAATTGATTTATGGTAAAAAATATATACTTAAAATAATTTAGTTTATTTATGAAAATGAATACCAAAGAACTATTAAAACCAAATTTAGATAAAATAGGAACTACAATTCTTCTGACTTCTTTCTTTTTTGTTCTTTTACCGAGCCGGAAACTGTAAAGGATTATCAAAAAATGTAGGGCCCCCTTCTTTAAATTTGCAAGTATGGGCAAGACGATACTCTTTGGTAACAATAAAGTCCTCACGGCTTTCAAGCCCTATATCCAAGGAATGAGCAAGGCAGGAAATTGCGACGATCCTGATGATTTTGCGAATAATCCTGAATGTTCAAATCAATGATGGAGTGCGATCTGCATTTTCTAAAATTCGCCCATCTCTATCCTAGTGTTAAGAATAACATTCCGTATGCTTTCCCTTTGCCAATTCACAATATTAGTTTTGATGTCATTTTATCCTTCTTTTTATTATTAGTATTATTCCTGCTATGAATATAAATCCTCCAGCAATCCAGAAGTATTTAGAATACTCTGCTACTGCTTTGAATGGTATTCCTGCTATTAGTATTCCGGAGTTAATTATTATCAAATTTTTTGATATGCACTTCTTTTTCTTGTACATTATGAAAGTTATTAATAATAGTATTATTCCTGCTGTCCAGAAGGGTACTGCTATTTTCTGCAGAAATAATAAAGGCATTCCTGTTATTGTTATTCCTATTATTGATAATATAGCAATGATTCCCAAGCATACGTTGTGGCATACTTGGTATCCTCCGAGAAAGCTTGTTATTCCTGAAAATATTCCAGCGCTTGAGGTTATTTTTTCTTTTGTCTTTATTTCCATTCTAGCACTCTTTCCTGAACATCTGGTATTCCATTTATTTTTATTAAATATTCTTTAGGTTCATATTCTGTCTTGAATGATATTAATCCACTATTGTGGTGTCCTGTTAATTTTGGAGATGCTTCAGGCTTTTCAGTTTTCCCATCGTAAATAAGAATCACGTGTTCTTTTAGATTATAATTGCCAAGATCCACACTATGAGTATTAAGTTCTATCTGAAAATATAGCTTATTTTCTTTATATTCTTGCGGTGTTATGTCTATTGTTACTTCTCCCTGGCTTACTTTTGTTTCATAGCCTTTTGCAGCAGGTTTTCCTTGGTTGAATGCATAGAATATTCCGAAGAAAACTATAAGTACAGCTATAATTGTTATTGGTACGATCCAGTTTTTGTTTTTCATTTTATTCCTTGCAGCAGTCTACTATTCTCTTGATTATTTTTGAAAAGCTGCTCATCAAAGTCTTTTCATCTGTTTTTTGTTCTTTTATATTATTAACTCCTATTATCTTCATGTTTATTGCAAAGAACATTGAGAATAAATCAAATGCTGACTTGAAGTAATTGTTTGCTTCTTCTGTGTTATTTTTTGCTAGTTCCTTTGTTCCTACCTCGCTTAACCTCATGCTTGCAGCAAGTAAGTGTTTGCTTATGCACCACTCTTCTCCTTCTGGTTTTGTCACTATTTTTTTCATGTTTTCTTTTCTTAGGTTTCTTACAGAGTTCAGCATTTCAAGATACTTCTTGTTGTTTGTTTTCATTGCTGTGAAGTAGAAGTGTTCTTCTAGGCTTATTAGGTTCATTATTGCTATGCTCAAGTCTTCATCTCTTGATAGGTCTATTTCTCCTTTTTTCACTTCCTCAATTTTTTTAAGCCATTTTTTTATTTCTTGTTCCATTTTTATCTAGTGAAAAAATAAACTCCCATGCTGCTTATTGCAAGCAAAAATATTGTTAATGTAATTCCTTGGAATGGGAATAAAACTTTTCCATTGATTCTTTTTATGAACAGATGAAGCCAGTAACCAAATAGAGTAATGAAAGTTCCTATAATGCTTCCTAATAAAATTTTGTTAACCCAGTATACTTTGTTCAGTAATGATCCTGAGGCTCCAGCAATCAAAACAGGAAGATAGACTGGTTCCTTGCTAACAGCTAGCAGAGGAATTACAGTCAGCAAGAAGGATAAAATTACAATTAGAGGCAGCTGAAATCTTATGTATTCCTTCTTGATCTTCCTGCCTATCCACAAACCTGTAGAAATGGAAAATGCACCTATGAATATACCAATAATGCTTTCATCTAAACCATAGTATTTAGCACCTATTGCAGCAGCTCCAACAGCACCAGTGCATAATGGGCAGTGTGCATATACAGCAGGTGCAAGAAGCAGGATTGAAACTAAGATGAGTATTATTTTTTTCATGGCATTCGTTTCTTTTAGTGCTCTCCACAACATCCTCCACTATGCTGTTTTTTGCTTTTGTATTTATCCTGGCAAGATTTTGAACAGAACCATTTATCTTTATAGTTTATTCCCTTGCTTTTTTCTTCTTTCATTCCGCATACAGGATCTTCTTTCTTGAAAAGATTCTTGAAGTTGAACATTTTAACATCCTCCTACCATTCCTGTAGCCTGAGACTGTACTCCTGATTGTAGTCTTGCTGGCAAAGTTCCGTGGTGTTCGTACATCATTTTCTCATCTTCTGTCCATCCTCCCATGTCTAAGTTGTTTGTTTTAGTTGTTGTTTTTGTTTCCTTTAGCGAGCTTATCTGGTATGACTGAAATATAGAAACAGCTAATACCAATATTACAGCCCCTATTATTATGTAATTTTTCATATTGTTCCTCCCTTGTTGAATTTATTCCATAGCAGTACAAATAATGCAGAAAATGCTGCTGTAATTATTATTGTCAATAAAAATCCGATTGCTGTTTCGCTAATTGTTGGCGTCTTCATTATTTTTGTGAAATCTATTCCGTGAAAGAATAGGTTAAAGAATTTCACTGCTTTTTCTTTTGCAATTAGTATGAATGCTGCACATAGAATATACCAGATTGCTGTAAAGCTTGTCAATGTATAAATAAATGGTTTCATTCTTAGGTTTTTCATTTTAACATCCTCCTACCATTGCGCCTTGGCTTCCTGCTTGTTTCTCTATTCCTTGATATTTGTTAGAAGCTATGTTTATATAATTAAGTTCTATTCCCTGCGACTTTAGTACTTGTGCCTTTTGTGTCATTTGTGTTGGGAAGAATAGCACTTTCCATTTCCCAAGTTCTTCTAATATTTGTTCATCGGTGAATTCTTTAGGGTGATTTTTTATAAGGTATTTTGCAAGCCCTCTCATTGCAAAGCTGTGTGCGCATCCGCATGATGGTTCTCCGTTTTTGAATATTATTGATTCTGCTCCGCAGCAGTATTCGCAGCTTATTTTGCTTACTATACTTATATATCTGTTTAGGTCTTCTCCTTGTAGACTTATTTTTGTGTCAAGCACTCCAACTATTTTTATAGTTTGGTCTGCTTTTTGTTGGTTCAGTGCTGAAACATCATCAAAGCTTATTCCTAGCTCTTTTCCATAAATATTTGGAACTCCTTTTGGGATTATGTCTACTGTTGGTTTTGCTGTTTGTTTTACAACATTTCCTGTTATTGCTATTCCTGAATCAGATTTGTTCTTTGTTAATGCGCTTATCTGATAGGCATTGAATAATACTATAAAAACAACTGCTATCAATATTCCTATCGCGAGTTTTTCTAGGCTTGTGTTCTTGTCTTCGCTTTTCTTTTCTATATTACTTTCTTGTTCTTTGTTTTCTGTTTTCATGATAAAATTAGTAAATTGAAACAGCATATAGAAATAGTGGTGAAACTAGTTTCAGCATAACAATATATTATTTAGTTCTTTTTAGTATTATATTACTAGCTTTTGTTTTTCCTACGGCACTAAATCCTAGTCCTTTGTATAACTTAATCACCCTTCTAGCTTTATCGTCTGCAGTCACAACAAATTTGTTTATATAATATGGAGCCTTAGTGTTTAGGGCTTCTTTAATGAGTCTTGTCCCAATTCCTTTATTTCTATACGCTATTCTGACATAAAGTTCACTCAAAAACATACATTTGCTTAATTCTTTATTTCGCTTATTTACAAAATAGTAAAGTAAATAGCCTGCTATTCTAGAGTTGATTTTTGTAACAATTATTCCCCCCTTTTTAGGTTTTTTAACAAGAATTTCAGCATTTTTTTTCATCTTTCTTTCTCTTTCTTTGACTGCTTTACTCTGTAATGTAAATTTAGAAGGTTTGATAACTTATTAATTTCATCTAATTCGCCTATGTGCGCTTTTCTGATTTTCATAGTTTTATGGATTAAAATCACTATTTTAATATTCTTGTATTATTTCTTCATTGACTTTGCTATAAAGATAGTTCCGAAGTTGAATTCTTCAACCTCAACATTCCCAAATATTTCCCTCATCTTAGTTGGTATATCCTTGGAAGGATCCCAAGCAGCAAACCTTGTGTAAACTACATTAATAATAGGATTTATGATCTTTAATCTTCCTCTAAATGGTCGTGCATCACAAACAACAATACTACCTTCAGATTTTAACACTTTTTTGCACCTCATCAATGCTTTTTCCCATTCTGGGATAGCACTAATTCCAAGCACAATTACTACACCATCAAAATTTCTTTCTCTTACATTAAGCTTTGCTGCATCGCCTTGAATTAAAGTTATGTTTTTCCATTTGTTTTTCTTGCATAATTCTTGTGCTGCATTAAGCATATCTTTGCTATAGTCAAGACCTAAAATACTTCCATTTTTTCCGACTGCCTCTTCAAGACAGGAAAAATTCCTTCCAGAACCGCACGCAACCTCAAGAACTTTGTCATCTTTATGCAATTTTAGTGATTGAATAGTCTTTCTCCTTATTTCTTCAGCTTTACCTAGGAATGTAATAAAATCCTGCAATCTGTACAATAAAGGGAATCTTCCCCAAAAAGAGTATACTCTGTTTACTTTGTCTAGTCTTTGATTATCCATAGCTATTATCTCTTGTATTAAGTATATAAAATCTACTTCAATATTTTTATAATTTTCACAGGACAGTCTTTTGCTGCTAATTCATTCTCGCTTATTCCCAGTGTATCAATTTCTCTGATACACACCCCATTTTTATTTTTTATAGAATCCTTAAGCACGGCCTTTCCATCTTCTTTCTTTATTTCCCAGAATTCAGGAGCATTCTCTACACATGAGTTGCACCCTATGCAGTCTTCTCTATAGTACATTATCTTTACCATTTTCTTTATCTTTTAAAAGATATACCTTATCATTAATTCTTATTCTATCTTTTACTGGAATTGTAATAATGTCTCCTTTTTTAGCGTAGATAATCTCAGAATTGTCTTTCCTTATGTTTTCTACTTTCGCTTGTATGACACCTGTAGAATTCCCAGTTATCAAGATCTCGTCTCCAACTTTAAGCATTCCAGACTTTAATGTAAATTCTCCAATGTTGGCCTTTGTGAAGTAATTTGTTGCTTTTCCTATGAATATCTTTTCTTTTGTTGCTTTTGAGCCATAAGCTCCAGACCATTCTCCAAGCTGCTTTCCCAAGTAGTATCCTCCTTGCCAAAACCCTCTGTTGAAGACTGTTTCCAGATCCTTTATCCATGAATCAACTTTCTCTTTAGTGTAGCTTTCGTTAAGCACACTGTTAATCGCCTCTTTGTATGTTTTTGTTACTGTATATACATATTCCGGTGATCGCGCTCTTCCCTCAATTTTTAGGATGCTGACTCCAGAGTCTAGTATCTTATCAATGAACCCAATAGTGCACAGGTCTTTAGGTGACATAACATATTTATTGTTTACAACTAGCTCATCTCCTGTTTCTTCATCAATAACTCTGTAGGATCTTCTGCAATTCTGTAGGCATGCACCTCTGTTAGCAGACGCATTGTAAACAGCCAAGCTCATGTAGCACTTTCCTGAAATTGCAACACATAAAGCTCCATGGGCAAAAATTTCTATCCTTATTGGATTTCCAGACGGGCCTTTTATGTTCTGTTTTTTAATTTTATTACAAATATCTTTTGTCTGCATAAGTGTTAGCTCTCTGGCTAAAACTATAACATCGCAAAATTTGGAAAAGAATTTGACTGCTTCAATATTGCTCACGTTCGTCTGTGTAGAACAGTGGACATTTAGTCCTATTGAATTAGCATAAGACATTGCTGAAATGTCACTGGCAATTATAGCATTAATCCCAGATTTTTTGGATTGTTCACAAATTTTTTTCATTAGTGGAAGGTCATGATCATACATGATCGTATTTAAGGTCAGGTAGCTTTTGACGTTATTCTTCTTGCATGTTCTTGCTATTTTGTTTAAGTCATTTATTTTAAAATTATTTGCAGATTTAGCCCTCATGTTTAGCTGTTCAACACCAAAATAAATTGAATCAGATCCTGCTTTTATTGCAGCCATCAATGATTCAAAGGAACCTGCAGGAGACATTATCTCTATTTTGTTTCTCATTGTTTTTAGAGGATAAATTAAAATTTATAAAATTACTGAGATAGGATTTTACTTTCTTCGCCTTTTTTTCCTTGCTTTTGCAAGCCTGATTAGTTTTTTAACTTTAGAAGTCTTGCTCTTGTTGCTCGGATTTCTTCCATTATTTTTCCTAAGTGGGTGTTTTTTAGATTTTTTAGCTGTCTTATTTTTTTTCTTTTTAACCATTTTATTCCAAATTATGTTAGCTGACTATTCTGGACTCGGTGAAGTTAGTTCCTTAAGCACCGACCAAATCAATTCTTAACCTATTAGTCTGCTTTAAAGGTTATCTTCTTCGCGTCATAAAGTAAGCTTAACAAGTGCAGGTTTCGTATGGTGAGTTATAGTCCAGACACCATATTAATAGCCGAACACTTGACAGAGGCTGTTATGATCACATCCTTTTCAAGACAACCGAACTATCCTTTAGTCAGCTCAGAAATTTATGTTTTAGGTTATATATAAAATGTGCCTTTCCAAGAGGAAAGTTATAGACTCTATAATTGGCTGGATTGATATAACTCGCACTCAATACAATTTTTTGTTTTACACTTTCTATTATCATACTTTGCATTTAAGTGTCTTAATAAATCAATAATTGAACATAGCTCTCTGCCTTTTTCTGTTAATGTGTATCTAGTTTTTAATAAATTATTGTTTATAGTGCTCTCTTTTTTCAGAATGCCTTGTTCACCTAGTTCTTTTAGTCTTCTTGAGAGTACTTTCGGGTTTATTTTTTTAATTCTTTTTTGTAAAGCATTGAATCCATTTATGCCATTAATGTCTATTTCTTGCACTAATTCCAATGTCCACTTTTTTCCCAGTATTTCTGTAAGCCTTCGTGTGGAACATTTTTTCATAGCTTTCCTTTTAGATACTGCTGTATTTATATTTATTGTTTGGAGATTAAGTTTAAAGAGGTTACGATGCGGGACTTTGTTTTATTTACTCACATAATAATTGGTTTGGCATTGATAGTCTTTCCCATAATTATATTGCTCTACTTAAATAAAAAGCAGATGTGGATTAAACCTGTTTCTGTTTTTACAGCTGTTTTGAGCTGGTTGCTTTTGCTGCCTTCAGGTATATTATACCTAACTTTTTATCCTGCCACTAAGACTCTTATTAAGGCTGGTTCTTGGCCTTGGGCTCATTCTGTAGTTATGGAGACTAAGGAGCATTGGGGCCTTTTTATTCCCTTGATAGTTACTGTTGCTACTGGCCTGACTTGTAAGGGCAAGTTAAAAGAAGGCAGGAAATGGTGGATTCTTACCATAGTACTAACAATTTTGATTGGCGTAATGGGAAGAATTGTTAAGGTTGGTGCACTACAATGATTAAGTTTAATTTTAGCCTGGGCTTGTTTGCAAGTTCTCTGGTGCTTGCGATTTTGGTTATAGCTGCAGAGCTTTTCTCATCATTCAAGAATTTTCTTAAAGAGGTTTTTACTCATCATTGGGTGGGTAAGGCTGTAATAATTACTGCAGTCTTTATTGTTTTTGGTTTTATGTTTAGAAATAGGAATAATTCTTATGATGATAAAAGGTCTTGGTACGCAACTCTTTTTAGTCTTGCCGTAGTATTCTTGTTTTTTTTGTTGGAGTATATAAGATGAAGAAAGAAAAGATTATCTCAATTGTAATTCTATTACTGTTTGTAGGGATTATAGCCTATTTTTTTATTTCTTCAGAATCTGCTGGTACAGAAATCCCTTCTTACATTACTGGCGAGAAGCGCGAGATATATGAGTGGGCTAGGACTGATGAGGGTGCTGGGTTGCTTGAGCAGATGCCGTGTTATTGTGGTTGCAAGTATGAAGGGCATAAGCATAATAGACATTGTTTCTGGCGTGATGATGGTACTTTTGACAAGCATGGAATAACATGTTCTGTTTGCTTTGATATTGCAAAAAAGGCAAGGCAGATGCATGAAGAGGGAAAGAATGTTTGCGAGATAAGAAAAGAGATTGATTTGTTTTATGAACCTAACAAGCATTTAGGAACAGATACTCCTGTGCCTGCAGGATGCATATGAAATTTAAAAGAACAACTTTAATTTTAATAATAATTTCAGCAGTTTTCATGGTTAGTTGCACAAAATCTGCACAACTAGATTTAACAGAGCCAATTAATCCATCTGTTAATGAAGAACATTCTAAGGAAACTCAGGAACAACAAACCCAGCAGGAACTCTTGCAATCACCTCCAGAATGCATTAACAAAAAAGAAACTGATGCAAATTTGCCTGAAACTTGTAAAATCTGGTTTTCTATTCAAAAGAAGCAGCCTATACAACCCGTGCAACAACCTCAACAGGCATCACAACTCATTTACTCTGAGGAAAAATTGCTTTTCACAAATGGGTATGCAGATCCCTCTGTTATAAAAATGCCAGATAGCACTTATTTAATGTACCTTAATAAATTTAATCAGCAAGGCTCAGGATATTTTGTTTTAACTTCAAAAGATGCAGTTGAATGGAAAGAAAAAACTAGTATTATTTTTCCTGGAGTTGCTACAGGCAGGGCATTTTTAACAGAAAAAGGTGTAAGATTTTATTATCCTACTACAACACCAAGAAATCCATCAGATCCGTCATCTAACATTATAAGCTCTTTTGCTGGGGACGGCATCAATTTCGAAAAAGAGGAAGATGTAAGAATACAGCCAAGACAGGGTTATTATGTTTCAGGACCTGCAGTAATCCGCTTAAAAGACGGCACTTATCGCATGTTTTTTGACGAATCGGATATTCAATCAGGCAATGTTCAAAAGGCTGAAATTTATGGAGCCTCCTCTAGTGATAGCATTAATTGGAAAAGAGATGAAAAGCCAACCGTTGTTGCTGAAGATAATGTCGAAACAGGAAATATCAAACAGGTTTTGCATCCTTTTGTGGTTGAATGGCAAAATGGTTATTTAATGCTTTATAATTCCCATATAAGAGTTTTTGCAGCTTATAGTGATGATGGATTTAGGTGGCAGAAGCTTGGCAACACAGGTCTTACTGGCGCGGATGTAAATATAATTGCGCTCCCAGATGGGAGCTTCAGGGTTTATTTCGGAAGATTTAGTGAGACAACAAGCGGAGAAGTTTATACTGCAATTTTAAAAATTAAAGATGAGTCAAAAGAAATTATTACGAAAAGTGTGGAAGGCAATTGCATAGGTTTTCTTACAGGTATTCCAGGTGAGGCAAAAACGATTATATTAACAGACGGTGGATGGGCAAGACCTCATCCTGGTCCATTTGTCTGGGATCATATCGAGCAGGAAAAGGGGAAATTTAATTTTAAAGCAACAGATGATTGGGTGAAAAATGCGCAGGATAATAATATTGCTCTGCTTGCCACGATCTGGCCTTATGCTGGATGGGATCAAGCAGGGTGCCATATTAATGAATGTGAAGTTTCCGCTCAAGATCAATTTTCTCAGCCATTACAATTATTGCCTAAATCAAGATGCGCTCCATGCAATGCTAATGATTATAAGAAATTTTTGTCAAGTTTGGTTGAAAGATATGATGGTGATGGAATTGATGATATGCCTAACCTAAAAATTCCGATAAAATATTGGGAAATACTAAATGAGCCGGAAATGAATGAGCTTGGTTTAACATTTTATAAAGGAACAGGGCAAGAATATGTTGAGATCTTAAAAAACAGCAACGAATCAATAAAGGCAACTTGTGCAGATTGCAAAATTGTTCAGGGAGGTGCAGCAGGCATAAGACCTGAAATGCTGTCTTACTGGGAGAAAATATTTGATTTAGGAGGGGCTAATTATTTTGACATTGCAAATATTCACTATATTAATTCTGGAGATTTAAGCACACTTAATGTAAAAGATTTCAAAAAATTAATGCAGAAAAAAAACATAGTTAAACCAATATGGGTGACAGAGGTAGAATACAGTTCTGAATCACAAGTTGAAGAGTCTGTAGATGGAGCATTAAATGAGGGCGCATCAAAAATATTCTTCACAAGATTCAAAGTAGGTCAAAGCGGTCCCACGAGACCAGGAGAATATTCAAAGATTTATAAAAAGATGCCTTTAAAATGTAAATGAGCTAGGATAGTTGAATTATGTCCAAAAATACTATAAGGTCTAGAAAATAAATAATAAATGAGAATAAAGCAAAACAAAAATGGTTGAACAGCTAACGTTAGGACTAGTGATTGCAGCAGCTATTGCTGACAGCATTAATCCTTGTGTCTTTGGTGTTCTGATTTTTCTTCTTGCTTACATGACTAAAATTTTTAAGAATACAGCTAGGATGTTGTTGGCTGGCTTTATTTATATTCTTGCTGTTTACATCACTTATTTCCTTCTCGGTGTTGGAATATTTACTCTTGCTTATACTGCTGGTTTTGCTAAGCCTTTTTATTGGTTTGCTGCTTCAGTAGCGATTATTGCAGGAATTTTTGAGATTAAGGACTACTTTTGGTATGGCAAGGTCTTTTCCTTGCAGATGATTCCTAGTGCTTCTGAAAGGATTAAAAAATATTCTAGAATGATGAAAAAGCTGGAAATTAGGCATCCTATATTTAGTCTTGCTGTTGCTGCATTTTTAGGAGTTTTTGTTGTATTCGTTGAGCTTCCATGTACTGGAGCACCTTATCTTGCTATTCTCGGAATGCTTTCTAGAGGAGACTATGCTTCTGGCATTCCTATGCTTCTGCTCTACAATTTAGTATTTATTCTTCCTCTGACAATTATTGTTGGCTTGGTTTATTCTGGATTTACTTCAAAGAGGCTTGAAAGTTGGAGAAAAGAGCATCGTGGTCTTATGAGGCTGTTCATAGGGTTATTCTTATTGGTATTAGGCGCTTATATGATTTGGGCCGTGATTTAATATATAGTAATGTAATATATTATCCAAACAATTAGCATAATCCATATTATTATAGAAACCCAGGACTTCTTTAATACCTCTAGGTTATTTAGTAATTTGTTTGCTAGTTGTAAGAATTCTTTAGAATATGCTGCAACAATTAAAGCTATTATAGTTATCGGGCTCGTATTATCACGTCATTTTAGAACTATTATGTTTGTCATTCCCCTTCTTTTTCTCTCAAGTATGCCCATTAGTTCTAGCTTGTCTAATAGTCTTGTTGTTTTTACCTTGCTCAAGCCTGTTTCCTTTATTATGTCAGTCTGATATAATGAGCCACCTTTTGTTTTTATCAGTTCATATATCTTTTTTTCTGTTTCATCCAGCCTGTTAGGGTCTATTTTTTTGAAATCTTTTTTTGTTTCCTCATGTGCTGTCTTTGTAAATAATATCATGTATATGCCTGCACCTAAAACTAGAAATCCTAGCCCAAATGCAAATACTATAAGCCATGATATGTTGCTGTTGTGCACTGGGCAGTCTTTCATGTCCAAGTTTTTTTTCTGGTAAGCGCTACATAATTCTGCTGCTTGTTTATCTACATCTCTTTTTACAAATGTTAATACAAACAGCAGTATTATCGCGAATGCTACAAGCATTGATCCAAGTGTTTTGTTGTTCATTTTTTTCTTTGTGTTTCTTTCCAGTATTTTACTGTTAACACCCATACTAGTACTACTAGCCCTAGTAAGAGCAAAAACGCTAGCAAGGACCATAGCCACCATAATGCGGATCCTCCATATAGTCCATATCCCATCATTCCGCTTCCATACATCATTGACATCATTCCACCTCCCATTATATTCATCCTTTTGTCAATAGTGTTTCCTGTTCTGCAGTACATCATTTTTGCGATGTTAATGTGAAATAATTCATGCTGTCCTGTATCTTCTTTTATTCCCATTCTCTCATGCATTAATTCATGAAGTTCTCCTGGATGCATTTGTTCCATCACATATTCTCCAATTGCTTCTAAATCTTCATTGCTTAATTTTTCGCATTCAACACTATTTTTTACTAGTTCTTTTCCTTTTTCTATTTCAGTCTCATCAGAGTGTGCAAGAACTAGAGAAATTGTTAAAAAAAGTAGTATAATAATTGTAATAATTTTTTTCATATTTTATCATAAAATTTTAGGTGCATCTATTTAAAAACCTTTTGTTAGTCGACTCTGTCTTATTCTAGGGACTTTTAACCTTTTCTATTTTTTTTGTCACATTAGGGACTTAGAAATTTACCGATTGATATTTTATGTTACAATTTCTGCATTTTGAACTATAATAAAAAGTTCTTCTTGTTGTAGTTCTTGTCTCCATAATTCTTTTTTTGCTTTAAACCATTTTTGAATATCAAAGGTATCTTCAACAAATAAATCTAAAAGGTTCATATCTTCCCCCTATTGTTTTTTTTGGTCGGATGTCCAAATACCTTGTATTACTGGTAGCCTTCCAAATGGATCAAGAGAATAACCACCAAATTTCTTTCTTATTTCCTCAGCTATCTCTAAAATTATTTTTGTTGGGATTAATGTCCCGTCATTAAATTTTTTTGGAAGAAATATTCTATATAATTTCATATTTATTAATCCTCATTCTCTATTATTTTGAATTCAATATTTTTCTTTTTTAATTTTTCAAGAACCACATCACTATTTTCTACAATATCAAATCTATTCTCACCTAATGACCTAAAAAGTCCATTATTTATTAAAATCTCGAAAACTTTTTCTTTATTTTCCTTTTTAATTTCTATTAATACCATTTTGTTTACCACCACCAACTTTTTCTTCTTCTTTTTGGTCGTTTTGACTTTCTTGTTGTCTTATTTTTCCCTTTTTTATTAGATAGCATATTCATTATAAGACTTCTAGCTTTATAAATCTATTTTTCTTTGTTGGTTTGTTATCATTATCCACACTAATTTTAACTAAATGGGTGTTAGGTAGAAGATGGGGATTTAGAGTTGTAATAATCTCCCTCATCTTATTTATAATTAGTATAATCATAGGAATTATAAAATTAATTCTGTATTTTAATAAATAAAAACAGAATAACAAAAAATAAGGTCATTAACATAATACTAATTAAAGATAAATAAGCAATTAATATTCCTCTTTCTTTTTCAGATTTAAATTTCATTCAAAAACACCTCCTCTTTGAGAAATAAGTCCCTCTGTGCGACAGGAGATATTGAGTCCCGAATCTGCGACAATTCCTTGTTAGTCTTGTTAACAATGGTTTATTTCAGTGCTTTGAAGTATTCTTCCACTCTGCTCACTATGGAGTTTAAATAAAACTTCTTTATTTTCTCGTCAAATATTACGCATAAATCTTCATTTTCTGCTATTCTATAATTGTTTTTGATTTTTTCTACCAAGAATAGTTCTCTTAGTCTTCTTAGTTGTCTTCTTATGTTTGATTGTGCTATTCCATGTAAGGCTAGTTTTCTTTTTTTTCTGTATTCTATCACAATGTTTTGTATTTCTTCAGAATCTAATTCTTTTTTTGCGTCGAGCATTACATGAAATATATCTACAATTATGTCTCTAGAGTCTCCAGGCTGTAATAATCCTATGGAAAGACATAATTTTTTAATCAAGTCTCTTTTGTTGTCAAAGTTTGGTTTTTCATATCTTCTTAGCGTTATCTCTGCTAGTGGTGTATCTCTAGAAACCAATTTTTTTGTCATTAGATTATTAGTTTGATTTGTGATTTAAATATTTTTGTATTTTATTTAAAGTTGCGCTGTATGTAAAAGTGAGAATGCATGATTATTTTTTCTTTCATGGGATATCTTTTCACTCGCTGTAGAATCTTCATCCCCAATAATAATATCCAATGGTGTTCCGCTTCTTAAAATAATTCTTAATGAATACACTCCATACCCAAAGTGGGCGAAACTTGTTACTGTTTTTCTTCCATCCTCATAAGCGGGAGGATATGATGCCCCCATTGATGTACTGTCATGAGCTGTAACTAAATAACCCTTGCCTGTAAGTATCTCAGCAATCTTATCTTTTAATTCCAGTGCAGGAACTAGAACTGCTGGGACTACTCTTAAATCAATATCTCTATAGATTAAAGATACCTGTAAAGAGGGTTTTTCTTCTCTCAATTTAGCCCTTTCTTCCCAATGCCACTCTGGGAATGTTGAACTTCCAACAGCAAGAATTGTTGGATATATATCCTTATTAGGCAATTCTCTTGCTAATAGATCCACAACCTCAGTTAAAGGCTCTTGATCAGCTTTTCTTAGCTTTTCTCTGAAATAATTTTCTTTTCCTACCTCATTAGAAACAAATCCTCTGATAAATCTCTGTATAAACATAAGAGTCTTTAATAATAATTCCCTTATAAATTTATATTTAGTTGAAAATATCTATTCAAATCTTACTTCTATCTTGTCGCATCTCTGCCTTATTTCTGCTGTGTCTTTAGCATCACACCTTGATGGTATGTAATCTCTTAGTTCATTGTTTTCTTTTCCATTTACAATTAATTTTACTTTTCCAGAATTTTCATTACACATGTCTCCGTTCTTCTTGTCCATTAGCTGTGTTTCTGTGAATGGTATTCCTATTCTGTCAAAGAATTTTCCCAGTGATACATCTTCTTTTTTTGCTATTAAATTTCCTTCTGTGTGTATTATGTCATCGTTATGGTGGTGTGTCAGCATTATCCCGCACATGCCTCCTGGACATCTTATTTCTTGTTTTTCTCCGCATACATAAACATCAAAATTTGCATGCCAGTGAAAAAATCCTTCATAATACGGCTGAAAGCTTCTTATGTTATTTATTGCTTTGTACATTCCGAATACTGCAAGGATAACTATTACCCCAATTATTGTGTATTTGATTGTTTTTGATTTTAATTCTTTTTTCCTTTTTATATCTTCATGCTTTTCTTTTTCTTCTTCTTTTTGCTGCTGTTTCAGTTCTCTTTTCTCATGCTTGCTCATTTCCCCAGCAGCTTGGCTTTCATTAGTCTGTCCGTTATTTTCTTCCAATTTATTCTCCTTCTTGTTTTGGTGTTATTACTTTGTTAGTCTTTAAATCTTTGTAAGCTCCAACAATGCTCGGCTGGTTGAATATTCTCTGCTTGTCTATTGTTTGGTATGATACTTTTTCAAATGCTCTCCTGAAGCTCTTGTATTCATCTCCGTCTTCTGATATTATTACTGTTGGAACTAGAGTTGTATTATACTTATTTAGCAATTCTTTTCCTTTGTCTTCGCTTATGTCGTATGTTTCTTCTTTTTCTATTATTACTCCAAATCCTTCTATTATTTTTTTGTGTGTTTTCACATCATAGCATTCTTTGCATGTCTTGTCAGTTATATAAGTTACAGTCACCAACCCCTTGACGCTATTCGTAGTTAAGTCTTTATATGGAGGGAACTGTCCTGAAGATAGGTAGCTTTTGTCATCTGCTACTGTTCCGTATGTCTGCCAGTTTTCTTTCAATATTTCATAATCAGCAGCCCCTTTAGATAGGATTAGTGCTGGCAGTGCCTTTAGGTTGTATTTTTTTATTAGTTCTCCTGCTTCACTTTCTTTTAGGTAATTTGTTTTTTTGATTGTTATTCCATTTGACTTTAGTTCTTCTATTAGGTTGTTTGTATTAAAGCACTTTTCGCAGTCTGTTGCATTGATTATTGTTGCTTCAATTATTCCTGCTACTCTTTTTTCTTCAAGACTATAGTAAGGCAATGGCACGCTTGTCAAGATATACACTTCGTTAGTATTTGTCAAGAAGCTTAGATCTGTTTTGTTTGTCTGCCCTGTAACTATTACTGTTGGTAATTTTTTGATGTTGTATTTTTGTATTAGTTCTCCTGCTTTCTGCATGTTTAGTGTTTCTTCTTTTGTTATGTTCACGTTTCCTTTTTTTATAAGTTCCAGTACTTGGCTTATATCAAAGCAATCTTCGCACTCTGCTTTTATTATAGTTATCTGCAGTTCTGCTGGTTTTGATGCTTCCTGCACGTCTTTTATTTTCTGTTTTACTGTAGTTGATAATGTACTTATGAGGAAGAAGTTTATTATTAATACTGCTATTAGTACAATTATTAGTATATGCACTACAGGTTCAAGTTGAGATTCTTTTCCTAGTTTTTTTCTCGCCATTCAATAAAACACCTTTTTTAAAATTAAAAAAAGAATTTAGCATCCCCCTACCATGCTTGGAAGATTGTCTAAGCTTGATGCTGCTTGCCCGCTTGAATGTCCTGACTGCGAGGCAACATTGCTGTTCGATGTCTTCATAGACAGCCCAGAGCTTGCTATTTTTGTCTTTAAGTTTGTTAGCTGCACTGTCTGCACTACTGCTATTGCTACTAGCACAACCAACACTACAGCTACTATCATGTTCTTGTTCATTTTTCCTCCTCTAGCATCCCCCTACCATGCTCGGAAGCTTTGATAGGTCTGTTACGTCTGCTGATCCTGATGATTCCTGTGATAATATTAGCTTGACTGTCGGTCCAGGATACCATAGTGTCTGCCATCTTACTCTTTCTCCTAGTATCTGTTCGTCTGTGTATTTGTCTCCGTAGTTTGCAAGGAAGTATTTTATTATTCCTCTTGCTGCTGCCGCATGGCTGCAACCGCACTCATTTACCTTTGTTGGTCTGTTTGGTGACCCGCAGCAAAAATCGCATGTAGCCACAGATATTAGCTTTTCATATCTTGCTTTTTGTTCTTGTGTTAAGTCTTTTGCCCATATCGTTTTTTCTCCCTTGAATCTTCCGCTTGACCTCTCGCCTAGTGGACCTCCAACTTCTGCCCATACATTTAGTGAGTTTAACGGATCGTCAAAGCTTACTCCAACATTCTCTCCGTACCATGGTGTTCCTGTTGGCACGTATTTGTTCAGTGCATCTTGTACTTGGTCGCCTGTTTCTTTTACTTTTGGAACTTCACTTATTGTAGGATATTCTCTTACACCTAGCTTTCCTTCTGATGTTAATCCTGGTCCTAGTGTTGTTCCTGTTTTTCCTGAAAATGATAATTTTTTCCCTAAGCTTTTTCCTGTTGAATCATCCAGCGAGCCTATGACAAATTGGTTTACTATCAAGAATAATCCAACTATTACCAACGCTATAAACATTATTTTTTGCAGCGATTCTTTTTTCATACTCTTATTGTTAGACTGCTCTTATATAAATATTTAACTATGAAAACTGTTATGGAGATTGAACTCTTTAGCTCGAAATAAAGCAGAAAATTGTTTTTTATTGTTTAGATAGGAAGAATCTGCCTCTATTTATTATTTTCAACTATATCATTAAATTCTTCCAGAGTACATATGTGATTGTCATTTACCATGCATCCATAGCATATTTCTTTTGTTTCTTCATCCACCATTTCCATCCATTGATATCCTTGTGATGCGCATATTTCTTCAAATTTGCTTGTGTCTCTTTTAGTGCAGCTAATTAACAGTATCAGTATTAGTAGAATTAGTATTTTATTCTTCATGTTTTTTCCGCCTCAATAAATATATACCAATAAGAACAAAAACAGCTAAAATTATAATTCCAATTATATTTCCTATTAATGGGTCTATTCCTAGTTTTATTAATTTGTCATTGTATGAATAAAAGTATTCTTTTGTTCCGAACGGATCTATTTTATTTGCTATGTAAGTTCCTCTATCTATTATGTATACAATTCCGAGTATTATTAGTAGTATTCCAGCTATGAACTTGTGTGAATGAAACTTTAATTTTCCAATGTTGAATTCCTTTCCTTTGAATAATGGATTGTTTTGCAATTTGTACTTATCATAAAAATAAGATAATATGAATAATGGAATTATAAATCCTAATGAATATATAAATAATAGTATTGCTGCCTGCAATATTCCTAGGGTTGATGATGCTACAAGTATGGCTCCAAGTATTGGTCCTACGCATGGCGTGAATCCTACTGAAAACAATGCTCCGAAGATAAATATTGATAATTTATTGTTTTCTTTTGGCTTGTAGTTAATGTTCATGAAAGAAAACCCTCTTCCAGATAACGTTATTATTCCAAATATCAGTATTAATATTCCTGCTATTACTGTAATCCACATCCTGTATTCTGCAAAGAAGAATCCTATGAACGATGCTAGTATTCCGAATATTACAAACACGAAGCTCATTCCTAAAAAGAATATTAATGTCATTTTTGTTATGTTCTTTTTTTCTCCGAACGTGTAGGCAAAGAATGCAGGTAATAAAGGTAAAACACAAGGAGATAACAAACTGAATATTCCTCCCAAGAACGCAATTAGGAATGATAATAAGGCTGCCTGGCTTTGGTTGTACTCATTTATTTTTTTTAAATTGTTTGGCAATTCCAGTGCTGTTGCTATGCTTAAAACTAGAAGCAATGCTATGCAGTATAAAATAATCTTCTTGTTCATATAATTTATTGTTATCTTGTTTGTATTTATATTTAACCTTGTAAACTATCATTAAAATTTTCTTTATTTGACTTATTCAAGGCAGATTATTTCTTTTTTATGTTTAGAAAGAGTGTTTAAGGTATATTTTGTTTGTTTTTCCAGCTATTTCTTTTTTAATCAGCTCTTTTTTTTCTAAATCTGATAATACAAAGCTTAGTTTTGTCTTTGACATATTTGTCTTTATCCTCATCATTGCCTGTGTTATTCCCTCTTCTTCTTTTGCTAGCTTCATCACTTCCTGCTCTTCTTTTGTCAGCGCTTTCAGCATTATATCAAATTTATCTTCCTTGTTTAACTGCTTGTTTTTTTCTTCAATCTTTTTCAGAAGCATTTCTTCTCCCCTTGTGAAGAATATTAAATAAAATCCCAGACTTATTAATGAAAATATTATTCCTATGAATATGTTAGTTATTGATAACAATGAGCTTACTTTCACGCACTGCGCATTAGGATTGCAGCCATTTATTGCGCTTTCTCTGTTTAGCTTGTAGTTATAGCCTAGAAGTGTTCCGAATAGTAAAAGTCCTATAACTAGTATTGTTGCACCTACTTTTTTATTTGTCATTACACTTAAATGGTTTTCTTTTCTATAAAAATGTTATGTTTATAGGCTCTGGTGCAACCCTATAAAAATAAGCAATAAGTAATTTAGACTTCTGTCTAAATTGTATGTTATTAGTTTGCTTATTAGTTCTACTTGTTGGGTTGCATAACTTT